>Ga0114970_10001598_pt1 | contig 16937 bp, 17 predicted proteins | sample M_140205_XF_Meta_FD_87030 | JGI IMG/M metagenome (GOLD analysis project Ga0114970, IMG submission 87030) | Freshwater microbial communities from Lake Montjoie, Canada to study carbon cycling - M_140205_XF_MetaG | ecosystem: Environmental > Aquatic > Freshwater > Lake | place: Lake Montjoie... | reverse complement strand
CCGCAAAGGGTTCCTTGGCTGCGACCGGGAATTTCAACGTAACCTCCACAGTCCCTGCTGATACCGCAGCCAGTAAATCCACGCGCGCGTCGAGTTGTGAGTCCGCCCGCAAACCTGCCACCAGACTCAAAAAGCCCAAGGCAGATAAAAGCCGTCGAATGATGTGGGGGTGCTTCATCTTCAAAGCAGTCATCTAACGAAACACACCCTTAGCTAAAAAGACCTTCCAATCCAAGGAAATAACGGATTCCATCCGGCCATGGTAAAGGTTGAAGTTGTTTATCTTGGTGGTCTCCGCACGGAGGCGGTTCACGGTCCCTCCCGCAGTACGATTCAGACCGATGCCCCGCTCGATAACTGTGGCAAAGGTGAACTTTTTTCCCCCACCGACCTCGTCGGTACGGCTTTGGGAACATGCGTCCTCACTATCCTGGGCATTTATGCCCAGAAACACGGGCTGGATGTTTCGGGCGCCACCGCTTCTGTTCAAAAAGAAATGACCGCGGTGCCAGTGCGGCGCATTTCCACCCTCAGCACCGAGGTCACAATCCCGCTACCGGCTCAAACCCCTCATCGGGAAGCTATAGAACGCGCACTTTTAAGCTGTCCCGTGCACGCCAGTCTGCATCCAGAAATCAACAAGCCGATCCATTTTACTTGGAAAGCGTAAGTCCGACGACGGCAAAGCTCCGACGTTTTGTGTGGCCGCGTGTCGATTCGTGATTTGTACGGCATCGTACAAGTTTCTGCGGCACCGAATAAAGTGCCCGTCCCCCTGCGTAAAGTGGCTCCTGAGGTAGGATTTGAACCTACGACCAATCGGTTAACAGCCGATCGCTCTACCACTGAGCTACTCAGGAATTACAATTCGAGGGAGGTTATTTTTAACGTGCAGGGAGCCTCGCACGCAACATTTTTTACATACAAACTCCGCTTTTTATAGAAATCATTTTTTCCTCTGGTCACCGGCGATGCCCAGCCTCCAAGTTTAAGTCCCAAATGCATTCCATCCTTGTTGCTCCCTCCATTCTTGCCTGTGATTTTGGCTGTCTGCACCAAGAAGTTCATCGCGTTGAGGAAGCGGGGGCGGATTGGTTGCACCTCGATGTCATGGACGGCCACTTTGTGGACAATATCTCCTTCGGGCCGGCTTTTGTAGATGCAACGGCTGCGGTGGCGGCCATCCCAGTGGACACGCACCTCATGGTGTCACGCCCCGATCATTACCTGCCCCGCTTTCTGGGGTCGTCACAGAACATCACGATCCACGTGGAGTCGGAGTGCGACGTCGCTCAAACACTTGGGGCCATACGGGATGCTGGACGCACTTGCGGTCTTTCCCTGCGGCCGGGAACGCCCTTCTCAGCCGTTGAACCCTATTTGGAAATCATCGATTTATTGCTCGTCATGACTGTGGAACCCGGTTTTGGCGGCCAGTCTTTTCAGGAAGCCATGCTCGAGAAGATCGCGGAAGCAGCCAAAGTCCGCGCGCTGAAGAAACTGGTCTACCGCCTCGAAGTTGACGGGGGAATCAACGCAAAAACTGCCGCCCAATGCATTGAGGCAGGGGCGGACACACTGGTGGCTGGCACCTCGGTTTTTCGCGCTCCAGACATGAAAAGCGCGATCCAACACATTCGAGGAAGCAGGCAGTGAACCAGCAAGTTTAGGGCGGTTCCTGAATGGGGCGAATCCTGCGCCGAGGTTCCGCCTGTGGAGCCCCCGGCATGGGTACTGCCGGATTGGGCATCCCTTGGGAAGCTCCTGGGCGAGGAACAGTGCCCTGCATTCCGGGACGGGGAATCGGCGCACCTTTACCAGCGTTTTTAATCGATGGAACTCCCGGCCTTCCGGGCTGTCCCTGCGGCGGAGGCGCGGCCGCAGCGGCAGCGACAACCGCCTGATCAAACTCCACGCGCCCCGTTTCGGAACCCTTGCGTAAAATAGCGGTGGATTTCGCCGCAACCGCATTTTCATCGACGGAAACGAGCGAAACTCCGTCGTCACTGGGCTTGTCTGCGGAAATGACCAGCCTCGTCGCTAAATCACGGGACCGCACAAAAACCGTGTACCGTTCTTCGCCGCTTTTGCCCTTCTGTTTTGAAAGGCCGGCAAGCACCCAATTCGTGGCGAAGTTTTCCGCCGCCACGACCGGCTCCGGAGCCGCGCTTGCGATCGCGAATGGTGATTTTTCAAGAAGAGCAGCGTATCTGTTGGCGGGAAAAGGGCGTGGAAGGCCTGCCTTAGCGGGTGCATCCACTGGGGCATCGGCGGGTTTGGGCTCGTCCTGCGGAGGGGGCGAGGCGGGCTCCTGCGCGCGCGCCACGTGCCGGGAAGGCTGCCACAAAAGCAGCGACACGCTCGTTAGAAGTAGGAGAGTGGCCGGTTTCATCAGCGGGCGGCGAACCATTTGGCAACAGTGATATCGCAAAGCATTTGGGTGGCGTCTGCGGGGTCAACACGAAGGCGGGACTGCTGAATTACGATGAACCGGTCCGGTCCCTGAAGATCCGTCAGAAACCCGCACAAGTTTTTCCAATTTGCCTTTAATTCACACTGAACGGGCACGGCAACGGCACCCGTTTCATTTTTGGCGGGGACAAGTTGCTGCTTGGCGAGGGTGACCCCATGTCTGGAAGCATTCTCCTTGAGCACGTTAAGCAAAGCATTGCCTTCGGCCGCATCATTCTCAAGTTTGGGTTGAAACTTCTGCACCCAGTTTGCGCGTTCCTCCCACACGGGAGCGTCTGCCACCAGCAGCCGCAGGCTGTCGCACATCGTCGTTTTTTGCGCGGCCTGCAGCGCCAACTGGCTGCGGGTATTTAGGAAAAACTTCACCACCAATAGATTCAAGAGCAATGCAGCCAGGGTTGCAACGACTCCCACGAGACGCTTTTCACTTGTGGATAATTCGCTGAACTTCATTTTTTAGAGGCGTTCCCATCAACTTTCCCCGTCACTCGAAATTGCGCCCGTTCATTGGGGAGAATGTTCGGGTTCGGAGAATCCACTTTGAAAGCGGCCAGTTCGCCTTCTTTTTTGAGTCGTCCGACGTATTCGATGGCTTCAGCGACATTTGAAGCCTCGGCGGAAAAGGCAAACTCCCGCGGATTCATTTGAAACTCGGTGATCCGAATATCGACGCCTGCCACCGCTTTGGAGCTTTGGTGCAACAACTCAATCAAATACCGGGAAGGCTCCACAGCCGGCTCCAGGTTTTTCCAGCGATTTTGGCGGGCCTTTGCGACCTCCACCTGAGGTTGAAGTTCACTGATTTTTTGGTCGAGTTTTGCAATCCGCGATTTCTCAAAGGCCAGCCAGCAAAAACCGGCGGCAAGCAAGGCCGCATAGCCGATTGCAGCCCACTGCAACCGCTCAAACATTCGGGACTTGCGCGACAGGGCCGAGGCCTCGTCCGCCCACAGGGAAGGCAGCCAGTTGCCCGAAATTTCAGGGCGCGGCTCCACTGCGGTTTCCTCAATCTCAACGCCAGGCAACGCTTCACGAATCGCGTTTGACCATTCCATGACGCCCACACAGGCCCGGTCCAACCGCTCGGGAAGCACTCCGGAGAGCTCCGCGCCCAACAGCACACGTTGCACCTCGGCGGCGTCCGGCATGGACGCTTCAACGGCAAGGCGTTCTATCCAAAGGAGTTTTCCATCCGCTGCAATGAGCAGAAAAACGTGCTCTCCTTCCTTCCAAATGGCGAGCGCCTTCCCTTTGGAAACAAGTGCGCGCGCGAGTTGAATGGCGTACACACCCACGGCAACGGGGCCCATTTTAGAGCTGCGCAACGGTTCTGCGCATGTTTTGAGCTCAGAAAGCGGGACCGCTATCGCCAATATCTGCGCGTCCTCACCCACAACCCCAAGCTCCTCTATATCGAAAACAAAATCCTCAGCCGTGTAAGGAAGCAGTTTTTCCAACTGCAATTGCGCCATGGAAACAAGATCCTCCCGAGGGGCGCGCGGGAGCATGAGATGCTCCGTCACGATGGAGGAAGAAGGCACCAGAAGTTCTGCGCAAAGGTGGGGGGGGATCTTGCCAACAAGCTCACCAATAGACGTCCCAACGCAGGAATCGGCGCCGGTTTGGGCGCGCCATCCTTCGGGAGACGGAGAAAATCGCACTATGGGTGCGCCTGCACGAGATTTCATTCGATCCAAGAGCGTATCTGCGGGGTTCCTGTGCCTTTTCGTACAACGACCTGCACTTGTCGAATGACTTTTCCAGAATAACCTTCGGAGCGAATCCGAATGGTTTGTTCGTTTACGGTCACCAGCGGCGCCAAGCGGTCCCAACTTTTAGCATCGAAACCGAGTGCCTGGTGTACTTGATCCGGTCCAGCGTACTTTGGATCGTCCTCTGTATGAAGAATTTGATCGGGTCCGGAACGGATCTGCAACCAGCGCTGAACCCGGGTTTCCCCAAATCCGGGCAACAACCGGAGCACCTCTTCAGGCGCCTCCATCAGGTCCAAAGGGCCCGTGCTGTCCAGAGTCAATAAATCCCGCCAACCCGGATAGCGTAACAGCGGCTCCATCCCTGGAATCCGCTTCAACTCATCTAAGCTTTGTATCATTCGATTTGCAGGGTGATAGTCCTTGGTGTCTTCCTGGCCGTGAAGTCGTGCTATGTTATCTGCATCGACGTAGTCGCGCAAACAATCCATCAGACGTTGACCATCCATGAGTTCAACGCCAATCACTAATTCTAGCCACTGCTTGAGAATACCGATTCTGGAGTGGTCGTTGCCACTCAACATCCATGCAAGGTTTATGCGGCCGCCCTCGCTTTCAATGGAAACACGATAACCCATCCCTGGAGCCACTTCAGCCTCGAGCAACGAGCTATAGCGGTCCACTTTTGGATTCAGGGCCAGAGCAATACCAGAATGCGCCATGGCCAGCGCCTCCACAGAACGCGTGTCTTCTCCATGCTGCTGAACCCGTTGCTGAAGCCAGAAATACCAGCCCGAAACCGCCATCGTCAGCACGATAATTGCCCAAAAAACCGCCAGAAGGGCAGACCCCGCCCGAGCGTCCTTCCTCTTGCAAATCTCTCTAAATCGCGTCGTTTTCATGCCTATTATTGTCGGACGCGGGCCGAGGGAACCGGCAGCACAATCTCAAAAGGTTCATCGGATGCGCGCCTCCAAATCTTCATGCGCACCAGTGTGGGGCGCGCGTTCGCGTCATCCCAACGCTCCACCCACCAACCCAGGGACGGTTGAAAGTAACGGAATTCGAGCGCGAACACGTTCGCTAGAATCGGTATCCAGTCATAGGCGCTGTCGGGCTCCGTGAGAAGACGCCGGCGGATTCCAAGATCCTGCAAACGGGACGTCGCCGTTTTCGGCTGGATGGTGAGTGTAAGGGCATAGTCCTCTTCCGGCGCTGCTGATGTTAATAATGCAAGGCCAGGGCGCGCCGTCCATTGGAGCTCATCCGCGGGAGCCATCCCAAAGACATGGGGAAAACCCCGCAAGACGTCAGTCTGATGCAGCGGCAGATTATTCAAAACCCCCTGCACGTAACGGACAAGACCGTCCATGGCCACGGACTCCAGTTGGCTATCCCTCGTGTTTTGAAGCGCCATCAACTGCGTTCCGACCAATCGGTACATCGTAAAAAGGAGCATTCCAAGCACGCCCATCCCCACCATGATTTCCATCAAAGTGAACCCGGCACGACTGCCAAATCCAAATCTATCCCGCGGCTGGATACGCATAGAATTTAAGTTGTTTGGAGGCACGGGAACCGCCTCCTCCCGGCCAGCTTACTTCTAAAGTGACCTCCAGAAGACCATCGACGATCTTTTTATTCTGATCGGTTAGCTCCAAGGGCACCACGAACTGCTTTAGAAGCATCCCTGTAAATTCCCCTTTCAGCTCCAACCCCGAAGTAATATCTGCGTACGGTTGCGCCCCAAACTCCAACTCGCGCATCCGGTTTAAGAGAGCACGTCTCGCCCGTGAATCTTCCCGCTGCACCACTCCGGCAAGCAGGCCCCCTTCAATACAACGCGCTAGGGCAAGAATCGCCATGGCAAAAATAGCCGTGGCCAGCATCGCCTCAAGAAGGATGAACCCTCCCCTGGAACGCCGCCGGCACGAATGACGCATTAGAATATCCATCTTCAGGGGCGTTTAGGGACCGTCACCGGGTATGAACACCGAGCACCTCGGGCTCCGCAATCAAGGCGCCAAAACGCAACTCCCACGAACCGCCCGGACCAGCATACGCCAACTCCACCGGCTCCCTGATTCCTTCCGGCCAAAAACTCCACTCGACGAACGCCTTCGGATCGCGTGCGACAGTCCGCGCGAGCACCAGGCTCTCTTCTTTGTCCAAGCCAAAAAAATCCCAGCCCTCCTCTCTCACGCTACCATCCTCGGTAAGATCCTGCTCGGGAACCAGACGAATCCCGCCTTCCTCCCAGCGTAAGCGCACCTCCATCTTGGACGACCGGGCCAATTCCGCAGCACGCCCGGCGAACTGGTTGAATTGTTCCATGCGCTCGCGCAACCGTTGTTCCGCAAACAACCCGCGCATGCTCGGCATGGCCAGACTCAGCATCATGAGACCTATCACAACAGCGAGACTGATTTCCAAGAGTGTAAACCCACGGAAGTTTGAGCGTTCTTTTCTCATTGCGATCCTCCTCCCGCCGCTTCGCTTGGCACAGCACTCTTTAATCTCGGCACGGCTTCACAAATCGCACGCCAGCCCGGAAAATTCCAGGCATTGGGGAAGCCCATGCATTGCAAAGGCTTTGCGTTTTGAACGCGGCAGTCGCGGCCTTCCAAAAAAATGCACTCCCCGTTTTCCTTGTCTTTCAGAGACAGCCCATCCTTTTGAGGACGGATGCGGGTGTATTCTTGAATAAAATCAAACTCCGTCCGCCCAAGAAGCTTGGCCATCGCCAATATTTCGCTGTCGCCAATTTTCACTTGGCCGGGCCACCGGCAGCACGCGGTGCAGCGCTGGCAGTCGTAATGGACGTGTGGAGCCATGAACTCTGTCAAAGGGCGGGATGATTTTCAAACGAGAGCAAACCCGGGGAGCGACTTGTGATAAAACACAAAGCCTCGCCCCCCGCAGGTTTCTTTATTAACCTATATTTGCCATAAAGCCAGTCACTCTATTTATTCGCTCCCTCTTGACTTCGAGCCCTTCTCGAAGCTCTCATTTCCCATCGCATGAAACTTGCCTCTCGCTACACAGCCCTCACCACTCTGGCTTTGTCCTCTGCCGCATTGACCGCCAGCGCTGCCGTGGACTTCGTCAAAGACATTCAACCGATCCTCGAAAACAACTGCGTATCCTGTCATCGAAAAGGCAATGTCAAAGGTGGCGTTCGCCTTGATACTCGCAAAGAAGCCATGACAAGTGGAGACAACGGGCCGGCACTCGTTCCCGGCAAATCGGCCAAAAGCCCGATGTACACCACGATGATCCTGCCCGAGGACGACGATCTGCTCATGCCACCCAAGAAGAAGGGCGGCCCCCTTCCCAAGGCAACAACCGAACTGATCCGGACGTGGATTGACGAGGGCGCCACCTGGCCGGAGGATTTGACTCTGATTTCACGAAAGAAGGAGGAAACGGGCAAAGTCGATGAATCCAAGCTTGTGAAAGACATTCATGCCCACATCACCGCCGCCTCTCCCGCAACGGGAGAAAACGAGATGAAGGCCTATGCCGAGAAGATTCCCGGCACGGATGTCACCTTTGATCTCGTGAAAATCCCTGGTGGCAAGTTCAAGATGGGCAGTCCTTCCGGCGAGGCGGGCCGCAATGCGGATGAGGGCCCCCAGCGCGATGTGACAATCGCACCGTTCTGGATGGGGAAGTGTGAGGTGACATGGAATGAATTCGAACTGTTCATGTATCCGACGGAGGAAAAGCGCATCCGCGAGAGCCATAAATTGAATGAAAAACTCAACGACCTCACGGACGCCAGCTCACGCCCGACGCAACCTTATGTCGAAATGAGCTTCGGCATGGGCAAAGATGGGTTTCCCGCCATCTCCATGACACAGCATTCTGCAAACAAGTACTGCGAATGGCTGAGTGCAAAAACCGGCCACTTTTACCGCCTGCCCACCGAGGCGGAATGGGAATACGCAGCCCGGGCGGGCACCTCCACCGTTTACTTCTGGGGAGACGACGCCTCTCAACTTGACGAATATTGCTGGTGGGCCAATAACAGCGACGGCAAGTATCAGAAGGTGGGCAAGAAGAAAGCCAACCCCTGGGGCTTGCACGACATTCTCGGCAACGTGTGCGAGTGGACACTTGATCAGTATTCACCAACGACTTACGCCAGCGGCGGCGCCAGTAATCCGTGGGTGAAAGCCACCAAACCTTATCCTCATGTGGCTCGAGGCGGTTCCTGGGACGATGACTCTGCTGAAAAGCTTCGCTCGGCCGCGCGGCGTTTTTCGGACCCGGACTGGAAAATCCAAGACCCTCAGTTTCCCAAGAGCATTTGGTACCATACGGATGCCCAGTTTTTGGGATTCCGAGTCGTCCGTCCGCTTCAGACGCCATCACCTGAAGAGATGCAAAAATACTGGAACAGTGGCGTCGAAAAGGACTAGAGGGCAGATGCCCTCGGGAGCAGGACTCGTGTCCCCAAGCGACTCCTGCTCTACCGCCGGAAACGATCCGGAAACACCTTGTAACAAGCGCAATTTTTATTAAAACCATTCTGCATATGAAGCGCCCCGCACCAAAACCCATGTCGTTATTCGGCCCTTTATCAACAGGATCCGCAGCACTGGCTGTGAGCGTGGGATTCTCGCTTCTTTCCGCCACTCCCTCCCTCGGACAGGAAGCCCCGCTGATTACGATCACCAAAAGTGATAAAATCTCTCTCGGCCTCAACGCCATCAGTGGCCCTGAAAGCGCTGTCCTGTCGCAAACACTTCAAAAAGACATCCAACTCTCGGGGGCTTTCTCAATCGGCCCCAACACAACCGCTAATTTTTTAGTGTCGGGTGCAGCTTCCGGGACAAATTTGAGGGGACTTGTGACGGAGCGTGGTGGCCGAGTCATCTTAGAGCGTTCCTACTCTGGGAGCTCGCGTGCACAGGCACACGCTTTTGCAAACGACATTGTTGAAACCATTACTGGCGTCCGCGGAATTGCAGGATCAAAGATTGGGTTTGTCTCCACACGTTCCGGCAGCAAGGAGATTTATTTGGTGGACTCAGACGGCAGCAATCTCACGCAATTAACGCGGGACTCAGGGATCAGCGTAGCGCCGCGAATCTCAGGAGATGGAAGAAAGCTGGCATACACCGGGTACCAAAGCGGCTACGCCGATGTGTATGAAATCAATCTGGCATCCGGAGCGCGCAAACGGATCATGAAATATCCGGGCACGAATTCCGGGGCAGCATACTCGCCTAATGGCGACTATTTCGCCGTGACCCTCAGCAAGGACGGCAACCCAGAACTCTATGTGACGAATCAGAACGGTGATTCGCCGCGCAGACTCACCACGACCGCCGGCGTTGAAAGCTCCCCAACATGGTCACCGGACGGAAGGGAAATCATTTATTCCAGCGACGCCGGAGGAAACTCGATGCTGTATCGGATTTCGGCTTCGGGTGGAACTCCATCCCAAATTCGTACTGGTCACTCGTACAACACGGAGCCGCATTGGTCGCCCGATGGGAAAAAGGTGGTTTTTAATGTGCGCGAAGGGGGGGCGTTTCAGGTTGCCATGCTTGAGCTTGCGAGCGGTCATGTGCGCCTCCTCGGAGAAGGCCAGAACCCCGTGTGGGGCCCAGATTCAAAGCATATCATCTACGCAAGCAGTGGGTCGCTTGTACTGCTCGACGTTGTGACAATGCAGCGCAACAGCATCGTGGGCGGGATCGGAAAGATTTCCGAGCCGACCTGGATGCGGTAGGCTTGCGGGCACCCCAGAAGGATGACGGCCACCAGTACTGGGAACAACTCTCCTGCAGGGGCGGAACGGTTCAACTAAAAGGACCAAAACCCGCTCCACGTATCGCCAAGGCATTCATCCGGCTTTATGCCTCGGCGCATCAAGCCGGAACTGGTCCGACCGGGATGCATTCGGTTCAGCCGATAAAACGTAATCCAAACGTCCCCGTGTCCACCGTGTTGGTCACTCAGTAAGCGTAACAAATCAAACGCGGAGTCGCACCGTCCTTGGACCGCTCGTTTTGCATCACAAGAAGACGCCTGCCCGCTAAAACTGGGATCGACCATGTTTCCGGTGCTTCAAAAAGTTTCTGGCGTTGAACAATCTCCGGTTTGTCGCCCCCGGGTTTAAAACGAACCACCTCTCCCGTCTCACCCAGCGCCAAAACACCGTGCTCGCCGAGATCAACGAGATTACCACGCCCAAAATTCCCTCCAAGGTCATCCCTCCACTTCTCCTGTCCACTCGCAGCGTCCAGACAAACCAATTCGGCCAACCGAACATTCTGCCCATCGAAGCCAAGGATCAATCCCTGCCGCCAAATTGGTGTCACAAACTGCGATCCCAGTTTTGCCGTAGACCAAATTTTTTGCAGCTTCCCGCCCTCCATAATCTCACTAAGGACGCCGCCACTTCCATAAGCTTCCGTCGTGAGAACTTTGTTTCCATCAACCAGAACGGGCGAAGCCGCATTCACAGACTCAGCAATCCTGGCGCGATGAGAGACCTCCCCAAGTACGGTGCCATCCGCGGCATCCAAGCATAACAACCCACCAGTCGGAGGCCGAACTTCACCTCCCGTAAACAAAAGCACACAATCCTTCATCTCCGCTCCCACCCGGGTTTTTGCGGGAATTGCCGAGGCGTACCCCGCACCCCATGCGTGTTTTGCAACCCAAACGTCCGCGCCTGTATTGGCATCCAATGCGACCGCGCATCGCTCCTGTGAACCGCCCACCGGCAAGATCACCTTCCCCTTCAACACAAGTGGAGTCGAACCGTGCCCAAAAAAATTATCCCGCATCTCGTAGTCTTTACCAAGATCACGCCTCCATAAAACGGCTCCGTTTTTTGCGTTGATACAATGAAGAAGGCCTGTGATCCCAAAAATCCAAACCTTTCCGTCAACCACCACAGGACTAGTGCGAGCCCCATCTCCAGACCCATAACGATCTCGATACGGGGCTTCATAAGCACACCTCCAAAGCGATTTCCCAGAATACAGATTCAGGCATTCCAGAACCTCTTCACGCTCCTGCCGGTGGAATAAAAAAACACTCTCTCCCTCTACCACGGGAGGGGCCCAGCCTTTTCCCTTCGGAAACTCCCACTCTCTTTTTAAACCGCTCTCCTTCCAGAAACCTGCAGCATCTTCTGCGGAGGCCCGGCAATCATGATTGGGGCCCAAAAAACGCGGCCAATTCCCGCAAAGCGCCTTCGTGCCAGTGCATGAAAGCACGCACAAAAACGTAGCCGCGACCGACCTCTGGAATCTGAAGCGTTTCATAGAAGTGAAGTTTTGAGTTTTGAAACCGGCGGCAGCACTTCCAAAATACGCGCCAAGACGACACCCTCTTCCGTGCACAGAATGTTGCAACGGCCGTAAAGTTCCGCAGCTAATGGAGAACAAAGCAATTCACACAAACAGGGCTCCTCATGGACGGAAAAAAAAGCCTGCGGGCGACTGCAGTAATGCACCCCATAACTGTTCAGTAATCCACCCAAAGGGATCTTTCCTTCAATAATCTCTCGCTGCACCGGATCCGGCAGTGCTTCTAAAAAAATCTCGATCGCGCCGTACTCCACTGCCTCGCCACTGTTTGCGCTGCGCAACAGAACCTCGCGGTAATAGTGCCCTGCATCGCCCCGCCCGCTCTGAAGAACCTCCAAAGTAATTTTACTGGAGTGATATTTTTCAAGCTTCGAAGTCATGTCTCCCGTGTGAACAAGAAGACTCCGGAGGACCTCTGGAATTTCATCGGGCTCGCACTTTATAAAATGCGCATCTTCCGTGGGGCGGAACCGCCTCAGGGGATCCAGCAGTGCTACAGGCAACCCACTCATGCGTAGCGGGAGTTTTGGTGTTGCGGTAGGAAGAAGGGGTGAAGCAATGAATCAACCTTGAGAAGAGCTTCGCGGGTCAGTTCAAACACACCCCCGCTCCAACGGCCAAGGCCTTTGCATTCAAGCTCCTTCCACTGTTCACCAAAGCGATGCAAGAGATGCGTTGAAAATTTGTGCTCAAAATACGCAGCCTCAACCCTGCCGAGTTTGAGCTGTAAGATCAGTTCCCGAATCAAACGCTCCTCCGGAGTGGTTGCCATCGCACGAAGGACCGGAAGGTCACCGGCGGAGACCGTTTCAATGTATTGCTCAATTTCGGTAATGTTCTGGAAATGAACGCCACCAATGTGAGAAAATGCAGACACGCCTGCCCCGATGAGATCCGCCCCCTTCCAAAGCGAATCACGATACACAAACTTCGTTTTCTCGGGATTCTTCACCGCAGTATACCCGCTGGTCACCGTATACCCAGCCTTCTCCAATTCATCAAAGGCGTACCCCGTCCAGGCACGCTTTGTGGCCCAGTTCGCAACCGGTGCCACAAGTTTGCCCTCGGCTTTCATCTGCTTGAAAATACCCGTATTATAAGGCACTTCCATTTGATAAATGGTGACGCAGTCGGGATCCAGTTCGATCAGTTTCCGAACATTTTGCCGCCAGTTTTCCTCGGTCTCCTCAACCATCCCCGATATCAGGTCGACGTTGATCTGCGGGAACCCCGCCGCGCGCGCCCCCTTGTAGGCGCGTTGAATCTCGTCCGCGCGATGCGCCCTCCCGTTGATTTCTAAAATGTGGGAGTCGAAGTTTTCCACTCCCAGGCTCAACCGCGTCACCCCGAGCTCCCGTATCGCATGCAACTTTGCCTCATTCAAAGTTCCCGGCTCAGCTTCAAACGTGACCTCTTCAACCTGATCCCACGGCAGCAACTCCTTCATGCGATCCGTCAGAGAGCGCAATTGATTCACGCTCAGGTAACTTGGAGTCCCGCCCCCAAAATACACAAACCGCGGCTTACGCCCGTTGATAAACGGCGCTGAGGCATACCGCCCGAGCTCCTGCATTCCGGCGTCCAGATACCTCTGGATCTCCCCGGCACTGCGCTCGGTATAGACCCGGAAATAACAGAAATGACAGCGCTTACGACAAAATGGAATGTGAAAATAAACACCCAGAGGCGTTTCAACCCGAGCCGGTTGGGAGAGGAGCTCCTCCAAATGCCGCGCCGTTCCCTTGTCCCAAAAATGAAAGGGAGGATAATTTGCAACGAAGTAGTTTCCCACCGTTGTCTCCTCGGGTCCTACTTCTGTTTGGTTTTTTTCGGGTTCTTCGCTCATGGCGTTTTAACAGGAACTTTCAGACCGTGCACCACTCCATCCTCCGTCCCAACAACGACCCAACCGTCTGATACCGCAGGCGAGGCCGCCACGGGTGAACCAAGATCGTACACCCATCGCTGCGCGCCATCCCCAAGTGCTGCGCCGTAAAGCCGACCGTCCATCGAGCCAAAAACAACCGTATCTCCGCAGATCACCGGTGATCCGTCGACTTTGCCGCGCGTGGGAAACTGCCAAAGGCCCTTCCCCGTTTCACGTTCTATGCAATGCAACCGCTTGTCTCCCCCGCCGATCACGACCCGGTCCTTTGTAACAGCCGCGCTGGAAACATAAGGAAACTGTCTTTCACGATATTTCCATGAAATCGTCGCCTCTTTTGGTTTCATCCCAATCACCACGTTCCCATAGTGCCCCACGTACGCCGTACCATCCTCAGCCACAGCCACAGACGAGGCTACATAGGCCTCCGCTTCTATCTGTCGCAGTTGTTTTCCGTCGACCGCGCTCACGATCCTGAGCATCGAATCGCAGCCCCCAAAAATCAGCTCTCCCCCGGGAAGCAACGCAGGGGTTCCGTTGATGTAATTCTCCGTTGGAAAGGTCCAAACGGCCTTGCCAGTCGCAGAGTCCACGCAATGCAGCTTCGAGTCGTAACTTCCAAAAACCACCCACTCCGCGGCTTCCCCGGAGTTTTTGTAAAAATTCGCGCCCCCTATGATTTTATCGTCCGTAACATAGTTCCAAACGGCTTCGCCTGAATCAGCTTCGATCGCGTAAAGCTTTCCGTCATTCGAACCGACGAAAACACGCTTCCCCAAAACAAGCGGCGTCGCCTCCACCGCAGCTTCCGTTTTAAAGGACCACTTTTTCAATCCTTTCTCCAAGTCTAAAGCGTGTAATATGCCTGCTTCATCACCGACAAAAACAAACCCAGAGGCGATGGCGGCACCCCCCTTGACAGGCTTGCCAGCAGAAAAAGTCCAGACCTCTTTAGGCATGCGCGATGCATCCATCGCGGAAACCCCGCTAAGCTGTGGATTGCCGCGATTCATCGGCCAGTCTGCCTTTGCCGAACTCCACAAGCCGCCAAAGAGAGTGACTATTCCAACCTGGACCAACACCCAGTTTACACGCGGGACGCTCATCTCAGAACCTCCTGATATAGAGCTTCAAAATCTCCAACCGAAAAAGAAACCGGGTTGAACGCTCCAGTCCATTGGGCAGAAGCTTCCGTTGCTAAAATCGACACCAACTCGGAGGTGACCGGCAGGTGCGCAAGCGAAGCAGCCATCCCAGAGACGCTTAATATTTCAGCGATCTTCGCAAGAAGACTTTCGATCGAATCCAAGCCCACGCTCTTTGCCAATAAAAGGTATTCCGCCGCTGCTTCGGGACTTGCTGTATTTCGTCTGATAACCCCCGGGATCAGCCGGCCTACAGCTTCTCCGTGAATCATTCCAAACCTGGCAGTGAGCGGGTTCGCCGAGGCGTGCGCACAGCCAAGCATAGAATTCTCAATCGCCGTTCCTGCGTAAGCCGCCCCGAGAAGCATCTCTCCACGGGCTTCGAGATCTTTGGGATCTGTCAGGACCCGGGGCAAGGCCGTCAGACATAAGCGGAACGCCTCGCGTGAAAAAACTAGGGACAACGCAGTACGTTTCTTGGTGACCGCCGTCTCCAACGCGTGCACAAGGGCGTCAACGCCGGTGCAAGCAGTCACTCGCGCAGGCAAGGAAAGCGTAAGCTGTGGATCCAAGATTGCCACCCTTGCCGCAGCCTTTGGATCGCCACAGGCCATTTTCATGTGGGTCTGGGGATCACTGATAAGGGCAAACGACTGACATTCGCTGCCCGTGCCCGCGGTGGTGGGAACCGCTATGAGCGGAAGCATCGCCTTGGAGGCTTTTCCGATTCCTTTGAAATCAGAAATTATCCCTCCGTTTGTGAGAAGGAAATTCGCCCCTTTGGCGGTGTCCATGGCACTGCCACCGCCCAATCCCACAAACAAGTCAATGCGCGCTTCCCGTGCCACCGCAAGACAAGCATCAACATCGGCTGCATCAGGATTCTCCCGCACGCCATCAAAGACGCTTACATGCATTCCCTCCTTTTCCAATGCACTCACCGCCAGTGCCGCATGGCCGGCCTTTACAAGCCCGCCATCGGTCACCAACAAGACACGCGTCGCATGAAGCTCACGGGCAAACTCCCCCAAGCGAGTGATGGAGCCAGAACCGAATACCAGCCGAGTCCGCGGTTGATAATCGAATGGAATCATTGCGTGTAAACTAAGCCCGTTCGATTGAGCGACGTTTATAGAGAAACTCAAACATGTTGCCTTCGTGGGGCTGATCCCAAGAAATCTTCATCGTTGAAATCGGACCCAAATTCAGACGTTCGATCAGCGGAGAGTCCAACAGCTCCGACGTAAAGGCCGGATCTTTCGTGATTGCCGTCACCACCAGAGATGCACCGATTTGTTGGAGCATCTCAGCCTGCGGAACTTCAACCACGCTGGCGTAGGGACACAAAAACTCCCGGTTCGCGAGTGGGTGCTTGAAGGAGTCACAGAAAACAATCGTGGGGCGCAGGAAAGTCCCGCCCTCGAAGAGCACCTTGCGAGCGCCGCCGCGATGCAGCGCGGTCACATCTTCAGCACCTGGAGTTTTCAGGCCATCCTCGAGCGCACTGTCAATGTAGTCCGCCATTTTGGGATTGGCGAAACCCGAAAGTTTCGCACCTTCATCGTCCGCGCGCAGGGGTTGAACAGGACCGAGTTTCTGGGCAAGAGCCTCCGCAATGGCACGCCCATGGCGAGACACCACGACGGCGGATGCATTCACGCAAGAACGTCCGCCGTTCTCCGCAATCGAGGAAGCGATCAGATCAATGTATTCAGGCCACTGGTCAACACAGTCATCACCAATGAGCACCTTTGAGAAGCCGGGGCCGTGGACTGAAAATTTTGGGTTATCCCGATACTGCGCAACGGTACTCGCATCGCCGAAAATCAGCGCCCGTCCACACAACCGCATGACTTCACCCGCTCCTTCATGGTCCGTTGGATAAAATCCGAAAGCTTCGGGAGGGGCTCCTGCAGCAATAAACGCCTGGATCAGGCGGTATGGCGTCCAGGGTTCCTCTCTCCCCGGCTTGATGATGACGGGGGTTTTGAGGGCGATAGCGGGCAGCCACAAGGAATTGACTGCCGGCGAATTGCTGGGCATCACCAACCCCAACGCTTGCGTGGTTGGATAATAGCTCACCGCCGCGCCGCTTTGTTCTCCGTAGCCCTTGTCAATCACCTCCAAGGGCAGGCCTCTTGTCAGTCCATTGAGAACCGTCCCGACATGCGTGAGCGCGTAATGCATCTTGGCCATGTTCCTGCGCACCGTGACATGCGGCAGACCGCTTGTTCCGGAGAGTGTCCGGACATATTCGTCAGCACTCTGCGTGTGTCCTTTGTCTCCGAGCGGAAGCGTGCCATTCAAGAAAAACTCACCGGCCTTCGCAGATATCTCAATCAACTGGGCCGTTGTAAATTTGCGAAGTGCTGCGCGCGCAACACCCATT
>Ga0114970_10001596_pt1 | contig 16972 bp, 16 predicted proteins | sample M_140205_XF_Meta_FD_87030 | JGI IMG/M metagenome (GOLD analysis project Ga0114970, IMG submission 87030) | Freshwater microbial communities from Lake Montjoie, Canada to study carbon cycling - M_140205_XF_MetaG | ecosystem: Environmental > Aquatic > Freshwater > Lake | place: Lake Montjoie... | reverse complement strand
AGGCTCTGACATTCTGTACGGGTTTTCAAGTCGTTCTGGAGGTGCATGATGGGGACTCGTGGTCCGGTGCCCAAGCGCACCGAGTCTAGGCAGCGCCGTAACGTGTCCGACGTGGATGTGAAGCGCGCGGATGGCGCTGAGGACGTGTCACAGCCCGCCGCTGACCCTGATTGGCACCCTATTGCGACGCGCCTGTGGGAGTCGCTGGGCCAGTCGGGGCAGTCGCGTTTCTATGAGCCGTCTGATTGGGCGGTGGCTTACTCGCTCATGGATGATCTTTCCTATTACAAGGCGTCGTCTAAGCGGTCTGGGCAGATGCTTGCCACGATCATGTCGGCCATGTCTTCTCTCCTTGTGACTGAGGGTGATAGGCGGCGTGTACAGATTGAGTTGGCGCGTCCGAATGCCGACGATTCTGAGGAGAACACGAAGGTTGCGGTGATGGACAAGTGGAGGCAGAAGCTCGGGTAGCGCCGCCGCGTGAGCGCACGGTCACTATGCCGGTGGGCGTGCCTGCGCTCACCCTGGGGTATGAGGTTTTGGCGTGGGTTGAGCAGAACATCATCCAGCCGAACGGTCCCCGGGCTGGCCGCCCTTTCGAGCCGACTATCGGGCAGGCCCGTTTCATTCTGTGGATGTACGCCGTCGATGAGGACGGGCGTTGGCTTCATAACCGGATGGTGCGCCGGCTGGCGAAGGGGTCTGGTAAGTCCCCGTTCGCCGCCGTGCTGGCCCTCGCGGAACTCCTCGGCCCTGTCCGCGTGTCCCACTTCGACCCGGACGTGCCGGGTGGTGTTGTAGGGATGCCCGTGTCCATGCCCCTTGTGCAGATCGCTGCTACGTCTGAGAAGCAGACGCAGAACACCATGCGCATGATTCGGGCGATGGCTAACAAGCGGACCGCGTTGGCGAAGAAGTACGGGCTGGACGCGGGTAAGACGTACATTGAGACGCCCAACGGCGGGAAGCTGGAGCAGATCACCTCCTCTGAGGGCTCCGCTGAGGGTGCCGAGGTCAGCTTCGTGATCGGCGACGAGACGGAGCACTGGACGCCCGGTATGGGCGGCCCCGGCCTGATGGAGACCCTCACGCAGAACGCCGTGAAGACGGGTTCTCGCGTGCTGGAGACCTCGAACGCGTGGATTCCCGGGGCGCGTTCCGTTGCGGAGTCCACTTTCGAGGCGTGGTGCGAGCAGCAGGAGGGCGGAGGCCGGGCGACGCAGGGCATCTTGTATGACGCTGTGATTGCCCCAGCTAATACGGCGTTGCACGATGAGCCCGCCGAGGGCGAGATCAGTCTCACGGAGGGGCTGAGGATCGTCTACGGCGACTGCCCGTGGGTGGATATTGAGCCCATCAAGCAGCAGATTTGGGCGACTAACTACCCGGTTAGCCGTTCTCGCCGGTTCTTCTTGAATCAGCCCAACGCCGCAGAGGATGCGTGGATCACTCTTCAGGAGTGGTCGGTTCTCGCGGAGCCCGACCGGGCGTTGCAGGACGGCGAGGAGATCGTGCTGTTCTTCGACGGCTCGAAGTCTAACGATCACACGGCCCTGGTTGGGTGCTGCATGTCTGACGGCCACATTTTCACGGCTGGCGTGTGGGCTCCTCGCAAGGAGACGGGCGTCATTGACTTCAACGCTGTTGACAATGCGGTGGCTCGCGTGTTTGAGCGGTTCACGGTGCTGGCGTTCTGGGCTGACGTGCGCGAGTGGGAGTCCTACGTCAAGACTTCCTGGCCCGAGAAGTACGGCGATGACCTGCTGGTAAAGGCCGTCCCGCACGGCAAGGAGCCTGCTGCAATCGCCTGGGATATGCGTTCTCACGCGTATCAGTTCGCGGAGGCGGCGGAGATGTGCCATGCGGAGATCCAGGATGGCATGTTCACGCATGACGGGAACTGGGACACGTCGCGGCATATCGGCAATGCGCGCGTCCTAGAGACGCGGGGGCGGTTCTCGATCAAGAAGGAATCGCCTAAGTCTCCGAATAAGATTGACGCGGCGGTCTGTGTGATCGGAGCTCGCATGGTTTACCGGGCAGTCAAGGCTTCTAGTGAGTACGAGAAGCGCAGTAGGCGCGCTGGATGGGTGGTGTACACGTGAGTTTTGACACCCTTGTGGCTTCTGTGCCGGTTTCTGATTCTCGTTTTGAGTCATATTACGAGGGTGAGGTCACCCTTGATGCGCTGGGTATTTCGTTGCCTCCTGCGGCGCGCGTCCTGGAGATGGCGGCACCGTTTCCGAAGCTGGCTGTTGATGTGTTGGCGGAGGTGTTGACTCCGGAGGGTTATCTTCTGGGGGAGGACCGGGAGACGCCGGCGCTTCTGCGTCGTTGGTGGCAGATCAACGACATGGATACGACGGTGCGTTTGGCGATTACTGAGGCGCTGGTGCAGGGGTCGGCGTATTTTGTGATTGGTGAGGGTACGTCTGATGCGCCGAGGATTACGGCTCATCCGCGTCGTGGGATGTCGGTGCGGCGGGATCATATGGGGCGTGTGGTTGAGGCTGTGCGTCAGTATGGTCCGCCTGATGAGCGTCATGCGGCGCATTATCAGTCTGAGCGGACGGATTATTACCGTCGTGATGGTGGCCGGTGGCGGCTGGTGGATACGATCCGTCATGGTCTGTCTGCGCCGCCTGTGGTGCCGATGGTGAACATGCTTCGTCTGGGGGATGTTGATGGTCGTTCGGAGATCGCTGAGGTTGCGAAGCTCTCGGATGCTGCGTCGCGGTCTTTGACGAATCTTCAGGTGGCGCAGGAGCTTCTGGCGATGCCGACTCGTTACCTGTTTGGTGAGGGCCTGGAGACTCTGCGCGACCAGAGTGGTAACCCGGTGGACAAGATCGCCGCGTATTTTGGACGGTTCCTTACGGGGCCGTCTGATGCGAAGGCGGGTCAGATTCCTGGCGCGGACCTGTCGCAGATCATCAACAGCTATAAGCTGTATGCGCAGTCCGTTTCGGCGATCACGGGTATTCCGCCGTCGATGCTGGGCATTTCGACTGATAACCCGTCGTCGGCTGAGGCCATGAAGGTCGCGAAGGAGCGCCTGATTTCGCGAGCCGAGGTGAAGCAGCAACTCTTCGGCGACGCGCTGGAGGAGGTCGCGCGGCTGTCTTTGGAGTACATGGGCCGTGAGGTTGATGTGGCGACTCTGGAGGTTCAGTGGCGTGATCCGGCGACGCCGTCTGCTTCGTCTAAGGCCGCGAACATGTTGCAGGCTCATGCGCAGGGTGTTATTGGGCCGGAGACGGCTCGTGAGGCTCTGTCGTTGACGCCGGAGCAGAAGGCCCGTGAGGCTGCGTCTGGTGATCTGATGGTGCAGATGCGTTCGCAGATGGGCGGCTGACGTGCTGGGCGGGTACAGGCTTTCTGTTGACGCGATTCTGGGCCGCATGTTGGCCGAGCTGCTGCGCCTGCTGTCCGTCGGTTATGACCCGGCAGACCGTAACGGCTCCGTGGATCGTCTCACGCCCCATGTGGCGGAGTTGGTTCGTGCCGCTCGCGCAGAGGTCTACGACGAGGCTGTGACGCTACTCCAGGGCCTTGCTGCGGATGCGGGTGTGGACGAGCCGTATATCCCCTCTCGTGGCGGCTACGGCGACCAGTCGGCGCGCTCTGTGCTCCGTGAGGAGTTGCGCGGTTCGCCCGACGAGGCTGCCGAGCGCGTAGGTCGCCGCCTCTCTCAGCATGTCGAGGATGCGGGCCGTCAGACGATGGTGCGTGCCGTCGAGGATGGCCGCAAGCCGGCCGGCCCGGCGGACCGTGACCACTACTCCTACCAGGCGCTCAAGGGCCTGGACGGCGTTGACCGTTCTCTCCGCGAGTCGCGCGCGAAGTCGTGGGCACGGGTGTTGACGGGGGCTGAGAACTGCGCATTCTGCGTGGTCCTGGCCTCTCGCGGCCCGGTCTACTCGACAGCCGAGGATGCCGGGCGCGTGACGGCCGACGAGAAGTTCGATGAGGTCGGCTTGCGCGGGTACGTGAACTCGTACCACGACAACTGCGACTGCCTTGTTGTTCCCATTTACAAACACGGCGAATGGCCCGGCTACGAGGACTATAAGGCGCTTGACAAGTTCTATTACGACACGATCAAGAACCCTCTGTGGCAGGGCGAGCGTGTCGGAGAAGGCGTTCCGCGCAAGGACTGGCCCGGCTCCGCTCAAAACGACCTGCTGGCCGCTGTGGACCGTGAATTGCGGTACATGCAGAAGCAGGGCATCCCGCTTCCTGTGACCGATTTGCGGACCGGGGAGCCCGTCAAGGCTGCCGCGTGAGGTGCGCGGTAGCACACCAACCCAGGAGGTTGTTATGACTGATCAGAACCAGACCCCGCCGTGGGGCGACGATGCGAACTTTGACGCTTCTAAGGCGTGGTCGCTGATCCAGAATCTTCGCGCCGAAGTGGACGGCCTCAAGACCGCTAAGACGGCTCTTACGGCTGAGCGTGACGATGCGCTCGCTAAGGTGCAGGCCGAGTCGGATGCTCTTGCCCGTGTCCGGGCGGAGTCGGAGCAGGCCGTGAAGGATGCCCAGGATGCCGCCGAGCAGCGGCGCGCCGAGCTGGAGCAGGTGAGCACTCTGCGCACCAAGGAGGCTCTGCTGGTTGACGCTGGGCTCCCCCGCGACCTTGCCGATCTCGTGAATGGCTCCGATGAGGATGCACTGAAGACTTCCGTGGAGCGCCTTGCCGCGCTTCGCGGTCCGGGTGCGGCGCAGGATCGCCGCCCCGACCCAGCCCAGGCGGCTTCCGTCGAGACTGACCCGCGTGCTGCGCTCGCGGAGCAGATCTTCGGCTCCTGACCAAACATCTCTGAAAGGACGGCCGTCATGGCTGTGGGCACTAACGCCACTACTCTCTCTTCCCTTGACACTCAGGGGATTCTTCCGAAGCCTCTCGTGGGCGAGATCATCAAGAAGGTTTCCGAGGATTCTGTGATCCAGCGTGTGGCTGGCACTACCCCGGTGACTATCACTGGCAACACGGTTGCCACTCAGACCGGTGACATTGTTGCTGGCATCGTCGGTGAGGGCGAGGCTAAGCCCGTTGTCTCCGGTGGTGTGAAGCTGAAGGAGTTCAAGCCGATCAAGGCCGCTGCGATCATGTACTGGTCGAAGGAGGCCCGGATCGCGAACCCGTCCGGTTACCTGGACACGTTCGTGGAGTCCCTGTCGGGTGCGGTCACTAAGGCCGTGGACATGGCTGTGATTCATGGTAAGAACGCGCTGACGAACACCACGATTTCGGGTGTCGAGTATCTTGCGCAGACCTCTAACGAGGTGGCGCTGGGCACTGCGGCCACGAACGCTGGTGGCCTGACTGCCGACTTCCTGGCCGGCTATGACGCGGTGGTGAACGCGGGCCACGATTTTGACGCGTTCATCGCTGACCCGCGTCTGCGCTCCCAGCTCATCGGCGCTGTGGATGCGCAGGGTCGCCCGGTGTACTCGACCCAGGTTGACCTCCGCTCGCAGATGGGCAACTTCCTGGGCCTGCCCGTGTCCTACGGTAAGACCGTGGGCGGCAAGGTGGGTGCGGTCCCGGAGCAGAACGTGCGCGCCATCGGCGGCAACTTCTCCGACAATGTTCGTCTCGGCTTCGTTGAGCAGATCAACTTCAAGCGCACCGATACTGCTTCCATCAACGATGGTGGCACCGTCGTGAACCTGTGGCAGCAGAACCTTGAGGCCGTGCTCGTTGAGGCGATCTTCGGTTGGGTCATCACCGATGTGGACGCGTTCACGAAGTACACGGTCGCCCCGACTGTTGGGAGCTGATGCTGGTGCGGATCAAGAACAGCAAGACTGGGACGGTGATGTCTGTCCCTGACCCGTCTGTGATGGGTCCGGGCTGGGAGGTGGTGACCGATGGCTCTGGCGACTCAGCAGGACGTCGAGGTGTCGATGCTCCGGCCTCTGTCCGAGACGGAGATGCGGTATCTGAGCGACCTGCTCGAACGCGCCGAAAGGCTGCTTCTCGCTCGGATTCCTGATCTGCTGGATCGGGTGGCTTCGGGTCGCCCGTCGCCGCAGTTGGTTGCGGATATTGAGGCGGAGATGGTGGCCCGTGTGCTGCGTGCCCCGGATAACGGGATCATGCGGCAGGAGGCCGAGGGCAACTACTCGTATTCCCTGAATCTTCAGGTGGCTTCTGGGCTGCTTGATGTGCTGGGGAAGGAGTGGGAAGCTCTCGGCCTGGGGTCGTGGGGGTCTCTGGCCCCTGAGTCTGACGGGTATGCCCGTCAGCGTTGGGGTGGTGAGGTGCCGTATCCGTGGCGGTTCCAGTATGCGTGGCCGGCGCGTGATGAGGTCAGCGAGTCGTGGGGTGGGTGGGTTCGGTGAGTCTGCGTACCCCGCGTCATCGTGTGACAGTCATCCCTGCGGTTGAGGTGCGGGATGTTTACGGGGCCACGTTTGTTGATGGTGCGCCGATCACGGGCGTGGGTGTCGATATTCAGCCTGCCGCCGATGACAACCGGGCCGACTCGTCCGATCAGGCGTTCACGCAGGTTCGCCTGATCGGGCGGGGCGCCTGGCCGGGTGGCTTGTATTCCAAGATTCTGGTTGAGGAGGGCCCGTATCAGGGTCGGATGTTCGATCAGCAGATGGAGGTGCGCGAGTACGGGATGAGTCGTGCTACGGCGCATTTTGACGCGCGGTTCCGTGTGCGGGGGGCGGAGGTCAAGTGAGTGTTCATCTGAAGGGTGAGAGGTTCGTCCGTGGTGTGGCTGCGGGCGTGGCCGTTGATCTGCCCGAGTTCGCTGCCGAGGTGGCTGCGGTGGAGTCTGCTGTGAAGGCGGAGGCTGCCCGGTTCGATGACACGGGCGCTTTCCGCCGGTCCGTTGACACGGGGCGTGACCGTTACCGGGGCGTGGAGGACCATATCGTCTATTCGGATGATCCTGCCGCCTACTCCATTGAGTTCGGGCATTCCGCGAAGGACGGCACCCATGTGCCTGGGAACTTCGTGTTCACGAATGTGGCGCGGAGGCTTGGCCGATGATTGACGCCCTCGCCCTCGCTATCGCCTATGTTCGGGCGTCGGCCCCTGACGGCCTGGGGGTTGAGCCTGGCCTGTCCGTCAACATCATTGAGAAGCTGCCGGTTGCGGTGGTGTCTACGTCTGTGCCGTCGTCTGTGTCGAACGGCCCGTTGGAGGCGTCTTCCGCGTTCACTGTGGCCGTGTCCGTGTATGCGGGTTCGCGTGTCGAGGCGGCCAGGATGGCCGGCGACCTGTTTGATGGGTGCCTGCGTCAGTGGCGGTCCCGTCTGGTGACGGAGTTCGGCTGGTTTTCGCGGATCACTCAAGGTTCTAGGCATCCCGCGCATGTGCGGTCGGACCTGGAGGCGGACGGGACGTATCGGGTGGATTTCACCTTGGATGTCATCGCCCGCAACTAACTTTCCTTCTTCTGCCCCGTGGTTGTTGCGGGGCTTCTTCATGCCACGAGAAAGGCATCAAGTCATGGCAACTACTTCCGATGTGAAGCTCCAGATCGCGGGAATCGGTCACGTTTATCGCGCCCCTGTGGGAACGAAGCCGTTTTCCCTTGCAGGCTACAAGTTCAACGGCGGTGCCGCTCAGGGCGGCTGGTCGTGGATCGGTGACACGTCCTCGGAGAACATGATCGAGTTCGAGGTTGATGGTGGTGACATCACTCAGAAGCGGACGTGGGATCGTCTGAACGTTCGTGCTATCCGTGAGCCGGAGTCCATTTCTGCGACGATCAACAAGGTCAACGCTTCGGCTAAGGACATTCAGTTCGGTTTCCCGGGTGGCACGTATGACGCTGCGACTGGTTCGTACACGGTGAAGGCGGGTTCCGGTTCGGACCAGGGTGCCCTGTTCGTGGTTGTCGAGGACGGCGACCTTGTTGGTGGCATGTATCTGCCGAATACGGATACGAAGGGGTCGTTCCCGTCGTTCTCCATTGAGGAGTTCACGGAGTTCCCGCTGTCTGTTGCGGTGCTGTCTAACCCGGAGACGGGTGACCTGTGGACGTGGTTTGAGCCGCGCCCGCGTTCCGGCACCCCGGCTGCCTGATTTTTTGTTGTCCCCGCCGTCATGCTCGGGCGTGACGTGGCGGCGGGGGCTTCACGCCCATTCGCGTCCAGAGTAGGAGGCCCGTTGTGGCTGCTAACCGTAAGTCCCCGCAGGATCGTCAGCCGCCCGCTGCTGAGGTGGTTGCGGAGGCGCAGGAACGTTTTGATGAGGTGGAGGGCCATGAGCTGCTTCGCCCGCTGTCGAAGGTGAAGGGGTCGGATCAGACCCGTCTGATGGCCCGTCTTCAGCGGCTCGGGCTGCTCGATGAGGCCGGTGACGACGCCGGCCAGGGTGGCATCGCTGACCTTGATCTTGATGAGGTTGCGGACCTGATCGACTACATTTCGGAGCGTTTCGCCCTGGATTCCGCCGAGTTTGACGAGTTTACCTGTGGTGAGGGCGGGTTTGTGCGTGCGCTGACCCTGGTCATGGCGTATGTGGGCGAGATGGGAAAAGGCGCGGCCTGATCGACCTGTTGCGGGAGCACCCGCAGGTTGAGTCTGACTTGTGGGCGCTGTACCGCATTGACGTTCGGGAGCGGCTGGAGCTGGGCCGGATGGACCTGGTCCTGTTGCTCATTGAGCGTCTGCGTTATGAGCCGCGTTCCCTGTTCCGCGCCTCCCTGCTGGGCGGGGACGACTGGTTCGGGTGGGGGCTGCCGGAATCGCTCATGGCGTCGCTGGTGGACGGTCAGGGCTTCCAGACGCAGGCGACCGCCGTGAATAAGAAGGCCCGGTTTAAGGCCCTGGTGGATCGCCCGGAGGTGGCGAAGAAGTCGCGTGTCGTTTCGACGCGGGATGATGTTGGGGCCGCTTTGCGTGGTCTTCTGAGTTGAGGGTGGTGCGCGCGTGGCGGGTGGCGAGGTTGGTCGTCTAAAGATTCGTGTCATGCCGGACACGTCGAGGTTCCGGCAGGACTTGAAGAATGCTCTGGAGCGGATCGAGCGGACCGCGCGTGTCGAGGTCGGCCTGGTCCTGGAGCGTGGGGCTGTAGCTCGTCTACGTCAGCAGATTGAGGGCGTCCGCGCTGAGGTGACGGCGGATGTTGACGTGGCCCGTCAGGCGTTGGAGCGTGCCCGTGGGCAGGTGGAGTCCATTGAGGCGGACATTGACGCTTCGGTGGACGCCGGCGAGCTGCGCCGTAATGTCCGTGAGGCGGCGGAGAGTGTCCGCGAGGACGTGCGCGTCGGGGTGGACCTCCAGCGTGGCATGTTCGCCGCGCAGGTGGCCGCGATGACTCGGCCCCGCGAGCTGCCCATCGTCGCCCGCTTGCGCATGGGCAGGTCTATGGCCGCGTTCGGTGCTATGTCGGGGCTGAATTCGATGCGACGGTTCACGGACGAGTTCTTGGACACGATCCGTAACCTTGACCAGACCATGCCCCGGCTGGCACGTTCGGCCACACTTCTGGGCACTGTCCTGGCCGGTGTCCTTGCTGGCACCTCGAACCTGCTGGGCATCAGTTCCGGACTTGTCGGTATTGTCCCGATTCTCCTTCCCCTGCCTGCTGTGCTTGCTGCGACGGCGGGTGCTTTCACCATTGTTGCGCTCGCTATGGCCGACGCGGGCTCCTATATTGGCGATCTGGGGGCGCAGTGGTCGGCTCTTAGGGCTGACATGTCGGCGGCGTTCTGGGCCACCGCCGAGGACGGTATCCGCCGGTTCACTGCCGCTTTCGTTCCACTTGCCCAGCAGATGCTCCCTGAAGCCGCCCGCCAGATCGGCGCGTTTGCGCAGTCCATTGCTGCGGCGTTCGAGATGCCCCGTGGTGCCGCGAACCTGGAGAAGTTCTTCGGGAACTTCGCGACCATGATGGAGAACATGCGGGAGGGTGTGCAGAGCATGACCTCTGCGCTTCTTGAACTGGTCGGGGCTGGGTCTGCGTACCTGCCGCGCCTGGGTGCCGCGTTCTCGGATGTGATGACCCGCTTCAACGAGTGGCTTGTGGCGTCCGTGGACTCGGGGCGTTTCTTCGAATGGGTGGACGCGGCCATTGTGAACTTCAAGGCGCTGATGGGTGTCATTGGGGGGCTCTCGGGCATCTTGAACGCGCTTTCTACGGCGGCTTTGGCTGCCGGCGCGGCGACGCTCACTGATTTCGCGGCCGCCCTGGACCGCGTGCACCAGGCCCTTGACGGTCCGGTGTGGCAGGGCGCGTTGACGACGGTGTTCGCTGGGGCGCATCAGGCGATGCAGAATCTTGCCCCTGCCGCGTCTGCGCTGGGGGGCGCTTTCATCGCTCTTGCCCCGACGATTGCGGAGCTGCTGGGCCTGATCGGGGAGATCGCGAATGTCGCGCTTGTGGCGTTGGCGGGCGCTCTCCAGAATCCGGTGTTCGTTGACGGCCTGACTTCGTTCTTTGAGGGCGTCAAGGTGGGCATGGAGGGGTTCGCGCCGGCCGTCGAGCTGATCGCGGAGAAGATCGGTTCGATCTTGGAGTTGGCGGGCGTGTTCGCCGCGAACTTCGGTCCTCTGCTGGCGGGCGCGCTGGAACAGTTCGCCCCGGTGATCGAGGCGATCACGTCGGCTATGGGCGCGCTGATCCCTGTCTTGACGGAACAGCTTGGGTCGGCTATCGCGTTCATTGCCCCGCTTGTTGTGGGTGTTGTGACGGCGATCTCCGAGTGGGTGCAGGCCAACCCGCAGCTAGCCGCTACGCTGCTGATCGCTGGTGCTGCGATTGGTGGCATCATTGCCGTTCTTGTGCCCGTTGTCTCGTCGATTCTTGGCGTGGTCGGTGCTGTGACGGCCCTCATCGCCACCTTCACCGCCGCCCCGGTAGCGATTGGTGCCGCCGTTGCTGCCGTGGTTGCTATCCTTGTCGGCCTGGTGGCTGCGGTCGCGGCGAACTGGGAACAGATCTCAACATGGTGGACTGAGGGCTGGGCGTCAATGGCGCAGCAGGCCCGTGACGGGATCGCTGGCGTGGCTCAGTGGTGGAATGACGGGTGGGCGTCTATCGGTCAGCAGTTCAACCAGTTCTGGTCCGACCTGCAAGTGGGCGCGGCCACCAGGGCCGGTGAACTGCTCGGCTTCCTCGGCGGAATCCCAGCGCGTGTGGAGGGCATCTTCGCGGGGGCTGGTCAATGGCTCGTGGGTGCTGGGCGGAACATCGTTCAGGGTCTCCTTGACGGTTCGGGCCAGTTGCTCCCAAGTATCGGCCAGTTCTTCCTGGACAAGCTGCCGGGTTGGATTGTTGGCCCGTTCAAGGCGGCGCTTGGCATTCATTCGCCGTCGCGTGTTTTTGCTGGATTTGGTGAGAACATCGGTCAGGGTGCGATCAACGGTATCGCGTCTATGGGTCCGGCGATCCGGCGTGCTACGGGTGGTCTTGCGTCGGCGGCTGTTGCCGGTTTTGGCGCCTCGTCTTTGGTTGACCGGATGGGGTTGGAGGCTGAGGCGCGGCGTGTGCAGTCCGTTGTGGAGCGGGCCGCCCCGTCGCGGCGTGCCATGTCCCTTCAGGTGGACTCCCAGGTCGCTGTGGAAGAGGAGCGCCGGTACCACGCGGAGATGCTGGGTGAGGTGTTCGCGTCCAGGCTGGAGGGCATGTCCGTCAACTTGGACGGCCGCCGGGCTATCGGTGCGCTCACGCAGAATCGTGCCTGGCCGAAGCCATAACGGATTGGAGACACCATGATCCCTGGTGGAATGCTCGGCCCGGTCGGTGGGCTGGAGCAGGTCTGGTTCACCTCTAAGGAGTCCATGTCGAAGGGGTCCAGGTTCGTCACTCGGACCGCGTTGTCGGGTCGCTCGCACGCCCAGGTGTTGCCTCGTCAGGCGCGTACTTGGGAGTGCGAGATCCCGTATGACGCCCCGCAGGAGGGGCAGATCCTGGACCAGTTGGAGCCGTGGGTGGCGCATCAGCGGGAGCCGTTGGTGTGGTATCCGGCGGACGCGTTGGGCACGAACATGTTGGACCCGGATGCGTCGCGGCTGGACCCGTCGTGGTGGACCAATGTGCTGCCGGGTGGTGCGCGTGTGCTTCCTGGTGATGGTTTGCCCGGCCCGCGTTTCCTGTCGTCGGCGTCCACGAGCCCGGAGGGTAAGTGGGCGCACCTGTCGAACATCCCGGTGCCGCATAACACGACGCTGACGGCGTCCGTCTACCTGTCCGCCTATGAGGGGCAGACCGCCTACTTCTGGTTGGACGAGCTGGGCATTGACGGTGCGACGGTGCGTGTGCATAAGGCGACCACGCCGGGTGTTCTTCAGCAGGTCTCGCACACGATCACGACGACACCGGAGACGGTGGCGTTGACGTTCGGTGTTGCGCGGGCTGCTACGGTCGCAGCCCCGGCCTTGACGCTGACAGATCATGTCCGCCCCTGGGGTATTGGGCGTGGGTGTTTGTCCGCGCTTGTGGATGTGACCGGGCGCAGTCCGTTGTGGACGGCGACGAACCAGCACATTTATGGGGCGGCGGACGCTACTTCTTTCACGATCACGGAGCTGATCGCTTGACCTTTTAGGGGGCCCACGCTATGCCGATGCTGTTGTCTGAGGTGCAGGCGGAAGTCCAGTCGTGGGCGAACTCTATCAACGGGAAGTACATCAACTTCGACGACGCGTTCGGGGCGCAGTGTGTGGACCCGGCCTTGCATTACGGGGCGACGGTTCATGGCTACCCGCGTATCCTCGGTCACGGCGCGTTCCTGGCCGGGAACTACATCTCCACGTACGGGTGGGGTGACATCTCTGCCAAGCGGATGCAGCCCGGCGACATGGTGTCCCTGAACTGGGGCGGCTACTACGGGCACGTCATGATTCTTCTGGCGAAGCTCTCGGATGGTCGTTGGCGGATTCTGGATCAGAACTCGCGTGGCACGGGCGATGACCCGTCCGGGCCGTGCGAGATCCGCACGGTATCCCTGTCCTCGGGTGTGGTGCGTGTGGCTCGCCCGCCCCGGTATATGGGTGCCACGTCTTCGGCCCCGTCCCCCGACCCCACGCCCACGCCGAAGCCTGTTCTGACGTCCGCGCAGATCCTCGCCGGCAAGGGCGACATGTCCTCTGACCTGGTGCTGTTCAACGCGACCGCCCTGGTGGCTGCGGCCAAGCGGGCCGGGGTGCCGCTGCATCTGGCGGCGGCGCTGATCCGTCAGGAGTCGTCCGGCAAGAACATTTACGGCAACGACTGGGGCGGCATTTACGGGACGGACGCTAACACTCCGGCGTCCTACAACAAGACGGTCACGGAATCGAACTACAAGACGTTCCTGGGGCTGCTTCTGCGTGGTGATGGCACCTGGACAGGTCGCACGTCCAACGGTGTGGGCCCCGCGCAGATCACCTATTGGGCGTTCCACCGGGACGCCCGCGACGAGGGCCTGAACCTCGCCAACCCGGAGGACAACATGTTCTTCGGTCTGCGGCTGTTCGCCACCTACCTGGGCGGCGACTACTCGGAGTCGTCCGTGAAGCTCGCGGCCACCCGGTACAACGCCGGGCCTACCGTCACTTCCCCGAACGCTTACGGGAACAAGGTGTGGGACTGGGCGGTACGCTATAAGGCTGCCCTCGCGGGTGCGTCCGACACGGACGGGACTACCCCCACGCCCACGCCTGACCCGCCCGCCGAGCCGACCATCCCGCCGCTACCCGGCATCGAGGTCACCGAGGACCCCGGCCCGTTGCCGGAGCTGGATGCCGAGCGCGTGTCTGTGACGCTGCCGTCCCCGCCCGCGACGGGGAGCGCCCCGGTACGCCCGCCGAATCCTCTACGAGTCCGGCAGGCCGAGGCGTCGGACCCTCGTGTCCGCGTGTATTTCCGTGGGCAGTGGTGGTCGCCCCTTGACGCCGAGATCGTGCGTGAGCTAGAGATCCCCGGCCCGGACCAGTCGCCCCTGGGCGCGCCGATCACTGAGGCTACCGGCACGCTGACTCTCGCCCGCCCTGTCGTGCTGTCGCGGAAGGGGTGGGATGCTTACGCGTCGTCGCCGCCCCGCCCGGGTGAGCCGTTGAGCGTGCAGGTATCTGTAGACGGCGGCGACACGTGGGTGACAGTCCTTGTCGGCCAGGTGGACGACGCCGGCGGCACGGTGCTGGACGTGGGCATCCGGGTTGGGGTCGTTGACCTGACCGACCGGCTGAACGCCCAGTTGTCGCACCCGCCGCTGAACTTCCGTCAGCCGTCCCCGGCTAACGGTCTGCCGTACATGTGCATCGGCCTTCACCCGGTCTACTATGCGAACCTCGCTGCACGCCGGGCGGGTTTCTACGCGACGCCCCCGATGGTGGGCGGGACGACGATGGTGTCCGCCCCGATGGTGGGGTCTATGTGGCCTGAACGTGGTACGATCACCATGTCACGGATACTCGACGCGCGGGGCCGCACCTCGTGGGAGCCCTCGGATTCCCCGGAGTATCGGCGCACCTGGTGGGGCCTGACGGTCCACAACGTGTTCTCCGTCATCCGGCCCATGAAGGTCCAGTCGTGGGCTGGCCGGATGACGACGGCACACGGTGTGCGCGCACTGGTGGGGCCTGTCACGTCCACGATCTCGGCGGTCGAGTTGTGGTGGGACCGCGTGTCCATCACGACGATGATCTCCACCGCCGGCGTGGCGGTGGAGATCCAGTCGGGGTGGAACGCTAATGGGACCCGCCGCAAGGCGTTCGAGCGCATCCGGCCCCTGTCCGCCGAGCAGATCGCCGATGGCTTTGAGCTGAAGGTGTGGATGCTCCCGGACGGGGTCATCACCATCAGTGTTGATGGGGATAAGTCCGTCCACGCGGCGATCCCCGAGTGGCCGCGTGAGACTCGTGTCGAGGACATGTCCGACGTGCGCATCCTGGCCCCGTCCAAGGGTGCCCCGTTGGGTGGCGTCCAGGTTGTTGGCGACCCCACGGAAGGCTCTTTCGGGCCGTGGGAGCGGGGCTTCATCCTGGACGCCGACCCGAAGGGCATGATCTGGGGTGCCCCCGCCCTGGAGCGCAAGCCTGCCCTGGACCTGCTCCGTGAAATGGCCGCTGGAGAACTGTCGTCCATGTGGATCTCGGAGGATGGGCGGCTGCATTACGTCGCCCGCGAGCCGATGGATGCCCGCCAGCCGACACGCTGGTTTGGCGCGGATGACGTGTCGGTGGCGGGCTGGGAGTCCTCCCGTGATTCGGTGGTCTCCAAGGTGGAGGTCAACCGTCGTCAGCCGTCCTTGTATCAAACTCGCATGAACTCCCGCGCCTGGGCTCAGGTGTGGGAGGGGCCGCGTGACACGTTGCAGCCCGGCACTGTATGGGATCAGGTGGTCCGCGCGCCCGACGACGAGGACTGGTTCCACGTTGACGGGACATTTGAGGACGTGACCGCCTCATCTGTGGCGGACGCGAACCGTGGCATCGGCTCATGGGTGGGCGGCACCGTGCTCAAAGAAACGGACGACGGGGGTGTCGCGGAAATCCCGGCCCCGCGCTCATGGTTCTACGGGTCCGCGGACCGGATCACCTCCCGCTCGTGGAGGGTGAAGTTCGGGTACACGCCGCCCTCCGGGGTGGACTCCGAGCTGTCCTTGTCTAACCCGGACCTGCCCGGGCTGGCGAAACGCCGGCAGGGAAACGGCCCGATCATGCGTGCCCGTGGTTTGCAGACGTGGGAAGACATGGAGCCGGTGGTAGAGGAAGCGTCCTCGGCCGTTCCCTCCAGTGTGGTGCATGTGCATGACGGGGGCTGGTTCATTCAGTCCGCGTCGGCTTCCCGACGTGTCGCCAAGCGGCTGGCTTTGATGCTGTCCCAGCCGATCCCCGCATGGGGTGAGGTGGAGATGCTGGCACCGGATCTCGGTGTGCGGCTGGGTGACACGGTCGTGCTGTCCATTTCGGGGACGCCCGCTAAGCAGCGGGTGTCTGGTGTGCGCCTGAGCCTGACGCCGGGTGGCGGTCTTGTCCAAACGCTGACACTCCGTCAGATTCATCCTTGACATTGAGGAGCATTCATGGCTATCGGTTCAACGCCTGGCGGGTCCGGGCATGTGGTCCCAGATGACCCGGATCACCGGCTGGTCACCCCGGAAGATACCGTGGCGATTGCCCGCATGGAGGAGGCCCGTTTCCGTGAGGTGGGAACCAAGCTGCGCGAACTCTTGGGCCGGGTCAACGACATCGGGGTAGCGGCGGGCGTCGTGGCCGGGTCGCCGGACGACGGGAAGGTCGCCGCGTTCGTCCGCGACCCGGCTTCGAACACGCATGGGGCGCTCGACGAGTTCGTTCGTGCCCTCCTTGACCCCGCCCTGGAAGCACTCCCCGAAACGGGTGTGCTGCGACTGGAGGACTTCGGGGCGGCGTGCGACGGGGTCACGGACGACACGGCCGCGCTGAGAGCTGGTCTGGCCGAGTCTGCACGCCTGGGCGTACCCCTGCACCTACCGGCCCGCGACACGATCGCACTGGTGGGCCAGGTCAACATCCCGGTGGGCGCGTCCATCCACGGGCACAGCGCGACCCTGTCCTGGGCGCAGACCACGGGGGCGGGGGCGTGGCTGCTGAATGCGAACTACGCCTGGGGGTCCGAAATCTCGGACCTGTCCCTGGTGGTGGAAACGTCTGCGTCGACGGTGCAGCGCGGCTTTACTGCGGTGGGGGCAGGGAATCTGACGGTGCGGAATCTCGCCGTCAAGGCGACCACTCCGGGCGCTGGTTCGAGGTCCGCTAACGAGAACGGGGCGCGCTTCGAGGCGGCGGAGAACGTGAGCGTGACGGGCCTGAGCGTGGAGGGATTCGACTACGCGGTACGCGTCAAGGGCCTCTACATGTCCGAGATCAACGGGTTCAAGGTAAAGCGGTACCGGACCGGGCTGTATGTCACGGACACGACGTACTGCACCTTCCGCAACGGGGACATCTCCATCAAGGGGCCGAACACCACTCAGGATGACGGCCACAACGGGGTGCTGATCGACGCCACGGGGTCGGGCCTGACCGACATGCT
>Ga0114970_10001594_pt1 | contig 16981 bp, 11 predicted proteins | sample M_140205_XF_Meta_FD_87030 | JGI IMG/M metagenome (GOLD analysis project Ga0114970, IMG submission 87030) | Freshwater microbial communities from Lake Montjoie, Canada to study carbon cycling - M_140205_XF_MetaG | ecosystem: Environmental > Aquatic > Freshwater > Lake | place: Lake Montjoie... | reverse complement strand
AGGAGGAAGACATCGCGAGAATTACATTTTTTATAATTATATATAAAATTTAAAACTATGAAGTCACCAATAAGAATTTCATTGGGTATTATGCTCTGTGTTTTTTGTTCCTCTTTGGTTCATGCACAAAATGAGCAAGACATGCTTCGTTATAGCAGATTTTTTCCGTATAGTACTGCCCGCAGTTTATCGCTGGGTGGAGCCATGGGAGCAGTGGGGCACGATATCGGTTCCTATTCCATAAACCCAGCAGGCATAGCTGTAAACAGATATAATCTTTTAAGTTTTAGTGGGGGCTCATTGCAAACAATTTCATCGGGCAATTATGCAGGCGATATCTCAAAAGCCAACCGATTAAATAACAATATCCCGTCAATGGGAATAGTACTGACAGGTATTCAATATGATGAAAAAAACAGACCTGTTGCTAGTGGACTGGTCAATATAAATTTATTATTTAGTTATAACCGCAACACACCATTATATGAGGATTATACATATAGCGGCGTTAATAGTCAGAGTTCTGTTGCCGATATGTTTGCACAACAAGCTAATGGACAAAGTACGAGCGATTTGAATACCAATTTTGCCGATCCCTATGCTTTGGCTTTTCAAACAGGGGTGATAAAATCATCGGGCACTTTTGGGCAATATGTTCCCTCATTTGTAGAAAATGCCAGCAATCCACATCCCCAGTTTTTACAGTCAGGGCAAAATACTTTAAGGGGTAATGTAAATGAGTTTACCTTGGGATTGGCTGCAAGTTACGGGCATCGTTGGTTTATTGGCGGGTCAGTTCTTTTGCAAACGGTTAGGTTTAGATCTACCCTCAACTATCAAGAAGAAGACCTAAATAATTCTGCCACCTATATAAAATCGATGGCCTATAACCAGAAACTTTTTACCAGTGGTAGTGGTGGCGGAATAAAGTTGGGAGCGATTTATAGGCTCAATGATTTGGTGAGGATTGGATTGAGTTACCACAGTGCTATTGTATATAATCTTACCGACCAATATAGTTATAATGTATCGTCAGTATTCGATCAAGCAATTAACGGAAGTACTGATTATAGTAGTCCTTCTGACCAGCAAAATTTCTCTTACCATGTTTATCGTCCTGCCCGCATTATACTAAGTTTAGCATTGGTGAAAGAAAAAAGAGGACTCTGGAGTTTTGATGCGGAGTATGTAAATTATACCAACGGAAATCTGAGTTCAACTGATTATAACTTTAAACAAGAAAATAAAACCATCACCACCTTATATAAACCAAGTTTGAATATTAGAACGGGCGGTGAACTATACTTGGACAATATATTTTTACGTTGCGGTTATGCTTATATGGCCAGCCCTTATTCCAATAGAAATACTTATGCCGCTGCTCCATCATCCAAGCATTTATTAAGTGGTGGTGTGGGCATTACCAGCAAATACCATTCATTGGATTTTGGCATTGGGTATATGGTGGGTAAAGATTATTTTACACCTTACAGTATCAATACACTTCCCTACCAAAGTGCCATTGTGAAAAAGCAATCTTATATGATGATGTTAACTTATAATTATAAGTTTTAAGACCTCTATCTCTCTCGCCGCGGCGAATTTCCCCAAAGGGGAAAGACTGTACTTTTCGGGGAAACCTATATTGATGCGATAATATTTTGTTTGATGGTTGTATTATAGTAATCATTGTCTGAACAAGATTTTATAGGATTACAGGAGGGGCAGAAATATCCAAATTGCAAATCCTGAAGGGATGACATTATTATCAAAAGAAGAAAAGGAGCCACAGTGAAACCCTGAAGGGGTGATATTATAAACCGCGTTCATTGTCTGAACAGGATTTGCAGGATTACGGGATGGACCAGGTTATACATTTAAAAAAACCTGTGCAATCTACTTAGTCCACCTTCCGCCGCGGCGGACGTGATTCAGACAATTATTCAACAGCCAATTTAATCTTCTCCCCTCCAACACAAAGTATATATAATCCTTTCGCTAAATGACCAATTGATATACTATACAATCCTTCTCCATTTGTATAAGTATTATATACTTTTTTCCCCAGCATATCATACATTACAATCTGCACTTGGTTGGTAGTGGTGAGCGGAGTCGAACCATGACCAACCATACCGGGAGGATAATCTATATACAACACATCTCTCACCGGATTTGGATACACGTGTATAAAATTATCTATCTGCTCTATATTATTTAAACCAATATGCAATAGCGACCCACTATTCGCCACACACCCATTCGCATCCACCACATGCACATAATACCTACCCGATGGAGGATGGTAAAGCGATGAAGTATTACTATAGAAAATAGTATCCTTATACCAAGTATATGATACAATAGGACGCGTAGATATTGTATATAAACTATCCTTAGCAGTTTTAATATTGGTAAACAACTGCGGCAAAAAACTTATCTTCACTGCATTGCTCTGTGCCCCGCAGCCGTAAGCATTTGTAGCACTCACATAATAACTGTTTGCGGTATCAACTTTAATACTTGGAGTACTAACCTGTCCTGTGTTCCATTTGTATTTTACCAATGGTGGATAGTTTATATCTTTTTGTTTGGCGGTAAGTAAAAAACTATCTCCAAAACACAAAGGGTTGTGGCTAGGGCTATCTATATAAACCACAGGTTGGGGCAATATGCGAAATACATTTGTTTTGGTTAATGAATCCATACAGCCCTGTTTTGTAATATATATAAGTTTGGCATTATAATAACCTGTATCTTGTACTATTAGTTTTAGTTTGTTGGTGCTTGCAGTATCATATTGCTTTATTATATTGTTGGGATAACTAATTGTCCATTTCCTTTGTTGGATGATGCTATCCATCCCGCCGCTACTGTCTGTGAGTGTAATGGTACTGTTGCCGCAGCTTTGCGTATAATTGGGAGTGAAGAAAGGCGTTACTATTTTGCCAACACTAATATATACTGAATCCATAACAGAACAATTATATATATTGGTAACTAGCACACTATAATAGTTTGATATTATTGGCTTAAGAAAAACAGAAGCACTTGTATCTCCCGTGCTCCATTTATATATATTACCACCGCTAACGGTGAGCGTAGTCGAATCCGCCCCGCACCAACTCGTTTTACCACTTATTTTACTAACAGGAAATGGATTTATTTGTATATAATTAACCTTCTCCAACGAATCTATACAACCTTGTTTGCTTTGTATTATTAGCTTAACAGAATACGCTCCTGTATCATTGAATAAGAAAGACAAATTATTAATAGTTCCTGTTGCAATAGTTGTATCCAAACCATTTGCTTTATATATATGCCAAGTTCTATTTATTATAACACTATCAAATTTTGAAGTATCTGAAAGTATTATAGTTTTTGTGCCACAGCTTGTTATATAGTTTGCTGTATAATTTGCTTTTGGTAGGGTGTCTATTATTATATTATATACATTTGCCACACTATCATAACAGTTGCTGTTCCATGCCTTACAGCTTAGGGCATAGTTGCCCGTTTTGTTATATATATGTTGCAGTTGCACACTATCTACAAGGTTAGTATCTGTTACATATAATAGTGTATCCTTCCCATCTCCCCACGCCACTTGCACGGTATCGCTATATCTATAATTTACTTTGGCATCTATTGTTTGATAGCCACAATATATAGTTTTGTTGGTGTTTAATGCTATAGTAGGTTTAAACTTAATTGTAACACTGTCGCCCACCCATTGCATATAACCGCAACTGCCAAGCTCGCAATCAAGTTTTACATAATAACTCCTTGCATTTTTATATTGGTGTACCACGGTTTTTCCTGTTGCACTATCTCCATCTCCGAAATACCAGTGGTAGCTTTTGAAGGCTGTGTCTGCATCTGCTACAAAGCGGGTAGTATCATAGCCACAGCCACTAGCACCCGTTACCCCAAAACGTGGATTAATACGTTTGATTGGGAAACTGTGACAGGGAAAATTTTGAGAATGATTATTTGAACCCTGCAGCATGACAAAGCCATTAGTAATAAATTCACACCCATTGCCCCATATATCGGGGTATTTTATGTAGCTTAGTGTTTGAAACAAAGAATCAGAAGATATATTAGTATATAATCTATTATCAGCCCCTAACTGGCTTGAGTAGTTCCCATAAATTTTATTTTTTTTAGCTTTTACAAACCCTGCCAATGTTTTACTATTGAACGGATTGCTATTATATGTGTGCATTTGGTACACAAAGGCACTGTCTACAGTGCCGTTGGTTTTGTATGTAGTGTAATATATAATACTATCATTGGGCGAAAAAGAAAAACTTATAGGGAATTCTGATTTTGGAATTAATCCCCTACCATTACTCAGTTTACCTGTGGACTTATCGAAATCATATAAGAAATAACGATAGTTCTTTAGACTAGGGTATTGTAATTGGGGTGTTATTATCATTCTCCCATTATTTGAGCAACGCAAATAGGGCTCATTTGCACCTCCACTGTTATTATTATATCCGCCATAACAAGCTGATATTATTGGCTTAATGCTTATCCCATTTTTAGTCAATAAATACGCATGCATGGTGTATGCACTGGCTTTATATAGTACCCAATAATCCGTATCATTACTATGCTTTATAAAACCTGCATTGACACCAGTCGAATCAGTTATATGTATTTTGTACTTTTCAAAATCACCCCTCCCGCTGTCTAAATTATTGTTGAGCAGAAAATAATCAAACCCAGCATAGCTGGATGTTAAGAATAAATATACTTGAGAGTCATTGTCTGGGGCAGGGATGAAAAAATTATTGTCATAATGAACATCCATTTTGCCCAGTGTATTTATGAGTTTATGCTCTCTGTTCCACACCAAGCTATCGCCACCTATATAATACAATAAATTTCCTTTACAATCAGATATAGCTTGGGGGTATTTGCAACTGCCAGAATCATTTTTATAATCGTGTATAGCTGACAAGAAAGGCTTAGCGGGGTTTTGGTTAAAGTCTATACCAGCTCGCCAGCCATATACCCAGTTATTGCTCTGTTGTGCATTTGCATTTGCATATAAACACAAAAGCAATATAGATATTGCCATGTTTTTAAGCATAACAGTTAGTAGCTTTAATTACCTTTTGTGCGGAAGTAGTTTCTCCATTGCTATGATTATACACCCGCAGCAAATAGCAGCCAGCTGGAAGTTTGCTTATATCAATCGAAGGTCTAGATTTTCCCTTCACATTTCCTGTCATTACTTGTTTTCCTGTCATATCTAACAAGGCAAAAGCCATAGCTGTTTCATAATTGTTCTCCAATACCATATAATCATTTGCGGGGTTGGGGAATATATTGACACTATTGTTTTTTATGGGGTCTTTAGTCTTTGGGAATATCGTTGGCGCGGTTTTAAAGCTACCCCGACAACCGCCTGCATTACCTGTATTATGCATCGCAACTTTATTGGCAACACCGCTTGAAACAGTATGTCCATCTAAGGTTATGGTGTTACTTATCCACTGAGGTACATAGGTACTGTAATAATATATATCTGCATTACTGCCAGTCTTATACCATGCTATATCGGCATATGTATTTGTAGTAGACCCTGAGCTGTAGTCGAAGAAATTTTCCCATTCAGTAGAAGTAGAGCTCCCTTGGGGATCAATATCCCCGACACCTGCAATACCCCAATCGTTATTAAAAATTTTATTGCAGCTGTATTCAAGCCGCCTTAAATTTGTATAGTTGGTACTATTATTACATGCAAGACTTGCTGCTGTAGGGTCACATTCAGGTGCTATCACTAAGCCGTATTTATTATTTTGAATATCATTTTCAGCAATAAGGCCTACGCAATTATTAGCATAGTTATAATATTCTATTCCTTTTAAGAAACTCCAGGTCGAATCATTAGTCAGGATGAGATGATTTACTTGTGAAAGATTGATGGCAGATACACCACCTTGGCTAGCAGTATTAATAATACCACAAATATAAACGGTCACCCTATCCCCATCAAAAACTTCAATCCCATGATTCACATTCCCTAATACAGAACATTGATATATATATACATCTTCTACATGGGAAAAATACATCGCATCATTAAAATCACCAGCAAAATAACATTGGTCTATCTCAAAACCAGATACCAAGCATAGTTCTGGAGAAACATTATATACTTCTACAGCGTTTTCATCAAATGCAGTGTGCCAATTAACGCAAACAAACTTATCATCTGCTAATTTAATTGTTTTACAATCATCCATATATATCATTTTCCTAAAGGAACTATTATTAGGTGTTGCGGGTAAATTTAGCGGCGTGAATCCAGGAACTGTTTCCATCAAATAGCTAAATAGTGTGTGATGTATTTCAAGATTCACACCTTGATTCCCCCCACCACTGCAGCCACTTTCTTCACCACTAAAACTTCTCAAGTCAATATGCTGATAATTATTTTCAAACAAATTATAGCTTAGTGTCAGCACTGCATTATTGTCTGCATATAAACCTATATAGGCATCATGTATTTCAGAATAAGTAACAGAAACTTTTGCACTATAAGGGTTATTCACTGTAGTGTTATCATAACCCTCTGCATATATACCTCCCCATTTGTCACAACTGCTGAATCTAGTATTATAACTTGTCAACCATCCACCATTATTTTGGCCAAGGCCAGGATCAGCTTTTTGCACAATAATTTCTGCTCCACTTTTCATAATTACATCACAATTGTTCATTATTACAATGGCATCAGGTGGAACAAGGATAGTCCCATCCAAAACAACTGTAGTATTTGAGAGACTTGTAGTGCCTGGAGGGAAAATATAATTAGCGGTATATGTGTTGCTGAGTCCACAGCCCAAATTTACTGTGCTAGATGTTCTATTTCCACAAAATGCGGAATAGGCTTCAAGATAGTAGTTGCCTGCTATTGTTGCAATATAGCTGCTTGAGGTTGCACCGGATATGGCCATGCCGTTTCTATACCACTGAAAGTTGGTATAATTCATTAAAGCTACATTGCTGTTGCTTACAACATCCAATGACATTGTTAAAGGAAATGAACCTGATGTTGGTGTGATGTCGAAATCTAATGCTACAACCAAATGTATACTCCCTGATGAACAGGTTCCGCCACCGTTTGTAGCATTATAATGAAAATAATATTCTCCATCTGAATATATATTAGCATAAGTTATGCCTGTAGCTAAATAAGTTGGTGCTGCACAAACAGAATCGGGTGCACAATGGTCATCATACCAGTTATAAGTATAACCACCTAGGGCAGTAGATGTTAAAGTCACATTTTCATCACAACTATATACGTCTATTGGTCCTGCACATGGAGCTTGCCCCTTCAATTTCCCAAAAGGCATTACTGCAAAAAGCATCAATATCATAAAAGATAATAAAAACCTTCCAAGCCTCTTATAGACTTGTGGGTGAAGGATTAAAGATGGTTGAACTGCCCCAGAAATGGGGGGGGGCAACATGTTGTTTTTCATTGTGTTATAATTTATTGTTTTTAATATATGAATTATAATAAGGCAAATGTAATAGTTAGTGATTATAAATACAATAATTATCACCTTTACTTTATCGGGCACAAATAAAAACAACAAAATTGATAAAGATACCTAGGGAAAACCCTAGTCTTTTACTGGGGAAATCCCTAGGTACCATACTAGGGAAATCCCTAGGTTTTATACTAGGGAAATCCCTAGGTTCAGTGTTCGCTGTTTTTTGCCCATGCTCGCTGTTTTCACCGACCATAGGCAGGAGAACCTAGTGTTGTCATCAACTATAAGCAATTGTTTCACCCCCCTCTGTGTAAACCTGTTTACACAATCTACTTTATACTACCCAATGTTTTAATAAAACAAATCACCCGCTAGGCAAAACATTGGTGTCGTCGTCAATTTCATAGTACACGTCGTCTCGTTCATAGCACACGTCGTGTCGTTCATAGATGTCTCCTTGTCGTTCATAACACAAGTTGGAATTCCTAATAAAAAGTGGACAAAAAAATACAGGCACACTTTTGTCCAGTAACCAATCCATCGCAGTTTTTCCCTTATTTGCCACTGTTTATTATTTTTCACAAATCCCTCCTATTGCAACGCTATACAGCTATACTGCAGCATCATTTAATTATTCTAATATTATAAGTATCTCAAAAAATTTTGCCCCTTAAATATTACTATCTACTTTTGCAGCCCTTAATTCTAAATTCATACGAATGACTTATAAAGAACCTGCTCCATTGAGCAAAACCCATCTCAATCCTTTCGAGTCCATGATGTCACGCTTTGACATTGCCGCTAAAGCACTCGGATTAGACGACTCTTCCTATAATGTTTTGAAATCGCCCGCCAAAGTGGTGATGGTAAATTTGCCTGTTGTAATGGACAATGGCAAAGTACAAGTATTTGAAGGCTACCGTGTAGTGCATAATGCTAACCTAGGCCCATCCAAAGGCGGTATCCGCTATAGCATGGATGTGAACTTGGACGAGGTGAAAGCCCTTGCAGCATGGATGACCTGGAAATGTGCCGTAGTCGGAATTCCCTATGGCGGCGGTAAAGGTGGCGTTAAGTGCGACCCACGTAGCATGAGCAAAGGCGAATTGGAACGATTGACACGTGCATATACTGTTTCCATGATAGATGTGTTCGGTCCCGAAAAAGATATACCAGCACCCGATATGGGAACAGGCCCGCAAGAGATGGCTTGGTTGATGGATGAATATTCAAAAATTAAGGGATATTCATGCCCTGCAGTTGTTACAGGGAAACCACTGGTCCTTGGTGGTTCATTAGGCCGTGTAGAGGCTACCGGTCGCGGGGTGATGGTTACTGCCCGCAGTGCCATGGCCAAAATGGGAATTAACCTAGTAGGTGCAACTTGTGCCGTACAAGGATTTGGAAATGTAGGTTCGATATCTGCAAAATTATTAGCTACTCAAGGTTTAAAAATTGTTGCCATATCCGATGTAACAGGTGGCTATTATAATCCCGAGGGAATTAATATAGAAGAGGCTATTGCTTATCGTGATGGAAACCAAGGGACCTTGGAAGGATTTAAAGCCGATAGAATTAGTAATAATGAACTTTTAACTTTAGATGTAACTTTATTGGTTCCCGCTGCAATGGAAGACCAGATTACTGCTGAGAATGCCAATGATATAAAAGCAAAACTTATAGTAGAAGGTGCAAACGGACCCACTTCGTGGAATGCCGATGAAATATTGAACAGCAAAGGCATTATGGTAGTTCCTGATATATTGGCCAATGCCGGTGGTGTAACTGTATCTTACTTTGAGTGGGTACAAAATCGCCTAGGCTATTACTGGACAGAAGAACGCGTAAACCGCCGTGCCGATCGTACCATGAAAATGGCTTTTGAAGCTGTATATGCTGCGGCCCAAAAATACAATGTAAGCTGGAGAATCGCTGCCTATGTGGTATCCATCGACAAGGTAGCCAACACCCAAAAATTCCGCGGCGTATTTTAACCCTAGCTTCGTCCCGACTATTTGGGACTGATCAGCCAGCGGCCTGTACTCGATACTATATACTTGATACTAACTACTTGATACTATTATGATACACAAAGAAGGATTTGCTACAATTTTTATCGTTACTTTGGTATTGGTAGGATTGAACTGGGGACTCACTTTCATCACCACCAATGAACTTATTGTTGGGCTATTAATGTTGGCTTCGGTAGTTGTATTTGGTATTGTATTGCAATTCTTTCGCAACCCTAGCAGAAACACACCTATAAATGCTAATGACATTATAGCACCTTGCGATGGTAAAGTAGTAGTGATAGAAGAAGTAGAAGAACCCGAATATTTTAAGGACAAACGCATACAAGTTTCCATTTTTATGAATCCTTTTAATGTGCATGTAAATAGAAATCCCGTTAGTGGAACTGTAAAATATAGCAAATACCATCCAGGTAAATATTTGGTAGCTTGGCACCCCAAAAGTAGTACAGAAAATGAACGCACTACTATTGTAATAGAACAACCCGAAAAAAAGCAGGAAGTACTTTTTCGTCAAATAGCTGGGGCAATGGCCCGTCGTGTAGTTAACTACAGCAAAGAAGGACAACTAGCAATGCAAGGTGCTGAAATGGGATTTATAAAATTTGGCAGCAGGGTAGATTTGTTTCTACCTATTGGCACGCAAATAAAGGTAAAATTGGGCGATAAAACAGTGGGTGGAGAAAGCACAGTGGCTTCTTTTACTTAATTGTTATTTTCATTATATATGTTTGTAAGCAGCAATGTTTTTTATATATAATATATATATTGATTTTCTATATCAAATTGGGGTTATCTTTATTATATAATTAGTGAATACAAAAATATATTTCCGCATCTTGGGTTTTGCCCGCAAATCGATGCAGATACTTCCTTTATATCTTATATTTACTTTAATGAGTATTGTTTTTGGTATGCTCAATATTATGCTGCTGATACCGCTGCTCAAAGTTATTTTCGATAAAGCCCTGCCTAAGCATTTACCTGCACCTTCATTTGAAAATCCCTTTCAATATTTAGTTGATTCATTCAACTACCAGTTCGATAAAATATTGATAGAGCATGGGAATCTGGGGTCATTATATTTTGTGTGCGGCGTGGTAATGGTTTCAGTATTACTAGCCAATATTTGCCGCTACATGGCTCAAAGAACAATGCTTAAAATAAGAGTGAATGTAATTAAAAATTTAAGGCAGGCTATATATGATAAAATAGTGTCGCTCGATTTGTCATTCTTCAATAACCAACGTAAAGGCGATTTAATGTCGAGTATGAGTAATGATGTGCAATCCATTGAAGATACTATAGTGTCGAGCATACAAGTAGTATGCAAAGATCCGTTGATGATTATTATATATTACATCATGCTATTTTCATTGTCTGCTAAGCTTACTTGGTTTACTATTGTGATACTGCCCATCACAGGTTTGATTATTTCGCAAATAAGCAAAAGGTTAAAAAGAGATTCAACTGAAAGCCAAAAAACTTTGGGTAGCATACTTTCAGTAACTGAAGAAACTATATCAGGCACCCGTATTATCAAAGCTTTTAATGCACAACATTATCTGCGTGACAAATTTGAAAGCCTTAATTTTTATTATACACGTACACTCAAGCGGATGTTTTACAGACGCGATATTGCTTCGCCCTTAACAGAATTTATGGCTTACGGTGCTATCATCGCTATTATATTATATGTGGGCCCTTTAGTTTTGTCAGATAAGAGTGATTTGAGTGCAGAAGAATTTATAGGATACATCGTTTTTTACGTGCGGATATTGGACCCTGCTAAAAATATTACTGGAGCGATAGCGGCCATACAACGTGGGCTCGCATCGGGCGAAAGAATTTTTGCTATTATGGATGAAGAACAACATATAGTAGAGAAACCAAATGCTGAAGCCATACAAAGTTTCGAAAAAGATATAACATTTGACAACCTGTCCTTTGCTTATACTAAAGGTGACACGGGCTACGTATTAAAAGATATAAACCTAACCATAAAAAAAGGGCAGATGGTGGCATTAGTCGGACATTCGGGAAGTGGAAAAACTACTTTGAGTGATATGCTGCCCCGATATTATGACCCCAGCCAAGGATCTGTAAAAATTGATGGGCACGATTTGAAAGATATAAAGCTTCACAATCTGCGAGATTTAATGGGTGTTGTGTCGCAAGAAGCAATTTTATTTAATGACAGCATATATAATAATATAGCTTTTGGATTGCCCCATATACATCAAGAAGAAGTGGAACAAGCAGCACGAATTGCAAATGCCCACGACTTTATTATGCAAACAGAAAATGGCTACCAAACCATGATAGGAGACCGTGGCAATAAATTGAGCGGTGGCCAAAGACAAAGACTTTCAATTGCTAGAGCCGTGCTTAAAAATCCGCCCATATTAATATTGGATGAAGCCACCAGTGCATTGGATACCGAAAGCGAAAAAGTAGTACAAGATGCATTATATAAACTGATGCAAAACCGCACCAGTATCGTAATCGCACACAGACTTAGCACAGTTCAAAATGCAGATATGATAGTGGTGATAGACAAAGGTGAAATTGTGCAACAAGGAACTCATGAAGTATTGATCGCACAAACAGGAATATATAAACAGCTAAACGATTTACAAAAGTTGGGCTAAGTTGTGCATAAAATTCTCTGACAACTAGATCGCCTTTCCTATCTTTGTTTTGTCTTTTCTTTCCTACATGAAACACATATATAATATTTTTATACTCATTTTTGTCTCAAATGTATTGAACATGCCATATGCAGCCGCTCAAACTCCAGAGAAGGCTGGCAAAAAATTAAATTATTTGCAAAATGAGGGTTATGCGAAAGCTCTAAAATATGCTGCATACGAAAATAAACCTGTCCTGTTATTTTTTAATTCGCACGACTGCCATCAATGCGAAAAGTTCAGCAGTGAGGTAATGGAGAGTGATACTTTTATCAATACGATTAAAGGAAAATTCGTGGCCGTAAATGCTTCAATAAATAATGATGATGCTAAAAAAGCTGCTATTAAATTTGGTGTAATGAAACTTCCTTTATTGGTGTTAATGCATTCAGCCAACCCTGAGTTTTATTATATATGTGAAATGAGCATGAATGCAGAATCTATGGGCAAACAAGCTGACGCATTTACTGCTGCTAAAAACTTATATGACCAAATTTTGTTGATGACCACTACTAATAAAATAAGCAGTGATTCTGCATCGGCTGAGATTGCACGAAATTATGCAAAACGAGATTATACAAAATATAAAGATGATGCTGCCAAATTGCATTGCAAATCGAGAACTTTAGATATAAAGTTTTTTACCAAGTTTAAAGATATATATATACAAGCGTGGGAAATACAGAAGAAAAAAGCAGTAGCCAAAAAGCCTTAAGAGTTTTAATTGTAGGGCCTGCACATCCCTTGCGTGGCGGGCTTGCCACTTTCGATGAACGCCTTTGTAAAACTTTTAACGACCTTGGCCACCATTGCGAAATATTAAATTTTAGCCTGCAATATCCCAATATATTGTTTCCTGGTAAAACACAATATAGTGATGAACCTGCACCCAAAGATATTATAATAAATACAGAACTTAATTCAGTAAATCCATTTAACTGGCTTGCTAATGGATTAAAATATAAAAAGCAAAATTATGATTTTTTGGTATTCCGCTTTTGGATGCCATTTATGGGGCCATGCTTAGGCAGCATAGCACGCATAGTAAAATCCAATAAGAAAACTAAGATTTTAGCGATTGCTGATAATTTAATTCCCCACGAAAAAAGAGCAGGCGATACACTTTTAACCAGGTACTTTATCAATACTACCCAAGCTTTGCTCACCATGTCTCAGTCAGTAATGCATGATATTGATATACATTTTCCGGGTAAGCCCAAGGCGTATAATCCGCATCCCATGTATGATTCTTTTGGCCCTGCTGTTACTAGAGAAAAGGCATTAGAAGAATTGAAGCTTGACCCTAAATTTAGGTATTTGTTGTTCTTTGGTTTTATAAGAAAATACAAGGGGCTTGATATATTATTAGAGTCTTTAACAAAAAGTAAATATTTTAATAATCCTACCAAAAAAGTTAAGGTAATAGTTGCTGGAGAATTTTATGAAGATAGAAAACCCTATGATGAATTGATTGAAAAATACAATCTTCAAGAACATTTAATTTTGCATACCGATTTCATCCAAAACAGTAAGGTGCCTAATTACTTTTGTGCTGCCGATATGGTGGTGCAGCCTTATCATAGTGCTACACAAAGTGGGGTTACTCAAATTTCTTACTATTACAATGTGCCGATGCTTGTAACCGATGTGGGCGGCTTGGCTGAATTGGTGCCACACAACGAAGTAGGCTATGTATGCCAACCAAATGCCAAAGCAGTTGCTACCTGTATTGACGATTTTTTCGACAACAACAGATATGATACCATGAAAGCAAATGTGGAAGTATATAAAAAGAATTTTTCATGGGATTCATTGGTTGAAAAACTGATAGGATTATACAATAATATTAAACCATAAAAAAAATCTAGATGGCATCAACAAAAAAATATGGTATTGCGTTAGTTATTATAATTTCCCTTACCTGTATATTATACTTTTCGTGGGACTATTATAATAATTCGAAAGAATTAACCAGTGAAAAAAATATTCCCGAAGACTCGCTAAAAGATTTAGATGCCATGGATACAATTGTTGTAGGGTCTAAAAACATTGATGAAATTGAGAAAAAATTTGGCAAGTCAAAAGTTGACCAATTTGCGGGCAACTACTATATTGATAAAGAATTAGGCTATATATTTGAAGTGGACAATGCCCAAGATTATAACTTGAAATATAATTTTGAAAAAAAAATAAAACCCGATGATCCAATATTAAGATGCAGCCCGGGGAATAATATATTTTTTGAGATTACAGAAGTACAACTGCAAAAGGGTATGGGTATAGATGACTATATAAATAAATGGTGCCTTCCAGGAATATATGGTAGTGGCAAATATCCCAATGTAAACTTTGATTACCAAAACCAAACAGCTTATTTTAGAGGAGATTTCCCGGTATATAAACAACTATTATACACCAAATGCTGCTTAAAGGGCGATAAAGTTATCGTCTGTATGCTTCGCTACAATGCCAAAGACGAAGCCAATCATTTTGTAAAAGCATTATCTAAATCTGTAGAAGGATTTAAGCTTATTGGTGATTAATCTATTACCGTCGGTTTAAACCAACAGTAATAGATTAATATTATAATTTAACAAATTTAACATTTACTTCTATTCCAAATTTTTCAAAATGGAATATGTAAACACCTTTGGGTAAAAAGGGTAGGGAGATACTTTGTATATCATTACCATTTAACTGCTGTGTAGCAATTGATCTCCCGCTTAAATCAATAATTTTTACCTGTTTAAAATCTGATATGCCTGATACCTGTACATCATCGACAGCATTATATAAAATCACTTTCGGTGTTTTCGATTTTACATCTTCAATGCCTGTGCACCATGCTTTCAAATTAAAGGTTAAAGTATCGCTGTGCGTTGGGTCTGAATCTACTTTTATAGCAAGGGCTATTTGGCCACTTCCACATTCTGAATTTGTTTCCACATCCAAGGTAAAGGTTTTTGTTTTACCTTTCCCTATTAAAAACTGATTACTGGAATTAAAAGGAGTATTATGGCAAACACTGGGGTCGCAAAGTGTGCATACCCATGAATTTTTAAGTGATGCGTTAATCAAAGTCCAGGTAAAATCTGAATCGGTGGTGCTGTTATTGGTAATTTGCACAGTCTTGGCTAAACTACCGCCAGTGGCTGCGTCTAAATTAATTGTTTTTTGAGAAAGCGAAAATTGCTGACCAAAAATAGTGAGCGTAACAAAGAAGAAAACTTGGAGTGAAATGATTTTTTTCATTTTAATAAGTATTGTTAATTCAAGGCAAAAATAAAGAAAAGTATTTGAGAATGACAACTTTTTTCTATTTAAAGTTTTTTATGTTTGGCTAAAAAATGAAAAAAATTTTATCAATATTAAAAAGGATTGTACCTTAGCAGCCAAATTAATCTAAAATCAATTAAATAAACATGAAAAAACTATTACTTGGATTGGCCTTATTGGCTGCAGGGACAGGGTCCTATGCTCAATCTTATTATTCCATTAAAAAGACAGGAGTTGCCGACTCATACGATTGGCAATACGGTCTGACAAGCGGTACAGCAATCCTTAACAAACCTTCCAATGATGCACTATCTGCTAGCCAGACAGTGCCTTTCTCTTTCACCTTATTTGGCAACAGCTATACTTCGTACAAAGCTTCTGACAATGGTTACATTACTTTCGATATAAGTGTTTCTGCAAGTGACAATATTCCAGCAGCTTTACCTTCGGCTTCAAAACCACAAAATTCTATCTTTGGATTTTGGGCTGATTTAGAATTAAAAGCAGCTCCGAATGCAAATTTCCCAGTTAAAGTGTTGAACTATACTTATGGCAGTTCACCAAACAGGGTTCACGTTATACAATGGTATGGTGTATCAAAAAAAGGTGCAGCTATAGCAGCAAATTCCGATGTACTTGCCTTTGCAGTAAGATTATACGAAGACAGTCATTTTGATGTAGTTTATAGCTGGGGTGGTAATGCCAACTTTACCGGCTCAGTAGGCACTCAAGATGCTGGAAGCAATGCTTATACGCTTTCAGGCAGCCCTTCTTTTGCATATCCACTTACTGCTGGTGCAAGTACAAAAAATAGTGATGCAATTATATATTCTTTCAAATCGGGTTCTCAGCCAGATTGGGATGCTTCTGTAATTTCATCTACAATTAAAACTGTAGTAAAAAAGGGCAATGTAAACGTAGGTGGTGTAGTTACCAATTATGGTAAAAGTGCCATCACTTCCTTCGATATCAACTATAGTGTTGATGGCGGTGCTACAGTCACCAAAAATATTACCGGTGTAAATATTGCTCCAGGTGGAGGTACTTATACCTTTACCCATCCTACAGCATGGGTGCCTGCTACACTGGGCAAATTATATGCTTGCAAAATTTGGGCTTCTAATTTAAATGGAAATACCGATGCAAATCCGAGCGATGATGAATTCAATGTTAACTGTTTTGTAAACGAAGGACTTAGTGGAACCAAACACGTATTATTAGAAGAAGGTTCTGGTGCTTGGTGCGGTTACTGCCCCGATGGCCACTTGATTATGACCAGTATTCTTGAAGACCCCAACTACGCTGGCAAAGTATTCGGTGTGGTGCATCACAATGGCGACGGCATGACCAATGCTAATAGTGATATTATTAATACTAAATTCGCAACTGGCTATCCTTACGGTATGATTGACCGTACCCTTTTCTCGGGTCAAACCACCGTGGGATTGAGCCGTAACTT
>Ga0114970_10001593_pt1 | contig 16982 bp, 12 predicted proteins | sample M_140205_XF_Meta_FD_87030 | JGI IMG/M metagenome (GOLD analysis project Ga0114970, IMG submission 87030) | Freshwater microbial communities from Lake Montjoie, Canada to study carbon cycling - M_140205_XF_MetaG | ecosystem: Environmental > Aquatic > Freshwater > Lake | place: Lake Montjoie... | reverse complement strand
TTTGCATTTGCTTGTTGATTTGGGAAATAGAATTGGAAGATATCATTATATAGTATTTTCTTTGTTGGTGTTAATTCAAGGAATCTGGTTTCTGCCAAAGGATTCATTTGAAATGCTGGGGCATATAATCTTACTTGTGTAATTGCTGTTGATTGTTGAGTTAGTTGATTAAATTGTGTTTTGGCGATAGAAATGCCAACATTAACTGGAATGGCGGTTGCGATTCTTGGATTTCCTCCCGTTGCATTAGTATTACTATCAATAGCGGTTATTGGGTTAATATTATATCCACCCTGACCCAAATCACTTGAGGCCAACATAATAGGATTGGTGGCACCACCTCCCAAAATATATGGGGCAGTTGTCAAGTTAATTGCTGAGTACGACACTTCTGTTACAGTTCCTTCATTACCAGCATTACCAGCAACACTGTCAATTTGACCGTTGATATATTCGGCGGAAAAATATGATTGATTTGTATTCAAATAAATTCTCATTGTAGATCCTTTTAATAGTGGGATTTTCTCAAAGAAATTGCAAACATCTTTTAATCTAACGACTGCTGGAATTTCAATTGATCTACCTGTTGCGAGTGGGGTACCTGCTATAGTATATGATGTAATATATGACTGGAATACAGTTTCATATGTGGCTACTGGCATAATCCCTTGCTGGTTAGTGCTTACAAATTGATTAGTGGTTGCACCAATATAGCCCTCTCCAGTATCACCAACAGCATTGTATACTGGGGTATATGATGCTGGATTTGCTAATGCTGGGTATGGCTGTCCCAATGCTTGTGGGGCGATACCATATGGCACTGGGTTAAAATTAATCCAAGACTGTCTTTGTTGTAAACCGTTATTAAATGTTTGTCTAACAGTTGCATTAGGAGAAGTGCATTTAGTTGAAACATTGATGGCAAGTGGGGCTGTACCAGAATTTGCAACATTTGCCCAAGTACCATAAGCGGATAATAATACATTTACATTTACATATGGGCAATTTCTGTTATTACAAACCCCTGTTCCTGATGAACCCAACATATTTTGGGTTCTTGCATTAACATTATTAGTAGTATTGGAAATATTATTATATAACCAACTATCTGCTGTGTCTGGGTAAAACCCACAAATGGCTCCCCAGTTTCTTAAATCGGCATCAGACCAACTTGTCAAAGCCTTAAAACTACAAAATACATTTAAAAATGGTACCTGCTGTACTACATTTCTATTATTAAATTCAACAGTCATTGAATGAATCATTTGCCAATATCCATTTTTCATACCAGCAACCCAATCCAAACAAGTGGCCGTTGCAGTTGCTACATTTGGGGTCAATGGTACCCTTGCAGTTCCAGTTGCCTCAAATTGTAAAACCAATGGCATTAAAATAAAGGCCTCAGACCACCCAATCCAGTATCCAGAGTTGCTTAAACTTGTAGTATCAAGTACGATTTGTGAACTATATGACCCATTGTTGTTGTCATTCACATACAAGTATTGTTTCTGGGTGAATTCAGAGGTGGTGTAGAGTTCAGTAGATACGGCATCTTCATATATCAAGTGGTCGCCCATTTTCAAATTATCTTATTCAAAATTTACGATGTGAAAATAATGTTTATTATATTAATAGATAGATACTTTCAAAAAAAATAATTAATTATCGCACTAAAAAAGCGATGACTATGCAATGTCATTTATTCAAATGAAATGTATTTCTTCATTGGTCTGGATTTTTTAATTGATAGATGTTTTAATTTTTCGGTCGCCCTTTTTACGGAGTCTCCATGAGATGCTTTTGATACAGCACCACCATATACTTCTGGGATAATATTATTATCCATATTCATATATGCCCTTCTTGGATGTCTTAATGTGGTTCTTGTTGAGCCTTGTAACATTGGATGAATTTTTAATCGCATATCGCTTTTTACCGTTTTACAAAATCTTCGATTTTTTCAAACTCCAAAAACCTGACCAAAAAAGTAGTTATATATTAATATAATTATATTGTGTAAAAAAAATATTAAATGGGTTTTGCTTGGGTAAGACCCCTATTTCATAATTCCATGCTCTGAAGGGTCTGAAATGTTTAATAAAATTACAATCGTTGGATCTTCAATTGCAACTGGTCTCTGATTCTGGTCTAATATTTGAACAACAAATTCATTATAGTTACCTTCTAAGACATCAATGAATGACATCTGCGGTGGTTGAATTGTAAAGTATGAACCGAATGTCGCAGATGCTGGAATACCAAAAGAATATAACAAACTATTAGGAATGCTATATTTATTATTTATAAGTGAGCATGTTATTGTGTAACTTGCAACTGGTGAAACTTGTGGTGTGTAAGTTGATAAGAATGAAACAGTTGAAGTCTTTCCATATGGTGCATTTGCCGTGCTTGGTTGTGTGCCTGCGGTAATAGTAGCTTCAGCAGTACCTAATGGATAATATCCAGTCGATAAACCTACGATGTCTTGAAATCCATTATTTGGAATAAAAAACATAGGATAAATATATTGGGTCGTAATAGTTGGAATTGTCCAAGTTGAACCATCTGGCTTTGTCCATCCATTTGCGGTTGCTAATGTTTGATTTAGGCCAAATGTGTTTAATGACACTGCATAATATGTTGTATTTGTTGTGATGGTTAAAAAATATACATAATATCCATTACTTGCCTGCAGACAATAATGCAAATTCGTAACCATAACAGAATGTATGTAATTATTTAGAGATACAATATCATAAAATCCATCTGGGATAGTAATCGTATAAGTTATACCATCAAACCAAATATATTGTAAAACATTATTTTGATATGCTGCGGTAATGTTAAATGTACTATAATACATAGAAAAAGAAGTTAATGCTAACTTCTGCCCAGCCTGTAAAACCAAAGATGTTGGAAATCTATACACAAGGTTTGAGTTATTAGTGTTTGGGAGAATATTTGCACTGTTCAAAATTAGTGTTTTCATTTCGCTTTTTACCGTTCTGCGATGTGTTTACTTCGTAAACTCTCTTCGAACTAAAAAAACCTGATCAAAAAAGATTATATTTATGATTATATATATATAAGATTATATTGTTTTGTAAAATAATAAATAATAAGTTTTGGGTAAAGCCTTTTTCAAAAGGCTTATATATTAAGTTGGAATGAAAATAATAGAAATTATTGACAGCCCAAGAAAGGGTAAAAGATATAGAGCCATATTTGATGATGGAAAAAAAATAGATTTCGGATTGAAAGACCCAAAATATGGAACTTATTTAGATCACCACGACAAGCAAAAAAGATTTGCATATTGGGCGAGACATATTAAAGGGAAAGGAGAACGAGCATTAATTGATAATTTAATCCCTTCCCCTGCACTACTAAGCATGGCTCTTCTTTGGGGTAAATCCACAGATTTGCAAAAAAATGTAGCTGAGTTAAATGACTTATGGCTTAGGCATTATTGAGTTCTAAAAGATATTCATATGCCTTTGCCTTACTTATTCTATTTTCTGCTAAAAACTTTAATATTAAATTCCGCAATTCTCTGACGATGCCAGTATTGTCATTACCTGCAATAAATTCACCGTGTAATAATTTGAATCTATCCATTTCTTTTTTCTCATCCTCTAATGAATTCATTCTTGGTAAATTTAGTTTATCAAATACACCAGCAAAGATGGCTAACTTTTCAAACATCTTTTTTTCTTCTTCAGAAACATGCTTATATAATGCTGGTAATGATTTTTTATTTGTTAGTAATTCAAATAAATATTGTTGTAATTCACTGCCTATTTTTTTTGATGGAAATGATGGATTGGGGGCTAAACTTTTATAAACAATTTGTAATACACCTTTTTTCAATTGCCTCATATTAATAGCATATTTACCAAATGCGATATATCTATTTGCCTTGTCATCAAACTGTTCGTATTCATTACCTTCTACCCCTTCAGATACTGTATGTGATTTTGGCTTAGGTGTTTTTTTAGTTATGACAGTTCCCACACTAATGGGGGTTAATTTTAATTCTTCGTCGTATATTTTATATGGGTCATTTCTATCTTCAAATCCTTTACCCAATTTAATTGGTTTTAAGCCAGTATTAGAAGTCGCAGATTTTGATGTTTTCTTCTTTTTAATCCCAGACCCTGCGATTCTTTTACCATCTACCGCAACTGAAACCCCAGAACTTTTAACATAATCTTTAAATGTAGCCCCACTTTTAATAGCACCCCTTCTCGCTAAATATGTGTCAAATGGGACTGTAAAATCATCAGTTATCCCACCTGCCCCACTGGCTACAGTTCCAACAATAAATGGTTCAAGTGTTGTATATATTAATTTATCCTTAATAATTTCACCGTCCAATGGTGCATCATTTAATATTCTAAGTACACCATATTTATCTCCGCCTTTATCGTAAAAGAATAAATAAAATTTTACACCATCCACCGTACACAATGGAACAGATTTTTTGGAATTTTTGGAAATGAACTCTTTACCAACCCCAGTAAGCCCAACTGGTAATGCTTGAACATCTGATATAAATGCGACAACATCTGCTGAACCTGTAGGGGGTGTTACAATTGGTGGGGGCGGTGGTGCTGGTGGGTATCGCATAGCCAATTCATTTGTTAATGCCCTTAATTGTCGTTTAAGTGATGGGGTAAGTGTCCCAATTTTAGATAATATGGTTGCTATTTTTTGAGAATTTGACGAAGAGCGGTCTTTCACTATTTCATCCAATACTTTTGGGTTTGGTAATGGCTTTGTAACGGCGAGTGTTTTTTGTATTGCTTTATACCCATATACAGGGTCATCAGCAAGAGCCAAATTCATGGATTTAAAGAAATCGGTATTTGGCAAAAGTGCAACTAACTCATCCATTACTACATCTAATGGTGAACCAATTGGCATACCAAGCGATGCTCTTAATTTATTTTGAAGCATTCCAATTATTTCAGATGATAAAACTAAACTTACTAAATCATTTGTGGTAGTAACTACATTGTCCTGCACATATCCCAAATTGCTTGGGACACCACTTGATGCCTTCAACACTTCTAAATATTTTTTTAAATATTCAATAAAAAATGCAGGGGTTGCATTTGAAATCTTAAATCGAGAATTGAAATCGGATTTTATTTGTGGGTATGCCCTATTAAATGCAACCCTTTCTTGGTGTGTCAATGTGTTTGCAATCTCTTGTGCATCCTTTCCACTAAATCCAAGATCAATTAAGTTTTGAACTGCTTCACTTGATTGTACAGTCCTATCTTCTGCTATATCAGTTGCAGATTTGGGAATTGGTGCAACTGGCATAATACCTTGCTTTAAATCTTCTCTCTGCTTTGCTATGTTTGTCATATTATCGACTGCAGATTTTCTGATTATCTGGTCTCTCAAAATTCTTTCATCAACTTTTAATTCTTTAGCCATTTTTATAAAAAAAATAATTTATGATTATATTAAACACTTGAAAAAAATATACAATTAAATTAATTGTTGTCATCTTCTGGGACTTCATAATACTCGGTAAAATTCTTTCTAAACCTATATTTGGGCTCACCTTCTAAATCTATCATTAAAAAACTTGGAACTTCTGCGGTCGCATGCTGATATATCTCAGTCAGTTTCTTTTTATCTAAACCTAAAGAAAATTCTCTGGCAATCATAGTTAAATTTTTCATACTTGAAACTTGTTTAATAATTAAGTATGTCATATTGTTTCTAATCATTTTAGGAATAGAATAATAATCTTGACTGATATAAATCATACTCGCATTTTTCTTTCTTGCTCTTAAAAAATATGATTCCATAGGCTTCTGATTTCTTTCATTTACTAAATCATCAAACACAATTAAAGACTGTTTTTCTTTATCTAATTTATCAATGTCTGGAATATTTTCAACCCCTTCGAGTACTTCAATTTCTTTTGTATCTTTAAATTTATCTTTTACCCAGTTATAAATTGGCTCATCGCTATTTTTAGTAATGATGTATATTTTTTCAAAAGTATCCGCCATGGTCTTTATTAGGTTCATCAATGTTTGTGTCTTACCTGCACCACTGCGACCTATTATACAGCAACGGAAGGGGATAGAAATATGATGCACATCAAAATGTGGATTATGATACTTTCGAATGAATTTCTTTGGCATATGTTCATACCAGTTAACAAGTTCTCCAGTTGGCTTTGAGCCACTACCTTCAGATTTTGATTTTTTAGGGGGCATGATAATATATTTTACAAAAAATATAATATGTATTATATATAAATATATTTATTATTGTCAAAAATAAATAATGTCAGCTGAACCACCACCAGCAAATGCAAATGGTGGGTATAATCCAGATGACTGGACTAATCCGAATGCCCCAGTCGATCAGCAATATTTGGCTCAAAACTATTTACAATTTCCAGCCGCTCAAGGTGCTGAGACAATGGGAGATGCTACTGTGGCTGGTGTATTTACAGCACAAAAGCCAGCAACATTTTCCGATACGGCAACTTTTAATAATGGAATTATTATTGGATTAGGAGATTTAACCTTTTCAGATTCTACGGTTCAATCTACTGCATTTATTGAGGCTAATTATGCACAGTTAAATACAGATAATACTTTTCTTTCGCCATATGTTCAAAAATTCGCCAGTGGTGTAACCTTTGGAGATGACACAACTCAGACAACTGCATTCATTGAGGCTAACTATGCACAGTTAAATACAGATAATATATTTTTAGCACCTTATCAAAATACATTTCAACAAAATAATAGTACAACTGCTACAACAGCACCAATAAAAATAACAAATACAGCTAATTCTGATAATGCTTCTCTTTATATTGACCCCGCTCCAAGTGTTGATTTGACTCTTTATAGTGCTCAATCTTCAGGTGGTTTAACTGTTAGAAATCCTACTGCAAGTTTTACATTAAATCCAGTTACTATTACAACAGGTGTCGTAGGTGCAAGGTCTTTAAATCCTATTGATATGAATGGAAAAGCACTTTATGGCTTAGAAAATGTATATACAGATGCTAATGATCTAAATTTAATAGATTATGCTGGCGATGCTTTATTAACCTTGTCAAATGCGACAGGAAGTATATGTTATACTGATTTAAATATGAACAATATGAGTATTACCAATGCTAAAACAGTTACTTCACCCCAGTTTAATATTGGTACTATTGGTCAAATAGCAAATAGTGCAACTTTAAACCCTCAAATTATGACTATTCGTAATACTGCATTAAACAATACATCTCCTCAAATATATTTTCAAATGAATGATAATAATAATGGTGTAGTAAGTCCCATGCAAATAACTTGGAATGCTACAAATATATGGGGTTCAGTTGGTGGAATTTATAGTCAAGTATTTAGTGCTGGTGGATCTGGTGTTTCAGTCGGTAGTGCTCCTTTAAAAGTAAATAATATACAAGGTAATGGTCAGAGCTTTGTTGGTTTTACTGCTAATGTAAATATGAACTCTAATAATATTACTAATTGTGGGTCATCTTCAACTGCAACAACACAACCAGTAGGAACTAATAACACTACATTAGCAACAACCGCATTTGTCATTGCTAATCAACCATCAACTTCTAACTTTGCACAATTAACAACTTCTACACCACAAACTTTTACAGGACAAATAAATTTTTCAGCTGCTACAAAATATAACGGTAATCAAGTTGCTACTATAAATCAATTACCATATAATATTTCAAGTACTATAAGTAATTATGTTTTATTAAATCCAACCAATATAACATTGAATTCAGGATTTTCACAAATTAGCACCTATTATCCTTCAACTGGGCAGGCTATATTTTTAAATTACCCTATCAATATAACTATAACTGCAGGTGTTGCGGCAAATGACCCTTTATGTTATTTACAGTTTAGTGTAGCACCTTTTCCTAGTTATCCACCAGTAACAACAAGTGGTCAAATTGCCACTACTAGTAATACTGGTGCTGTTAATTTAGCTGGTTATTCATGGATTCAAATAGGAAATCCCATTTTACAAATTAATATGCCTTATAATGTTGGTAGTGGTAATACTTTAACTTTTACTTTAGCAAGTTTGGGTAATATAACTGTTTAAAATAAAATTCATAATAATTAAAATAATCAAAAAAATATTTATATAAATATAACAGAGACAATGTCAATAGTTTATCAATACGAAAATACATCACTACAATTTTCAGACAATCAAGGGAATATCGCCCATAGGGGAGTGTTAGCATCAAATCTTAATGGGTCACCAGCATTAACTGATTTTCCTACAACAACAACAGGAGATTCATTAGGTCATTATCATTATACAGATGACACATCAAAGGCTCTTAAATTTTTAAATGTGAGTGGTAGCGGAAATGGAGGCCATCAATTTTGGAATGTAAGTAATGCTAATACACCAGTAAAATATTTTGAAGTAAATAAAGATAATTCAATATTAAATACAGTCTTAAAAAATGATTCTAATCTAACAAATATAAATTTTAATTCAAATGAAATAACTTTAAGATCTTCTTCTAACAGTATTCAATTAAATGCCACTCAATCGAATTTAATAGTAAGAAATAATGCTACATCTGAAACCTCATATGTTCAATCTGATAATTTAAGTGTAGGTAATGATATAAACAATACTCAAATTAGAATTTATTCAACTATAATGAGAATGTCAGACCCTCAATATTGGAATACATCAAATACATCATCAATAGTAATAAATAAACTCTCATCAACTGAACAATCACAATTAACCTCTCAAACTTTAACATTAACAAATACAGCAAATAATTCAAGTATTTTATCTGCAACCGATTTGACTTTTAATGGCATCAATGTAAAAATGAATCAAGTTACACCAACATTAATTTATTCATCGCCATTAATTTATGCAGATGGTATCGCCCCAGCAAATGGATTAGGAATAAGAAATGCTTATGGGTATTCAGGATGGTATTTTAAAAATATTTTAAGCGGAACCAAGATCAACTGGTATTTTCCACCAAAATCCACAACCACAACCGTCGCAGAGTTGAAAGGCATTTCTATTAGTTTTTTTAATGGGGCTACAACCAGTAACGATGACACTTTGTACTTAACTGTATATACTCGCCCTACTGGTTCAAATGACTATGCACCAGGATTCTTTCATTCTTCCATGACTTATGTTTTTGACCAGACTATTACACCTATAGCAAACACAAATTATCAAGGTGTATGTATTATTAATAAAAGTTTAATCCCATCTAATTATGAAACTCAAATACAATATGAGCCATCTACAGTAAATAATCCTCGTGGGACATATTCTCAAACAGATAATATTTTAGCCGTTGTTATTGGAACAAATTCTGCATCTGCTACAAACTCAGTTGAATTGGTTGTAAATAAACTAAATTTAATATATGCCGATTTCACTCAATCTTATTTATTAGTACCACCATAGCAAAACAGCGATGCCTATGCAATGGCTTTAATTAATATTTTTTTTGAAAAGTATAATTGTATAAATATAATTACATCTTTTTGTTTTTCAAATTAAACATTTATAAATGTCGACCGCAAGCAATCAACCAGTTGTATTTACCTCTTATTTGGGCTATGACAAAAGTCTTTCTGTTGATAGTGCAATGGGTTGCAATTTGGAAAATACTACAATTTTGACATCAGTACCATCATCTGCAACAACATCAAAAGGCTCATATTTGTTTAAGGCAAAAGGCTCAACCGTATTATTAAATGCATCTGGATCTGATGGAGATACTCAAATTGTATTGTCTGCATGCTCTGCTACCAGCCCACCAACTAATGTATTAATTGCAGATAAAACAGGAACTTATTCTAAAAAGTTTGAAACTGTAGGCAATGCTAAAAATGTTGTTTTAGAAGGCGATTCTATTAAATTTAGTGGAGTTGATTATAAGGCATTGGTAGATTTACACACGACTCAGATTTCTAATTTGGCGGCCGTTGATGTAACTGAATTGGCGAAATTATCAGATTTGGAAGCAGTTGATACTGCAATTAAAGCAAGATTGGACATAGACGAAGCCGATATCTTAGTTCTTAAAAATAAACAGCCATTAATTATCACCGTTCCATTATATCATGTAGCAAGTGTTTATGCAGATTCACAACAAATGATTGATTATATCCCAGCCGTAGTATCTAATGTTACACCATATAGTGGCTGGTTTTTTAAAAACGAATTAAATAAGAAAGTTAACTGGTATATTCAGCCTGATGCTGGTATGACCGTTGCTGATGTTAAAGGCCTTATGCTTAACTTTTATAATGTATCAGCCACAACTGGATTGGGTTGTCCCTTTTTCGCTGTGTATACCAAAACAGATAACTTAACACCAAATGCAGCATCTTGGTATAAATCTCGCAAAACATATAGTGTTGATTATCAATCTGCAACAACTGTAAATACTTCATATGCTTTGGTTGCCAATCTAAAAAGTATTCCATATTCTCCAGTAGCATATGGCCATACTAAAGTAAATGCAGTTGGCATTGCTGGAAATGATAAAGGTTCATTTGCAGACACAGAGCAAATTCTTTTCTTCAGTGTTGGGACTGCTTCAAATTCCGCCGCAGGATTATTTGAATTCATCGCTGGAAAATTTACAGTATTAACTGCTTTAGCAAGTAATGAATTTTTATTTGTGCAAAAATGACTAATTAATTAAGTCAAAAAAAAGGATATCCTTTTAAATATAATCTTATTTTTTTGACTATCACAAATAAAATTAATTTACAAAGAATTAAAAAGAATAATGCCAGCAAAAAAGAAAGGCGGTGCTGTTAGACCAGATGGATATTATGATTCGCAGGGATTTTTAAAAGATAGTCAACAGGATAAACAATTTATGGGAATGAACCCAGGCAGAAAAGGTCAATATATACATTTTGTAGATGGCCATCCTATAAAAGATGGTGTCGGTGTAAAAGGCTCAAAGAGTAAAACCCATAAAGGTGATCTAAATTATACAACTAAGAAAGGGGATAAAGTTTTTCACGATAATGGTCATCTAGTTAAGAAGACATATAAGCCATTTGATGCACATAAGGGTTCAGTAAGTAAGACTCATAAAGGTTTAGATTATCAACATTACCATAAATTAAAAATACCAATAAATGGAGGAGGAGTATTAAGAATTGATATTTGCCACGGTAGCGATAGCAGTGATAGCGATTCTGATATGGAAGGTGAAGGCTTTTTAGATGATGTAAAAGGTGCATTTAGAAAAGCAGGAGATAGAATAAAATCAACTGCAACAAGTGCATATAATACAGCAAAAGATATTGCCCATAAAGTATATACTGGAGATACTGGAATGCCTCCAAATGTTAAAAAGATATTAGAACAATACGGCGATGAATTAATTACAGGGATTGATATTGTTAGAAATCCAGTTGGTAAAGCATTAACTGGTGCATTGAGTATTGCAAGTATGGGAGAGTTTGGTAAGAATTTACAGAATGCACCATACGATAAATTATTTCATTTAAAGATTGTTATTACTTTACAAAGCGGAACACGAGTATCACTCGAAAAAGTTGAACGAGTCAGTATGACTGTTAATCCTAAGCCAGTAAAAGATGAGGAATCAACACCCACACCTTTAAATGGAAAATCTATAACTTTAAATCAATTGTATGAAAATGCACACAATGCAATGGGTGGTAAATTTTATCCATACTCAGCCAGAGATAACAATTGCCAGAATTTCATATTAAATGTTTTACAGGCAAGTGGTGTTGGCAATACACAGGATTATGAATTTGTTAAACAAGATACAAAATCTCTTTTTGGCGAGAATTCATTTTTAAGAAAAGCATCAAATACCATCACAGATATTGGAGCGAGATTTAATGTACTGCAACAAGGTGGAGGAGTTAATGATGAATATTTAGATTCTGCAATTGCTTTAATGACTAAACATAAAAGAGCAAAAAAAGGATTAGTTGCAACAAATATTGTTCCAATTACTGGCGGAAAATTAGCAAAGCATCAACGACTTACATTTAAAGATTTTGCTCAAGGCTGGGCAAGACATCATGGCATTACACACGGAGGGGCATTAAAAAGCAAAGCGGCAAAACACCATTACAAAACTATTAATGATCATCTAATTAAAGAAGGTAAAGGCTGGGATGATTTTATCCAAGGTGCGAATAAATTTTTTACTGGTGGATATAATGACCAAATTAATCAAGGAATTCAAAATGCAGGAAATCAAATTAAGACTGCATTTGATGGATTTGGTAATAAAATTACAGGAACAGCAAACCAAATAACACAACAAATAAGAGACCAAGCCAACAAAGTTATTTCTGATGTTAATAATGGAATTAAAGTTGGAAAGGATACTATAATGAAATTGGCAAATAATGTTGAAGTAACTGCAAACCAAAAATGGGATTTACTAAAAGCATTTGTAAAAGATGCATCAAATAAAGTATCTGAAGGTGTTATGACTGGAGTTAATTTTGTAAAGAAATATGGAGAGACCGCAATTAATTGGCTCAAAGATAATAAAGATGCAATGAAAGCAATTGCTATTAGTGTTGCTAAATTTGCAGTTAAGAAAGGTATACCATTAGTGGGCGAACAATTAGGCGGAATATTAGCCGATGCATTGGCCGCAGGAATGTTATCACCTGAGTTAATCCCTGTTGCCTCTGCCTTAGGGCAAATGGCTGGAAAACGGTTGGGGGAGATGCTATCTGATTATATTATGTCATTGGGTTTGGCTGATGCACAAGGCAATCCAGATGCTGATAAATGGTTGGCAATTACAGGTCAAGCAATTGATGCTGCGAAAATGGCATATGCTGGATATCAAGGGGCTCAAAGTGTTGGTAATTATTTATCTGGAGCAAGTAATGCAGGAAATGCAGCATCTACAGTTGCAACTGCTGGTATGGGGCTAAAAAGAAGAGGCAGGCCAAGAAAATCATATTAAACATTAGAAACAATAATCAATATAGAAATAATAAATTTATTTATATAAATAATTTATTTTTTATAAAGTATATTTTGTTATATATACAACCTTTTAAAAAAAGCTTTACCAAAAAACAAAAAATATTTTCAAAATGGGAAGACATAAAAAAATTTGTGAATGTTGTCAAAAAGTGCATGAGCCAGTACCGAAGAAAGAATATGATCCAGTACCACCTCCAAAAAATCCAAATAAGAGCCGTAAAACTCCAGACTCAATAATAAGAGCCGTTAATAAATATAGACAGAAAGAATATCCAAAAGAAATGTCAAGAAAGCAAGCATTAGAATATTATTATAAAAATAAAGATGAGGTATTAAAACGGCGAAGAGTATTTTATGAAGCCAATAAAGAAACCATTAAAGGCTATCAACAAGAATACCAAAAGCGATATAGGCAAACAATTAAAGAATTAAAACAGTTGCCATTTTACGGAGAGGCATTTGAAGTAGAGCCAGTGGTTAAGATAGAAAATAAATGTGTATTATGCAATTCAGTTCTAATGAATGAAGGAAATAATCCAGACCCATTGGCAAAAGATGGGGATTGTTGCGATGAATGTAATATAAATAAAGTTATACCTGAAAGAAAAATATTATGTCATATAATTGAAGATGATAAACACCCATTTGAATAATTATAATTAATTATTTTTTTTTGTTTTATATTTTGTATAATATACATAAACAAAATTTATTATTTTTAAAATGAACGACGAAGAATATTTTGAATCATGTTTAAGAGAGTTGAAACAATCTCACACGGAAGAAGAGGCGAGATATATAATGCGAAAGTTTTCATACTTATATACAAACCCATTAACAAATAAAGGCAGGCCACCAAAGAAAAGAATCGGTCAAATTAAGAAATGGGAAAAGTTTGAATACTGCGATAGACAATTTGCAAAAGATGATGGCTGGAGATATGACCCAGAAATAAAATTATGGTGGAAATTTTTTAAAGAAGAAAAATAGATCTGCAATTAATTATTTATTTTTTTTTTATATTTACTATAATATATATAACAAAATTTTTATATTAAACAATTGAAAATATATTAATATATAAAAAAACATTTTCAAATTATCAAAAATGAATTTCAAACTTGAAGCAAGAGAAAGAATTATTATTGGCCGTAACTTTATAGAGTACTGTGCCGTAAAAGACTTGGAGGAAATCTTAGAAGCGGATAAAGAAAATGGTTGGTTGTGGCCAAGTGAAGTAAAAGCAATAAGAGATTTAATTACATTCTTTGATAGAGATTCAAGTAAAAAGACATCTCATAAATATGGTAAGGGTAAAGATTATGGTAGAGGTTGGTCATCCAGATCATTAGGCAAACTTTGTAGTAGAGTTAAAGCCCTTGTATTTATGAGAAGAAATATCGCATTAAAAAAGATTAATCCAAATTCAATTGGTTTATTAGATATAGATATGGTTAATGGTGGATTTAATATTATGTATCAGGTTGGGCTAAAATTAGGCCTCAAGGAATCTGATTTAAAATATATGAAATTATATTTAGATAAAAGAGAAGAACAGTTAGAATTAGTTATGGGTATATTTACCGTAGATAGATGTCTTGCCAAAAACTTATTTATTGTATTATCATATGGCGGGTCTGTTAGTACTTGGATTAATGCCCATAAAATTGTTAATTGCAAAACCATAGAAGGTAGGTATAAAACATTACCAATTTTAGATGGTATTATAGCAGAATGTATTTTGATTGGCGAAAAGTATATTTTAAAGTACAGATCAGTTGAAGATAAATTTATTGCAAATAAGCCAGATAACGATTGGCAAACTTACGACGGTAATAAATATGGAATTGCAATTTCTGCATTATATCAAGATACAGAATTTGAATGCTTAAATATATTATTAACAGGATGTGGTATGCCAGATGAGGCTTATTTACAACACGATGGTGCAACAATTAATTTTGATGAAGTATATGAAAAAACTGGATTAACAATAAAGGAAATTTTGCCAGTGGTTCATTCTAGAATTGAACAGCAATTAGGAATTACTGTAAAGTATGAAATTAAAGAATTTGATAAGAACCCAATGCCAACAAAGACCGTTGTTATTAATATGGACGACTTTCTTAGATTTGACACAAAGCGATTTAACGAGTTTACTACATTTGCAGAAAAGAAAAGATATTTTGAAATATTCCATTGCAAGATAAAGATGCCAGAAGTTAGATATATTTACCAAAAGTTTGATAGGTTATCATCTAAAAATAATATTACACCATATACAACACAAGGGTTCAAAGATTGTTATCAAAATTTATTTGTAGATATCATAGTAGAACAAGGTGGTAAAAAAAGTAAGGTAGAAGTTTTAGAGAAAACACCATTTATACCATATTGGATGAAGAGGGAAGATATTAGAGAATATGATCAATATGTGTTTGACCCAAAGAATACAATTATGGAAGGCTTAGGATATTGGAATGAAATTGATAATGAATACTTTAATACATTTAGAGGTTACTCAGAAAAATGCAGACCAAGCGAGCGAAAATTATCCAAGTCTACAAAAACTGCAATATTAGAACCTTGGTTAGAAGTAGTTCATGAATTATGTGGAGGAGTTCAAATTCAGACAGATGCATACTTAGATTTTCTTGCACATATGATCCAGAAGCCAAATGATAAAGTTCCAATGGCATTTATTATTAAATCACTGCAAGGTGTTGGAAAGAATGTTACACTTGAGCCAATTGCCAAAATGCTAAATGATTATTTTATCACATCTTCAAATATTGATGATTTTATGGGAGATCATGCAAATGGTTTCTTTCAGAAGATATTAGTAAATCTAAATGAATGTCAAATGAATAAAAACAGTTTTGACTATGAGGGCAGAATTAAGACATTTATCACAGAAGATACAATATCATTAAATGAGAAACACGAAAAAAGAATTACTGTTAGAAATATTGCAAGACTACTAATATTTAGTCAGAAACCAAATCCAATCCCTATGGATGTAAAAACTGGCAATAGAAGATTTCAAGTATTCCAAGCAACTGATAAGTATACAGATATGGATGATGAATTTTGGGCTGAAAGGATTGAACTATTTAATAGTGCTACATTTATACCAGTACTATATGAATTTCTTAGCACAAGAGATATATCCAATATTAAATGGAAACCTATATTGACACAGGGCTATATTGAAATGTGTGCACAGTTTATACCAATGGAAGTATTATTCTTAGAATACTTTATGACTCAGAATTATACAGATGAAGTTATCCCATCAGCATCCATGTATGGTCATTATTTACAATTTGCAGAAAAAGCAGGGATTAGAAAAGAACAGATTGTAACAAATCCAAAATTAACAAACTTATTAAAAGATTTAGAAGTTGGTATTGAAAAGAAAAAAATGGGAGGACAATCATATCTATACTTAGGAGACTTAAAAGAAGTTAGGGCTAAACTAATAATGAAAGAATTGATCAGACCAGATGATGATGAAGAGAAGCCACAAAAAGTAAAGAAAGCATTCAAGAAATTAAATATCAAAATAGAATATGAAGATGATGCTGTAGAAGAATCAAAACCAATTATAGAAGAGGTAAAGTTAATTATAGAAGAATCAAAATCTAATACAACAACAAATGAAGATAATTCAACAGCAAGTGAAGACGAAGATGATGATATATTAGAAGCATTTAATAACGATGATAATTTAGATAGTTATAATAGTGGTAATTGTCTTATCAGTCAACTATTTATGTAAATAATAATTTAGGACAAGATTTTTTTTTGAAACATTAAATTTTAACAAACAATAATGGCTATATGTCAATATCAAATCAAATAAACCAAGTGTATATATGTTTAGGACAAGAGAACAAGAATTTTAATATATTCTTGTAGAGATTTATTTTTTTTCTCAGAAT
>Ga0114970_10001592_pt1 | contig 16985 bp, 17 predicted proteins | sample M_140205_XF_Meta_FD_87030 | JGI IMG/M metagenome (GOLD analysis project Ga0114970, IMG submission 87030) | Freshwater microbial communities from Lake Montjoie, Canada to study carbon cycling - M_140205_XF_MetaG | ecosystem: Environmental > Aquatic > Freshwater > Lake | place: Lake Montjoie... | reverse complement strand
GTTCCTTATACTTCCTGAGCTCATCCCCAATTTGTCGAACGATTTCACCCCTTTTCGGCGCTGGAACCAACCTCCATTCCTGAAAAGCCTCTCCAGCTTTCAGAACAATTTTTTCATAATCAGCAGTTTGTGCCTGTTTGATTTGTGCAATTAAGCTTCCATCTGCGGAGGAATAAGAGGATAATAGCTCTCCCTTTGTATCCATCCATTCGGTTCCTGTACAAGCCCCTTTATTGATAGAATCAATTCCCAAGGTCTTTAGCAATTGGCTGATGTCAAAATTAAATTCTTTACTCATCTGTTTTTGTTCTAAATAATTTCTTTTTGATGGTTTTGGGTTGTGGTATCTTCATTAAAATCTGATCGCACAAATCAGGAAAGGTTTTTTTGATGATATCATCTATGTTATTTAACTTCGATGGAAAGTTTATTTTCGCAATATCCTGTGCTACTTCCTTTCCGTTCAGGTTGATGATATTGAAATGTATCTTTAAAGTTCTTTTGTAATTATTGGTTCCTACTTCTGTATAATCTGATAAATCATTCTTAATCTCAAACATACTGAAAAAAACAAACAAATCACTTCCCAATTCACTATTTATAAATTCAAGGATGGATGGAATGTTCACCACAACCTTCGTTATTTTTTCATTATCATTTTGTGGTATGGAGAGCTGCCCCTTCAATATTTTTTTAGCTGAAACCCTATCTCTCTTTATTTTGGTTTCATTGTAGTTAACGCTTTTATATCCTATCGACTGATATAGTTTTGCTAAATAATTTACCGAATCTCTTACCGGATCTTCTATCAGATTTTTTGTTTCATAATAAGGTGAAACCCGATTCCTAAGCATAATCATGAGGGCATATCTGAATTTATATACCAATTGTTCATAATTGATTTCCGATGCACTCATCATTTCTCGGTCAGCATCCGAATTATACATTGATTTTTCAAAAGGAATCAATAATATCCTTGTCTGGTGTGCCGTATCTCTAAATTCACCCTCTTGTATATTGATTTCAGAATCTTCCACTTGTATTTGTGCCTTAGCCACATGCACAAATACTATAAACAGAATAAGGATGAAAGATATTTTGCGCAACATTATTTTTATTTTATGAAATTTTTCCATACATCATTTCCTATAGAAAATGCTGTAATAGCAAGTAAAATGACCATACCTCCAATTTGAACCTTTTCCATAAATTTATCACTGAATTTTTTTCTTGTGATGGCTTCTATACTCAAGAAAATGACATGGCCTCCATCAAGAGCTGGAATGGGTAGTATGTTCATAAATGCCAACACCATGGATAACAAACCAGTTATTCCCCAAAATCTACGCCAGTCCCAAATGCCTCCATAAATTTTAGCAATCCCGATGGGTCCTTGAAGGCTATCACTGGCCTTCTCTTCACCGGTAAACAATTTGGCAAATCCTTTTGCATTTGAAGTCAATGCTTCCATGGCATCCGAAGTACCATATCGTATGGAATTTAAAAAAGTATAATCCGCCAATGCCAAAGTGTTTTCACTGGCTATTCCAATGGTACCATTCGTATCTACGGCTGTCTCTACAAATAAATAAGCGCCGTCGCGCATGATGCCTAAATTTATTTTTTTACCGGCATTTTCCACAATCTTTTCCCTCAAATCACCCCAATGGATAATGGTATCTGTTCCTGCCTTTACAATCAAATCTCCTTTTTTAATGCCTGCCTCTGCTGCCGATAGTCCACTGATAACGCTGTCTATCTTAAAGTTTGGAAACTCGGATCCTATAAAGTGTCCCCTACCTTTTTTAGTGATTTTTTTATAGAAATTTTTCGGGATCGTAACGTCTATAACTTTTTGGTTGCGCTCTATCTGTAAGGTAGCGCCAAATAGAATTCTGGTTGACAAGAGTTCATCAAATCTTTCAAAAGTTTCTCCATTGATGGCAAGAATTTTATCCCCGGTTTGCAAGCCGGCTTCTCTGCCCAGTTCATAAGCATATATGCCTCCATTTTTATTTACTTCGGATATGGTTAAATATTTCCCTGTAAAATACTTTAACGAAAAACTGAAAATAGCTATTCCCAAAATTAAATTCATCGTTACCCCGCCAACCATCACAATCAGTCTCTGCCAAGCTGGTTTTGATCTAAATTCCCATGACTGTGGCTCTTGTGCCATCTGTTCTTTGTCCATAGACTCGTCAATCATTCCGGCTATCTTTACATAACCTCCCAATGGTAGCCATCCAATACCGTATTCCGTATCTCCTTTTTTGAAACTAAATAGTTTTACCCCCCATGCATCAAAAAAGAGATAAAATTTCTCTACTTTAATACCAAAGGCTCGGGCTGCCAAAAAATGTCCCAATTCGTGTAAGCTTACTAAAATTGATAATCCCAAAATCAATTGGGCTGCCATGATAAGTCCGGTCATAATGATATAATTTCTTCTTGTTTATTTTTGTTTGTAATTTCTGATGATGAGTTCCTCTGCCAATAATCGCGTATGGGTATCTGTTTGTATATAATCCTCTAGCTTGGCCTGCTCAATGAAGGCAATCTCCTCCATACATTGTTCTATTAAATCAGGCATCTGATTAAATCCTATTTCCCCTTTTAAAAATCTTTCTACAGCAATTTCATTTGCAGCATTTAAGATGCAGGGCATATTGCCTCCTTTTTTCAAGGCCTGATAGGCCAATGCTAAATTTTTAAAAGTAGATAAATCCGGCTTTTCAAAACTCAATAGGCTATAGTCTTCAACGCTGAATCTTTTGAAACTATTTTGTGCGCGTTGTGGATAGGTAAAAGCATATTGAATAGGTAACTTCATATCCGGAATTCCCAATTGTGCCTTAATGGAACCATCTTGGAATTGCACCATCGAATGGATTATGGATTGTGGATGGATAACAACCTCTATCTGATCGGGAAGTAAGTTAAAAAGCCACTTGGCCTCTATGACCTCTAGTCCCTTATTCATCAAGCTTGCTGAATCAATGGTCACCTTTGCACCCATCGTCCAGTTTGGATGTTTCAAGGCTTGGGTGACACTGATGTGTTCCAATTCTTTTTTTGTCTTTCCTCTGAATGGTCCACCAGAAGCGGTCAAATAGATTTTTTCTATTTTGTTATGAAATTCTCCGGTTAAACATTGAAAGATCGCCGAGTGTTCAGAATCTACAGGGTAAATATTTACCCCTTTTTCACTAGCTGCTTTGGTGATGATATCGCCTGCAATAACCAAAGTCTCTTTATTTGCCAAAGCGATATTTTTACCAGCTTGTATAGCAGAAAGCGTGGGCTTTAAACCTGAAAATCCTACCAAAGCGGTCAGAACAATATCAATGCTTTCCATTTCCACTACCTGACAAATGGCCTCAACGCCGGCGAAAACCTTGATAGGTTCATTTCGCAAGGCTTCTGAAACGGTTTCAAATAAGGATTCATCTGTAATCACAATACTATTGGGCTTGAATTCCAATGCTTGTTTGATCAGAAGGTCTGCATTTTTGTTGGCCGTTAAAACTTCGATTTCAAATAAATCGGGAAGTTCTCGGACTACCTCCAAGGCCTGTGTTCCTATGGAACCTGTTGATCCTAAAATGGCGATGTGTCGTTTCAAAGGTGTATTTCAGTGCTATTTTTCTGAAAGATGACAAATGTACAATAAACACCTGTCATACGCATACATTTTTTTACGAATTACATAGGATTCTGTATGTTATAGGTTTTTTGGGGTTTGATACATTACTTTTTTGTAGCCTTATTTCCGAATGATTGATCACTAAATTTGGGTTATTTACCCTTTTGTGTGGATCAAATATTTTATCCATATCTTTGTCCCCACATTTTCTTTTGTATTTTAAACACTCTATTTATCATATTTAATTGTAAATCAATACGATGACTACTATTATAATCTTCTTTATCCTGCATTGGTACCTATCTTTATTTTTTCAAACCTTTTTCCTACATCGCTATGGTGCCCATAAGATGTATAGTTTGAGTCCCACCGGTGAAAAGGTAATGTACATCTTGAATTATTTCTGCAGTGGCTCTTCTTATCTAAGTCCTAGGGCCTATGCCATTTTGCATCGTATGCACCATGCGTATAGTGATACGGAGAAAGATCCACATTCTCCTCATTTTTTCAAGGATGTGGTCTCTATGATGGTGAAAACCAGGGTGATATACAATAGATTGTATTCAAGAGCACAAAAACCTGAGAAACAATTTGAAAACAATTTACCCGATTGGGATAAGTTTGATAAGTTCGCTGATTCTGTTCCTTCCAGATTGGGATGGGCTTTTTTATATATTTTGTTCTATGTTTATTTTGCTCCCTATTGGTGGTTGTATTTGTTGTTACCCATTCATTTTTTAATGGGTCCCGTACATGGTGCGATTGTGAATTGGTGTGGTCATAAATATGGTTACCAAAATTTCGATAACCAAGATAAGTCTAGAAATACCTTGGTATTTGATTTTCTGATGTTGGGTGAACTGTTTCAAAACAACCACCATAAGTTTCCGCTGAGTCCTAATTTTGCAAAAAAATGGTGGGAAATAGATCCTGTATATCCTGTATTTAAATTGTTCACTTGGTTGGGCTTTATCAAGCCTGCTAAATTTTAACTTGACTTTCCTTTATTATTTGTTTATATTGAGTTAAATATGTGTTGCAATGAGCTCTAAAGGAAAAACAATTCTATGGTCGGTTTTGGCTGGTTTGGGTGTGGGTGTTGCTTTGGGTATGCTTTTGGCACCAAATAAAGGTTCTGAAACCAGAAGCAAAATCAAAACTTTAGCCGATGATTTGGAAGACTTTATCAAGAAGAATACAGAAAAAAAGGATGGTGATTCAACCGAAAGCACTACCTAAATCATTTCATTTTTAGGGTATGGAAGAGAATAAAGATTCCGGTTTTTTTATGCGTTTACTAGCCGATCTTCAGAATTATATAGATACAAATGTGCGCTTGGTATATCTTTCAGGTGTTGAAAAGGTGTCTGTTATTTTAAGTCGTTTCGTAGCATCTTTTCTTTTTGCTTCTATCCTTCTCTTGTTATTTTTCTTTCTCAGTATAAGCCTTGGGTTTTATTTATCCGATTACTTTGGTAAATTGTATGTAGGTTTTGGACTAGTCTCTTTATTTTATCTGCTACTATTTATGTTATTATATTTCACAAGAAATCGGTTTTTAAAGAAAAAACTAGCCGATTTTTTCATTAGAACCCTTCTTAAAGACAAGGATGCATAAGATGAATACCATTCAAAATAGAGAACAATTGCGCGCTGAAATTCATCGATTGAAAGATTTGAAGAATACGCAGGAAGCTTTGATTGTAAATGATTGGCATTATATTCGCTCCATCATCAGTCCAGTTTGGTCTATTGGGAACCTTCTTACCCAAGTGATTTTTAATCGAACGAGCCCTGGTATATGGAGTAGGTTGATATCCTTCCTCTTACAACAATTAAAAAACAGAACAGCTTTCGGTGCAAGGTTTTCCACCTATCTTGAATTGTTGATGCAGTTCTTCCAAAGAAAGTCCTCAAATTAGGGTTTTCGTACTGCCAATATTTGTAGTAAATTTGTGTCCATATAAAGTGTATTCGATCAAAAGAGGAAGCACCTTATTAATTGTTCCACGTGAAACATCTCCTTGCATAGTCATTTTACCGTTGGTAAGAATTTAACACGAATACCATTTGTTCCACGTGAAACATTTGGGTTTAATGTGGAGTTTCAGAAGGCATGGTGAGATAAAACCATTCATCAAAAGGGTGTTTGGATAAAGTATATATGAAAAGTAATAAAGAGAATACAAGATGTTAAAAGCATATGATGTAATTGTGGTGGGTGCTGGGCATGCAGGTTGTGAAGCAGCAGCAGCAGCAGCCAATATGGGATCTTCGGTTTTATTGATAACCATGAACATGCAGAACATTGCACAAATGAGTTGCAATCCTGCAATGGGGGGAATCGCCAAGGGACAAATTGTAAGAGAAATTGATGCCCTCGGTGGATACAGTGGCATCGTGACCGATAAAACCATGATTCAGTTTCGGATGTTGAATCGATCCAAGGGTCCTGCCATGTGGAGCCCAAGGGCTCAAAGTGATCGCATGCGCTTTGCAGAAGAATGGCGCTTGATGTTGGAACAAACTCCCAATGTAGATTTTTGGCAGGATATGGTAGAAAGCATTCTCTTGACGGGTGATCAAGTATGTGGGGTGAAAACATCCATGGGGGTTGAAATTCATTCAAAAGCAGTTATCCTTACCAATGGTACCTTTCTCAATGGTTTGATTCATATTGGGGAAAAACAATTCGGTGGCGGTCGCGCAGGAGAAAAACAAGCCACAGGGATCACCGAACAATTGGTGCAGCTGGGATTTGAAAGTGGCCGAATGAAAACCGGAACACCTCCCAGAATTGATGGGCGATCCTTAGACTATTCCAAAATGGAAGAACAAAAAGGGGATGATATCCCTTCTAAATTCTCCTTTACCGATACCAAACCTTTAACCCAACAAAGAAGTTGCTACCTTACCTATACCAACCAAAAGGTCCACGACATCCTTGAAAAAGGTTTTGAGCAATCTCCTATGTTTACCGGTCGCATTCAAGGTATTGGTCCGCGCTATTGCCCCTCTATAGAAGATAAAATCAAAAGATTTTCAGATAAAGATCGTCATCAGATTTTTGTGGAACCTGAAGGGTGGCATACTGTTGAAGTCTATGTGAATGGTTTTTCTACCTCCTTGTCTGAAAGTATTCAATATGAAGCACTCAAATCAATAGAAGGATTTGAAAATGTGAAGATGTTTAGACCAGGATATGCCATTGAATATGACTACTTCCCACCTATGCAACTGAGCCATACCCTAGAAACCAAAAGACTGAAAAATTTATACTTTGCCGGTCAAATCAATGGGACCACCGGATATGAAGAGGCCGCTTGCCAAGGCTTAATGGGCGGAATGAATGCACATTTGAAAATTACCAATCAAGCCCCCTTCGTATTGAAAAGGTCTGAAGCTTATATCGGCGTACTAATCGATGATCTGATTACCAAAGGAACGGATGAACCCTATCGCATGTTTACCTCCCGTGCTGAATTTAGAACACTATTGAGACAAGATAATGCCGATGCACGCCTTACTCCCCTGTCTTTTCAATTGGGTCTGGCCAAACAAGATCGTATGGACCGAGTTGTTGCTAAACAAGAAAATATCAATTCGATCATTTCTTTTTTTAAAGAAAATAGCGTCACTCAAGAGGAAATGAATGGAATTCTTGAAGCTGCCGGTACCGATGTTATCAAACAAAAAACCAAATTATTCAACCTGATAGGCCGACCTCAATTGAATTTCTCTGATTTCATGTTTTCTGAAGGACTCCAAAATATCCTGAATAACATCGATCCCCTTCTGAAAAATGAAGTTATTGAAGAATCAGAAATTGTCATGAAGTATGAAGGATATATCCAAAAGGAATATGAACTCGCTGAAAAATTGAATAAATTAGAAAATGTTATTCTTTACCCGGATTTCAATTATGCGAAACTCCTTTCCCTCTCTTCCGAAGCCAGAGAAAAATTAAGTAAAATCAAACCTGAAACTTTAGGACAAGCTTCACGAATTAGTGGCGTTTCTCCTTCGGATGTTTCAGTTTTAATGGTTTCCCTCGGGAAATAATTTTTGTTAGGGATAAATTGCAGTAGACCGTCTAATTTCTTTATTAGAGCGCATTAGATGAATTTAAGGTTTGACTTAAATACTGACATTACTTTTCTTAAATAATCGCTTATAAGTGATTTAAAAGGGTCTTTTTTTGACTGAAAAAAGCAAAAAAAATGTTTTTTGAAGGGAATGGATAAGTTGAAAATAAAAAGCTTAACCGTAATTTTTATTTTCTCAAATACAGGTATGACCCGGGCGTGGTAAATTTATCTTACATGTAAAAAAATTCCTGTTGGCAAAATACAGCTTCGATTAAAATTATTTTATTTTTTGGGAATTTACCCGCTTTGAATATTTTTTCAAGTGCCGGTAAATTGGATCTGATATAAAATAATCCAAGTACCCCTTTTCTGGGATTGAATTAAAAATGATCCATGAAATAATTAGTATTTTGTTTTTTCTTTATTGGTTTTTAAAACCGAACATTGAAAATGGAATCATATAGCCATATGTATCTGCGTACTGATGGCAATATTCTTCTTTAATAAGTAAAATAATACGGCTAATAAATCCTTCTTAAGTGGGTTTCTTGCGTGGTTGGAATTAATAATGGCACCGTTTCTACCGTTACATTGCTCGTATCCAATCCAAAGGCATTCTTTTCTTTCAAACTGAAAGCCTTTAATAATTCATAGGCTTCCATCATAAGTCTCTCATATACAGGTAGATCGAAGTCTTGATTCATGATTCTGTCAATCACAACAAACCTAAAATCGCCTTTGATATGGTGTTTTCTTAAGGAGCTGTAACGACTGATTATATCTACCTCTTCATTGTTGACCATATCATCAATAACCTGCTTTAAAAATAAATTGATTTTAGGCTCGATTCTGAAACCCAATCTAAATTCAATTCGAATGGCATGTTCTTTAATAAGGGTGGTGACTTTGTATTCCATGGTATGTGGTGCATCTACCACATGCACATGTACAAACCAATATATATCAGCTCTTTTGGGCTGTTTATTGATGATTGAATAAATAATTTTAACTTCTATTTCATTATCAAAATCGGCACTGGTAAGATATACCAAATTGGTGGCATATTTGGCAACAGAATTGTCCATATTCAATTCTTTAATCATGGGTAAATATTTGTCAAGACTCACAAATTCTGTAAAACGATTTTTAATTTTTCGGGAGGTATGCCAGATCCACATGATTACAAATAGTGAGCTGCCAATCAGCAAAGAAACCCACCCTCCATGTGCAAATTTGTTTAGATTGGCCAATAAAAAAGAGGGTTCAATAATCAAATACGTAGCGATAAAACCCAATATATAAATCGTTTTGTATCTTTTTAAACGCATATAAAAAGTAAAAAGAATAGACGACATAATCATTCCAATGATGATGGTAAGACCATAAGCCGCCTCCATATTGGTTGATTCTTTAAAATACAAAACAATGCCTATACAACCGGCGCACAATAGCCAGTTGACAGATGGAATGTACAACTGGCCTTTGATGTTTGTGGGGTATACAACCTTGGCTTTGGGCCACAGATTCAGGCGTATGGCCTCATTGATAAGGGTAAAAGACCCACTGATCAATGCCTGACTTGCCACCACTGTTGCAAAAGTGGCAATGATAATACCAATGATTAAAAACCACTGCGGAAACAAGGCATAAAATGGATTTTGATCTTTCAAAAAGCTGCCTTCATGACTAATCAGCCAAGCACCCTGACCAAAATAGCTCAGAACCAACATCGTTTTTACAAAAGTCCAGCTGACCCTTATATTTTTTTTTCCACAATGTCCCAAATCAGAATAGAGTGCCTCAGCACCTGTGGTACAAAGAAATACAGCTCCTAAAATCCAAAAACCATTTTGATGAAGCATCAATAAGCGATAGGCATATATCGGATTCAATGCATGCAATACCATTGGAAATTTTAGAAGTTCCATCAATCCGAAAAAGCCAATCATGAGAAACCAAACAAGCATCAAGGGACCAAAGGATCTACCGACAAAACGGGTACCGAATTTTTGAATGGCAAAAAGGGCCCCAATGATTGCAATGACAATCGGAATGGTTTGAATATCCGGATAAATAATTTTTAAACCTTCAATAGCTGAAGATACAGATATGGAGGGTGTGATAATACCATCGGCTAAAATGGCACATCCCCCAACAATAGCAGGGATTAACAGCCATTTAACCTTGGTTCTGCGCACCAAGGTATAGAGTGAAAAAATACCTCCCTCACCCTTGTTATCGGCTCTTAAAGTTAAAATAATATACTTGATAGTGGTTTGCATGGTAAGCGTCCAAAAAATACAGGAAAGGGCCCCTAAAACCAAGTACTTTTCAATGGGATTGCTTCCAATAATCGCTTTTAACACGTATAAAGGCGAAGTCCCAATGTCGCCAAATATAATTCCTAGTGTTACTAATAATCCTGCAGTGCTTACCGCACCAACTTTATTATGACTATCCATTTTTAAATTTAAGATAGCAAATTTAATAACAATGCCCCTGCAAAAAACAAAATCTAAAAATACTTTTGCCAAATCAAGTATTTATGCCTTTTGGTTGAAAGAATTCTCTTTTTTGACACACTATTGGAAGCCCAAAAATAGATTGATAGCGTGTGCTGATAAATTATTTATTTGACGGTAAGAGAAATAAAAATTAATTGAGGAAGCAAGGGATAAAATGCCAAAATTAAAACTACTTTTGCCCTTGTAGAGGATTCAAAATCATTTTACATATTTTCTTCCATTCCTGCAATGAATATGAAAATTGTACGTTTGAATCTGAACAAAAAAACAGAATACTCATTAGTCGATAAATAGTCATGGCGATTTATACTTTTACAAATATTTTAAACAAAGAAATTCTTCTCTTTCAGGTGAGCTCTGAAAATTATGAAGAGGCCCTGAACCAATGGTGTACAGAGGTAATTCAAAATTCAGAAAGCGTAAAGGTTTCGGAATCCTACCTATTAAAAAAAGTAAACAAAGTTCATGTCAATAAAATCATGGTGAATACATGGACTTTTACCTTGCAAATCAAAAGTGCAGATGTGATTGTTTATTTTACCCGTACGGACGAAGAAGAAGAAAATCAATACGAAATTGAAGACGCAGGTAAATTTATCTATGATAAACTTCCTGAAAATGTGAAAAGAAGAATTGAATTTGCGGATGTAGAAAATATTCTTGAATATGCAGATCATTTTTTATCTGGTATTCACAAAGATACTTCAGCTTTTACTGAAGATGAAATCATCAGTTTTATTGTAAGTACGGCCAAAAAAGAGGATAAAACCTATTTATCAGAGGATATTGAAAAGGTTTTGGAAGTAGAAATTGAATATCTGAAAGAAATTGGCTTTGTAGATCCTGACAAGTGCTATTTTATGGGCTTATCATTCGATAAACCTTCTGAAAATTAAAAGGATAAGCTGTAGGCATTTATGAGCACAACACGACAACAAAAATTTTCAAAACTCATTCAGAAAGAAATGGGGGAAATCCTCCGTTTGAACGGGATACAATTGTATGGCAGAGGCTTTCTTGTTTCCGTAACAGATGTCACAAGCAGCCCTGATCTTTCCTACATAAAAGTATATTTAAGTATTTTTCCAGTAGAAAATAGGAAAACTTTTTTCAGTCAAATATCAGAACATTCCAAGGAAATCAGAAGGCAATTGGGTGATCGTATTCGCAAGCAGGTAAGGCATATCCCTGAAATCGATTTTTTTATGGATGAAACACAAGACTATGCCGATAAAATGGAAAATCTTTTTAAAAGTATTCATATTCCCAAATCGGATATTGAAAAATTCAATTAAAATGTTTCTTTGCAATCTGATTTGTAATAAAACGAATTTTTCTCTCTTTAACCACACGCAATCCATGAATTACGATCCTATCAAGCATAGTTTGGTCAATGTATTTAATAAATCCGCTTTTTCAAGAAAAGCATTCTATAAGCTTTTGGATTTGCTGCTTCTCAGAACCTGGCATGTACATAAAGAATTGGGAAAATGGGCTAAAACTGCCGGAGACACTCCTTCCATTTTAGATGCTGGGATGGGTTTTGGGCAGTATACCTATTATTTATCCAGGCTAAAGCCTGCTTCAAACATTCTTGCTGTGGATGTTAAAGAAGATCAAATTTCTGAGTGTAAGGATTTTTTTTCCAAAGCAGCTATTCGGAATGTCAGTTTTCAATTTGCGGATTTGGTTCAATTTCAATCTGCCGACAGTTATGATTTGATTCTTTCTGTGGATGTGATGGAACATATTTTAGAGGATGTGCAGGTATTTAAAAACTTTTACCATTCGCTCAAAAAAGATGGGATGTTACTCATTTCAACGCCTTCAGATCAAGGGGGTTCTGATGCAGATGAAGATGATGCGGATTCTTTTATCGGCGAACATGTTAGAAATGGATACAATATCAATGAAATACAGGAAAAACTCCAATCAGCAGGCTTTACAAAGATGGAAGCCCGCTATGCATATGGTACACCCGGAAAAATTTCATGGCGCTTGTCCATGAAATATCCCATTCAATTGTTGGGAATTTCAAAATTGTTTTTTGTGGTTATTCCTTTCTATTATATACTTACCTACCCTTTTGCTTTTCTTTTGAATTACATGGATGTAAAGATGAAACATCCTACAGGAACCGGTTTGGTGGTAAAAGCCTGGAAATAAAGTTCTGTTGAATTTCCCTTTTTATATCGCGAAGAAATATCTCTTTTCTAAAAAGAGACAGAATATCATTCATATTATTTCAGCGATTTCTGTTATCGGTATCGCAATTGGAACGATGGCATTAATCATCGTTTTATCGGTTTTTAATGGTTTTGAAAGTTTGGTCATTTCACTCTATAATTCATTTGATCCGGATATTAAAATTACCCCGATTACCGGAAAAACACTTGAAGAAAAGAAAATCTCTGCTATTGATTTTTACCAGGTAAAGGGGGTAAAATATGCAACAAAAGTGTTGGAAGAAAATGCCCTCTTAAAATATAAAGACAAGCAATACATCGCTACAATCAAAGGGGTGAGTTCAGATTTTTTTAAAATGACTCGCTTAGATACCATGCTAGTAGAAGGCAAATTGAACATCGGCAATAAGGAATCTTCATTTGCCATTGCCGGTCAAGGGGTGGCTTATTTCCTCAGCTTGGTAACCAATGATACCTATAATCCAGTTAGCATCTATGTCCCTCGAAAAGGGAAAAGAAACATATTGATACCGGAAGATGCTTTCAATAATTTGTATGTAAGTATCACCGGAATATTTTCCGTTCAGCAAGATTTTGATGCCAAATATGTACTGGTACCCTTTTCCTTTGCAGAAAAATTACTTGAAAGCAAGGGCATGATCAGTTCAATGGAAATAGGATTGGAAAAGGGTGCAGATATGAATCAAACGGCCGAATTATTGAGAGAAAAATTGGGCCCTGCGTTTAAAATAAGTACCAAATATCAGCAACATGAAATTTTATATAAAATCATGCAGTCCGAAAAATGGGCAGTGTTTTTGATCCTTAGTTTTATCTTATTGATTGCTGCATTTAATGTGATTAGTTCCATAACCATGTTGATCATTGACAAACAAAAAGATGCAAGCATTTTATGGAGCATGGGTGCCAGTATTGTACAAATCCGGAAAATATTTATGATGGAAGGAATATTAATAACCTTGAGTGGTGCATTAGGCGGTTTGTTTTTTGGTTTTTTGATTTGCTTGATTCAATTGAAATTTGGCTTTGTAAAGCTCGGTGGTAGTGGCAGTTTTGTAATTGATGCATACCCGGTAAAAATGGAAATATTGGATTTTGTGTATGTGTTGGCAACAGTAATGGCAATAGGCCTTTTCGCTGCTTGGTTTCCTGCCAAAAAAATAATTAAACCAGAGATATATACTGCTGAAAATTTATAAAATTTTGGAAAGGGATTGGTTAAAAAATTAATCCTTCCATTTCAGTGTATGGATGAGATGATCAATATCTTTTTCCACAAATTGGATAACAGGGGCTAAAGAATCTTTGCGTGTTATCACTGTAAAATAAAGGGCTCCTCTTAAAAAATGTTGTGTACTGTCGCTTACAAAAAATTGTACAGAAGATGCCGCATCTCCTTCGATAGTATATTTTATTCCGCTGACCTTTCCTGGTTTTTTGATTAAAGTTTCGGTGATGGCATCGGCTTTGATACTGTGTTTATAAGCCAGTATGCGCGCCTCCTCAGAAAATTTAGCAAAGTTATGTTGAATCGTTTTGTAGCTGATATGAATTTTTCCATTTAATTCCGGAAATTCAACATTGATCCAACAAGGTTCTGCTCTGGAATCAGAATCCTTTACCACTTTTGCATATACCGGATATTCAAAAGAAAAGGGACAAGAAGTAGGGTTATACAGTACATACTTTTTTTCAGGTAAATCAATTCTGAAATATCCTCTAGGTTTTGGTGTATAGGTATTACAGGCAAATAAGATACTCAGAAAAAAAAATAAAAATAGATGTTTCATGAATGTGACCGTATGGAGTTTGTAAAGGTATTAAAATTTATAATTTGATTACCTTGGCTTAACCTGTGTATTGTAGATAAAAAAAATGCCGTGAAAAATTTCACGGCATTTTTTATGGTTTTCTTTTATAAACTAAAAGGGAAGACTGTCATCTGGACTGTCAACCACAGTTGGTAATGGAGATTCCATATTAACAGGCTTTTCAGAAGCACCTGATTCTTCAGATTTTTTACCTAGCATCGTCATGCTATCGGCAATAATTTCTGTTGTGTAGCGCTTCACACCATCCTTGTCATCCCAAGATTTGGTTTTCAGTTTTCCTTCAATGTAAACCAAACTACCTTTCTTAAGGTACTTTTCAGTAACTTCAGCAAGACCTCTCCAAAGAACGACATTATGCCATTCAGTGGTTTCTACTTTTTTACCTTCTTTGTTTTTGTAAGATTCAGTAGTTGCTACTGTAATCCTTGCAACGGCAACGCCTTGCTCTAAATAACGCACTTCAGGGTCTTTACCTAAATTGCCTACTAAAATTACTTTGTTAATTCCTGACATTTTTTTAAAAGTTAAATTGTTAATAAAAAGAACATTTATAACACAAAAATCTGAATTTATTTTTAAATACACAAGAGCCCATCTAAATTTTTTTCAAGATATTTTTCCAGAAGGCGTGAAATGGGATACGTATGTAACTGTTCTTTAGCAATACGCATAAAGGGAAGTTCCTTGTTTCCAAGTACATATACTCTCCAAAAAAGGGCTTTGATGCTTTGGTGCGTAAGCTGGTGCTCTATAAAAACAGGATTTGGATCAAGGGACCATTTTCTTTTTTGAAGGATGTCTACCCATGCAACTTCCTGTATTAACCTTTGGGCATCTTGTTTTTCAGTGGTTTCGATGAGTGGTAAATCATAGAGGTTTTTCCAAATGTCTTTGTCCGTTCGTTGTTTCAGGTAAATAAAGGACCCTTGCTGTATTAGCAGGTAATTGAAATGCCTGATCTTGGGAACTTTATTTTTTATTTTGACAGGCAAAAGGTCAATGGTATTTTTTTTTCGGGCCAAACAAGATTGGTTGAAGGGGCAAATGCTGCAATCTGGCGAGGCGGGTTTACACTGTAGGGCTCCAAATTCCATAATGGCCTGATTAAAAAGGGCAGGGTTTTTTTTGTCTATGCAATTGGAAACGGTTTCATAGAATATTTTTTTGCCTTCAGGGGAATTAATGGGGATATCAATATTGAAATAGCGGGCTAAAAATCTGAAAACATTGCCATCGAGCACAGGAAAAGATTGATCGAAGGCAAAGCTGGCAATGGCAGCAGCGGTATAGGTTCCAATGCCTTTTAGTTTGAGGATTTCAGAATGACTTTTAGGAAAGATCCCTCCATGCAGGTCCATGATTTGTTTGGCGCTGGCATGCATGTTTCTCGCACGGGAATAATAGCCTAGCCCCTGCCAGAGTTTAAGTACAGCATCTTCATCTGCATTTGCCAGCGATTCAATATCCGGAAAAGCATGAACAAAACGGTGGAAATAATCTATGCCTTGAATCACCCGGGTTTGTTGCAAGATGATTTCAGAAACCCAGATAATGTAGGGATCCTTGGTATGTCGCCAAGGAAGATCTCTTTTATTCTCTAAATACCACTTTATCAATAAAGTATCTAATTTCATACTGGGGAATTGGAATGAAATGCAAAATAAATCTTTTTCAAGGAAAATCTATTGAAAGGCAAGCAAAAGAATCCTAATAAATTGGAAATAAAATAAATATATATCAGAAAGGGGTAAAATCTTTCAATTTTCTAAATAAATCCTTATCTTTGCGCCCTCTAATTGAAAAGGAATTAGATATTCTATACTTATTTTAAATTTGAATCCATGACAAAGGCTGAATTGATAGCAGAAATCGCTTCGAAAACAGGTGTTGAGAAAGTAGCGGTAAAGGAAACCGTAGAATCGATGATGAATGTGATAAAAAATACGCTTTCAGCAGGAGATAATGTGTATTTGAGAGGTTTTGGAAGTTTTATAGTAAAGAAAAGAGCAAAGAAAACAGGAAGAAATATTTCAAAGAATACAAGCATTGTTATCCCTGAACATTCTATACCCGCCTTTAAGCCGGCAAAAACCTTTGGAGACAAGATCAAAAAAGTAAAATTAAACACACCAAAGGACAAATAAAGATTTCTTCCAATTTTGGGGAGCATGAAAATTGTCGGAGAAGAAAAAAATGAAATTTACGTGGAAACATTTAACAGCTCTAGCACTAACAGGCGTTTTAGTATTGCTGATGTACTTGTTGCCACTGAAACAAAAAACAAAGGACTCGGAAATCAAGAAGCCTAGTATTTCAGGGTTTGAAACGAGTTTAATACGAATAAAAGCACTTCTTCAGGGAACTGAAAAAGTCAAACTCTCGAAGTTAGAGAGTAGTGAAGGCTTAAAAAATGGAGATACCTCTGCATTAAAAGCCTTGGGAGTATTTTGGGATAGCATCGGTCAACCGGTTATTTCTGCCCATTATTATGAGGAAATAGCCAAAAAATATCCCAACGAAAAAAGTTGTTTGGATGCAGCCTATCGGTATTTCGATGCCTTTAAGATGACCGAAAATCCAAATGAGCGGCAGGAAATGGTTCAAAAAGCCATGGAAGCCTATCAAAACGTTCTTACCTATAATGCGCAAAATCTAGATGCCAGTTGTGATTTGGGTGTTCTTTATGC
>Ga0114970_10001591_pt1 | contig 16989 bp, 13 predicted proteins | sample M_140205_XF_Meta_FD_87030 | JGI IMG/M metagenome (GOLD analysis project Ga0114970, IMG submission 87030) | Freshwater microbial communities from Lake Montjoie, Canada to study carbon cycling - M_140205_XF_MetaG | ecosystem: Environmental > Aquatic > Freshwater > Lake | place: Lake Montjoie... | reverse complement strand
GCGAACATCGGCATGCTTGCTTTACAATTTTTAGAACGTGACGCTAGTCGACTAGACTGCGGTATGCAGTCAAATTCTGACTTGAACCGTACGTCCTATACGGTTGGTGGCTATGCAGAATGAGGGCCGAACGGGGCTGAAAAGCTCTGCGTTAGTGTTGCCGGCACTGGCGCTTGTAACATTGTTCCTCCTGGCGCCCCTCGGCTTGATTGCGCGCTATAGCCTTGACCAGTTCGACCCGGTGAAACTGATGCTTGGGGTGTTCCAGTTGGACAACTACGCAAAGGCCTTCGGCGATCCGTTTTACCAGAGAGTCTTAGCTACAACGGCTCAGATAGCTGGCCTTTCGACAGTTATCGTCGTGCTATTGGCCTTTCCTGTCGCATACTGCATATCCCGAGTGCAGACGGAGCGCATTCGAAGCCTTCTCATGATCCTGACTATTTTGCCATTGCTTCTTGGAAATGCGGTGCGATCGGCCGCATGGATGGTGGTGATGGGCACTAAAGGCGTGGCAAACTCGATGCTGCTGGGGTTGAGTCTTGTGGACGAACCTTTGAAGATCCTCTACACACCTACAGCAGTAGTCATCGCGCTTGTATCGGTTCTGCTTCCTTACGCTATTATCACGATGCAGAGTGTGATCGATTCAATTCCGAAGAGCCTCGAGGAGGCGGGACAGTCGCTGGGATACTCCCCCTTTCGTACTGTGTTGAGCGTGGTACTTCCATTGGCGATGCCCGGTGTCGTCGCGGCTGCCGCAATATGCTTCGCCCTCGGCATGAACGCCTATGCCACGCCAGTACTGATTGGTGGCCCGAAAATGCAAATGATGGGGCCGTTGGTTTACGAACAAATCGCGAAAGTCTCAAACTGGCCATTCGGTTCCACCTTGGCCTGCATTTTGATGGCGGCAACGGTTGTCCTGACAGTAATTTCGACGAGCTACCTCACCCGTAGGTACTTCTAAATATCTCGGACCCCACGACCATGGACAGAATCAATCCCGGACGTGTTGCGTTCTTGACCCTGGTGTCAGCGATCTTTGCTTTTGTGCTGCTGCCCCTGGTAGCGATAGTCTGGGCTGCATTCTTTTCCGATAAAATTCTTACTTTCCCGCCTAGCGGTTACTCCCTGTCATGGTTTTCCCGAGCTTGGGCCTTGAGCGAATTTTCGTCGGGCTTCATCATGAGCTTGCAGGTCGGAATCTTGGCCACGGTGTTCTCGCTGCTGTTGGGGGTTCCCGCCTCACTGGCGATCGAACGGTTCCCTTTTAAGGGGCGAGAGACAGTCCGTCAACTGCTACTCTCACCGATGTACGTGCCGGCTATCGTAGCCGGCGCAGCAGTCTACATTTACTTCATACAGATTGAAATATTCACCGACGTGCAGGTCGCAGGCACCTCGCCTGGCCTAGTCATTGCGCACACGCTCGTGGCCCTGCCATGGACGATGCGGCTTATTTGTGCATCGCTCGTGACGGCCAATTCTTCATCGGAAGAGGCTGCACGCAGTCTAGGTGCCAACGGCTTCCAGACCTTCTTCTTGGTCACGCTACCGATAATTCGGCCTGGCATCATCGCCGCTGCTATGTTTTCCTTCATTGCATCTTTTTCCGATCTTGAAAAGTCGCTTTTTCTTGTCGGCCCGGGAAAGGCTACGCTACCGATCGCGATAGTCAACTATCTGGAGTGGAATCTCGATTCAACTATCGCAGCTGTGGCGACGGTGCAAATCTTTATCATTGGCGCAGCATTGCTGCTGTCAGATCGATACGTCAAGCTCGGAAAGGCTTTCTAATAGTTATGGCTAGTGTCACGCTCTCCCGTATCCGAAAAACATATGGTGATTTCACTGCGGTATCTGACGTAGACCTGAAAATTTGCGACGGTGAACTTCTTGCCTTGCTCGGTCCTAGTGGATGCGGTAAAACAACCACACTGCGGATTATTGCGGGTTTTGCGGCACCCACCGAAGGCCGTATCCAATTCGGTGAGCGTGACGTAACCGAGCTTCCGGTACATAAACGAAATGTGGGGATGGTGTTTCAAGGCTACGCACTGTTCCCGCACTTGACGGTGGCCAAGAATATCGGATTCGGTCTGCGTGTCCGATCATGGAACCAGAACCGACAGGCGCAGCGAGTTCTGGAGATGTTGCGTTGGGTTCAGCTTGAAGCCTTAGCGGAACGTCATCCGAGGGAACTTTCTGGTGGTCAGCAGCAGCGTGTGGCACTGGCTCGCGCCATGGCAATTGAGCCCGAGGTTTTATTGCTTGACGAGCCGTTTTCAGCATTGGATGCGAAGCTAAGAGCGCAAATGCGGTCTGAAATTCGGGAACTGCAGAAGGATGCAGGCATCACCTCTGTTTTCGTTACACATGACCAAGAAGAGGCCATGGCGATTGCTGATCGTATCGGCGTCATGAACCAAGGTCGCCTCGAGCAAATCGGGTCGGCTGAGGATCTCTATAAGCGTCCCGCATCACGCTTCGTGGCCACCTTTATTGGAAAGTGCAACCTTTTGGAAGGCCGGGTCACTGCCGCGGGCCGGTTCGAGTTGAGGTCTGGCCATGCGTTAGCATTTTCTGGGGTCCGAGGGGTAGGAGACGCGGCGCTTTGTTTCCGACCGGAGCAGTCTTTGCTCTCCCCACACATTTCAGAAGGGCGCAACAGTCTTCCGGTGACGCTTCTAAGATCCACCTATCTAGGTCCTATGACAGAGTACGAGGTCGAGACGAACGATGGGCAGCGCCTCTTGGTAAACGCGCCATCGGCGAGTGCTGAGGCAGCGAATGGGCCTGGCAGTAAGCATCATCTGGTGTGGCGAGTGGCCGACTGCGTCCTAGTCGATTGATAAGGTAAGCCAAACTTAGGGATAGCCTGAAAAACTCGCAACCAAATGGCGTAGCGAGTTGGTGATTTTCAAATTGCGCTATTTCACGGGTAACTTTTTCAAAGATTAACAGGATTGCACCGGCGAGTCGCCACTGACCAACATTTCAGCCCAGTTACTAGAGGAGCTGGTCCCAGACTCCCAGTCCGTGATCAGCTTTTCTGGCTCCACCAAAGCCATCGACTCCGTCGGCGCTGATCGTTTCAGCACGGGCCTACTGGCCTCGCGAAGCAGCTGGGTATAGTATTCTCGGTTGCATCCATTTACTTGTCGGCTCACATGAAGGATAGAAGAAGTGGCGACACAAATCGGCACGACGGCTAACGACACCCTGTACGGCGGAGTCGGAAATGACCTTCTCGATGGCGGAGACGGTAACGACACGCTCTATGACCAGACATCGGGCAACGACACCCTGCTAGGTGGCGCCGGAGACGACTATCTTTCTACCTACACCAGTACAGGCAGCGACAGCCTAGATGGAGGCGTGGGTAACGACACGCTTGTCGGCGGTACTGGGAACGATACGCTGATAGGCGGCGATGGCAATGATGATCTCAGCGGTTATGAGGGCAACGACAGCTTAGACGGTGGCGCTGGCAACGACACGCTTACCGGTGGAAGCGGCAACGACACCCTCACGGGAGGCGATGGAAACGATTACATCACCAAGTACACCAGTAGTGGGGACAGCTGGCTCTTAGGCGGCGCTGGAACTGACACGTTATTGGGTGGTACCGGCAATGACAGCTTAGATGGCGGTGACGGTGACGACTCTTGGATAGAGGGCTACGCCGGCAAGGACTCTATCAGCGGAGGGGCCGGCAATGATCAACTTTGGGGTGACGAGGGAAACGACACGTTGGACGGTGGCGCCGGCAATGACACGATCTATGGTGGAGAGGGCAACGACACCTACTACGTCGATAGTGTTAGTGACCGTATCGTAGATTCTTCAGGCGTCGACACGGCCTATGTATCTGTGAGTTTCGCCAAAATTCCAAGTACTATTGAAAAAGTAATCTATACAAATACTGCGCAAGCATTGCCGTATTGGATTGACGCCTTACTCCCTGACGATGCTGCGGGCCTCTATTTTAAGGCTTTACTTGGCGACTCAAAAACTTTTTTGTATTTCTTTCCATCATCATTGCCAAGCTATGATACGGATGCAACGGATAAGCTCGGATTCACCGCATTTAATGCTGCTCAAGTACTTCGAAGTAAGGCCGCACTTGCTTACATCAGTTCCGTAATTGATCTAAGTTTCGCCCAAGCATCGAGTTCCAGCGCTACCAACACGATCAGTTTTGCTAATAATACACAGACCGATTCCGCAGGATATGCACAATATCCGTCGGCTGATTTTTCGGGCAGCGATGTATTTCTTGATAAGACGGACAGTGACAATCTGATCATTGCAGATGGTAGTTATGCCGCCCTCACGCTAATTCATGAAATTGGCCATGCGCTGGGTCTGGAGCATCCTTTTGCCGCTGCCCAGTCCGGGGGTGCATTGGCGGACCCACCCTATCTGACCGGATCGGAGGACAACACCACTTGGACGGTGATGTCTTACTCAGACAATGCCGCGCAGCATCACTTGCTGTACAGCCCCTTGGATATTGCCGCATTGCAGTATCTTTATGGCACTAGCCCCACATCCCGTGTCGACGACGACACTTACGCCCTTAGCCCAACCACCCCCAATTTTATTTGGGACGGCGCTGGAACTGACACGCTCAGCGCAAGTGGCTTATCGCAATCGGCAACGCTGTATCTTGAGCCGGGGTATTGGGGCTATATCGGGGCGAAGGCGTCGCAGATCACCAGCGCAGGGCAGGTCACGGTCAATTTCGGCACAACCATTGAGAATCTGATAGGTGGTTCTGCAGCCGACACCTTGATCGGCAATAGCGCCAACAACTCCATGACCGGCGGTGGCGGCAATGACACCATAGACGGCGCCAGCGGTACCGATGTTGCCGTTTATGCCAGCACACGCGCCAATTTCACATTGGCAAAGACGAATACCGGTTTTTCTGTGACCGACACCAAGGGCACTGCCGGCGTGGACACCTTGAGCAATATTGAACGCATCAAATTCTCCGACCTCAGCATCGCACTTGATGTGGGCGCGGCCCAGTCTGGGGGTGAGGCCCAGTTGCTACTTGGCGCGGTACTTGGCAAAACGCTGACGGCTCTGAAAAAGCCTTTGCTTGCGACGGTCATTGACTTGTTTGATCAAGGCTACACCATGCCGCAACTCTCTGGCGCGCTCATGCGGCTGGACATTTGGGGAATATTGGCGAATGGCGGCAACGCCACCGCCACCAACACGCAGATTGCCAACTACCTGCTGAGCACGGTGAACAAGGTCGTACCGGACTCGCTAACGCTGGCGGCCGCGGTGGCATTGCTGAACTCAGAGACGGGTGCATCCCAAGGCAACTTCCTGTCCACGCTCGCCCTATCGGATGCAAATCAAACGCAGGTGGGGTTGGTCGGGCTGGCCACTACTGGGCTGGAGTACGGGGGAGTTTGATGCCAACGCTGTTCCTCAGGCTCTTGTCCATGCCGGTCTCAACAGGCCTCACCCACGGCTCGGCGTCATGCCTTGCCTGAAACTTCTGGACTTCGGTCTTCGACAGTTACCCGCGCAAGTGGTTGATGGCATGGACCTGTAAGGGTGGGCGACGGTCGGGTTGCCAGCGGGTCGTCTTGGACACCCGATGCGGTCCGTTCCCTAGGCAATCGACCCGCTTTCCAAACAATCGGCGTCGGCTTTCTTGACGATTCCGTGGCGTTTGGCGAGGCCCGCCCCCGGCTTGCTGGTGGCTACGAGGCGGTAGTCCGCCGCGCCAGTACGCCGTCGAGCCAGTCGCTGCGCATTACCGGAACCGCTGTCACCAGCTTTTGGGTGTAGGGGTGGTACGGGCCCGCGAAAATTCGCTCGGTCTCGTCGAAGGCGACGAACTGGCCCTGTAGCATCACGGCGGTGCGGTGCGCGATACGGTGTACGACGTCGAGGTCGTGGGTGATCAGCATATAGGACAGCCCCAGTTCGGCCTGCAGTCGGCGCAGCAGCTTGAGGATTTCTTCTGCCACCAACGGGTCGAGCGCCGAGGTCGGCTCGTCCAGGATGATCAGGTCGGGCTTGGCGGCGAGCGCGCGCGCTATGCATACCCGCTGCTTCTGGCCCCCGGAGAGTTGGCCCGGTTTGCGCTGCAGGTAGTCGTCGGGCAACTCCACCAGCGCCATCAGTTCGCGTGTGCGTTGCAGGACCGCCTCGCGATCCATCCCGAAATAGAACTGCACCGGCCGGCCGACGATGTCCAGCACGCTTTGGCGGGGATTGATTGCGACGTCGGGTATCTGGTAGACGAGTTGTATGCGGCGCTTGATTTCCTTGTCGCGCGCGGCCAGCGCAGGCGCCAGCGCCTTGCCCTGGAAAACAAGCTCGCCGCTGCGGGGCGACAGCAGGCCGGTGACGATGCGCGCCAGCGTCGATTTGCCCGAGCCCGATTCGCCGACCACGGCGACGGTTTCGCCCCGGCGCACGTCGAAGGAAACGCCCTTGACCACATGGAAGTCGCCGTAGTGGGCGTGGCAGTCCCTGACCGACAGGACGGTTTCGGGCTTGACGCTTCCCTGCTGCGCGCGTTCGCTGGCCGCCGCGCCGCGCACCGCGACCAGCCTGGCGGTGTAGTCCTGTCGGGCATGGTGCAGGATCTGGTCGGTCAGGCCCTCTTCGACCTCCTTGCCGTGGCGCAGTACCTTGATGCGGTCGGCAACCTGCGCGACGACGGCCAGATCGTGCGTGATGTAGATCGCCGCCGTCCGGTACTGACGGATCAGCGATTTCAGCAGGATCAGCACTTCGATCTGGGTGGTCACGTCGAGCGCAGTGGTCGGCTCGTCGAGCACCAGCACGTCGGGCCGGCAGGACATGGCCATCGCGGCCATCGCGCGCTGCAGTTGTCCGCCCGACACCTGATGCGGGTAACGCGACCCGAAGTGCTCCGGGTCGGGCAGGTCGAGCGCGGCGAACAGCTGGCGCGCCCAGGCCTCGGCCTGCGCGCGGTCCATCAGCCGGTGGATCAGCGGCGCTTCGCAGACCTGGTCCATCAGGCTGTGTGCCGGATTGAACGCTGCGGCGGCCGACTGCGCGATGTAAGCGATACGCTTGCCGCGAACGCCACGCCGGCCTTCGGCATCGAGCGCGCGTATGTTGACGCCGCCCAGAATCACCTCGCCCGCCGCAATGTGCACGCCGGCGCGCGCGTAGCACATGCTGGCGAGCCCGATGGTCGACTTGCCGGCACCGCTCTCGCCGATCAGCCCGAGCACCTCGCCCTGGCGCAGATACAGGTCGACGTTGTCGACGATGGTCGCTCCGGCGACGCTGTGCTGGCGCAGCCCCTTGATCTGAAGAATGATCGCTTCGGTCATGGCGGCAGACGGCGTTCTCAGAGCTCGGCCGGCGCGCCCGAGGGCCGTGCGTCGATCGACAGCATCCAGTCGACCACCAGGTTGACCGACACGGTCAGCAGCGCAATGGTGGCCGCCGGGTAGATCGGCGCCATCATGCCGAAGTTGATGGCGGCGGCGTTCTCGCGCACCATGCCGCCGAGGTCGGCGTAGGGCGGCTGTATGCCCAGCCCGAGGAAGGACAGGCCGGCGATGAACAGGAAATTGAAGCAAAAACGCAGACCGAATTCGGATACCAGCGGCGCCCGGGCGTTGGGCAGAATTTCGCGGCTGATCACCCACCACAGGCCTTCGCCGCGCAGGCGCGCCGCCTCCACATACTCCATCACCGACAGGTTCATTCCCAGCGCCCGCGCCAGTCGGAACACCCGCGTCGAGTCCAAAACGGCAATGGTCAGTATCAGCACCGGAATGCTGGAGCCGAAAACGCCCAGGATGATCAGGGCAAATATCAGACCCGGTATCGACAGCATCACGTCGACCAGGCGGCTAAAGAACAGGTCGACCCAGCCGCCCAGGACCGCGCTGATGAAGCCCAGCACGATGCCGATGAAGAAGGACAGCGAGGTGATCGCCAGCGCCACGCCGATCGTCATGCGCGAGCCGTACATGACGCGGGTCAGCATGTCGCGGCCAATCTGGTCCGCGCCCAGCCACATGTCGGCAGATGGCTCGTCCCAGGTGCCGCCGATGTTGGCGGATTCGCCGTAGGGCGCCAGCCATGGCGTGAACAGCGACAAAAAGACAAAGACCGCGACTATCACCAGGCCGAACCATGCCGACGCGGTGGGCTTGTGGCCGAATATCTTCATGGTTACCATTCAGCGCGCGTGGCGCAGCCGGGGATTGACCAAAATGACCGACACGTCGGCCAAGGTGTTGAGCAGCACGAACACCACCGCAAACACCAGGCCGCAGGCCTGTATCACCGGCACGTCGCGCTTGGAGACCGCGTCCACCATTAGCTGCCCCAGGCCCGGGTAGACGAACACCGCCTCAATCACCACCACGCCGACGACCAGATAGGCCAGGTTCAGCGCCACCACCGTGATGATCGGGGCCGCCGCATTGGGCAGCGCATGGCGGGTGATGACGTGCTGGCGCTTGGCGCCCTTGAGAAACGCCATCTCGATGTAGGGTGTGGACATCACCGACAGCACCGAGCTGCGCGCCATGCGCAGCATGTGCGCGGCGACGAGCAGGGTCAGCGTGATCGCCGGCAGGGTGGTCTGGTAGACGCGCTCGCCAAACGGCATGCCGGCAAAGACCGTCGACAGCGAAGGGAACCAGTCGACTTCCACCGCCAGGAAGATGATCAGCAGGTAAGCGATGAAGAATTCGGGCAACGAGATGGCGACCAGCGTCAGGATGTTGGACAGCCGGTCGGACAACTTGCCCTCGTTGATGGCGCAATAGATGCCGAGGCCGACCGCCAGCGGAATTGCAATCAGCGCTGCGTAGCCGGCCAGAAACAAGGTGTTCGCCAGCCGCGGCATCACCTCGCCGGCGATGACGCGCTTGTTGGTCAACGCCACACCCAGGTCGCCGTGCAGGACGCCGACCAGCCAATTCCAGTAACGCAGGTGGGCCGGAACGTCCAGGCCCAGTTCCTTCCTGAATATGACCAGCGCTTCCGGCGTTGCGCCCTGGCCGAGCACCGCCGAGGCGACGTCACCGGGAAGGATTTCGGTGCACACGAAGATCAGGACCGACACCGCAAGAAGGGTCAAAAGCCCCAGCAGCAAGCGGTTCACGATCAGTTTCGCCATGGCGGATTCTCAGGCTGAAGCGGCTACGGGAGTCAAGGGGAAGCGGCCCATGCTACATAGCCCGGGCCGCGTTCAGGAAAAGCGCCGGCGGCAGCCGGCACAGCTAACCGGCCTTGCCGGCGCTCAGGGCTGCCGCCCGGTGCAGGTCGCGCAGCGCTCAGGCGAACCAGCCTTTTTCGGCGATGCGACCGTCGCCCATGTCATAGCGGCCTGAGGGCTTGAGGCCCTGCAGTTTGTTGACGTGCGCGTCCAGATAGTCCTGCACCGCGAAGCACACCATGCCGGAGTTTTGGCTGACCAGTTCCTGGCACCTGGCATACATGGCGGAACGCTTGGCCTGGTCGAGCTCGACGCGGGCACCCTCCAGCAGCTTGTCGAACTCGGCGTTCACGAAGTGGGTGTCGTTCCAGGGGTTCTTCAGGCCACCGCCGAAGGTGCTGGTCAGCTGGTTGTCGATGGTCGGACGGTTGCCCCAGTACACCGCGCAGAACGGCACCTTGAGCCAGACGTTGTCCCAGTAGCCGTCGCCGGAGACGCGCTTGAGGTCGACCTTAATGCCGGCCTTGGCAGCCGATTCCTGGAACACCTGGCCGGAGTCGGTGGCGCCGGAGAAGGCGCCTTCGGAGACCTGCAACTCGATCGCCGATGACACGTTGGCCTTCTTGAAGTGGAACTTGGCCTTATCCGGGTCGTAGGCGGTCTGTTTTTGCTTCGGGTCGTAGTACTTCATGCGCGGGCCGACGGTGTGGTCGTTGCCCACGGTGGCGTAGCTGGAGAACACGTTCTGCACGATCTTCTTGCGGTCGATGCCGTACTTCAAGGCCAGCATCAGGTCTTTGTTGGTGTAAGGGTCCTTGTCGGTATGGGCGACAAAAGCAAAGCGGTTGCCCATGCCGGGGGTGCGCGCGACCTTGAGGTTCTTGTTCTTGGCCAGCAACGCGGCGGTCTTCGGATCCACTCGGTTGATCAGGTCGACCTGGCCAGTCACCAGGGCCTGGGTACGGGCGGCCGCATCACCGATGTAGCGCAGCTCGACGCGGTCGAAATTGCCGCGGTTGGGTTTCCAGTAATCGCCGGGCTTGCGCTTGAATACATTGCGCACGCCGGGCTGGAACTCTTCCAGGGTGAAGGCCCCCGTACCGTCCGGCTTGCTCCAGTCGGTGAAACCATTGGGAACCACGATGAGGTGGTAGTCGCTCAGGTTGTAGGGCAGGTCGATGTTGCCCTTGCTCATCGTGATCTGAATCTGCGTGGGCGAGGTCTTCTTGATGTCGGCGATGTCGGCCAGCAGCGGCTTGGCGGGTGACTTGGTCTCGCCGCGGTGAAGGTTCAGGGAATAGATCACATCGTCGGCGTCGAGCGTCTTGCCCGAGGTGAAGCTAATGCCCTTGCGGATGTTGAAGGTCCAGTCGACGCCGACAGGCTTGACTTCCCAGTTCTCGCACAATTCGCCGGTGGCGTCGCCGTTGTCGGCCACTTCGACCAGGTTGTTCCACAACATCAGGCTGGTGGAGATCGGGATCGAGTCGGCGTAGGTGCGCGGATCCAGGCTGTCTGAGGCGGAGCCGCCCTCCAAACCCAGGCGCAGGGTGCCGCCCTTCTTGGGCTTGCCCTGCGCCATGGCGGGCATCGCGCCAAAGGTAGCGGACAGGCCGAGCGCAGCGGCGCCGGTGATGATTTGGCGGCGGTCGAGAATGATTCCCGAATCCGACTGGGTTTCGAATATGGCCATATTTCTGCTACTCCTTGAATGTGAATGACTGGCGGTCCGGACCGGCCATCGCGCACGACGGGGATGTTCCAGGCCACCGGCAACCATGCTAACGCAGAATCTGCGGCCACCGGCATCCAGACTATCCCTTAGTCGGCGCCCACGCCGGCCGGCGCTGGTCGCAAAATGAACCGATGGGGTCGCCCCCCGTTGGCTACGATGATTTTCAGCCGTGCTAGGCCAGTAGCGGATAGGCCTGCGACTGCGCAGAGCGCTGCATATCAAGTATCGGCTGATAGTCGCCAAGGCCGATGGAGGAAAAACGCCGCAGCCCAAGACGGGCCATCAGTGAGGGAACGGCCACGGGCAGATCCTGCAGCACCGCAAGCAGGTCGGCAGCCTGGCTATCGTCCAACCGGCGCGAGGCCACCAGCGGCAAGCCGGGCGCTGGCGCGGTGTGTAGCAGCACGCGCAGGCCCGCCAGCGCACCCGGCGCCTCTTGCTGCGCCAGCGCAAGTGTGACGCAGTCTACTGCCGCCACATCGGCCTGCCCGCGCTGCAGCGCGCGCAGGCTGGCCAGGTGGCTTCCAGCAACGATCACCCGTTCGAAGAATCGCCCGCCTTGGGCCATTGGCGCGATGGTGTGGCGCAGGGCATTCATCCCGCTGTGCGAATGCGTTTCGTTGACGGCGGCGACTTTGCCACGCAAAGCCTCCAGCGAGTCGGCGGCACCCTCGGCCACGACGATTGCACTGCAATACTGCACGCCGCTGCAGCCGGGCCAGTCGAATTCGGCCGCGGCGATGACCCGAACCGCGTCGCCTAAAACGGTTGCCAGCGGATAGCCGCAACTTTGCGACAGCAGCAGGTCCGAAGAACGCCAAAAGCCGATCAGATCCGGCGGCGCGGCGACGATATCCATTGCGTCGCGCCAACCGCGTTGGCGCAGCCCGTCGACCACTGCGCCGAGCAGCCTCTCCCAGGCCCGACCCAGGTCCGTCGTGAGGTTGTACATCGGCAGCGCTAGGCGCCAGCGCGGATCCGAGCGCGTCGTCACGGCCCTGCAATGTCCGGCAACGGTGCATCGACCGGGGTCAGTCCAAAGTGCCGAATCAGTTCTCCATAGCCTGCGACGAGAAAGCCGCCGCAGCGGCGAAGGTAGTCTTCGCGATTGGCGCGGTATACGACCGGCAGCAGGTACCAAGGCAGATCGGGCAGGTCGTGGTGCACCAGGTGGTAGTTGTTGTTCAGGAACAGAAGACGCATCGGCCAAGCGGCCTCGTTGATGACGATCCGGTGCTTGCAGTCGTCCGCTGCCCGGTGTTCGTAGTAAGAACGTACCATCGCCAGGAACAGCGGCCAGGTCGGCCACTCGCTGCGCGCTGTCGGCGTTTGAAGCAGGCGCTCTACTTGTCGCTGTTGGGCGGGGTTGAGGTACTGGGGCATTCAGCGCCTTGATCGATGCGTGGCCAGATTATCCGATGCGGGGTTGTGGTCGCAAGCACCAACGCCGCGGTCGCGCCGTCGATTGTCAGCGACCGCGCCACACCGGCGGGCGCTTCTGGGAAAAAGCCAGCGGCCCCTCCTTCGCATCCTGTGACACCAGCATGGCGCGGTAGGCCGGCACTCCGGTCCCGCGCAGCGTGCGGTAGGCATCGGCCAGCGGCTGCGACTCGGTGGCGCGCAGCACCTGCTTGAGTGCTGCCACCGGCAGCGGCGCCGCTGCCACCACCTGCTCGGCCAGGCTGCGCGCCGCCGCCAGTAACTGTTCGGGCGCCACCACCTGGTTCACCAGTCCCCAGCGGGCCGCCTCTTGCGCGCCCATGCGACGGCCCGTGAACAGCATGTCCGAGGCGATTGCCCGCGGCAGACGCCGGGGCAGTCGCAGCACCCCGCCCGAGTCGGCCAGCATGCCGAGCCGGACTTCGGGCAGCGCGAACTCGGCGGCTTCGCTGGCGACGATCATGTCCGCGGCCAGCGCCAGTTCGAAGCCCCCGCCCATGGCCAGGCCATTGACCGCAGCGATGACCGGCTTGTCGAGGCCGAAGAATTCTGTCAGGCCGGCGAAACCGCCGGGCCCGTGGTCGGCGTCTATCGCCTCGCCGTCATTGGCGCCATGCAAGTCCCAGCCGGCGCTGAAGAAGCGCCCGGTTCCGGTGACGATGGCCACGCGCAGGCTGTCGTCGTCCTGCAAGCGACGGAACGCCGCGTACAGCGCCCGGCTGGTCGGCACATTGATCGCATTGGCTTTGGGCCGGTCCAGCGTGATCGTCAAGACGCCGTCTTGGGCGGTGACGCGCAGTGTTTCGTTCATGCTCTATCCCTTGGTTGCAATCCGTATCAGCGCGTCGACCGCCAGCACGCCGCGCCCTGCGGGCAACACCAGCACCGGGTTGACATCGAGTTCCAAAAGCGTCGCCTCATGGGTCTGCGCGTACGCGAGCACCGCCAATACCGCATCGATCAGTGCGCCGACATCGCCGGCCGGTCGGCCGCGGTAAGCTTCGAGCAGCCGGTAGACCTTGAGCGACTGCAGCGCCGCAGTTATTTCCTGGCGTCCTGCCGGCAGCAACAGCGTGGCGCTGTCCCTGAGCAGTTCCACCAGTGCGCCGCCGGCACCGAGCGTCAGCGCCAAGCCAAACTGCGGATCGCGGTGGACCCCGACGATGATTTCCGCTACTGCGTCGCAGGCCATCTGTTCGACCAGAAAGCGCTCCGATAGCGACGCCATCGCCGCCACGGCAGTGCGGACCTGCTGCGCGTCCTGCAGGTTCAGGCGCACGCCGCCGGCCTCGGTCTTGTGCGCCAGCTGCGCGCAGACCGCCTTCACCACCACCGGAAACCCAAGGCGCTCGGCGTAAGCCGCGGCCGCGTCTGCGTCCAGCACAGCGCCCGTTGGAACCGGCAGGCCGAAGGCGGCCAACGCGGACTTCGCGCTAGCCTCGTCGAGCAGTTCCGCGCCGCTACCTCTCAGCGCCCGCAGCGGCGCCAGCGGCCGCGTCGCCGCTACCCGCAGCCGGGCCGCGCCAATGGCGGCGGCATGCGCTATCGCGTCCAGGCATTCGGCGATTCCCTGCATCGGCGCAATGCCGTGGTCCAGAAGCTGGCGCGCTTGCGCTTCGGATAGGCCTTCGGCCAGCGAGGACACGACGCAGGCAGCGCCGCCGCTGTGCCGCTGCGCCGCCACGAACGCGTCGACCGTGGTCTGCCAGGTTGCGGCGTCGCAGCGGTCGGGGCGCGGAAAATCGAGCACCAGCAGGTGCATGTCGAAGCCGCAGTCCAGCAGGCCGCTAAAGCATTCCGTCTGCGCTGCCGCGTCGCCCCAAATGTAGGTGTGGTAATCGAGCGGGTTGCCCACGCCGACCCTGTCACCGAGTACGGCCTGCAGCCGCCGCTGGGCGCTTGCCGGCATATCGGGCATCTGCAGGCCGCGCGGCTGGGCCAGGTCGGCCACCAGCGAGGCCTCGCCGCCCGAACAACTGGCTGAGGTGATGCGTGTTCCCGCCAGCGATCCATGGACATGCAGGAGCTTGAGCGTTTCGATCAAGCCCGAGGGATCGAACACCCTGGCCACCCCGCAGCGCGCAAACAACGCGTCGTACAACCGGTCGGAACCGGCCAGGGAACTGGTGTGGCTCATGGTGGTGCGCGCGCCCAAAGCGGAACTGCCGGACTTCAGCGCCACCAGCGGCACCCCCTGGGCCAGGGCCCTGAGCGCCACCCGCGAGAACGCCGCCACGTCGTCCAGCCCCTCGATGTGCAGGCCGATGGCGGTGACGCGCGCATCTTGCAGCAGCGTATCGACGATCGCGTCTATCGCCTCGCCGGCCTGGTTGCCCACGGTGATCAGGTAAGCCAGCGGCAGGTGGCGCCGCTGCATGGTGAGGTTCAGGCCGATGTTGCCGCTTTGGGTGACGATCGCGACCCCGCGTTCCAACCGCTGCCCGCCGTGCTGGTCGGGCCACAGGGCCACGCCATCGAGGTAATTTAGCAATCCGTAGCAGTTTGGCCCCACCAGTGCCATGCCGGCTGCCGCGCTCACAAGCTGCTGCTGCAGCGCCGCCCCCACGCCCCCGATTTCGGAAAAACCCGAGGCATAGCAGATAGCACCGCCGGCACCCCGCGCCGCCAATTGCGCCACGACGGCGACCGTCGCCTCGCGCGGCACGGCGATGAAACTCGCATCGGGCGCCTGCGGCAGCGCTGCCACGTCGGCAAAACAGGGCAGCCCCTCGACCGTGGCATGCCGCGGATGCACCGGCCAAATCGCACCGGCAAACCCGAGCTTGCGGCACTGGCGCACCACCTCGGCGGCCGCAGCGCCGCCGAACACCGCAATATGGCGCGGCGACAACAGACGTTGCAGGCGCGCGTGCGCCGCCCCACGCATCGCCGACTCCCCGGCGGCAGACGGCGCGTCAACGCCCGCCATGCGCTGGCCCCTAAGCGCCATGTGCCCGCAGCAGCGCGCGCGAGATGATGTGGCGCTGGATCTCGCTGGTGCCGTCCCAGATGCGCTCGACCCGCGCGTCGCGCCAGAAGCGTTCGATCGGCAGCGAGGCCATCAGTCCCATGCCGCCGAAGATCTGCAGCGCCTGGTCGGTGATACGCGCCAACGCCTCCGAGGCGAAGAGCTTGGCCATCGCAGCGTCGGAGTCGCTCATGCGGCCCTGGTCGCAGTTCCAGGCGGCGCGCAGCGTCAGAAGCTCCGCGGCCTCGAGTTCGGTGGCCATGTCGGCGAGCTTGAAACCGGTACCCTGGAAACGCCCGATCGGCTGGCCGAACTGCTTGCGCGTGGCGGCCCATGCGGTCGCCATATCGAGCACGCGGCGCCCCCTTCCCACGCTGGTGGCGGCCACGGTCAGTCGGGTCGCGCCGAGCCATTCGCCCATCAGCTCGAAGCCCCTGTGCTCCTGACCCAAGCGTTTCGAGACGGGCACACGCACGTCGTCAAAAAACAGCTCGCACTGGTGGTAGCCGCGGTTCGATACACAGACCGGCCCGCGCCGGCGTGTCACGCCGGGCGTGTCGAAGTCCACCAGAAAACCGGTGATCTTTTTCTTGGGGCCGGTGCGCGTCTGTTCCACATCGGTGGCGGCGAACAGCACCACATAGTCGGCCATATCGGCATGGCTGATGAAGTGTTTGGCGCCATTGATGACATAGTCGTCGCCGTCGCGTACCGCACGGGTCTGCATGCTGCGCACATCGGACCCGGCGTTGGGTTCGGTCATGGCCAGGCAATCGTGGCGCTCGCCTCGGATCGTTGGCAGCAGGTACTCGTCGATCTGGCTGCCAGTGCAGCCGCGCAGGATGTTGCTTGGTCGCGCCACCAGCATCTGCAAGGCATAGGATGCGCGGCCAAGCTCACGCTCGAGCAGCGTCACGCCAAAGTTGTCCAGCCCGCCGCCGCCGTGCTGCGAAGGCATGTTGGCTGCAAACAGCCCCACCGCGATCGCCTTGGCCTGTATCTGCCGCGCCAGATCCGGCGGTATCGCGTCGGTCCTCTCAACCAGTTCCTCGTGGGGATACAACTCCTTTTCGGCAAAAGCGCGCGCGGTGTCGACCAGCATGGTCTGTTCCTGGGTGAGCTCGAAATGCATGTGGCGTACCTCAGGTAGCTTGTCTGCGGCGGATGCCGATCGAGGCGCCCGCCTGCGGTGGGCGCGGCAACGCCGCATGCGCTGCCAGCACGGCGTGCACATGGTCATGGATGTCTGCTGGCATGGCGGCGGCGCGGCCGGCGCGCGTATCCACATGCACCAGCATCTGTTCGCCGGTGGCGAGCAGTTCGCCGCTGCTTGCGTGGAACATGCTGTGAAAGAGGTGCATGCGCTTGTCGTCGGCGTCGATCAGTTGCAGGGTCAGGCGCAGCGGCGCACCCTCGGCGGCTTCCTGCAGGTTGTGCAGATGCGTCTGCACCGTGTAGAACGACAGGCCGCGCAGGTCGCGGTAGCGCTCGTCGATACCCAAAAAACGGAAAAAAGCGTCCGCGCTGTCACCGAAGGCGAGCAGGAAACAGGATTCGCTCATGTGGCCGTTGTAGTCCACCCACTCGGGCTGGACCCGCGGCGCGTGCAGGCACAGGGGCGCGGCAATCGCGGCATCCGGGTTCCAGGGCCAG
>Ga0114970_10001590_pt1 | contig 16994 bp, 15 predicted proteins | sample M_140205_XF_Meta_FD_87030 | JGI IMG/M metagenome (GOLD analysis project Ga0114970, IMG submission 87030) | Freshwater microbial communities from Lake Montjoie, Canada to study carbon cycling - M_140205_XF_MetaG | ecosystem: Environmental > Aquatic > Freshwater > Lake | place: Lake Montjoie... | reverse complement strand
CTCACTTTGCCGATGGCCGTGCGCCTCACGCTCGTCGCCTTCCTCTTCTCTTTCTCCCTTCACACCGCCCCATCAGCCCAACCCGCCAAACCCGTAAAGTCAACCAAACCCAGCCAACCCGTGACCCCATCCGCCCCCTTCACCAATCGCCTCGCCAAAGAAAAATCCCCCTACCTTCTCCAACACCAAAATAACCCCGTCGACTGGTATCCCTGGGGCCCAGAAGCCTTTGCCAAAGCCAAAAAGGAAGACAAACCCATCTTCCTCTCCATCGGCTATTCCACCTGCCACTGGTGCCATGTCATGGCTCACGAATCCTTCGAAAATTCCCCCATCGCTCGCCTCCTCAACTCCCTTTTCATCTGCATCAAAGTCGACCGCGAAGAACGCCCCGATGTCGATCGCGTCTACATGGCCTACGTCCAAGCCACCACCGGTGGCGGCGGTTGGCCAATGTCTGTTTTCCTCACCCCAGACCTCCAACCGTTCTACGGTGGAACTTACTTTCCCCCAACCAATCAGGGCGGCCGTATCGGCTTCCCCATCCTCCTCGAACGCCTCGCAGATGCTTGGAAAAATGATCGCCCACGCGTCGTCGAAGCCGCCGCCAATGCCGTCGCCGCCCTCGCTGATGATGCCCATACTCAAACCGCAGACCCCGCCAAAACTGGCCAAGCCACTCTCACCAACGCCCTCAATCAACTCACCAAAAAGTTCGACGACGATCTCGGAGGCTTTGGCTCCGCCCCCAAGTTCCCCAGCCCCAGCAACCTCCACTTTTTACTCCGCCTCTCCACCAGCCAAAACGCCTCAACCCAAGATCAACAAGCCGCCAGAGCCATGGCCATTTTCACCCTCCGCCAAATGGCCGCCGGTGGCATCCATGACCATCTCGGCGGCGGCTTCCACCGCTATTCCGTCGACCGCTTCTGGCACGTCCCCCACTTCGAAAAAATGCTCTACGATCAGGCCCAACTCGCTTGCGCCTACCTCGACGCCTTCCAAATCACTCACGATCCCGCCGAGGAAAATGTCGCCCGCGATATTCTCCGCTATATCCTCCGCGATCTCACCGACCCCCAAGGCGGTTTCTATTCCGCCGAAGATGCCGATAGCTCCATCACCCACGGCAAACCAGAACACGCCGAAGGGGCGTTTTATACCTGGAAAAAATCCGCAATCACCGCCGCCCTCACCCCCAACGACGCAGAAATTTTCAACCGCGTCTTCGGCGTCGAAGAAAAAGGCAACGCTCCCGCCGAAAGCGACCCCCGAGGCGAATTCGCAGGAACCAATATTCTCATCGAACGCCTCTCCATCCCTCAGGCCGCTGAACTCCTCAAAAAACCCGCAGACGACATCCGCGCATCCCTCGCCAACTCCCAGAAAAAACTCCTCAACCTCCGCGCCTCCAGACCTCGACCCCATCTCGATGACAAAATCATCACCGCTTGGAATGGTCTCGCCATCTCCGCCTTCGCCCGCGCCGCCCAAGTCCTCGACGACCCAGTTTACCTCGCCGCCGCCCAAAAATCCGCTCGTTTCATCCAAACCGAACTCTGGAAAAATGGCGCGCTCCACCGCAGCTACCGCCAAGGCGCCAGCGAAGTCGCAGGCTTCTGCGACGACTACGCCATGCTCATCCAAGGCCTCCTCGACCTCTACGAAGCCGACTTCAATACCGCTTGGATCACTTGGGCTCTCGAACTCCAAACCAAACAAGACGCTCTCTTCAGCGATCCCCCGCGCGGTGGCTATTTCAGTGTTCAAAAGGACGCCCCTCACATCCTCTTCCGCATGAAAGAAGACCACGACGGCGCCGAACCCTCCTCCAATTCCATCGCCACGCTCAACCTTCTCCGGCTCGCTCAATTCACCGATAACCCCGACTTCACCGCCAGCGCCACCAAAACCCTCGCCGCCTTCGCCGGTCCACTCAGCCAATCACCAACCGCTCTCCCCAAAATGCTCGTCGCCCTCGATAACTCCCTATCCAAGCCTCGCCAAATCGTCGTCGCGGGCCCCCCAAATCACCCCGCCACCCTCGCCCTCTTACGCGAAATCCATCAACACTTTCTCCCCGAGCAAATCGTCCTCCTCGCCGATGGCGGTCCCCACCAAAAGTGGCTCGCCCAACGCCTCGCTTTCCTCAAAGATTTCCCTTCTCACCACGAAAAACCCGCCGCCTATGTCTGCGAAAATTTCGTCTGCCAACTCCCCATCACCGATCCCCTAAAACTCCGCGAACTCCTCAAAAAGCCTCTCCCTCCCCCATAACCCTTTCCCCTCTTTCCATCTTCACCCCCCGCCACCTAAATGCCTTCTTGACGCTCCGACACTCAAACCATTTCATACGCCCTCACCCTGCAAGAACTCGTTCCCAGGGACCTATACTGATCAATCCTACCGATGAACTTCCGCACCTTTATTCCGTCCTCGCTCGTCCTTTGCCTCGGGTTTGCCCTCCCCACCCCGCTCTTCAGTCAGCTCGCACCTCTCCCCACCGCCGTCGCCTCCACCGCCCCCATCGTTCGCTCCATCGAAATCCAATACGCCGGCGCGGGCGCCGTCAGTAAGGAGAAAATTCTCGCCAATATGCGCACCCGCGTCGGTCGCCCTTACTCCGAGCAAATCGTCGAAGAAGACATCCGTAACCTCTACGCCACCGGAAATATTTCCAATGTCCGCATCTTCGGCGAACCGCAACAAGACGGCGTCAAAGTTATCGTGGTCGTCCAATCAAAAGGCCAAATCACCGCCGTCAATCTCGAGGGCGTCGAACAACTCAAAACCTCCCGTCTTCGTAAAGAAATCACCGCCAAACCAGGGGACTCCCTCAACGAAGCCAGCCTTCAAGCCGATAAAGAGAAAATCGTTAAGTATTACACCGACAAAGGCTTCACCGAAGTCGAGGTCACTCTAAAAACCGACACCAACGAAAAACTCGGCACTTCCCGAGTCACCTTCACCGTCAAAGAAGGCTACAAAACCGCCATCCGTTCCGTGGCGATTATCGGCAACCAAACGGTCTCCTCCAAAGACATCCAGAAGGCGATCAAAACCGCCAAAAAAGGACTCCTGAATATTTTCACCAGCGGCGCCGGTAAGCTCAATCCCGAAATCCTCGAGGCCGATGTCGTCGCCATCCGCGACCTCTACCAAAGCCGCGGCTACATGGATGTCAAAGTCCAACCCGCCCAAGTCACCCGCGATGGCAGCAAAGTCGATGTCAGCTTCACAATCTCCGAAGGCGAGGTCTATCACGTTGGAAAGGTCTCCTATCTCGGCGCTAAAGTCTTCACCGCCGACGAAATTATCGCCGGCCCCAAGCTGAAAAAGGGCGAAGTCTATTCCCCTCAGAAAGTCCGCGCCGCCGTCAAAACCCTCCAAGACCTCTACGGCACTCGTGGCTATATCGACTTCCAAGGAGGCGCCAATACCACCCCAGCCCCCAATCATATCATCGATGTCACTTTCAATATCGAAGAAGGCGTCCAAAGCTACCTCGAACACATCAACATCTCCGGAAACACCCGAACGAAAGACAAGGTCATCCGCCGAGAACTCCCCCTCACTCCAGGCGAAATCTTTAATACCGTTCGCGTCGACGCAGGCAAGCAACGCCTCATGAACCTCAACTACTTCTCCAAGGTCGATACTTACCCCGCCGATACCCTCATCCCCGGCCGCAAAGATCTCAATGTCCTCGTCGAAGAAAAACGCACCGGATCCTTTAACTTCGGTGCCGGATTCAGCTCCATCGATAGCCTCCTCGGCTTCGCCGAAATCACCCAAGGAAATTTCGACATCACCCGCTGGCCCTACTTCACCGGCGGTGGCCAGAAATTCCGCATGCGCGTCCAATACGGCACCCAAAGAAAAGATTTCGTCCTCTCCCTCACCGAACCTTACTTCCTTGATCGCCAAATCGCCGTCGGTGCCGAACTCTTCTACCGCGAGGCCGGCTTCGTCTCGACCGTCTACAACGAAAGCCGCTACGGATTTGACCTCTCCGCCCGCAAACGCCTCGGCGAATACCTCACGGGGCGCATGAATTATACCCTCCAAAAAATTAACATCTTCGACGTCGCCAGCAACGCCTCCGAACAAATCCAAAGCCAAGCCGGCATCCGCGTCGAAAGCTCCGTCTCCGGTGGCGTCACCCACGATACCCGCGACTCCATTTTCCTCAGCCGCCACGGCCATCGCGTCGATGTCTCCGCCTTCGCCGCCGGTGGCGTCCTCGGTGGCAATACCGATGACTACGGCTTCGGCGCTGAGGGCGCCCAATACTTCCTCCTCCCCTACGATACCATCCTCACCATCGTCGGCCAATTAGGCTTTGTCAGCCCCTACAACGGTGGCACGGAAGTTCCCATCTACAACCGACTCTACCTCGGCGGTGCCAACAACCTCCGGGGATTCAAATTCCGCGATGTCGGTCCCAAAGACTCCAACGGCGATCCCATCGGTGGCCAATCCCTCTGGCGTGCCACCATGGAAATCACTGTACCAGTGGTCGATAAGGTCCGCGCCGCCGTCTTCTTCGATGTCGGTTCCGTCGACGCCGCCGCTTATAATTTGTTCGGCTCCACCAATAGCGACGCCGGCATCGGCGTCCGCCTCGATCTTCCCATCGGACCAGTCCGCATCGATTACGGCATCCCCATTCAAAAGGATCAATACACGGGAAGTGGCGGAAGATTTAACTTCAATATCGGCTACCAATTTTGAACAAATTCTGCAATTCTTCGTCTGATCGTCTCCTCATTTACCACAACCAACCAACTATGAAAAAAACCATCCTTCTTAGCCTCCTCGCTGTTGCCATCGCTTCCGCTAGTGCTTCCGCTCAAAACATCAAAATCGCCACGGTCGATATGAAGAAAGTTTTTGAGTCCTATTATAAAACCAAGGACGCCGAAGCCAAAATCAACGAGGCCCGCAACGGCGCTAAAAAAGAACTCGAAGATCGAATGGACGTCGCCAAAAAGACGCTCGATGAAGTCAAAAAAATCGACGAAGAAATCACCAAACCCGAACTCAGCAAAGAAGCCAAAGAAGCCAAAGCCAAAGTTCGCAACGAAAAAGCCAACGAACTCCAAGGCATGGATCGCGAAATCCGCGAGTTCCAACAATCCCGCGAAAAACAACTCCAAGAACAGTCCGTCCGGATGCGCGCAGGAATCGTCGACGAAATCAACAAGGTCGTCGCCGAACGCGTCAAAGCCGAAAACTTCGATGTCGTCCTCGATAAGTCTGGCCCCAGTCTCAATGGCGTACCCATCGTCCTCTATTCCCGCGATACTTACGAATTCACCGACGCTGTGGTGACCGCCCTCAATAAGAACAAAGGCAAGGACGCCCCAGCCGCCGCTCCAGCCCCCGCGCCCAAGGCTGACGCCCCTAAGGTCACCGCCCCCGCTCCTAAAAAACTCACCCCGTAACCCTCTCGATCCGTGCCACAATTCACGGTCCAAGAACTGGCCGCCCTTCTGGGCGGCCAGTTTGCTTCTGACGCCGATCCCGCCACCCCCATCCTCGGCCTCGCCGCCATCGCCGACGCCGACCAAGGCGATTGCACCTTCTTCGGCAACCCCAAATACTTGCCCCAACTCAAATCCTCCCGAGCCTCCGCCGCCCTTGTCCCCCTCGACTTCGCCGAAATCATCTCCCCCATCGCCATCCGCCTAGAAAATCCCTCCCTCGCTTTCGCCCAACTCCTCACCCACTTCACCCCGCCACCCCTCACTTTCCCCCCAGGAATCCATCCCACCGCCGTCATCGGAGCCCATGTCGTCCTCGGAGAAAATGTTTCCGTCCAACCCCATGTCGTCATCGAAGACGGCGCCCACATCGGCCCCAATTGCCTCATCGGCGCCTCCTCCTACATCGGCCACCACGCCATCCTCGGAGCCGATTGCCAAATCGCCCCCCGCGTGACCATCGGCGCCCGGTGCCTCCTCGGCTCCAGAATCATCATCCATAGCGGCGCCGTCCTCGGTAGCGATGGCTTCGGCTTCGAATTCTCCGCAGGTCGCCACCTGAAAATCCCCCAAACGGGCATCGTCCAAGTCGATGACGATGTCGAAATCGGTGCCAATGTCACCATCGACCGCGCTCGCTTCGGCCGCACTTGGATCCAAGCCGGCACCAAAATCGATAACCTCGTCCAAATCGCCCACAATGTCGTCGTCGGAAAACACTGCCTCATCGTCTCCCAAGCAGGCATCTCCGGAAGCACCAAACTCGGCAACTATGTCACCCTCGCTGGCCAAGTCGGCATCGTCGGCCACATCGAAATCGGAGACCAAACCATCGTCGCCGCCCAAAGCGGAGTCAGCAAAAGCATTGGCCCCAAACAAATAGTCTTCGGCTCCCCAGCCATCCCCCTTCGCGACGCCAAAATTCAACTCGCTCACGTCAGTCGACTCGACAAACTTTACGCTCGCGTCAAAAAGCTCGAAGCCCTCACCCAAGCTTCACCCCCGAACCCCTAACCGAAACGCCCCAAACGCTTTGGGTCGCACCCCACCCCCAAAGCCAGAGCGCCCCCGCCATCCCCCACTTCCGCCACCAATCATCATCCCCCACTTTACTCCCCAAAACCTCACCCACCCCGAGAACCCCTCACCCACCCAACCACCGCGTGGCCACACTACAACACGCCGGAATCTTCCTCACCCATTCGGCATGGCCACCCCGCAAAGGTTGGTACTACGAAACCTTGTCGACAGCCTTTTTCCCATCCAGTTTCCGATAAAGCGTCGCCGCACTCACCCCGAGGGTCTTCGCCGCTTTTTCCCGACTTCCACCATGAAACTTGATCGTCTCTTCAATGTAGATTCGCTCCTGTTCACGAGTGTAGGCATCGAGGGTTTGTCCAACAGGAATCTTCGTGGTGCAATCCACTGCCAGTGACCGGTCGTTGCGCAAGACTTGGCTAGGCAAATCAGTCACTTGAATGAGCCCGTCATCGCAGAGCGCACAAGCCCGCTCAATGGCGTTTTCCAGTTCACGCACATTCCCCGGCCAACGGTAGGCGGAAAGCATCTCGATCGCTTTCGGATCAATTTTTTTAATCTCCGTCCCAGTCTGGGTCGCGTTCTTTTGTAAGAAGTGGTTGATCAGCAAAGGGATATCGTCCAGTCGCTCACGGAGCGACGGCATCTCCAGCGGGATGACCGCCAAGCGGTAGTAGAGATCTTCGCGAAAATTTCCGCCTTTGATTTTTTCATCAAGCACCTCGTTGCTTGCCGCCAAAATTCGCACGTTGATCGCAATGGTTTTTGTATCGCCGACGCGCCGAATCTGGCGCTCTTGCAGAACCCGAAGGAGCTTGGTCTGAAGCGGTTGAGCCATCGAATTCACCTCGTCAAGAAAGATGGTCCCAAGCTCAGCTTCTTCAAAAAGACCGATTTTGTCTTGAGACGCACCAGTGAATGATCCCTTTTTATGCCCGAAGAGCTCGCTCTCCAGAAGATTCTCAGGAAGCGCCGAACAGTTGATCGCAACAAAAGGCTGGTGCTGGCGATTGCTATTAAAATGAAGAGCCCGCGCAACTAACTCCTTGCCAGTGCCACTTTCCCCTTGGATTAAAACCGTGCTGTCGATATCGGCGATTTTGGCGATGAGATTGTAAATCGCCTGCATTTTTTCTGAAGTCCCGATAATATTCTCAAACCGGTACTTTTCCTTGACAATCCGCCGGAGTTGAGAGTTTTCACGGACAAGACTTTGATTTTCTAAGGCCCGCTGGATGGTCAGCTGGAGCTCATCCACTTTAAACGGCTTGGTGATGTAATCGTAGGCCCCCATCTTCATCGCCTCAAGGGCGGTCTCGACCGCTTTAAAAGCGGTGATGAGAATCACGGGGGTTTGAGGAAGGAGCTCCCGACACTCCCGCAGGATGTCCATCCCCCCGACTTTATCCATGCGGAGATCAGAAATCACCAACTGCGGAGCCTGCGCCACCAAACTTTCCAGAGCCTTCGGCCCTGAAGAAAAGACGATGGTTTCATGCCCCTGCTCCTGACAAATGTCGGAAATAACGGAGACCATTGCCAGGTCGTCATCGATGATAAGAATTCGAGCCATAAGTGTTAGAGTCGATCATTGGTACTTTCGTGATAGATGTCAGCCTGTAAATGAGGAAACGACAACGCCAAGATGCTTTGCCCAAACCCTACATTTCCCGAGCCCAAGCAGGCCGCTCACGCAGATGATAAAGCATCTCCCCCGCTTGTGGCACCAGCAGGATCCCCTCAGATTCGCGGTCCCGATAGTCGGCCAACTGCATCGTCTTCGGATCGCGGTAGCCGAGATTAATTTCCGCACAAATCTCCGGGGGAATTCCCGTGGCCAGCGTCACCCGGATCCGACACTTCTCCCCATGCTCGTCGAATGTCCCAATCCCTCGCACATGCGTGGAATGCGCAATCGTGCCCCACGGAACCTCCTTAAATTTCTCCCACTGCTTCAAAAAATAATCGCGGCAATGATAACCAATTTGGCGAATCAGATGCCCGTGCGTCAGGCTGATTTCTTTGATATGCGGCGCGTAGATGATTAACTCGCCACCATCAGCGACGACGGGTTCGAGTTTATACATGCACTTTCCCCCGACCCATAATTCGTCATACATCGCTGGTGCACAAGAGATTACGGTGTGAAATGGGTGATCTTTGTATTCGATATGCAGGCGGCGAGAGAGCTCGCTCGCCTCATCCCAAGCGGCTTCGGGCGTGCCGATAAAGAGCCCCGCGAGTTGCGCATGATCAACGACCATTGAAATACAAAGCTTCGGAATCATGACCATCGAGGCCACCCGATCGACGACCTTTCGTACGGGGGTCCACTTGTTTCCAATAATCAACGGATTTGTGACCACCGCGCCGAGCCAGTGGAAAAAGTTCAGGATTTCTGCCCCGCTGATTCCTGGAAAAAGGTACTTGTTCCCGCCAGAAAAACCCACGACTTCATGGGGAAAAACTGGGCCGCAGATGATTAGCTGATCGTAGTCGAAAATTCGTGCATTAATTCGCACGGGAACCTCCATGGAAAGAAGTCCATCCGTCAAGCGATCCGTCTCCGCCAGAGAGAGATCCCCGATCAAGCGCAAAGCAGCTGGGTTATCCCATTCATGATTAAAAAATCCCACGCCCGCGTAGGTGGTGCGTCGCTCCTCAGGGGTGATTTCTAAACGGGCGCAGATCGCCTCTTCCGTCATCGGTTGGTGCGTGCCCAGCGCGATCAACACATCGAAAGCGCCCACGACTTCCCCTATCTGGGCGAAGAGACCTGCAAACAGCATCCCCAATGGACAAGTCCGCGTGGCGTCCGGAACAATCAGCAAAATCCGCTGGCCACGGTAGTTTTCAACAGGGCAGGCGGACTCCAACAGACCCGCAACCTCCGCGGAGTGAAGGTAATTCCCCGAAGAGGCGATGATCGATTGTGGCGGTGTCATGATGGTTAAGAAAGAAGAGATTGTCCTCACCTCTCCACGCTTAAATGGTTTGGGATAAGTACCCTCCATCCACTCGAATATCGGTTCCCGTAACAAAGCCACTCGCTTTTTCAGCGGCCAGAAACACGCAAGCCCCAATCAGTTCCTGGCTTTTTCCGAAACGCCCCATCGGAGTGTGCCCCAAAATCGCCTGCGTGCGCGCGGTCGGGGAACCATCCTCATTGAAAAGCAATCGACGATTCTGTTCCGCGGGAAAGAACCCGGGAGTAATCGTGTTCACCCGAATCCCCTTGGACGCCCATTCGCGGGCGAGAAATTGAGAAAGCGAAAGGACGGCCGCCTTGCTCGCCGAATACGCGACCACCCGAGAGAGCGGAAGATGGGCACTGACGCTCGCGATATTAATGATCGAACCTCGCCCTCGTTGGGCCATCGCAGGTCCAAACTCCTGGCAAGGCAAGAGCACCCCACCCACAAGGTTAAGATCGAAATTGGCCCGCCAATCCTCAAGCGCCAGACTTTCAATCGGCCGCTCAGGCGTCACCGTCACCCGGGGATCATTGCCACCAGCGGCGTTCACTAAAATCGTCGGCGCTCCAAACCGCTCCCCAACCGCTCGGTGAACCGCCGTCAGCGAAATCTTTTCCAAGGCGTCCGCAGAAAAAAACTCCGCCCTTCCACCCGCCGCACAGATCGCCGCTACCCGCTCCGCCCCACGCTCCGCATTCCGCCCCACCACCGCCACGCTCGCCCCAGCTTGGGCCAAGCCCTCTGCCAAAGCCCCCCCAAGCACCCCGGTCCCACCGAGCACCACCGCCACTTCATCTGTTAAATCAAAAAGGTTGATCGTCATTTATCAAAAAATAACCCACAGAAAAATCCACTCCACCTCATTTAGCAAGCCCACGAAACACTGGATGCTTTGCTTACCCAAGACCTCCCCCTAACCTCCTCCCCCTATGTCTGCCACCCGCGCCACCCGCCTCCTTCGCTTCCACCAAAGGCAGAGTCTCGGCGAAGTCGACGACCTCCTCGCTGTCGAAGAACCTTTGGAAATCCGCGTGGAAGGGCAAAGTATCGCGGTGGTCATGCGCACCCCAGGACACGACCGAGAACTCGCCGCGGGTTTTCTTCTCTCCGAAGGGGTGATCAAATCCTCCCGCGATATCTTCGATCTCAGCACCTGCGTCCCCCAAACCAAAGAGGGTCCCAGCCAAGCCGTGGATGTCGCCCTCACCCATCCCCAGTCCTTTCATCCAGAAAAATTGTCCCGGCATCTCTTCACCTCTTCAAGCTGCGGCATCTGTAGTCAAACATCGATTAAAGCGACCATCAAAATGCACCCGCCCCTCACCGATCGCACCCGTATTTCCCTCGAAACTCTCTTCGCTCTCCCCGAAAAACTGGCGAGCGAACAGGCGGCCTTCCAAACCACCGGAGGCATCCACGCCTGCGCTCTCTTTGATAAATACGGACATTTAATCGCTCTCCGAGAGGATGTTGGAAGACACAACGCCCTCGATAAAATCCTCGGTTGGGCACTCCTCGAAAACCTTCTCCCCCTCCGCGGTCACATCATCCTCTTCAGCGGCCGGGCGTCCTTCGAAATGCTCCAGAAAGCCCACGCGGGAAGCATCCCCATCGTCGCCGCTATCTCCGCCCCCTCCAGTCTCGCCGTGGAATTTGCTCGCGCTTCTGGCCAAACACTCGCCGGATTTCTTCGCGGACAATCACTGAATATTTACACGGGTTCCGCTCGCATCAAAACCCCACCCAAACAGACCCCAAACCCCACCGCTCGCGAGCCCCACCCCACCAACCTCAGGAAGCCTTCGTCCTCTCGTCCGACAACTTAATCACCCGCCCCTCAGGATCGCGAAAATTTGTGTAGGGCCCCGCAGTCGTGACAATAATCCCACGTCGCCTCAACTCCCCCAAAACGCCCTCCCGGTTTTTCATCGAAACGTAAAGATGAAAATAACTGACATCTTCCCCGTGCTCGCATTGGCGAATCGTTAAAGGAATCCCTCCAAACTGAATTTCGCAAAAACGGGAAACCCGCTCGCCAATCACCCGGGCCCCCAAAATCTCCACATAAAAATCGCGAACCTCTTTCCAGCGGTTCGTAAAAATCGTCACCGAATAACAAAGGGGAACAGCAGCGACAGCCGTGGAGATATCTTCGATCTCCAAGTCCTCTTCCTTGGCAAGACTAGTCAAATTCATCATGGATGACTGAATTAGCACCCATCGTGCCTCATTCTTGAAATTATAGAATAACTCGTAAAAATCTAAAATTACAATGCGTACAGCATCTCCCGCCCCTCACTCACTCCGACGCACCGCCCGAACATGAATCTGTGGGGTGATCGTCCCCTGCCACTCGTTCCGCTCAATCTGAAAAGCAATATCCCACGGACGCTCAGGTAAGTCGTCTTGGGCCGCCCCAAACCACACCGCTCGATACTCGTCCCCGTGCTGACGAAGCATCAACGAAAGGTGCTTCGCCTTCATCACCCGAGGCTCCCCAGCAAGGGTCACCCCCCGAGCCACAAAAACCGGCTGAGGTTGCCCCATTCCATAGGGCTGAAGTGCCTCGTGATGGTCGAGAAGCTCGTAGTCAATCTCCCCAAGAGTCAACTCGCCGTCCAGATGGAGTCGCGGTTGCAACTGCTCACCAGAAATTTTTTCCCGAGCATTAGCAAGGAAGGCCTTCCGAAAGGCGTCAAACTGTTTCTCCTCAATCGTCAATCCCGCCGCCATTTCATGCCCACCGTGCTTTTCCAAAAACTGCCCGCAATCCGCCAAGGCCGCGACCAAAGAGAACCCCGTGATACTCCGCCCACTCCCCTTGCCCATCCCCTCAGCATCAAACCCAATCACCAAGGTCGGACGATGATGTTGCTTCTGCAAACGAGAAGCCACAATCCCAATCACCCCCGTATGCCAACCGCGAGCACCAACGACAATCGCCGAATCCCGCTCGGGATCAAACCACTCCTCCAACTGAATCTCCGCCTCGCGAAGCACCTCCTCTTCCACCGCCCGACGCTCCCGATTCAACGCGTCCAAGTTGGTTGCAATACAGTTTGCCCGATCGACATCTTCGGTAAGGAGCAATTCCAGGGCGTCTGCGGCAGTCCCAAGCCGCCCAGCAGCGTTCAGACGCGGCCCGAGCCCGAACCCCACATTCGGGGGCGTAAATGGCGGACGCAACCCGCTCACCTCAATCAGCGCTTTCAAACCCACCCAGCGTGTCTTCTCCAACTGCCTCAGCCCTCGCTTCACCAGCGTGCGATTTTCTTCTAACAATGGAACCAAATCCGCCACCGTACCGAGGGCGACCAAATCGAGATGCGATTTCAAATCAAAATCCACCCCAGGTCGTCGCTTAATCAAGGCATGCGCGGTTTTGAAAACCAAGCCAACCGTACAAAAATAATGAAACGCTTTCCCAAGTTTCGGATTGACCAACGCGACGCACGGAGGGAGCTCCTCCGAACACTCGTGGTGATCAATAATCACCACATCCACTCCCTCCGCCTGAAGCCCAGCGACCTCCAAGACCGATGATGTACCACAATCAACCGCAATAATTAGCTGGGGCTGATGTTCCAACAAACACCGGACCACCCCCCCAGCACTCAGCCCATAACCTTCTTCAGCCCGCAACGGCAAAAAACACGGGGCTTCCACACCAAAGGCTCGCAAAACTCGGCAGAGAAGTGCCAGAGAAGTCACCCCGTCGACATCGTAATCCCCATAGAGAACCACTCGCTCCCCACGGTCGACCGCCTGAAAGATCCGCGTCACCGCCGCCTCCATGTTCGGAAGCAAAAATGGGTCGCTCAAAGATTGCAAACGCGGGTCGAGGAAAGATTTAGCCTCCACCGCACTAGTGACCCCACGACGAATCAGCAACTCCGCAGCAAAACGCGCCAAGGTCGCATCCTTAGCAAGAAGTTGGACGGCAACGGGGTCGATCGGTTCAGGCAAAAGCCAGCGGCGGGTTAGCATGCTTTCATCCTTCAATTAACCAGCGGTGAAGATCAATCTTTGATCTTCAAAAGCCCCCTAAACAGCCCAATCATCTTCACCCCGATGACGAATTCTTTGATTTACGCTTGAAATAATCAGTATGGGCGTTACCTCTAGGGAATGAATTTTCCAAATTGGGACGGAGTGACACAACAAACAACTGCCGAAGGGCCGAAAAAGTTCGAAGATCTCCACCGCGCCATCACCATGGCACAAATCGCTAAAGCTGCCAGCGTCTCTCAAGGGGCCATTTCGTCCATGCTCAACGACCGGAATTACGGCATCCGCGTCAGCGAAAAAACTCGGACCCACGTGTTCAAGATTTGTCGCGAAATGGGTTACATTCCGAATGACCTCCGGGCTCTCGTCCGCATGTACCCCGAACTCGGCGGCTTCTCCCTCCTCATCGCCAATAACCTAACCGGTGGACTCACCTCACCGATGGTCTCCCGAATCGCCTCCGCGACCATCCTCGCCCTTCCCACTCCTAGCCAAACACTCCCCCAAAACTCCGAGGAAGCAATCGCCCTCACTCCCAGCCAAGCCCTGAGTATTGCTTTTTACGACCCCGCCATTGACTACCTCGCCGAAGGAACCAATGCACCCGGTTCTGTAAACACTTACGTCGACTCCAAATTCCTCATCGTCGGCCAGCCAAACCTCTCACTCCTCGAACTCCTCACCCGCCGCGGCCTTCCAGTAATGCAGCTCGGCTCTGATGTCGCACTCCCAGGTGTAGTGAGTTTTTTACCAGACTACGCCCTCGCTTCCAAATTAGCCATCGCTCACCTCCATAAACTCGGACACACCAATATCGGGATTGTCTCCGGCCCCTTCGGATCTTCTGATCCAAAGATTCTCGACTTTAATCGCGGTGTCCGCCTCGCCTGCGATGAGCTCGGCTTGAAAATCGATGCCCAACACATTGTCTACAGCGATTTAACCGTGGAAGCAGGACGCGCCGCCCTCGACGAAATTCTCGCTCGCACCCCGCAACCCTCCGCAGTCTTCTGCATGAGCGATGCCGTCGCCGTCGGTTTGATCGAACGTGCCCAAGCACAAGGGGTTTCCGTGCCAGAGAAGCTGAGCGTGATTGGTTGTGGCGACGATTTCGAAGCCCAAATGGTTCACCCTCAACTCACCACCATTCGCCTGCCCTTCGAAGAAATGAGTCGCTTGGCGGTCGCCGAACTCGACCGGATTGTCCATAATACCACTCCGCTCATCGCCCGAAAAATCTTTGTTCCTTTAAGCCTCGTCGAACGCGCATCCGTTGCCCCGCCGAAATCTAATTAACGTCTTCCCAACCCAAACCTAACCAACCCAAGAACTTCCCAAGTCCTATCCACCCATGAAACTTCCCTTCTACATCTCCACGCTCGCATCCTCCCTCTGCCTCATCCTGAGCATCATCGTCTTAGCCATCGGTAGAACCAACAACCGAACCCAAACCGAGCTGCAAAAGAAACAGGAAGGCATCCAAAAACAACAGCAGGAACTCCAAGCCCAGCAAGAGGAAATCAACGCCGCTAATCAAATCAGTAAGGAAATCGGTCCCAACCTCCTCCGCGACTTAGCAGGTGCCTCCGTCAAAAATGAAAAAATGAAGGCGCTCCTCGCCAAACACGGCTATAATGTCCAAATGAAAGATCCCGCCCCCGCAACTCCACCCACCGATACTCCTGCCCCCAAAAAACCCTAACTCCCTAATCCCATGAGCCAAGATACCGAATTCTCCTACCCTAGTTCCTCCCCCTCCATCCAGTTGCCCTTCGCCATCTTAACCTGCGCCTTAGCCGTAGTCATGATCACCCAAGTGATCGGCGTCACTCGCCAAAAGACCTCCCTCCAAGAAGGCAGTATCCAATTAAACGAAAACAGCGAAAAATTCGCCAAAGCCTTAATCGCCCGCAAACCAATGGTCACTCAGGCCGGTGAACTCAAAGCGAAACTCAACGCGATGATCCAAGATATCATCATCCTCGGAAAAACCGACGATGACGCTAAAACCATCATCCAAAAATATAACATCCAACAAAATTTACCACCAGCCAGCGAATCGGCCGCGCCCGCCCAACCCGCCCCCGCTCCGCTTCCCTAAAATCGCTTCTCTCCACCATTGGCATCTTCCAAAACACCCGACGTTTTCGCGTCGGGTGTTTTCGTTTCACCCCCATCTCCGTCTTCCATGATTAGTCCACTCGAAGCCAGCGCTCGGTCAATCATTCAGAAACTCCACGACGCAGGCTACCAAGCCCTCTTCGCCGGCGGATGCGTTCGCGACCAACTCATGAACGTCGCTCCTCACGACTTCGATATCGCCACCAGTGCACGCCCAGAGGACGTCCAAAAACTCTTTCCCAGAACCGTGGCCGTCGGTTCCCACTTCGGCGTCGTCGTGGTCCTCATCGGAACCGCTGAGTTTCAAGTCGCCACCTTCCGCAATGATGGACTTTATCTCGACGGTCGACACCCCGAAACCGTTTGCTTCTCCACGCCAGAACTAGACGCCGCCCGCCGCGACTTCACGGTCAACGGGATTTTTTTCAATCCTCTCACCAACCAATTTCTTGATTACGTCGGAGGCCAAGCCGACATCAAAATCAAACAGCTAAGAGCCATCGGCAATCCCACCGATCGCTTCCGCGAAGATCATCTCCGGATGCTCCGCGCCATTCGCTTATCTACCACCCTCGACTTTACCATCGAGCCCGAAACTTGGCAGGCCATCTGCCTCAACGCCAAACAGATCCACAAGGTAAGCGCTGAGCGAATTCGCGATGAACTCCTCAAAATCCTCCAATCACCCCGACGCCTCCACGGATTCGATTTACTCAATCAAAGCGGGCTCCTCGCTCAAATCCTTCCCAAAATCGAAAATCTCAAAGGATGCGAGCAACCACCCCAGTTCCACCCCGAAGGCGATGTCTTCATCCACACGAGAATCATGCTCGGCCTCCTCCCACCCACCGTATCCACACCCCTCGTCTTCGCCGTCCTCCTTCACGATATAGGCAAACCAGGCACTTTCGCCGTCGATCCCGATGGACGCATTCGCTTCAACGGACACGATCAACTCGGGGCGAAAATGACCGAGAAAATCATGCTCGACCTCCGCTTCTCCCGCGCCGATGTCGATGCCACTGTCGAACTGGTCGCCAACCACATGGTCTTCAAGGATGTCCAAAAAATGCGCGTCGCCAAACTCAAACGCTTCCTCGCACGCCCCCTGATCGATGACGAACTCGAACTCCACCGCGTCGATTGCACCAGCAGTCACGGTCTCCTCGATAACTACGATTTTCTCCTCCAAAAACGCGAGGAGTTCGCCAATGAACCCCTCATTCCTCCCCCACTAGTCACAGGCCACGATCTCCTCCAACTCGGACTCCGACCCAGTCCCCAATTCTCGATCATCCTCGAGGCAGTCGAATCCCGCCAATTAGAAAAAATCCTCTCCACCCGAGAAGAAGCTCTCGCCTTCATT
>Ga0114970_10001587_pt1 | contig 17009 bp, 20 predicted proteins | sample M_140205_XF_Meta_FD_87030 | JGI IMG/M metagenome (GOLD analysis project Ga0114970, IMG submission 87030) | Freshwater microbial communities from Lake Montjoie, Canada to study carbon cycling - M_140205_XF_MetaG | ecosystem: Environmental > Aquatic > Freshwater > Lake | place: Lake Montjoie... | reverse complement strand
TTCCCACGCGGTGGCGTGCGCAGTCATCCGCCGTGCTGCTGGGCGCACCACCCGGTCGGTCTGCCAATCGCCGAGCAGGCTACTAAACACTGTGCTTTCGGCCACGGCCGCGCTCGTGTGACGGTAGCGTCAGGACAGCAGGCGCGACAGGCTGTCGAGATGTAGATGCCACCCCAGGAGTCCGGCCAGCCCCATCACGCCCCCCCCCGACGGTCGGCAGCAGCGCCAACCAATATAGCCATCGCTTGTGGGTCAATACCGTCAGCGCCAGCAACGAAATGGCCATCGCAATCAGTGCGCACGTCCTCTTTCTTCGCTGCCTGATCGGCGATCAGCCGTTCGTAGGAAGCAATGGCGGCGCCATACCCCTCTTGTTGCTGGGACGGAGCCCCTGCAGCCGCCAGCCTGAGTTGGGTCGCGGCGGCGGCGGCCACCTCTTCGCGGATGTTCCGCGCCTGATAGAAGTTCCAGTGATCGAGTTTGTCGGCTTGAGCCTGCTGCATGGCCTGCACGATGTTGTCGTCCTTCACCTTGCAAAGACCCAGAAAGGTCGCGAGGAGCGCCACGGTGATGGCCACCCACGTGCCGAGGCGCACCCGTTCCCGGTCGCGCGAGGCCGACATCTCGTCTGCGGCGCCTGTGGCTGATTCGATCGGATCGACGTCCATGCGGGAGGAGCTTAGCAGACAGACATCAGGGCGACCGACGGCACGTCGAACGCCTGTCCCATCAGTGCAGCACGCGCGATCGCGGGGCACCCCGTGGGCGCGGTCGCTCTACCCTGCGCGATTTTTCGTTACCGATGTGGGCGAAGCCGCATTTTCGCCGCCCGCTTCCGAGCCGACCGGTCAATCAACCGGGATATCTACCTCAGCGAAACTGCCTGGCGTTGCTGCGGTCACGGCCGCGACCACGTGGGCAGCATGCAGCCGCAACACGGGCCATTGCGCATTTCCCAGGACGATGATCGCGATGGTGCGGCCGGCCAGATTCTGTTGATAGCGAATGTTCTTGTCGGTGGTGATCAGCACATCGAAGCCCGCGGCTTCGGCAGCGGTGAGCAGGTCGCCATTCCTGAACGTGTCCCATCCCTCCGCTTTCGCATCCCTGACGACGTGACCGACTAGAAAGGATCGCAGCGGCGCCGGCGTGCCATGGTCGAAGAGAATACGCATCAGCGCGCAGACACAGACGCTTCAAGACTGCGCGCGGCGAACTCGATGACCGCCTTCACCTGTTCCGGCGTCACGTCGAACCATTCGACGATCTCGTCGATGGTGGCGCCGGCCTCGAGGTTAGCGAAGACCACCGACACCGGCATGCGCGTGTCCCTGAACACCCACGCCCCGCTGACCTTGCCGGGGATGCTCTCTACTGCCGGGCACTGGGACCAATCGAGCATAGCCATTGCCGGAAACCCTCCGACTTCAGCTTAGAAGATTTCCTGCGGTGTCGTCACGCCTTTGGCTCACTCGGACTCGACAGGCATTGGCTCCGGCCGCATCACTCGCCAGTGTGCGACGTACGGGGAGTAATCCTGAGGCAAGCGGCGAAAGCCACCGCTCGGAAGCTGCGCCGAAGTGTCAGCAGGTGGTTTCGGAAGCCGGCGTCGGACCCGCGCTACCGAATGCTCGGCCGCCGGGTCTGGTGGTAGACGCGCAGAATTAATAGTTCGCGTGGCTGGCGCTGGTAAACGATGCGAGATGTCGGCGATCGCTTCCTCTGTATAGGTAACGTTCACCGTCCGAGGGTCGCGTCGATGATCTCGCGAGCGCGCTTGCCGTCCACGGTGCGCCCCTGCCGGTACGACTCCAGAGCGGCTTCGATACCCGCATCCTCCTCAGCGGAGAGAGGCCGCGCCTCGAGGTCGATGGACTCGACGACATACCGACCTGCCGGCAGTTCCCGCATCTCCGCCGGAAGATCCGTGCCGTTCCATGTGACGATTCGGGCTGCGTGCGCCATGCCCGTAATTTTAGCAGCGAGCGCGGGCGCCAGAACGCGTGTACTCCTCTGGCTCTTGTCGGGGACCAGACTTCCGGCCCAACACCTCCCCGACCGGGTCAGATCGTCACTGCGCGACCGAGGAGTGGTCCAGCGGGGGGAGCGGCGAGCGAGCCCAGCTACTGCGGGCGCTCGTCGGTACTAAGTCATCCAGCGCGGAGCGGGACGACCTTTCCAGATCCACGTGATGAGGTCTGTGCCTGGAGGGACGCCACCAAACTCGCGAAAGCGAGTGGCGTTCTGACCACGGTGGTGGTGGCTATGCAGCGCGACCTGGGTCAAACCCTCACGCACGCTCAGCCGAAGCGGGGGATCTGGGAACCACGGGATGCCGATGATCCGGTCGAGGGCGGGCTCGTCTGCCGCCGACAGTGCGGCTAGCGCCGCGTGGTTCCGGATCGCGAAGTCTCTGAGAGTCAGGACCGGGACGAAGTCCGTCGTGTTGCTGAACACGAACTCATCGCGGCGGTCGCCGATGGCCCACACCCATGCACTCTGCGTCAGGTGCACGTGATGGAGGCGGTTGAGCAGGGCACTGTCCTCAAGGGCGACCGGGAACGCCGCGAACGCACACCAATGCTCGGCGTCAGCCCATGCGTGATGATTCCACAGATCTCGGAGGACGGAGGCATCAGCCATGTGGCCGCCGACTGTAGCACGGTCATTCACATGGGCCGGTCGCTGATGGATCCTGACTACCGGGCAAGTGGCGAGAAATCTCTGCGCTGACAGCTCACACGACTTCGATAAGGGTTTCGCCCCGTTCAAGCGCCAGCACGATGGCAGGGAACTCCGATTCGACTCTGGCGAGCAGGACTCCACGACGCGAGTTCCCCAGTCGGAGCCACACGACCGCTGGACCGGACGGCGGGAGCCGCCGGCGGCGGCGTACTGCTAGATGGGGTGGTCGTTCTGAAGCGCAGCACACTCCAAGACGGCAGTGATGTCGTCAGGCGCCAGATAGGGGTAGTCCTCGAGGATCTCATCGCGAGTCGCACCGGCAGCCAGGAGATCCAGCACATCCCGCACGCGGATGCGCAGGCCGCCGATGCACGACCGGCTGACCGGGCGCTACGTGCTGCCGTCCGAGAGAATCACCACCGCCTTGGCTCGTCGTACGGCGTCTCGAAGGGCCGCCAATGAGATTGCCGTGGGCTTCGTGGGCGCTTCCATCTTGGCCAGTTCCAAGCCCAACGCCTTGACCTTGGTCGTCGCTCCGTCTCGGACAAACTCGCGAGTGGCAACCCCACCTTGGGGAAGCAAGACCTGATCGCGTAGGTGCTGCCAACCGCCGGTGCTTGGCCCGTCCGCGACGTACCCGTCTGCATCGTAGATGTAGTAGCCCATGACTCATTTACGCGTTCCAAGGGCCGACCTGGGAAGAGTCGAATTGACCGCCACGAATATCGGACGCATTGATCAGGCCGAGATCGTGACAAAGCCGACACGCTTTGCGTGCCTCGACGAGCGCCTGATATTGTCGCGGCCTGCCAGGACTCATTCGATCTGCTGGTTATGACCAGTATGGTGTCGGGGCAGGCCCCGAAGACACGTTCGAAGGAGATTACGGCCGTTTATTGGAGGTGGCGTTTATGCGAAAGGGTTGGTGCGCCCGGAGGGACTCGAACCCCCGGCCTACAGGTTCGAAGCCTGACGCTCTATCCAGCTGAGCTACGGGCGCACATCGAACGCGGACTTCGAGTCTAGCCGACGGCTCCCCGCGTGGCAAACGCGCAGCGCCTCCGAGGCGTTCAGCACGCGGGTGTTGCTTCCACACGCCCAGCCACAGCGCCTGCGCGACGCGCTGCCCATGCCACGCCCGATCGACGTCGAGCCGCTTCAGCTCCATCGGCGCCGGACCGCGGGCCGTGTCCGGCGAATGGCTTCACGAAGGGACGAAGTCCACGAAGGGGCATCGCCGAAGACAGGCAGTAGGACACCATGTCGAACACCTCCGCCAGAGCCGTCGTCCTGACCAGCGCGATCGCGCTAACGCTCGCCGCGCTTGCCTGCACGTCGTCCCCGTCGTCCACGCCGTCGTCGTCACCTCCGGCAGCGGCGAGCGTGGCGCACACGTCAGGGATCGACCTCGCTGGCATGGACCGCGCGGTGAACCCGGGCGACGATTTTTCCCCTTCGCGAACGGCACATGGGAGCGCGGCACGCCCATCTCCGACGACCGTTCGTCGTGGGGCACCGGCGCCGCGCTGACGCCCGCGCTCGAGCGCATCGCGGCGATCACCGACCGCCGCTCCCTGGCGCGCGCGCACGGCACGCGCGAGTAGTCGGTGAACGTGCTGAAGGCCAACAACCCGTGGCCACGCGGCGCGTTCGCAGCAGAGGCGCCAGGCCTCGACTGGCGCGCGTTCTTCGAGGCCGCCGGTCTCGCGGCCCAGCCCGCGTTCATCGTCTGGCACCCGGGCGCCGTGCGGGGCGAAGCGGCGCTCGTGGCTTCGGAGCCGCTCGACGACTGGCGGCTGTACCTGCGCTACAGCGTGCTGAACGAGTGGTCGGAGCTCCTGCCACAGGCGTTTGCCGACGAAGCGTTTGCCTTCTTCGGCACGACGCTCTCGGGGACGCCGAAGCAGTCGGCCCGCTGGAAGCGCGGCGTCGACGCCGCCGAGCGCATGGGCGGCCGTACGCGCATCGACGCGCTCGGCAATGCGATGCGCGCCTCCGAGTACGAGTACCGCTACCGGGTGTCGAAGCTGACGAAGGCGATCGACCGCGGCGAATGGTGGATGACACCGCAGACGGTGAACGCAGTGAACCTGCCGATCCAGAACGCACTCAACTTCCCCGCCGCACTCCTGCAGCCGCCGTACTTCGATCCGAAATCGAACGCTGCCGGCAACTACGGAATGGTCGGCGCCACCATCGGTCACGAGATCAGCCACAGCTTCGACGACCAGGGCGCGCAGTTCGATGCCACGGGGAAGCTGTCGAACTGGTGGACGGCCGACGGCCACGCGCCGTCGCAGTACCGCGCGCAAACGGTGCGGAATGTCGACGAGTGGTACCCGGCGTTCAAGGTGCAGCCTGGCGCCGCGCTCTTCCTGCCGCCGCAGAAGCAGGTGACAATCTGGTAAGGCACGAACGGGCATTCGAGCAGCAAGAACATCGCATGCGCGCGCACTGGTCGTGGTCGGTTCTCGTCGTGACATTGCTGATGACGTCAGCCTGCGGCGGTGACACGTCGTCCTCCCGCAGCGCAGGCGGCGGCACGACCACGCCGACGTCGCCGACGCCCGCGACGCCGCTCTGGTCGATCAGCGGCACCGTGACCGACACCACGTCGCGTGCGGCCATTGCCGGTGCCACCATCACGCCGTCGTGGAGCCTGACTGCGGTGACCACCGGTGCCGCCGGCGACTTTTCGCTCGGGTCGACCGCTGCCAACCCACCCGTGACCCCGTACGACCTCAGCGTGTCGGCCCGCGGCTACCTGACGCGCACGCAGTGGGTGCGGTGGCAGTCGGGGGCGCGCCGCGGCGTCGGCCTCGACCTCATTCGCAACGCGTCGCCGTTCTCGCTCGACTTCTACGGGCAGTTCGTCCGCGGCACCTTCGATCGAACCGACGGGCCGTGGCCGGTGCTGCGCTGGAACGCCGCGCCGCGTTTCTACGTGAAGACCGTCGCTCAGACCGGCCGCGCAATCGAATCCGAGGTGCTGACCGTGGTGCTGTCGTCACTCGCCAGGGCGGTGCCCATCTACACCGGCGGCGTCTACAGCGCAGCGGCCATCGACAGCGGCACCACCGACCGGGCCGCGGCCACGAACGGGGTCAACGTGAATATCGTGCGCGACCCCAACGACCGCAGCGTCTGCGGCCGGTCGGACATCGGCGCGAACCCTGGCACGATCACGCTCTATGACGATGTGTGTTCGTGCGGCAGCGTCAAGATCCCGGACTCGGTGGTGATGCACGAAGTGGGGCACGCCATGGGCTTCTTCCACGTCAGCGACCGCAGTAGCGTGATGTATCCGACGATTCCGGGCAACTGCCGCGCCGGTGACCCGTCGGCCAACGAGCGCTTCCACGCCACCGTCGCCTACTCGCGTCCGCGTGGGAACACCGACCCCGACAACGACCCGTCGAGTGGCGCGACGCTGCACGATGGCGACGACCAGCTCGGTCCGGCGCAACCGATCGTGAACTGACCACGGTGTTCGGCGACGTACGCTGCGAAGGTTTAGCGTATGACCGGACCTGACCGCGTTGCGCGCTACCGTCGCGTCATGCACAAGAGTCCCGTCATCCACACGCTCGCGCCGCGCGAACGCCAGGTGGTGCAGCACGTCGCCGAGGGCTATACGAACCGCGAGGTCGCGCTCCTGCTGGGCATCAGCGCGCACACCGTTCGCAACACGCTCGCCATTGTCTTCATCAAGACCGGCGTTTCGAGTCGCGTCGTGCTGGCGAGGCTGTACCTGACCGGCACGATGGACGGGGCCGCGCAGTAGGTCGCGACGCGGCACAGAGCGCATCCCTTACTAGTACGTACGTCCCATAGCCTGTCTCTATTTCGGTTGTTAGAGTCGCCGCTCATTCTCTGGTCAGGTTGTTCGAGTCGAGAGGAGTCGGCAATGATCGTACAGAAGGTTCGCATGGCGGCAGTGGTGTGTGTGGTGGCGGCGTCACCATGGCTGGCGGGTTGTGGCGTCATCTTCGGGGGTACGAGGCAGTCGCTCCGGGCCACCTCGAGTCCGGACGGCACGGCGGTGACGACGACGAACGCGAGCGTCGCCGGGCCAGACACCATCACCGTCGCACTCGACACGAAGCCTTCGGGCAACACGTCCGCGGTTGGCGTGGTGTCATCCGAACCCGGCGTCAGCGTCGGCGTCCAGGCGCAGTAGCCGTGCGCCAACTGCTTCTTCTCCTGATGCTTCTGGTCGGCACGACTACCGAAACCATCGCCAGAACGGTCACTGCCGGTGAGCAGTACTCGCGCTGGATCGACAACCTGAGTTTCAGCCGCGCAGCGACCTACGCCGTGACGGCGAGCATTCTCTAGCGGTGTTCGGCCCGTCTGCGTTCATGCAGGCGGCCCCTTCCGGTTCGACACACCTTTCTCGGAGTATCCGTCCATGACATCGTTCGCTTCCCGGCCGCGCGTGCGCGCCACGTCTGCATCTACGTTCACTCTCGCGCTCGCCCTGCTCGGCGTCCCGGCCGTGTCCGGCGCACAGGCGACGGCCGCACTCAGCGCCAGTGGCGCCGGGACGACGGCGGTCGTCACACAAGCGGCTGTCGCGGATGCGCGTCGCGCCGCCGCGACGCCCACGGCGGCACCGGCGGCGAGCAGCCGCGCGGCGCGCAAGTCGAGCAGCGAGCGCTTCTGGATCGGCGTGGGGCTCGAAGGCAATGGGCTCCTCGCGAACGATGCGCTGAACTCCGATACCGACTCCGGTCGTGGCATCGGCCTGAGCCTCGGATACGGCTTCACCCCGCGCTGGTCGGTGTACAGCGTCCTCAGCGGCGCGAGCATGACCGCGTCCGACTTCACCGGCACGTATGCGCTCGGGCACTTCGACCTTGGCACACGAATCCATTTCGGCAACGAGAGCGGCCGCGTGCGGCCGTTCGTGCAGGCGGCGCTCTCGGGGCGCGCCGTCACGCAGGACTTCTATGTCGGGTCTCGTGCCTACAACGTCGAGGCGAGCGGCGCTGGCGTCTCGTTCGGCGGTGGATTGAATGCCCACTTCACTCCGGCGCTCGCGTTTTCCGGCGCGGTCACCTGGTCGGCTGGTAACTTCAGCGCCTACAAGGTGAACGGCATCGAGGTGCCATCCGATTCGCTGGGCGCCACCAGTGCGCGTGTGCACCTCGGCATCGTCTGGTTCCCCGGTGGGCGGCGATGAGGGCTCTGCCCCTCGGCATCGCGATCGCCGTGCTCGCGGCTGGATGCAGCGGCGGCACCAGCAACGGCAGCAATAGTTCGAACGGCAACACGGGCACTCCCCTTTCGCCGTCATCGAATCGCAACCCCACCATCACGAACGTCTCGGTGACACCGACCTTCGGCGTGTCCGGGCTGACGAACGTCTCGATGTCTGCCACCGCCTCCGATCCCGATGGCGACTCGCTGTCCTACCAGTGGACGTTCGCGGGCAGCACAGCGTCGGGGCCAAGCGCGAACGCGAACCTGTCGGGCGACGGCGCGGTGACGGTGCGGCTGAGCGTCACGGATGGACGCGGCGGGTCGGCGACCGACGCGCGTGATGTCACCATTGGCAACATGAGCGGACGCTGGTCGTTCATCTTCACGGGCGTCTGCAATCCGAGTGTGCCGGCGACGTTGCCGGTGCTGACGATGGCGCAGGCCGGGAGCGTCGTCACTGGCAGTCTCGTGTCGCCGGCGGCGTGGTGCAACGTACCGGCTGGCCAGACCGGCGTCTTCGATCCGGCAGCGCCTGCGCGGATCAGCGCGAGCGGCGCCTTCACCGGCGCGCGCCTGAAGATCGGCTCGTATCTCGACACGTTCCTGGATGGGCAGATGGACAGCAGCGGGCGCGTCATCACCGGGACGACGCGGTCGCAGAGCTCGAACTCGACCAACACCTTCCGGATGGTGAAGCAATAGCGGGCGGCGGTGATGGAAAGCGTGTGGCGAGAAAATATCTCGCACCGAAGGCGGTCCGGCTGGTTGCCGGGCCGTCCGACCGTGTTATTATTCTCGTCTTGCGTCGGTGCCAACAGCGCCGTCGTAACTGCCACCTCCACTTCATGTGGGCCAGTAGCTCAATTGGCAGAGCAGCAGACTCTTAATCTGCGGGTTCTCGGTTCGATTCCGAGCTGGCTCACCACCTAATCGCTTCTATCTACATCAGTTCCCGATCTCCGTGGCTCCCTGGCTCACGTGCATGTCGCACTGGGTCGTCGCCAGGTTGCGGTGGTCGGCGAGTTCCTGAATGCTCCGCGCCTGGGCACTGTCGCGCCACCGATGTCTTCGACAGCCGGGTGTGTGTATTCACGCCCGCGGCCATCCCCACGAAGTGACCGCGCACGCCGTGCCGACGAGCGCCGACGAGGCTGGTGCCTCGCCAGCCTCGTGCGGCTTCGCCGTGGACTTCGCTCAGTCTCCTGTTCGCAGAAGGCTGTTCACCGCCATCGTGGGCGCGAGACGACCACGCAGCTTCAGCTTCGTCAGCTTCAGGATGATCGACCCGTGGGGTTCCAGAACGGGCTCAGCGCCGGGTGCTGAAGCGTGGCGCTCGTCCGTAGGTCGTCGTCATCGTTTCGAGCTGGCCCCGTAACGTTTCGTCGATCGCCGCCGCCGGATAGCGCCACGACCAGTTGCCATCGGCGCGACCGGGAACGTTCATCCTGGCCTCGGAGCCGAGCCCGAGGAGATCCTGCAACGGAACGACGACGCTATCGGCAATGGACCCCATCGCGAGTCGAATCATCGCCCAGTGAATTCCGTTGTCTCCGATCTGTCCGACATAGGCGAGCACTTGACGCCGCTGGCTCTCGCCCAATCCGTTCCACCATCCGACGGTCGTATCGTTGTCGTGGGTGCCCGTATAGCAGACGCCGTTAGGCACGAAGTTAATCGGCAGATAGGGATTCTCGGCGGCCGTGTCATCGAACGCGAACTGGAGGACCTTCATCCCGGGAAAGCCGAAATCATCGCGGAGCTTCTCCACTTCTGGTGTCACGAGCCCGAGGTCCTCGGCCCAGACCGGCAGATGCCCCAGTTCGTGCTCGAGCGTGTGGAAGAAGGCATCGCCCGGACATAGAGCCCAGGTACCATTGACCGCGGTCGTCTCGCCGTGCGGCACCTGCCAGAAGGCTTGAAAGCCGCGGAAGTGGTCGATGCGCACGACGTCGACGAGTTGCGTCAGCCGGCGGAATCGCTCGATCCACCAGGCGAAGCCACTCTCTTCCAGATGCGCCCAGTCGTAGACGGGGTTGCCCCACAACTGGCCCGTGGCACTGAAATAGTCCGGCGGCACACCCGCCATCAAGCGGGGCTCGAACGTGTCCGGAAGCAACGCGAAATTCTGCGGATTCGCCCAGACGTCGACGCTGTCGAACGCGACATAGAACGGAATGTCTCCGACGACCCGGATGCCGCGTTGATGTGCGTAGTCTTTCAAGGCCGACCACTGCCGAAAGAACGCGAACTGCGAGAACTTGTGGAAGTTCACGGACTCGCGCAGCGACTGGCGCGCCCGTTCCAGCGCGGCTGGCTCACGCCGAACGAGATCGGCTGGCCACAGGTTCCACGTCTTGCCTGGATGCGCATCCTTGAGCGCCATGAAGAGGGCGTAGTCGTCCAGCCAGTCGGCCCGCTCCGCGCAGAAGCGCTCGTATTCGTCACGCAGCAGCGATCGCTCGAAGAACCGCCGCGCGGCCTCCTCGAGTACCGGAAGCTTCCAGGCGCGAACGGCGCGCAGGTCAACCGGACCAGAGGCCGATGCCCCCGGCGATGCTGCTGGCGCGGCGAGGCCCTCTTCGGCCAGCGCCTCCAGACTGATCAGCAGCGGATTGCCCGCACTCGAGGAGAACGACGAATAGGGAGACCCATCGTCAGCCGTCGGCCCGAGCGGCAGGATCTGCCAGAGTTGCTGGTGCGTGGCGCCAAGGAAGTCGACGAAGGTTCTGGCCGCGGGACCGAGGTCGCCGATGCCCCATGGACCAGGGAACGATGAGGGATGGAGCAACACGCCGCTCCGTCTGGCGATCTTCGATTGCATGTAGTCCTCTAACGCGGTGACGAGTAAAGCCCAAGCCTAGTCCAACCGGCCGTCCGCCATATCGAACATCTCGCGTGAGGGAAGACGTCAGACGCCGCGGGCAGCTGCTATCCAACGAGCGGAGTGGACACGCCCAGCTTGAAGCCGTCCAGGTCCCTGAACTGGAACATCCGCACGCCCCACGGGCGGTCGGCCGGTTCGTCAATCAGGGTGCCGCCGGCGGCCTTGACCCGCGCGGCTGCCGCATCGACGTCGGCAAGGGCCGCCACGTTGATCTGCAGGAAGAACCCCTGTCCCTTGGTCCGGTCCCACCCGAGCTTGCCATCATCCTGGTTGAGAACAATGCGGATGTCACCAGCGCCGACGATGGCGACGACCACCTTCCCGTCGTTTTCGTAGGTCTGCAGCACCGCAAGGCCGATGGCGTCGCGGTAGAAGCGAATCGCGGGTTCGAGGTCCTTGCAGGTGAGCGAGCACCCCATGGTGGTGGCGTTGATGGTGGCAGTGGTATCGGTCATGGACATCCTCTGAGATGAGAGGGCTGACGCGTCCGGTATGGACGAGTTGCCGCGAAGAGGAAGTCTACGGCGAGTCCAGCTCCGTCTCAACTGGAAAGCGATGTCGAATCCGCGTGCAGCGCGCGGGCGTCCCGGTGGTGCTGCGGTCCATCGACGGCCTGAAGCCGGACTTCAGGACCGGGGCGCGCTGACCGGCGCACTCGTCACGCCAACTGTTCGACGACGAACAGGCCATCAAGGGCCAGGGTGGTACGGACGCGATCGCCTGCACGCTGCAGCCGTGACATCGCGCGTCGCGCGCGGTATTGTCAGCGGGGCGAACTGCGACGTGAAACTTACTGACCTGCGCGGCATCCTCCAGTACGTCCCCCAGTTCCGCGAGAAGACCTTCGTCCTCGCGGTCGACGCCGGCATCGTCGGCGACGAGAACTTCCCGACGCTGCTGCTCGACGTCGCGTTGCTGCGATCGCTGAACATCCGCGTGGTGCTGGTGCACGGCGCGGCCGAAGGGATCCGCGCGTTGGCCGGCGCGCAGCGCATCGAAGCGTCCGACCTCGAAGGGACCGGCGTCACCGACGCCCGCACCCTCGAACTGGCGCTCACCGCCGCCAACCGCCTCACCCACGAAATCCTCGAGGGGCTGTCGGCCAACGACCTGAGGGCGGCCTGCCCCAACGTCATCACCTCGCACCCGCTCGGCATCATCCAGGGAGTCGATCACCTGTTCACCGGGCGCGTCGAGCGGGTCGACATCGAGTTCCTGCAGTCGCTGCTCACGCTGGGCGTCGTGCCCATCCTGCCGCCGCTCGGCTTCGACGGCGACGGCAAGACCTACCGCGTGAATTCGGACGATGTCGCGGTGGCGGTGGCGGCGCAGTTGAAGGCGGTGAAGCTGATCTTCATCACGTCGCAGAAGGGGCTCATCTATCGCGACCAGCCGATTCGACAGATGCAGGTCAGCGAACTGCAGCGCATCGTGCAGCAGGACAGCGCCGGCTTCACCCCCGAGATGCTGTCGCGCGCGCAGCGTGCGGTGCAGGCGTGCAGCGCCGGTGTGCCGCGCGTGCATGTCATCGACGGTGGGCTCGAGGAAGGGCTGCTGGCCGAGGTGTTCGACAATCACGGGCTCGGCACCCTCATCCATGCCAACCAGTACGAATCGGTGCGGCCGGCCAAGAAGAAGGACGTGCGCGCCATCCTGCTGCTGACGCGACAGGCCGTCGCGTCGGCAGAGCTCGTCCGCCGCACGCGCGCGACGATCGAGAAGCAGATCGACGACTACTTCATCTTCGAGATCGACGGGAACCCGGTGGCGTGCGTCGCCCTGCACGTCTTCCCCGATCAGCGCACTGGAGAACTCGCGAGCCTCTACGTCAGCCCCGCGCACGAGAACCAGGGGATTGGCCGCAAGCTGACGCACTTCGTCGAGGACCGCGCGCGCGCCCTCGGCGTGACGCGCCTGCTCGCGCTGTCGACGCAGGCGTTCACCTACTTCCAATCGAAGGCCGGGTTCACCGAAGGCACGCCCGACGACCTGCCGCCGGCGCGACGCGAGCGCTATGAGCAGAGTGGACGGAAGTCGAAGGTGCTGGTGAAGCCGTTGGCACCTTCTCCCGGCTGATCCGCCACCTCTCCCTATTCCGGTGAGGACGGTCCGAGGCGTCGGCGCACGGCGTTGACGAACTCGGTCAGGTCTACCAGATGCAGCTCGAGAACATCGTGAACGACGCCGAGATCGACATCGTCGTACCCGTGCACGAGGACGTTTCTGAATCCGGCCATGTTTCTGAGGCTCGCCGTGAGGCCTGGCTCGATCCATCCGTCACGGTGAAGCAAATCGAAGAGTTCTCGGTTGGTGCGCGGTTCGCCAAGGCGCCGGTCCGAGACGATGTGCGATGCCACGTCCAGGGCGGCCTGGATGGCGATCTGTAAGGTGTGCTCGACGAATCGCCGCTCGCGCACGTCGGTGTCGATGGCGTCAGGCCGCGCTAGACGCTGGAGCTCAGACACGCACGACTCGATCCGCGCGAGCTTCTTGGCGATGAGCATCGGGTCTGTCATGAGGCGTGCTCCCGCGGAGCCCTGTACGCGGCGAGCATCGGCTCCAGATCGAACGCCTCATTCCTCGTGCGCACCTCGAATGCGATGCGCGCGGATGGCTGCGCGTCGAGGACAAGGATGCCGGTCCGCAGAATTCGCACCGCCAGATCCGCCGGCGCATCATTCAGCACGACGAGATCGACACGGCGGCCGAGCGCGCGTTCGAGTTGGCCCTCGAGTTCGAACCGCGGACCGTTCAACCGTCGTGGCGGCGCCTGAGCGAAGAGCACCGCAATGTCGACGTCGCTGGACGGTCCGGCGCTTCCGCGCGCGACGGACCCGAACACGTAGACTGCGACGACGCCAGGCTGGGCTCGACAGTGCTCGATAATTCGCTGCTCCGTGACGGCGTCCACACGCGGATTATAGCGTCCAGTCCCGCCAGACCGACCTGCCAGACCCGCCCTGCAGCTCGTACCAGATGAAGCTGCATGCGGGATTGCTCAGGTGCATCTTCCGAACGCGATTCTGCTAGAGCGGTTGGCCACGGTCCGGCTGAAGCCGGACACTACGACTGCACGGCGTACAGCCCTGCCTGACCTGCCCGGCCTTCCCGCCCGACGAGCTACCGGCGTGGCGGAGGCAACTGACGCCGCATGTCGTCCGGGTCGTCCATCACGGGCGATGTCGCCAGGGCGTTCCAGTCGAAACCGCGATCGAACGGCTTGAGCGCAATCGCCGGATCGAACAGCCGCCGATCCGGCGCAACGGCCGTGTAGGGTGTCAGGTCCGCCGTCGTCGTGAACATGTCGTCGGGCAGCGTCGCTGCGGCGTCGAACTGATTGAGCGGCGGTACGCCGAGCAGCGTGAAGATCAGCTTCATCAGCGAGCCGAAGCTGGCCAGTCGCGTCGACACGAAGCCGCGACGCACGTGCGGACCCGCCAGCAGCAGGACCGAGCGATGCGCATCGATGTGGTCGCGCCCGCCCTGCGGGTCGTCCTCCGCCACGATCACCAGCATCTCCGGCCACCAGCGGCTGTGCGACAGGGTCTGCATAATCCGGCCAAGCGCGAGGTCGTTGTCCGCCATGTACGACTCGCGAAACGGATAGCCCTCGTCCGGATGCTCGTCCGTCAGGTGATCCTGCGGCAGCACCATCGTGACCAGCGACGGGAACGGCTCCTTGCCGCTCTCCCAACGGTCGCGCAGTTCGCGCTCGAACACGTCGGCGCGGTACTGATCCGGGATCGCCATGTTGAAGGTCGGGTAGATGCGCGACGTGCGATCGAAGAGCGGCTTGGGCAGCGGGAAGCTGACGCTCATCCTGATGCCGGTCTCCTTGAACATCTGCTGTTCCAGGGACGCCGGCATCTCGGTACCGAAGCCGAAGTTGAAGAACGACACCCGGTTCCTCGTCAGGTGCTCCCAGAGCGCGCCGGCTTCGTTGTAGTCCTCCGGCAGCACGGTGGCGCTCGACCCGTTCACGTAGCGCCGGCCAGGCGCCGAGCTGAAGAGCCGCGCTTCGATGCGCGACTTGGCGTTCGTCTCCACCCATTCGTTCGGATAGACACCCACCACCCATCGATGTCCGGTGTTCGACTGATCCGCGTCGCAGTAGAAGTTGTCACTGATGGCAAAGGCATCCGCCAGCGCCTGATGATTCGGCGACACCTTCGCGTCGTCGACCACACGCTGTCCGTCCTTGCTGCGTACCTGGAGCCCGATGCCGAGGTCGGCGAGGGTTGCGTCGCCCGCTACACCCGATCGCTGTCCGTAGACCTGGTCGAAGGTGCGGTTCTCCTTCACGATGAAGACGATATGGCGGATGGCTGGGAGCGCGGGCACGTCGCGCCGCTCGGTCCGCGTGTTGTCGAGCACCTGCTGCGTGAAGGTTGCCAGTTGTGCCGCGTCGGGCACCGGCACGATCTGCAGGGTGCCTTGCATGACGTCGCCCGGAGAGGCGCCGCGCTCGGGATCGACGAAGCCCGGCCCGCCGTTTGGACCCGAGCCGAGTCCCTTGGCGCTGCTGACGAGCAGCGTCTGCTGATCGGCCGAGAGGCTCACCATCGCCGGGAACCATCCTGTCGGGATGAGGCCCGCCTGCCGGCCGGCGGCCAGGTCGATCACCGCCACGGCATTGAGCCCGGCACACGCGACGAAGAGCTGCCGCTCGTCGGCCGACAGTGTCATGCCGAACGGAAGGACACCGCGCAGGCGCTCCATGCCGGGCATGGAGAGCGCGATCTCGCGCCGCAGCGTTCCCGTGGCCGCGTCGAGCTCCGTGATGGTGTCGTTGGTCGCATTCGCGACGTAGACGCGCGACCGGCCCACCACCAGGGCACCTGGGCTCGCGCCGCCCACCGTGGCGATGTCGTCGCGCTCGGCGCCAACCAGATAGCCGGTCTTCACCCGTTCCACCACGGCGCCGGTCCGCAGGTCGACCGCGAAGACGGACATGGCATCCGGGTCGTTCGGGCTGCCGAGTCCAGGGATCCGTCGCCCGTCGATCTCCACGCCCTCTTCGGCTTCCTTCGACGGCACACCGTAGGCCGGAAACGGCAACCCTGCGGTCGCACGGTTCTCGGGCGTGACGCCAGGCACCAGCGGGTACTCGAACATGCCGACGTTCGACACCCACGCACGCGATTCGTCAGGGGACAGCGCCACGGCGAACGGATTGCGACCCACGCGCACCGACTGCGTGACGCGTCCTGCCACGAGGTCGATGGTGACGAGGCGGTAATTGAACTGATCGACCACGAACATCCGCCGGCCGTCGTGCGCAAGGACAAGGTCGCCCGGGAAGCTGTCTTCGAACCCGTCCGTGTTCAGGCTGATCGACGCAACGACCGCGAGCGACGCGACGTCGATGGCGACGATCCGTCCCTCGTTCGCGCTGCCGTAATAGAACGTGCGGCCATCCGGCGAGAACGCGCATCCCATATAGGATCCGGTTCCCCGTTCACGTGTCTCGGGTTCGCCGAACGGTGGCACCCTGCGAACCGCAAACGGCTCACGCAGGTCGACCAGTTCGAACGCGTCCTTGTTGAGGACCGCCGCGCGGGCGCCGTCGGGACTGATGGCCAGGCCCCAGGCGTACGACTGCGTGCGGACGACGCGGCCGGCCGGAGTGACACGCCGGCCATTGACGAGCGTCGCGCTGTTGCCGTCAATCGACGCGCGGACATTCCACCCTGGCGGCTGGAAGCGCATCGGCGACGGCTGTGGCCGTTCCGGCTGCCGCAGCAGGACGAGCCCCGTGGTGACCGCCACACCGAGAGTCAGGCCGATGGTCCATGCGCGCGTGCTCGTCGTCATCATTCGTTCCCGACTGCCAGGCCGATCGTTACCGGGGCGCGGTGGCTGGTGCGCTGCCGGTCGCTGGATTGTATTGCGGGTGAAGAGGGTTCATCGGCTGAAGGCCGCCAGGCACCGGAGCGAGCGGCTCGCCGCTGCCGAGCCATGCGGTGTAGATCAGGTCTCGCAGCAACGTGGCGGCATCGGTCGTACACATCAACACCAGGGCGCGAGCCTCGCTGTTCCCGGCATCGCCGTAGGCGCCACTGCGATCGAGCTGATACACCCGCTCCACACGCGTGTGCGACCGTTCCAGATGCGCGAGCACGGCCGTGAAGGGATCCGGAAGGCGCGTCGCCTCGGGCACGCGCGCCACCAGGTCGGCGTCGCCCAGGTTCATCCGGTCGACAAACGACGTCTCGAAGCGGCTGTGGATGGACGG
>Ga0114970_10001586_pt1 | contig 17010 bp, 13 predicted proteins | sample M_140205_XF_Meta_FD_87030 | JGI IMG/M metagenome (GOLD analysis project Ga0114970, IMG submission 87030) | Freshwater microbial communities from Lake Montjoie, Canada to study carbon cycling - M_140205_XF_MetaG | ecosystem: Environmental > Aquatic > Freshwater > Lake | place: Lake Montjoie... | reverse complement strand
TGTGTGTGCGGGCGACCTGGCAATCCCCCTGAAGTGTGCTCCGACTGATTGGACTACACGGAGATTATTTCTTATTGAACACACACTCCATGAGATTGCCACGTCGGAAGCCTCCTCGCAATGACGCTATAAAAATTACTTACTCACCACCAATTTCTGCGTATTTAATTTCTGTAGTTTTTCATTTACAATATGTATATAATATATACCATTAGGCAAGGTAGATGTTTCAATTACAAAAGAATATTGACCTTCTGGAAGCATTGTATTGCTTAATGTTTTCAGCCATTTACCTTCCGCATCATACACATCAATTTTAATTTTTTCAGAATGTTTGATACTAAAATCTAAATTGGTAAATTCAACGCCAACAGGGTTGGGATATATCGTTGTCTTTAGTAAGGGCTCAATAGGTTTTTCTACACTATTTGTATTGCAATAAACTAAGCGGGTGGTCCAGTTTGCATAATCACCAAATACGTTAGCACCTGAAATTCTTTTTTGAGCATATGATGTATGTGTTACCGCAGCAGGACAGTAGCTCCCGTTCCATCGGCAAACTCCTGTGTAGTCGCCCCAGCGTTCATCGTTTTGAGAAAGTGTAGTATTATAATACCAATCGCCTGCTTTTATAAGTGTGGGGGCTGCCCAAGATAAATCTTGTTCGATCGTAGAATAGTAGCACGAGGGATACATTTTATTGGAAGTAGCTAAAAAAGTCACCACCAAAGTATTGTCCCAATCGCCAAAGCCTAAAGAGGCAATATTGGGGAACCCAAAACTCGTTTGATAACCAGTTAAAGTGGTTGAGTCAATCTTCCCTGTTTTTGTATTGAAACGACCGACTATGATACTGGATACTCCTTTGGTTGACAAATCGCCGTGGAAGCAAAAGAATATATAGTTTTTCAGGATGAGTGCACCTAGAATACGGCAGTCATTATTGAGCAATTGTTTTTGGTTGGGTGAGCCTTTCATTAAAGTATTAAAAGGTACATTATAATTAAAATTTGTATTATATTGAGATACTTGAAAAACTGCCTTGCCTGAGTTAAGTGAATCGGTAATTTGGCTGATATCAATCTCATTACCACCGCCTTTAATACTATTTACAAAATACAAGCCGGGGCCATACAAAGCTTGGCCATGGCTTACAGGGTATAACGAAAATAAAGGATCTTGAAACTGAGTTTCCAAAGTATCATATACTTTATATTTTAATTTGGCTGCAGCATTATATCCATTGTGCTTTGATATTTGTAAAATCACAGAATTTTTACTCGCACCCGCATCCGTAAATTTATTGCCGCATATATATAAATCGTTTTGCGAAATTCCTATATTTGGGAAATCGAACCACACATTTTGGCTATTGATGTTGCCACTTAAATGATATATATTCCATTTGTCGGTTGGGTTGCCACTGCTTGAAAATGCTATTACTACTTTGGAAGTAGTTGATTGTTTTCCTTCTAAAAATACCAAAATAAAACGATCGTAAACATAATCATATAATACTTTTGGGTCATATGAAAAAGTACCTGTTATATCTTTTGAAAATGCTGGCAATGTGTAAGTTCTAATTCGGGCATTACTCTTATCATAAAAATTAACATTTGAATTTGCTGCAGCAACCACAAAACCTGCTTTTGAAACGGCTACAGAATTGTCGCTAGGGCTGCCGCCGTCGTAAGTGCAACCATCGAAATTTGATTCCATGGTAGCAGTAGTTGTCGCATTGGTTTTGTATGAAGTATTCAAATCTATTCCAACATCGGGCCCTGGATTATGCGTGATTAGTTTGCGACGTTTGGCAATAATTTTTTCGATTTCAGGGTCACTATTTTCTAAACTTCGTTGTAATATAGCGATATTCCAAATACCCGTATCATTTTTCGGGTCGAAAACATACCCCGATGGCGACTGCAAAGTTTCGCTACCGATACAAATAGTTTTTGCGTTGGGTAATATATCCATTTGCGACATAGCATTCTTTGTAAGCATTAAAAGACATATAGTAATGCTGAGCGTGTATATTTTCAATTTCATAAAATGGGTGTAAAGGTACAAAATATTATTGAAAGGGCGAAAAGGCCTGCATCACATTTTTGTCAAACAATACTCTGCAAAAGCTTGTCAGTGTAAGGCGATTTGGGATTGTTAAAAATATCTTCCGTATTGCCATAGTCTTCTATTTGCCCTTTTTGTAATACCAAGATTTGGTGTCCCATAAAGCGTGCTACGCTCAGATCGTGGGTGATGAACAAGTATGATAGTCCTAACTCGTCTTGTAAATCTTTGAGCAGATTGAGCACACGTGCTTGCACAGAGACATCGAGTGCAGCCACGCTTTCGTCGCATACAATAAATTGCGGATTAAGTGCAAGTGCTCGGGCAATACATACACGCTGCCTTTGCCCACCACTTAATTGATGCGGATACCTATTAGCAAAATCTGTAGGCAATCCCACTTTCTCAAGCAAGTATATTGTTTTGTCTTTCGTCTTTATACTTTTGTCTTTATATATTTCGAATGGTTCTCCTATTATATCTCCAATTTTATGTTTGGGATTAAGTGATGAATACGGGTCTTGAAAAACCATTTGTATATGCCTGCGATAATTTCTGTATTGTTTATCATTTAGCTTGGCAAGGTCGGTATTGTTATATAATATTTCACCTGAGGAGGGTTTAATTAATCCCAAAAGCATTCTACCCAAAGTCGATTTCCCTGAGCCGCTTTCGCCCACCACACAAAGGGTTTGACCTTTATATATCGTAAAACTCACGTCACTCACTGCTTGAAATTCTGGGGCTTTGACAAATAGTTTTTTACTCGGAAGTTTATAGGTTTTATATAGTGATTTTGCTTCCAATAATATTTCATTTGAAGTATGAGATATAATAGTTTTTGGTGTAACAGTTTCTCCCAAAACAGGTAGTCGATTACTATGATAGTTTTTCGATGGACGGCAATTGATCAGATTTATAGTATATGGATTTTGCGGATGAGTGAATACCGGTCTCATCAGACCTCTTTCTATTATTTCACCAGCTTTCATCACCAACACTTTTTGTGCTAAGTGGTTCACCAAGTTCAAATCGTGACTGATGAAGATGAGCGACATATTGCGGTCTTTCACCAGTTTTAATAATAAATCCACCACTGTTTTTTGCACCGTTACATCCAGTGCAGTAGTAGGCTCATCGGCGATTAATAATTGAGGGCTCGATGACAGTGCCATCGCAATCATTACACGTTGTCTTTGTCCACCACTCAATTGGTGCGGGTACGATTGCCATATTCTTTCGGGGTCGGGCAATTGTACTTCTTCAAAAAGTTTGATGGTGGCAGCTTTTGCTTCTGCATTTTTGTTGCCCAAGTGTTTTTTGATTCCTTCGGCCACTTGCCAACCACAGGTATATGCAGGGTTCAGCGAACTCATAGGTTCCTGAAAAACAAAACCAATTTGTTTGCCTCTTATATATTCTAATTGTTTTTCTGATAATTTGAGAAGGTCAACGGTTTTTCCTTCGGCATTTGTATATAATGCTTCACCAGAAATTGCGGTAGTATGCTTATCTAATAATTTAAGTAATGAAAAACAAGTAATCGATTTTCCAGAACCGCTCTCGCCTACTACGCCAAGTATTTCGCCACGCCCCACCTCAAAAGATATATCATTAACCGCAGCGAAATTTTGGCTTGCAAATGTGATACTGAGATTTTTTACGCAGAGCATTTATTATATATAATATTTTTTCAATTTTTTGATGTCATGCTGAGTTAATCGAAGCATTACATCGAAAAATATTGATGCAATGCCAGTTTGTTATTGTCGTGCTTCGATTAACTCAGCATGACAATAACAATCATTATATACTTTCAAAACCCAAATACGGATGTAATACTTTGGGCAGATTAATTCCTTCTGGATTTTGGTTATTTTCTAATAATGCTGCAACAATTCTTGGCAATGCCAATGCTGAGCCATTCAATGTATGGGCCAATTTGGTTTTGCCATCACTCTTATATCTTAGCTTCAAACGATTGCTTTGGAACGATTCAAAATTTGAAACTGAACTCACCTCTAGCCAACGTTGTTGTGCGGCACTCCACACTTCCATATCATAAGTAAGTGCGGATGCAAAACTCATATCGCCTCCGCATAATCTTAGTACCCTATATGGTAATTCTAATTTCTGCAAAAGGCTCTGAACATATATACTCATTTGTTCTAATATTTGATAGCTTTGATCGGGATGAGCAATTTGCACAATTTCTACTTTATCGAATTGGTGCAAGCGGTTGAGTCCACGCACATGAGCACCCCAGCTACCCGCTTCCCTCCGGAAACAGGGTGTGTATCCTGCATTTTTTATGGGCAAATCTTCTTCCCGCACAATCACATCTCTATATAAGTTTGTAATAGGTACTTCGGCGGTTGGTATACAATATAAATTGTCGGCTTGCATATAATACATTTGTCCTTCCTTGTCGGGCAATTGCCCGGTAGCATAGCCAGATTCTTCATTCACTAAAATGGGAGGTTGTATTTCCGTGAATCCTTGTTTTAATGCTTCATCCAAAAAGAAATTGATGAGGGCACGTTGCAGTCTTGCACCTTTGCCTTTGTATACAGGGAATCCCGCACCAGTTATTTTGTTTCCGAGTTCAAAATCTATGATGTCATATTGTGTAATTAAATCCCAGTGCGGCTTTGCACCATCATATAATACTTTAATTTCGCCGTGTTGCAATACCACTTCATTTTCTTCGGGCGTTTTGCCTATGGGTACACTGCTGTGGGGCAAGTTGGGCAATTGCAACATCATTTGCTGTTGCTCATCTTCCAATATTTTTAATTCTTCCTCCAGCGATTTGTTTTGCTCTTTTATTTCCAAAGTGCGGGCACGCATTCCTTCGGCCTCATTTTTTTGCCCAGCCTTCATCAGGTCGCCAACTTGTTTAGAAAGTTTATTAATCTCGCTTAGGTTTTCTTCCAATACGCCTTGGCATTTGCGGCGTTTTTCGTCGGTATTTATAATAGCATCAACCAGTTCGGGCTGCTTGAAGTTTTTCTTGGCAAGCCCTGCCAGCACTAGTTCTTTTTGTTCGCGTAATATTTGTATTTGCAACATATTGGGTTGGGTTTTGGGTGCAAAGATAAATGCGGACGGCGGGGTTTCCGACCATTTTTCCCGCGTGGGAAAAATGGTCGGAAAGATCATATTTATCATTTTCTGCAAAAGGAGAAAATGATAAATATATAGAATTAAAAATGCTGGTTGTAAACTGTGTTTCGACCATTTTCTCCATTTGGGGAGAATAGTCAGATAAATCAAAGAATAATCTAAAAGTAAATATTTCAGGGATTCCCTATGTGACTTGGCCTTATAGACGAAATTTAGTGCTACCGATTGGGCGTTCCTGCGGAACTTGCTTAAATAGACAAAGATTTCGAAACTTCACCCCAAATATCAGCCGCAATAAGTTCAGCCGTGCGATTCCCATCTATCACAGAAATATGCTCTTGCCCTTTTAGCGTTTCAAATGCTTCCATATATTTCCCCCTCACTTTTTTCAAATTTTCTGAGGTTTCATATAAATCATTTGAAGTACGGTTTTTGCTAATCCTTTCCATGCTCACATCTGGGTCCACATCAATATATATATTTATATCTGGACGAAGCAAATCAGCAGCAAGAGAATTTGATTGTATCACCCAATCCATGTTCATATGTGTGCCATGATAGGCATACGAAGAAAAATAATAGCGGTCTGTAATTACTGTATATCCGTCTTCTAATTTTTTTAGTATGCCGTCTTTTTTGTTCTGTATATGGTTCAATCTATCGGCCAAAAAAAGTGCTGCAATGGTTTTCTCGTCGGCTTCTAATTTATGGGTAAGTATACTTCGCAGCAAAGTGCCAATCTCACTATCGGTAGGTTCAAAAGTAGTATATACTTTATGTCCCGCTTCTTCTAATTTTTCAGCCAAAAGTTTTACCTGCGTGCTTTTTCCGCTGCCATCAATGCCCTCAAAAGTTATAAATAAATTTTTCTTCATGGTAAATCAATACGTTATCATATTTCCATCTACATGAATTGTCAACCCTTTGCCATCCCTAGCCTCACAACGCCCTATAACCTGTGCATCTATATCAAATGAGTTTGCAATATCTATAATAGTTTGGGCATGTTTTTCTTCTACATAAAACTCTAAAAGATGTCCCATGTTGAAGGTTTGATATAATTGTTTATCATCGCTGCCGCTTTGTTCTTTTATTAAAGCAAATAAAGGCGGAACAGGAAATAAATTATCTTTGATTACTTGTGTGTTTTCTACGAAGTGTAATATTTTTGTTTGACCGCCTCCACTACAATGCACCATGCCTTGTATGTTTTTTCCGCCCAGTTCTTGTAGTGCTTTTATCACAACAGGTGTATATAAACGTGTGGGTGATAATACAAGCTTGCCTGCATCTACAGGACCCAATGGGGTTTGAATTTTATCGGTAACTTGGCAGGTACCACTATATATTAAATTGTGTGGCAACGCAGTATTAAAACTCTCGGGATATTTTTCACTATAATACTTGGCAAATACATCGTGGCGGGCACTGGTAAGTCCATTGGAGCCCATACCGCCATTATAATGATTTTCGTAACTGGCTTTGCCGCTTGATGAGAGTCCAACTATCACACAGCCAGGTTTAATATTTGCATTATCTATAATTTGTTTTCTGGGCAGGCGGGCTGTAACGGTGGAGTCGACTATAATAGTTCGCACAAGGTCACCCACATCGGCAGTTTCGCCACCAGTTAGGGAAATTTTGCTTCCCATATTTTGCAGTGTTGCTATACATTGTTCGGTTCCTTCTATGATAGCTTTTATTACTTCGCCTGGTATCAGATTTTTATTGCGACCAATAGTGCTCGAAACTAATATATCATTTGTTACACCTACACAGAGTAGGTCGTTCAGGTTCATAGCCAGTGCATCTTGTGCTATTCCGTGCCATACAGAAAGGTCGCCAGTTTCTTTCCAATATATATAGGCTAATGATGATTTTGTGCCCGCACCATCGGCATGCATGATATTACAATAATCGGGATCGTTGGCCAATAAATCGGGGATGATTTTACAAAATGCTTTTGGGTACAAACCTTTGTCGAGATTGGCAATTGCGGCATGTACATCTTCTTTTTGCGATGATACACCGCGGGCCATATATTTATCAGAATCCATATACAGGTTTGTTTTTAAATTTTAACGAACACGACATTTGAAAGCCGGTGTTCATATAATAGCTTGGGTTCACTTTCATTGATAAATTATCGCTCACATCAAAATTATATAGATGCCCATCCACATTTGCATCTATTATATTTAATGAATAGGCAATCGCCATCACCAATATCGATAAATCCCTCGACTGGCGGGCATTGTCGCGCTGGCCCTTTAGTTGGGTATTGGTAAGAAACGAATAATTGTCACTAGTATTCGGGTCGTTATCTACTCGAATTCTATAATTATCTCGGTAGTCGATATATATATGTTGGTTGTATATAAAATAATAAATTGAGCCACCCACCATAGCCCAAACTAAAGGAGCTTTCCAGTACTTTTTATTATAAATCTGGCCAGCTCCGGGAATGATAGCAGAAAAAATTGCAGCTTTTTTAGCAGAATGTTTTACTAATGGAATGTACTTAGAAGTATCTTTTTTTACAGTAGTATCTTTTTGGGCAAAAGTATATATAGGGCTACAAATAATTATCAGGAGTGCGATACTTCTGAATATATATGATATATTTTTTTTACTGTGCAAATTTAGCAATTAATTCTCGAGCAAATTGATAAGCCTTTGCAACTCGTTACGGCCGTTAAAAGGAATCACAATCTCGCCTTTACCATTGGGTTTAAGACGAAAGTTAACAATGGAGCTATAACGTTTAGAAAGTGTATGCTGGTATGATTCAAACTCAGAAACAAATTCATCGGTTGCAGAAACAGTGGAAACACTACTTTTTTTGGCAGGTGATTTTTCACGCACCAATTCTTCTACTTTGCGAACGCTCAAGTTTCCGTTGATGATTTCTTCAAATATCGCTCTTTGTTTTTCGGGATCTTCTATATTGATGATGGCACGAGCATGACCCATGCTTAGGCGTTCGTCACGCAAAGCAGCTTGTATATCTTCGGGTAGGCGAAGCAAACGCAAATAATTATTTACAGTAGTTCTGTCCTTCCCAACTTTTTCTCCTAGTTCTTCTTGTTTCAAACTACACTCTTCCAAAAGACGTTTGTAGCTGAGTGCAATTTCTATTGCATTTAAATCTTTGCGATGGGTGTTTTCTATCAAAGCCATTTCAAGGCTTTGCTCATCATTTGCTATTCTTATATATGCTGCAATGGTTGTATGCCCAGCCAGAACAGCAGCCCTGGTGCGGCGTTCGCCTGATATGATTTGATATTTATCATATCCCATTTTACGAACCGTAATGGGCTGTATAATACCATGAACTATAATACTATCAGCAAGTTCTTGTAAATCGGCTTGTGCAAATTCGGTACGCGGCTGGAAAGGATTTGCTTCAATATCGGCAATTTTTATTTCGGATACGGAGCCCACACGCACGGGTGCATCCATGGTGGTTACGTCGGTGCTGGTACTTTCGAGTAGGGCACTAAGTCCTTTGCCTAGTGCGTTTCTTTTGGTTGACATTTTATATAATAATGTTGAGTGATGAATGATATTCGCCGCGGCGAAGTGAATATATATAAATCTTGATCATGATGAATAAAATTTATAGAATAAAACTATATCATAGTTTTATTCTATTTCTTCTTTTACAACTTCTTGACGAGCCATACCATTTTTTTGTAACAGTTCGCGGGCCAAGTTTAAGTAATTGATAGAGCCTTTGCTATCCATATCGTGGTTGATAACTGGCACACCAAAACTTGGTGCTTCGCTCAATTTTGTATTGCGATGTATAATAGTATCGAATACCAATGTTTGAAAATGTGTTTTCACTTCATCCACTACTTGGTGAGAAAGACGCAGTCGTTGGTCGTACATCGTGAGCAGCATACCTTCAATTTGTAAAGGATAGTTGGTGGTTTTTTGTACGATTTTTATAGTGTTCAATAATTTGCCTAGCCCATCCAAAGCAAAGTATTCGCATTGTATGGGTATAATAACTGTATCGGCTGCTGTAAGCGAATTGAGTGTAATTAAACCCAATGATGGTGAGCAATCTATCAAAATAAAATCGTAATCATTTTTTATTTTGCTGAGGACTCGCTTCATCATATTCTCACGGTTTGGCAAATCCACCATTTCTATTTCGGCACCTACCAGATCAATATTGCAGGGAAGTAAATCCAGGAACTCAATGTCTGTTTTGATGATGAGGTCTTTGGCCGAGAGGTCTTGTATAATACATTCATACAAACCTGCTTTTATATTTTTGGGATCGAAACCAATGCCCGATGTACTGTTAGCTTGGGGGTCAGCATCAACCAATAATGTTTTGAACTCGAGCACTGCAAGACTTGCGGCTAAGTTTATGGCGGTGGTGGTTTTTCCCACGCCTCCTTTTTGGTTGGCTATTGCTATTATTTTGCCCATGTGTTTATTAGGTTAAAAAAATTGTGTAAAAACTATATATGATATAACTACCGCAAATTTAAAGGGCTTCCCAATCTGTTAAAGGTTCAATTATCCACACGGGGTCTTGGCAAAGTGGAAATAATGTGGAGAATGTTTTTAGCCCAAAACTTGGTAAGGGTCTTGAGTGTGAGTGTAAAATAAATAATATTTTCTTGTAAATTTTAAAAGAATTATGTAGCTGCTAGCTAGCAGATTAATTTCTTTTTTCAACAACGCCAAATGGTATTATTATATATCCTAATTTTGCCTAATTTTGGAAGTGAGAAAGAACTCAGTAAAAGTGGTTGATGAAGACACCAACCAAGTGCAATAAATTATACAATATAAAATGCCTAAAGACAGTTCATTAAAATCGATTTTAATTATAGGCTCAGGTCCTATCATCATTGGCCAAGCTTGCGAGTTTGACTATAGCGGCACACAGGCTGCCCGCTCATTGCGTGAAGAAGGGATAGAAGTGACGCTTATCAATAGCAACCCCGCAACAATAATGACTGACCCTGTGATGGCAGATCATATATATTTGAAACCACTCACGGTGCAAAGTATTGTAGAGATTTTGGAAGCCCACCAAATAGATGCAGTGCTCCCTACTATGGGTGGTCAAACGGCACTAAACCTAGCCAAAGAAGCAGATGAATTAGGTATTTGGGAAAAGTATAAGGTGAGGATGATTGGTGTAGATATACATGCAATTGAAACTACAGAAAACCGTGAAAAATTCCGTCAATTGATGATTGATATTGGAATTGGCGTTGCTGAAAGTCAGGTCGCTAATTCATTTTTGGAAGGAAAAGAAATAGCACAACGTATAGGGTTTCCCTTAGTCATAAGACCCAGCTATACCCTTGGTGGATACGGTGGTGGCTTTGTTCACAATAAGGACGAATTTGATGCAGCACTGATGCGTGGTCTTAAAGCCAGTCCCTCACATGAAGTGTTAGTTGAAAGAGCGGTATTAGGTTGGAAAGAATATGAGCTGGAATTGTTACGAGACCAGAATGATAATGTAGCAGTAATATGTACCATTGAAAATTTCGACCCAATGGGAATTCATACCGGAGATAGTATAACAGTTGCTCCAGCAATGACGCTGAGTGACCAATGTTTCCAACAGATGCGAGACATGGCTATATTAATGATGCGTTCCATCGGTAATTTTTCTGGAGGCTGCAATGTGCAATTTGCAGTGAACCCCGAAGATGAAAGTATTATATCGGTTGAAATAAATCCACGTGTAAGTCGTTCATCGGCATTGGCGAGTAAAGCAACTGGTTATCCCATTGCAAAAATTGCGAGTAAGCTAGCTATTGGTTATACTTTGGATGAGTTGATGAACCCAGTTACAAAAACCACATCTGCCTATTTCGAACCTGCATTGGATTATGTAATTGTAAAAGTTCCGAGGTGGAATTTTGATAAATTTAAAGGAGCAAACAAAACGCTTGGCTTGCAAATGAAATCGGTGGGCGAAGTAATGGCGATAGGAAGAAATTTTCAGGAAGCATTACAAAAAGCATTACAAAGTTTGGAAATAAACAGGCAAGGTTTGGGTGCAGATGGTAAGCAATTGCGTAACTTAGATGAAATTATGCATAGCCTTGCAAATGCAAGCTGGAACAGGGTTTTCCATATTAAAGATGCGATGAGTTTGGGAGTGCCTATTAGTACAATAGAAAAAGTAACGAGGATAGATCGTTGGTTTTTGCAACAGATAAACGAATTGGTTTTAATAGAAACTGAAGCTAAGCGTTTTCATATAAATAATATACCAGCAGAACTTGTTGTTGAGATGAAACAAAAAGGATATTGTGATATACAAATAGCATACTTATTAGGGTGTACTGAAGATGAAGTATTCGAGAAAAGATATAATGAAATGGGCATAAAAAGAGTATATAAAATGGTGGATACTTGTGCGGGTGAATTTAAAAGTGAGACGAATTATTTTTATAGTACTTTTGAGGGTTAAAATATATATTATATTGGTGATGAGATATACAATTATTAAAGCCATTTTAAAATAAAATTTGTTTTGTAACTATTCTTGTTATATTTGTCCTGCCTATGGAACTAATTTCTATGGACAAAACCTTATGACAAAAAACAATACAAAACATGCTATTGTGCTAGGAATAGGAGCCGCTGCCAAAAAGTTAACTCACAAGAATGGAAGTACAATTACTTCATCTGAACGATGGCGTAAGTGGAGAAAATGCGGAATGTTTATAGCCCTATTTATGGCTATTCAGATTCAAAATGCATATTCATTTACAATATCTGGCAACCATTCATTGCAGGATGTTAAAACGCTTGCAATATATGGCAATAATGCACCAATCGTTTTGATGGAAATACCTGTAAATCAAACATGCTCATTATATTCAACAACTTATCCCTCAAAGGGAACACTAAATTTTAAAAGAGATTTTGGATATATAAAAATAAATAAAGGTGCTAAACTGTACATTACTGACGGTATATTAACATCAGAAAATGATAATATGGATAATATGTGGTATGGAATATATGTGGATGGGACATCAACTGCTGTTCAAAATACCAGTTTAGTTAATACAAATACCCAAGGTTATTTGTTTATGGAAAGGGACGAATTGAAACACGTAAAACGTGGCTCATCTAGTTCTGTGAATTCCAATACATTTACTAAGGGGGCAATAACAGTTAATAGTGGTGGTATAATAAGAATTTACCAATCTACCCTTGATAACAATGAAGTGGGGATTCACTTTGAGCCTTATGCAAACTCAAATATTAGTGACATTCATTATATTACTTTTCAAAACCCTTCTTCTTTTGTCGACGCTCGCTTTACCCCGGCATATAAATACACAGACAGATATGTTGAAATTGACCAATGTGTCGATATATATATGAGCAATGATCATTTCCTTTATAATACAAATGGTGTAGCGGATTTTGAAATCTTAAAACTTTATATTGAACAGAAAAACTATGCTGACGCTACTGAATGGCTTTTAACGGTAAAACAGGTAATGAACACAGAATTATGTTGAAAAAATATTTTGACATCAAACTACAAGTGCTATCAGACAATAGAACATATTCCCAATTAACTAAGAAAGAAATACAAGACCTAGAAAAAATATATAATACTTGCACACTTGCAGGTGTATATGCTAATGAGATGTTGAACTACAGTACTGGCAAAAATTACCCAGAAAGGAATTGTATTACCGCAAACACGACAGGAATAGCAAAAGCGAATAAAATACAAATGAAAATATATCCAGTACCTGCTGATAATTATTTTATTGTTAATTTAGAAAATGGATTTAGCAACGCCAATATTACTCTTTTTAATATTATTGGAGAGAAAGTCTTTGAACAAAAAATAGCAACAAACGGAATAATAGATTGTCAATCATTACCTTCTGGAATATACAGTTATAGGATCACTTCTGATAAGAATATTTCATCAGGTAGTATTCAAATAGTTCGTTAATCTTTTTTATAAAATTGGGTGGATAAATTCCACCCAATTTTTTTCTAATGAAAAAAATTTTATTTTTCATCTTATTTCTAAATGCTTATTCCCTAACAGCCCAGGACTGGCAGTGGTGTGATATCTATAAAAAACACCGAGATGGAAATCAATACGCTAGTTCATATAATTCAGCTACTGAAATAAAATATAAATTGGATAATTATGATAATCTATATGGTTTTATACAAGTAGATACATACAGCGAAGAACTAGGTCAAAATAAAAAAGATACATTCCAATATGAAACGTTTATAAAATTAGGTAATAATGGGAAAGAAATTTGGAGATTTGAACTCCCTTCAAATAATGCACAAAGGTCACAATTTTTTTTACCAAATGATAGTGAAATACACATATTTACTAATTATAGACCTAATAATCTCTTCAGTCATATATATAATAATCAATTATTTGCGGGCAATATACCCCTAGTTACAATCCCTCTTAACTGCCCTAATTATTATAATTATGCATTAATAATTCTTAATAGTAATGGCAAATTTAAATCCTTTAAGAATCTTTTCATTGACTTACCCAGTTTATCTGATGAGCCTCAAATGGTTTTTTTGAATACTAAATACTATATAGCTTTTGAAAACCCACAAATGTTAACACCGGTTACATGGAAACTTTTGGATTCAAACAATGATACAGTATCAATAATAATTTCTGAAAAAAAACGTAAAATATTGTTTCAAATGGATTCGATTTTAGAGATTAAACCAATTTATCTTGACACATCAAGTATACCATTTGATATAATAAGTTACGATTCATCAAATATTTATCTGTCGCAGTATAAAAATTCTGGCGACAGACATATTTCCGTACTAGAATTCAATACGGCAGCATTAACAGTCAATAATTTCAATAACAATATTCATTTATCTCCTATCGGATGGAAACAATTTAATAATGATAATCATTTTTCCTTTTGTAGCTCCACAAGCATGAAGGATACTATTGCAATTGATAATATAAAACTACCTATTGATGTCACTACCAATACAAATTATTATCTACTTAAATATAAGCATGATTATAAATTAAAACAATATAACCACATACCTATACCAAATAATTTTTATTTTGAAATTCAGGGGATGAATATAGTAAAAGGGTACGGCTTAGTATATCTTTGTTACTATAGAAATTTAACAGATTCGATACTTAGTATTAATAATAGGAAATTGCCAATAAATAAATTGGGACAATCTTTTATTATGATTGCAGATACCGATTTGAATATCGTAAAAATTATTATTTTAAATTCACATATTAACAAACTACCTAGTAAAAAATACGAACCATTATTAATTCCAACTAATATTATTGGAGGTAATTGTGGTAATGTATATTTATTTAATATTGTTGATGTAGATAATTCAAAAGAAGCAGATAGTGTAACTTATAACACTAAGTTATATATGGGTAGACAAATTTTTGACATTAATTTATTGAATAATAGTTCTAGTTTATTTTTATTTAAGTACACTATAGATACGACCGCCTTTAATTATTCAAATACATGCGATGGTGTAAAGTTAAAACAGTATTTTGGTAAAAAGTACAATTCCTTTTCATGGTTTGTTCATGACAGTTTAATTGGTATTGGAGATTCTATTGTGCAGAAATTTAATAACCATGATTCTTTATTAATTACTTGTAAAGCCTCTTCAAATTTGGGATGCACCACTATTTTTTCAGATTCAATAGTAGTTAATGATATGAAACCACATATTGTTGATATACCATTAGTAACAGATACTTTTTGTCAATATAATATCTATCATTTTAAAGATTCTTTTTATACAGATACTTTTACTCAATACTCTTGGCATTGGTTTTTGGGAGATGGGACAGATAGTGTTATTACTTCAAAAGATAGGAGTATGGGTGGTATCAATCATATTTATAATAAATCTTCTACCTATTCAGTAAAACTTATACTCAATAGTGGGTTTTGTTCAGACACTTTTACAAGCCCCCAACAAATATACATCACCCCAGCTCCGCAGCCCGGTTTATCCCTAAACCCCAACAATGGCTGCATCCCACAGGTATTTCACATAAAACCTTTATACAATGATACTATTGTATCTGAGAAATATTATGTATACAGTAGTCTTGGCTTTTTAAAAGACAGTTTTATTAATAAACCGAATCAAGCATCAATTTCAACAGGTTTTAATCTTAACCAAAAAGATTCAGGGCTATATACCATAAAACAAATATTAACTGGCACCACTGGTTGCATAACACAAGATAGTGTTGCTATTCAATTGAACTCAAGGCCTTATTTGAAATTATTAAACGATACTTTTATCTGTAGTGATGAAGTATTACAACTTGCGGCCACTGCGGGTTATCGCTTTAAATGGAATACAGGCGATACCACACAAAATATTATAATAAACAAAGCAGGAACCTATTGGGTAAAAGAAACTAACGGTGGATGTACGGTTGAGGATAGTACTGTTATTACGCAAGACTATGATGAGCACTGTAAATTTAATATATCTGTTTATCCAAACCCTTTCGGCAATGAGTTTAAAATTGTGGTTTATTCAAGAACCACACAAAATATAAATGTTCAATTGTATGAAACATCAGGCAAGCAAGTGGCTGGTTATAATAATATTCCCGTTAATCAATTTGCCACATTCTCAGTTACTACAACTGATTTAGCTTCGGCAATGTATATATTGCATATTACTACCGATGATAAGAAATTTACATATAAGATGGTGAAGTTGGTTGAGTAGTATAGTTTAAGAACATGTTCCGAGATGCTGAAATAATCCTGAAATTATCGGGACAGCATGACGCCTACTTACTTTTTATTTCTCTTCAATTCTCTCTTCCTCCAAACATCTATAGGTACAATATCATCTGTTAGAACGTCCAATATTTTTAATTCAAAAGTTTTGGGATTTACATAGAAATTAAAATATGTTTCGAATCGGAGTTCGTTATTGTAGCCAACTCTAAAACAATAATCGGTTGTTTCTTTATTGGGTTTTTCCGTCATTACTGATAACCCATGCTTGTGATTGGTTAGCGAATCTATATATTGATTTGCTTGTATCCATTCAGGAAGTTTGGATAATTTGTCGAGCATTTTATTTTCTAAGTCCGATACTGATTTTTTGTCGGTTTTTATGCTGTCAGTTGTTTCTTTTGGCGTCTCACTATTTTTAGTTTCAGAATTATTTTTGCAAGAAACTGGCAAGCATATAAATATAATATATAATAGTGATGCTTTAAATATATAAATTAGTGTTTTCATTTTTTTACTTTTTGTCCTGTTTTATCAATATAAAATTTCTTTCCATCCTTTTTTACTTGGCTTTTACCATTGATAAAATAACTTACTTCATCATATTCACAAGGAATTACCTCATAGCCTGAAGCATCAATGAAACCGTACTTTTCGTTGCGTTGCACTTTACTTCTATCTCCATAAAAATAATCTATATATTGATAACCTTGGTCATTGCGTTTGTCGCCAAATAGATTATATATATTATAAGGATTTTTGGTATTTTCTTTTGCTTTAAATATGATTAAGTTTTTCTCTTTTATCTTCATACTATGTTCAATAAAATTAAACGGGACTAGTTTTCGCTGTATAATATTGATTAGTCCGAAATAACCATCTTGTTTGGCTATAAAGCAATTGTTATTTAGATATATAAAATCACCATCATAATCGAATGGAATTACGATATGGTTATTGCTATCTATGATTCCATATTTTGAACCTTTTTTGGCATTATATAAAATACCGTCATTGT
>Ga0114970_10001585_pt1 | contig 17018 bp, 14 predicted proteins | sample M_140205_XF_Meta_FD_87030 | JGI IMG/M metagenome (GOLD analysis project Ga0114970, IMG submission 87030) | Freshwater microbial communities from Lake Montjoie, Canada to study carbon cycling - M_140205_XF_MetaG | ecosystem: Environmental > Aquatic > Freshwater > Lake | place: Lake Montjoie... | reverse complement strand
TTAAACTAAAAGGAAATGGCTGAAGCAAAATTAGGCAGAACATACGCCAAATCTCTTTTTGATCTATCCCTTGAAAAGGGGAATACAGAAGCGGTTTATCAAGACATGTCGTTAATTCATCAGGTTTGTGAAGAAAATAGAGCGCTTATTCTGCTTCTTCAAAATCCGATCATATTTCCCGAAAAGAAAACAAGCATTCTTCGCGAAATCTTCCAAAAGAAAATTGATGCACTTACCATGCGCTTTTTGGAAATCATTGTTCACAAAAGGAGAGAAAATCAACTCTTGTCCATAACGACCGAATTTATTGCCTCCTATTTGGCATATAAAGGAATTGAAAAAGCAATTGTGACGACTGCCACAGGGCTTGATGACAAACTCAGAAGCGAAGTAATTGCGATGGTAAAAAAATCATCACAATCCAATGTTGAATTGGTCGAGAAAATAGATAAAAAACTTTTGGGTGGATTTGTATTGCGAGTGGGTGATGTTCAGTATGATGCAAGTATATCAAGAAGTTTGAAAAAACTTTCGAGAGAATTTCTTCAAAATTCCTACATCAAAAAAATTAATAATAAAAACTTAAAATAAAACAATCATGGTTGAAGTAAGACCCGATGAAGTTTCTGCTATCCTTAGGCAGCAACTTTCAGGATTAAAAACAGAGGCGGAACAAGAAGAAATTGGAACCGTCCTACAGGTTGGTGATGGTATCGCGAGGATTTTCGGATTGACAAAAGTACAATCAGGGGAATTGATCGAATTTCAAAATGGTTTAAAAGGTATTGTCCTCAATCTTGAAGAAGATAATGTGGGTGCCGTTTTGTTGGGTTCCTCCACTGAAATTAAAGAAGGGGATATCGCCAAAAGAACTGGAAAAATTGCCTCTATCCATGTGGGTGAAGGAATGCTCGGAAGGGTTATCGATACATTAGGAAATCCTATTGACGGAAAAGGCCCTATTGTTGGAGATACCTACGAAATGCCACTAGAAAGAAAAGCACCTGGTGTTGTTTTTCGTCAGCCGGTGAATGAGCCGCTGCAAACCGGAATTAAAGCTATTGACTCCATGATTCCAATTGGCCGTGGACAAAGAGAATTGATTATTGGTGACCGCCAAACCGGTAAAACGGCTGTGGCTATTGATACCATTATCAATCAAAGAGAATTTTATGAAAAAGGACAACCTGTTTTCTGTATTTATGTGGCCATAGGTCAAAAAGGTTCTACCGTTGCAAATATCCAAAAGATATTGGAAGAAAGTGGTGCAATGGCCTATACGGTTATCGTGTTGGCATCGGCATCTGATTCTGCTCCTATGCAGTTCTTTGCCCCTCTAGCAGGTGCTGCCATCGGTGAGTTTTTTAGAGATACAGGTCGCCCTGCATTGATTGTGTATGATGATCTTTCTAAACAGGCTGTTGCCTATCGTGAAGTATCTTTGTTGTTGCGTCGTCCGCCGGGACGCGAGGCTTATCCTGGCGATATTTTCTATCTGCACTCCCGCTTGCTAGAAAGGGCTGCTAAAGTAATCGCTTCCGATGAAATTGCTGCTAAAATGAACGACCTTCCTGAATCTATCAAACATTTGGTTAAAGGTGGTGGTTCTTTAACGGCCCTTCCTATCATTGAAACACAGGCAGGTGACGTTTCTGCATATATTCCAACCAATGTAATTTCTATTACGGATGGTCAGATTTTCCTTGAATCAGGCCTTTTCAACGCAGGTATCCGTCCGGCTATCAATGTGGGTATATCTGTATCTAGGGTGGGTGGAAATGCCCAAATCAAATCGATGAAAAAAGTTGCCGGTACCTTGAAATTGGATCAAGCCCAATATAGAGAATTAGAAGCCTTCTCTAAATTTGGTTCCGATTTAGATGCCGCTACCAAATCTGTAATCGATAAAGGTTCTAGAAATGTGGAAATATTGAAACAAGGTCAATACGCACCTTTTTCCGTGGAAAAACAAATTGCCATCATTTATTGTGGAACTAAAAATTTATTGAAAGAAGTTAATATCAAGAAAGTAAAAGATTTTGAAGAGGAATACCTAAGCATTCTTGAAGCTCAGCACAAGGATGTTTTAAATAATCTTCGTGATGGTAAATTGACGGATGAAGTAATCCAGGTTCTTGAAAAATTGGCAGCAGATCTTTCTCCCAAATATAAATAATCATACTGCTATCTAATAGAGAAGTAATTCAATGGGAAGTTTAAAAGAAGTAAGAAACAGAATAACCTCTGTAGGGTCAACCCAGCAGATCACAAAAGCCATGAAGATGGTTTCTGCATCAAAGCTCAGAAGAGCGCAAGATCATATTGTGCAGATGCGGCCTTTTGCCAATAAATTGAAAGAAATTCTTGAAAACCTTTCTTCAAGTATTGGTAGTGCTGATGGTGGTGCTTATGCAAAAGTTCGTCCTGCCAATAAAATTTTATTGGTTGCGTTTACTTCAAACCGCGGGTTGTGTGGTGCATTTAATTCAAATGTCATCCGGTCCATTGTGCGATTGATGCAGGGAAAATATGAAGAACAAAACAAAGCAGGAAATGTAAAGATTTACTGTGTTGGTAAAAAAGCTTCTGATTATTTTTCTAAAACATCTGCCTATATTGGAAATAGCAATGACCTTATCAATACCTCTGATTTTGATGCCTTGGCTGCTTTGGCGGAGACAATCATGAAAGAGTTTACCAAGGGAGAATATGATCGGGTTGAAATTGTATATAACCAATTTAAAAATGCTGCGGTTCAAAATGTGACCACCGAGCAATTTCTGCCCATTCAGCCGGCTGTTGTAGAGGTGAAAACCAAAATGGTTCAGGAGTATATTTTTGAGCCATCCCAATCAGAAATCGTTCTGGAATTAATTCCAAAGTCTTTGAAAATTCAGCTTTACAAAGCTTTGCTTGATTCAGTAGCCTCTGAGCATGGTGCACGGATGACTTCTATGAGCAAAGCAACTGATAACGCTCAGGAATTGCTGAAACAATTAAAATTGTCGTATAACAAAGCAAGACAAGCGTCGATAACCGCAGAAATTCTTGAAATTGTTGGCGGTGCCAATGCTCTAGGGGCTTAAAATTCTCTAGAAAATTTAAAAATAAAAAAGCCCTTATCCATTAAGGGCTTTTTTATTTCATTCAAAATGGGCATCTTTGATAAATTCATAGTAAGGATGTATTTATAAATCGATATGAAATTGGGCCTCAAAGAACATAGGAGATATTTGCTTTTATTTAGTTGTGCCATTTTATTGGTTTTTTCGACGCTCGCAATTGACTTTTTTTTTCAATTCAAAAGACCCGCCTTTTCAACGAGAGTTTTATCCTTTGAGACCAATTTGCACAATCTTGAAAAAGAAGCATCTTCTTCTCTTGAAGATATTCAGGTTAAACATCGAATTAGCAAGAAATTTTCAATAGATATTTTTAATCCATCCATTCAAAAAAAAGGGCTTACTTTTTTAATCTATTTTAATGACAGCTTAATTAGCTGGAGTGATAATCAGGCCGCATACGATGATATTCACAAGCAAAATATTCCGGAAAATAAACTTTTAAAACTTAAAAACGGATGGTATGAAGTACTGCAGAAGAAAGAAAAAGAATATACTTTTTATGCACTGATTTTGATAAAATCTGAATATTATATTCAGAATACGTATCTGCAAAACTATATCAATCCAGCTCTTGGTGTTTTTTTGCAAGATGAAATTTCTTTTTCAGAAAAAAAGGAAAAGTTTCCTGTACACGATTCTTACAATCATTTTCTTTTCTCTTTAGAGCGTATCAAAGATGTTAAATTTCATCTGCAGGATACCATTTTATTGATCCTGTATTTGCTTTCAATGGTATTGATTTGCCTAGGGATTCATCAGTTTTTAGTGGAACAATTTAAACGTCCCGGAAAATTAAAATACCTATTGTTGCTTATTTTGCCTGTATTAAAAAGTATTTGTGGGTTTTATAAAATCCCCACAGCGCTTTATGAACTAGAGTTATTTGGTCCACAACAATATGCTAGTTCATTCTGGCTCAATTCCTTGGGCGATTTTTTAATCAATACCTTGCTTTTTGTGTACCTTTTTCGTTTTGTATATAAAGTGTTTTTAAATGCAAAAAATAAGAATTCAAATCATAAAAATATTTTCTTGTACGATATTCTTATTGTTTTGCTGTTTGTCTTTATTTTCTTTTTTTCTGCTGGAATAAACTACCTGCTGTCAGGAATGATCATCAACTCAAAAATTAATTTTGATGTAAATAATATTTTTGATTTAAATATCTATAGCTATATCGGATTCTTGATAACCGGTGCTTTATTGTATGTGTTTTATCTGTTTACCGACGCCGTAATTTTATATGTTCATTCCTCAGGACGCAGCTATTCTACTCGCATCATTTTATTTCTATTGGCTGTGGCTTTCTTTGGTTCTATCATACTGTATTTTCCGGATTTTGAATTGTTCAAAGAATATGATTTTGATACTTTTCTATTGGCTTTGGCATTAATTTTTTTAATTCAATTTGTAAGATTTTATCATTCTAATTTAAATAATAATGACCAAAGGCTCACCTTATCGAGAACCATGTTGGTTATTTTATTCTTTTCGGTTTATTCTGCACAAACACTTTATGAGTTTAATATCAAAAAGGAAAGAGAACATCTTAAAATTATTTCTTCCAAACTTTTATCTGAAAGAGACTATGTCGCCGAATATTTGTTTCAAGATATTGAAAATAAAATCTCTCAGGATACCATTATTTCACATGTTTTTTTGACCGAAAATGAGAACGAAATCGAACTTAAAACTGATAAGAGACTCCATGCATTGTATTTAAATGCGTATTGGAATAAGTATGATATTCGGGTGTTTTGCTTTGATGAGGAAGGAGATATTTACCCCAATGTGAATAACATGTATGTCACAGCAGATGAATATGAAAAATTGATACGAACCCAGGGTAAATCTACTTATGGGAACCATCTCTTTTTTATGAACAGTGAAACTGGAAGAATTTCATACCTGGCCTTTATAACACTGCAAAAGAAAAATGGAATAAAACACGGCACCATTGTCATTGAATTTGCCTCTAAACTTATTCATGAAAAAATAGGATTTCCAGATATTTTTTTAGCAGAAAAGGCCTTTTATGATCAAAAGCTTTCAAAATATTCTTATGCTAGATACAAGAATGATGAATTGGTAAATCAATCAGGTAGCTATTCTTATTATCTCAACCCAAGTGTTTTTAATCTCAGCATGGGTGAATATCGTTCTATGATTTATGAAGGGTACAATCATTTTATTTATAAACCGAATAAATCCTCTCTTGTCGTGATCAGTAGACCGGTGGATTTTGCTTTTACCTATTTTACTTTGTTGTCGTATTTTTTTGCATTTTATTGTATTTCTGTTTTTCTTTACTATTTAGGGCGCCATTTGTATTTTTCTGGCTTTGTTTTCGATATGAATTTTAAAACCAGAATTCAAACAACCTTTTTGTTGATTGTTTTTATTTTGATGATCACAATAGGTGGGGGCACTATTTATTATCTCGTTATAAAAAACATGGATAAACAGGTATCCTTTATCGAGGAAAAGGTAACGTCATTGATTGTCCTGCTTGAAAATGAAATGCATGAGAACCGAAGTGGTAAACTGACTTTTAATGCTGATCAGGAAATTGTTTTGAATACATTATCAAATAATATTGGTACAAATTTTAACATGTATAATGTTCAAGGTTCTTTGGTTTTTTCCTCCCAACCTAAAATTTATGAATCCGGAATTATGGCATCAAAAATGCATCCTGAGGCATGGGCGAAGTTTCATTCAAATCAAAGGACTTTTTTTACACAACAAGAAAAAATAGGAGCACTTAGTTATATTGCTGCTTATCAGCCTATTCGGAATGTAAATAACCAAGTAATTGGCTATTTGAATCTGCCTTATTTTGCCAAACAATCGGAACTCAATAAAGAAATTTCTTCCTTTATTGTCGTGCTGATTAACATTTATGTGTTGATTTTTATGCTTGCTTTGCTTGTGGTTTTTGTCATTGCGGATCGACTTACCAAGCCACTTAAAATTATTAGAGACAAATTGAGGTCAACGCGCTTGGATAATACCAATGAGCCTATTGTATGGGGTAAAAATGACGAGATTGGTGAGTTGGTGGAAGTGTATAACCATATGCTCGATGAGCTAGCTCTTAGTGCAGAAAAATTGGCCCGTTCTGAGAGAGAGTCTGCTTGGAGAGAGATGGCCAAACAGGTGGCACATGAAATAAAAAATCCGCTTACGCCCATGAAATTGAGCATACAATATCTCCAAAAGGCTTGGCAGGATCAATCTCCGGAAATAGATACCATTATTGCAAGAATTTCAAAAACCATTGTTGAGCAAATTGATACCCTTTCTATCATCGCCAGCGAGTTTTCAAATTTTGCGCAAATGCCCAAAACCGAAAAAATTGTTTTAAATCTCGCAGATCTTTTGCAGAATGCCTTAGCGCTTTACGAGGGCATGCAGGGCGTTTCGCTAAGCATGCAGGCGAACTCAAATGAGGAGGCTTGGGTGCTGGCCGATAAAAATCAGCTCCTGAGAGCGTTTAATAATGTACTTCAAAATGCCATTCAATCGATTCCCGAAAACAAACACGGAATCATTACGGTTCATTTGCAATCTTCAAAGGGCATGCATCTTATACGTGTTTCAGATAATGGCAGTGGCATTTCAGATGAACAAATTCCTTTTGTTTTTTATCCCAATTTCACTACAAAAACAGCTGGAATGGGCTTAGGGCTTGCTATGGTTAAAAATATCATTGAAAGCAGTTCCGGTAAAATTTGGTTTGAAACACAGTTTAATGTCGGAACCACCTTTTACATGCAATTACCGGCAGAAAATGTGGTAAATTTGTAAATGGTCTAAGCTACCTTTTATTCCTTTTTTCGCAATGTCTTGGGCTTTATATATATTTGCATGGAAAGTAAAACCGTATGATTATTAAAAGATTTTGAAATGAATAGACCCATTAGAATATTGGTAGCAAAAGTTGGACTTGATGGTCATGATCGGGGTGCTAAGGTGATTGCTTCATTCCTTCGTGATGCCGGGATGGAAGTGATTTATACCGGACTTCGCCAAACACCAGAAATGATTGTAAATGCGGCTTTGCAGGAAGATGTGGATGCCATTGGAATCAGCATTCTTTCAGGTGCACACATGACGGCATTTCCAAAAATAATTTCTCTCATGAAAGAAAAAGGTTTGGAAAATGTTTTACTAACCGGTGGCGGAATTATTCCTGATCAAGATATGGAAAAACTCAGTCAAATGGGAGTGGGTAAGCTTTTCCCGCCAGGAACGGATACTTCTCAAATCATTGAATACATCTCTCAATGGGTAGAGAAAAACCGCAATAGCTAGTTTTTTTAATCATTTGATATTTGCCAATTCTTTATCATAAAATGAAAAATACAACCCTTCATTCTTTCGAAAATATTTTGTTGTCTATTGAGGGCAACACACTCCTTATTACCATTAATAGGCCTGATAAGCTGAACGCTTTGACCTTTCATACCGTTCGTGAAATCGGCCTGGCAATGGATTATGCCCTCGCCAATGCGGATATTTACGGTATTATGATTACCGGTGCAGGTGCCAAATCATTTGTCGCAGGGGCTGATATTTCTGAATTTATTGGACTCAGTTTAGAGGAAGGGAAAAAATTGAGTATCCACGGTCATGAGGTTTTTTCTAAAATTGAAAATAGTTCCAAGCCTGTTGTTGCAGCTATCAATGGTTTTGCTCTTGGTGGTGGTTGCGAATTGGCAATGGCATGCCATCTTCGGATTGCGAGTTCCAATGCTCGATTTGGTCAGCCTGAAGTGAAATTAGGCCTGATTCCCGGCTATGGTGGAACCCAAAGATTAACGATGCTTGTTGGAAAGACCAATGCCTTAAAGCTGATGTTAACAGGTGACATGATACTCGCTGATGAAGCCTTTCGGTTGGGCTTAATTAATCAGATTGTAGAACAGCCCGATTTAATCAATGCTTGTCTGCAGTTGCTGGATAAAATATATGCGCAATCTCCTCTTGCAATAGGTAGTGTTATAAAAAGTGTAAATGCCCATTATGCGCATGGTGTTGATGGTTTCGCTACTGAAATTTCTGAGTTTTGCACCTGCTTTTTAACCGATGATTTTAAAGAAGGTGCCTCTGCTTTTATTGAAAAAAGAAATCCTGTTTTCAAAAAAAAATAACATGAAAAAGGCGCTTTCCATTCAGGTATTTGGCCTTGTTCAGGGGGTGTGGTTCAGAAAATCTACACAGGAAAAGGCTATTGAATTAGGGATCGCAGGATTTGTGAAAAATGAAAATGATGGAAGTGTGTATATCGAAGCTGAAGGAAGCGAAAATCATTTAAAAATATTTGTGGACTGGTGTCATATAGGGCCTTCAGGGGCCAACGTTTCCAAAGTGATGAGTAAACAAGCATCTATGCAAAATCATGTCCATTTTGTTATCAAAAAATAAGTTCTAATTTCACCTCTCAAATAGATCTGCGACTTATCGAGTCGCCAGAATTCATCTCCAATTTCAAGTTCATTTTGAGTCATATTAAAAAATTAGCAGGACAGACCGCCATTTATGGCTTAAGCAGCATCATCGGACGCTTGCTTAACTATATTCTTACGCCCCTTTTGGTAAGGGTTTTTAACCCTGGAGAATTTGGTGTGAATACCGAATTTTATGCCTATGTTTCCTTCTTTATCATTCTTTTTACCTATGGAATGGAAACAACCTATTTTCGATTTTTTACCACCGTTCAAGACACGAAAAAAGTTTTTAATACTTCCCTGATTTCCTTGATTTTATCCTCCGTTCTGCTAAGTGGGCTTTTTGTATTTTTTTCCCCTTTTATTTCAGAAAGCATTCATTATAAAAATCATCCTGAATATATATCTTGGTTTGCAATTATTCTTGGCTTAGATGCCATTTCAATTATCCCCTTTGCCGAGTTAAGGGCGCGGAATAAGCCTCTTCTTTTTGCCGGTATTAAACTGATAAATATCGCCTGCAATATTCTTCTTACGCTGTTCTTTATTGTTGGATGTCCCTATATATTGTCTCATGAGTATTTATTCTTTTGGCAGCCTTTTGTGCATGCGGTATACAATCCTTCTATTGGAATAGGTTATATTTTTATTGCCAATCTCATGAGCAGTGCGATTAGTATTCTGCTTTTGTTACCCATCATCCTAAAAATAAAATGGCAATTTGATTTGGCTTTATGGAAGGAAATGATGAAGTATGGAATGCCTATGCTTATTGTGGGTTTTGCAGGTATGGTGAATGAAACAATGGACCGTATTTTACTTAAATTTTATTTGCCTTTGTCTCCGGAAAAGGCAATGATTCAAGTGGGTATTTATGGCGCCTGTTATAAATTGTCTTTAATCATGACCCTCTTTGTGCAGGCCTTCCGAATGGCTGCTGAGCCCTATTTTTTCTCTCAGTCCCAACATAAAGACTCAAAAGAAATGTATGCGCTAACGATGAAATATTTTGTCATGGTATGTTCCTTTATTTTTTTGTTTGTCATGGTTTATATGGATGTTTTTAAATATTTTGTTGGAAAAGAAGGCTCTGCATTTCATCAAGGATTGAAAGTGGTTCCCTTGCTTCTTTTGGCCAATCTATGCTTAGGGGTTTATTACAACCTTTCTATTTGGTATAAAATCTCCAATAAAACCGGCATCGGTGCTTTGATTGCTTTGGGAGGTGCTGCCATTACCATTGTTTTAAATGTGGCACTGATTCCTTCCTATGGATTTATGGGATCGGCTTGGGCTACCCTTATTTGCTACACCGCGATGATGTTGGCTTCTTATTTTTTTGGGACGGTTTATTACCCCATTTCATATCCGGTTTTCTCTCTTTCCGCATACTTTCTGCTCTCCATTTGTCTATATTTCCTAAGTCAAATGTACTCCCATTTTACAAGCAATTTGACTTTCCAAATGATTGGGAATACCATTATTTTGTTGATATTCCCCCTCATTGTATACATTTTCGAAAAACCAAAAAAAATACTACCTTGAGGCCCTTTTAGTCCAAGTATTAAGGATGAAATGGCATATAAACCCGGACCTTAAAAAAATATGAAAGTACGTATCATTAATCGCTCTACCCATGATCTTCCATCCTATGCAACAGAAGGTTCTGCGGGGATGGACCTTAGGGCTTTTATTCCTGAGCCCATTGAAATGGCCCCTTTTCAGAGGGTTTTGATTTCTACAGGTATTTTTATCGAACTTCCTATTGGTTTTGAAGCACAAATTCGTACCAGAAGCGGGATGGCATTTAAAAATGGAATTGCCGTGCTGAATTCGCCCGGTACAATTGATGCCGATTACAGAGGGGAAATAAAGGTTTTACTCATTAATCTTTCTTCGGAAAACTACATCATTTCCAATGGAGAAAGAATTGCACAAATGGTTGTTGCTCCTCATTCCCAGGTAGAATGGGTTTCTGTAGAAGAATTGCCCGATTCCATTAGAGGCATGGGAGGATTTGGTCATACCGGAATGAAATAGATCCTTACAATAAATTAAACAAATAATAGTTTCAGATATACAAATTTATAAATTATGAAAATTATTGTACCTATGGCAGGAATGGGAAAAAGAATGAGACCCCATACCCTTACGGTTCCTAAACCTCTTCTGCCTATTGCCGGTAAACCAATCGTTCAATTACTTGTTGAAGATATCAAAAAAGTTTGTGGTGAACAAGTCGAAGAGGTGGCCTTTGTCATCGGCGATTTTGGAAAAGAAGCCGAACAAACATTAATGGATATAGCCTCGGCCATTGGCGCCAAAGGATCTATTTATTATCAGCATGAAGCCCTGGGAACCGCTCACGCCATCCTTTGCGCCCAGGAAGTACTGAACGGAAAAGTGGTGGTCGCTTTTGCCGATACCTTGTTTAGTCCCGATTTTACAATGGATCATTCGCATGATGGCGTCATTTGGGTGAAAAAAATTGAAGACCCCAGTGCTTTTGGTGTAGTAAATGTGGATGAAAACAATGTTATCACTGATTTTGTTGAAAAACCCAAACACTTTGTGTCGGATTTAGCCATCATTGGTATTTATTATTTTAAAGATGGAAACAATCTGCGTGAAGAATTGCAGTATTTGATTGATAAAAATATCATGGAAAAAGGTGAATATCAACTCACCAATGCCCTAGAAAATATGAAATCAAAAGGCGCTCGATTTGTGCCTGGAAAAGTCTCCGAATGGCTCGACTGTGGAAATAAAGATGCCACCGTCAATACCAATCAGAGAATTCTTATTCGAAAACAAAATGAATCTTTGATAGATCCTTCACACCTCAACAGAAATTCGGTTGTTATTCCCCCTTGCTACATAGGCCCCGGTGTTGAATTGATTAATTCTGTAATTGGTCCTCATGTTTCAATAGGAAGCCATTCCAAAATTGAAAATTCAGTGATTTCAAATAGCATTGTACAATCGAATGCCATAATTAAAAATGCAGTGATTGATAATTCAATGGTGAGCAATTTTGCCCAATATCATGGACAGAAAAAAGAATTAAGTATTGGTGATTATTCTGTTCAACAATAAAAAATGAACATGAAAAAATATGTTTCGCATACCCTCTTGTTTTTATGGATGTCAATGGTATGCCTTTTGGGTTGTAAAACACCAGAATTATCTGGATCTGAACATGTAAAAGGAAAGGCCTTGGCCTCTTCGAAAGAAAATGCGGATTTGCTTTACCTTTTTTTTAATGCCAATAAAGAAAAGATTTTAGGCAATTTCGAAACCGCTTCAGGCCTTTTTGCCCAGTGTATCAAACTAGATAAAGACAACCATGCCTCCATGTACGAGTTGGCTCTTTTGGATGAACAGCAAGGAAAATATTCAGAAGCCCTTTCTTTAATTAAAAATGCGGTAGCACACGATCCTAAAAATAGTTGGTATATGATTGCTTATGCCGAAATTTTAAAGAAAAATAAAAAATTTAATGATGCCGTTGCTGTTTATTCCCAATTACTCAAATATGAGCCGGATCGCGTAGATTTTTATTACAGCTTGGGCACTACCCAAATGCATGCAGGAAAATATGTCGATGCCATTAAAACATATGATAAGTTGGAAGAACAAATTGGCATTTCTCCTGAGATTTCTACCCAAAAAGAAAAATTATATATCAAACTCAATAAAGTAGAAAAAGCCATTCTGGAATTGCAAAAGCTTATTGATGCCTTTCCACAAGAATCCTCATATTATGGCATGCTTGCTGAACTTTATCAGGCAAATAGCATGAACGACAAAGCATTCGATACCTACAATAAAATCTTGAAAATGGATCCGAATAATCCATACATTCATTTGTCCCTCGCCGATTATTACAGAACCATTAATAACAAGGAAAAATCTTTTCAGGAATTAAAGCTTGCTTTTAATAATAAAGATATGGAAGTGGATACCAAAATTCAAATTTTAACTTCCTATATTCAGTTGCAGCAAACCAATGAAGAACTTCGTTCTCAGGCCTATGAACTTGCTCAAATTCTTCTGGAAACGCATCCCGATGAATCAGAGCCTTATGCTAGATATGGAGATTTGCTTCTTCAGGACAAAAAAATTGCCGAAGCCCGGGATCAGTATCGACATGCACTTCAAGTGGATAAAAAAAGCTATTTGGTTTGGGAGTTTTTATTGCGCACCGACCTTGCCATCAGCGATTATAATGCCCTGCTTGCCGAAAGTGATGAGGCTCTGAGTCTTTTCCCAAATCAGGCATTCGTATATTTTTGCAATGGCCTTGCCAAAATGGAGAAAAATCAAAATGAGGAAGCCCTTGAAATTTTTAATGCTGGTTTGAATCTCATTATTGATAATAATTTACTGAAAATCCAATTTTATACCAGCATTGGCGATTTGTATCATAAAATGAAAAAAAATAAGGAGTCTGATGAGGCATTTGAAGAAGCCCTTAAGCTAGATCCTAAAAACGCCTTGGTTTTAAATAATTACAGCTATTATCTTTCCGTTCGTTCTGAAAATCTTGAAAAAGCAGAAAAAATGTCCTTGCTTTCGAATCAACTCGATCCTGAAAATGCCAATTCTCAAGATACCTACGGATGGATTTTGTATAAAGAAAAAAAACACCAGGAAGCCAAAGAATGGCTTGAAAAAGCACTAAAAAATGATGGCGAAAAAAGTGCTACCCTTCTAGAACATTTAGGTGATATTCTCTTTCAACTGGGGGATGCTGAAAATGCCCTTATTTATTGGCAAAAAGCAAAATCTGCAGGCGAAGGATCCGAGTTATTAAATAAAAAAATAAGCGAAAAAAAACTCTATGAATAAAAATCTTTTTCATACCCGTTTTTTGAGTTGTTTTGTATTGAAAATAAGTTTTGTTTTGTGCTTGCTTTATTCACTTTCTGCTTGCAAAACCATTAGAAAGGTGCGTAAAAATCCGGTTGATGAAAAATCAATTTCTCAGCTTTTGCAATTGTTGTCGGATAATGAATTTAAACCCGATTGGTTCAGTGCAAAAACCAATGCAACCATCAATTTGGGCGGGAAAGAAAATACTGTGTCGGCCTCTTTAAGAATAAGACGCGATAGCATCCTTTGGATTTCCTTTTCTACGCTTGGAATTGAAATGGCAAGAATCCTTATTACACAAGACTCTGTAAAAATGATTGACCGTATCAATTCAAAATACCTTTTGGCAGATTATAGCTATTTTAAAAAATTGTTAAACACACCCATTTCTTTTGAAGATGTGCAGTCTATTGTTTTTGGGAATTCCTTCTCCCTGAAAGAGGATAAAAAATACAGAAGCGCTTATATTGATAGCTCCTATTATGTGCTAAGTACCCTTGGCAAGCGAAAACTTAAAAAAAACATACTCGAAGATCGTGACCCCAATAAAAAATTTGTTCAAGATCTTTGGATTGAACCAATTCATTATAAATTAGCAAAAATCAATATCGAAGACCAAAAAAACAATGTAAAAATGATTTGCCAATATGATCATTTTAAAACCTTGGATGATAGTACCTCTTATCCCTTTCAAAATACCATCGAAATCCGCTCTAAAATAAATATCAGTGTTCTATTAGACTATTCAAAGGTTAGTGTTCATAAAACCCTTGAATTTCCTTTTGGTATTTCTGATAAATATGAAAAAATAAATTAAAATATACAATTAATCATCTTAAAAATAGTTTATCGTATTGAAGGCTTCTAAATCAAAGGATTTACTATCCAATCGGTTTTGGTTCATCTGCAAAATCAGAAGGGTATATGTACCTATACTGTCCTTAATCTTGTTATTATCTTTTATCAATTCTGCTTCGTTTGCTCAATCGAAAAAAGATTTGGAAAAGAAAAAAGAACAATTGCACAAGGCCATTGAATATACCAATAAATTGCTCGAAGAAACCAAAAAGAATAAAAATGTTTCATTAAATCAGCTGATTACCCTCAATAAAAAAATTAGCATGCGAGAAGAGTTGATTTCTACCATAACCAATCAACTGGGAATGCTTGAAACGCAAATCGTCATTATCAATCAAGTTGCTGCTGGCTTGGAACAAGATCTCCAAAAGTTGAAAAAAGAATACGCCCAAATGGTCGTATATGCATATCGAAACCAAAGTGCCTACAATAGACTCATGTTTATCTTTGCGTCTAAAGATTTTAACCAAGCCTACAAAAGACTCAAATACCTTCAACAATACTCTGCCTATAGACAAAAACAGGCTATGCTGATCAATATAAAACAAAAAATTCTCAACGATAAAAGGATAGAGCTTCAAAATAAACTTCTTGATAAAAAGAAGTTGCGTACCAATGAAGAGGATGAAAAGTATACTTTAAGTTACGAAAAAAATGAGCAGGAAATGACGCTCACTACCTTGCAAGAAAAGGAAAAACAACTTAAAAAAGAATTGCGCGAGAAACAAAAGGCCGAGGACAGATTAAACAGAGCCATTGAAGATATTATCCGTCATGAGATAGATGCTGCCAAAAAGAAGGCAATGGCCGATGGTAAAAAAATAGCACCAGGAGCAACTTCTCTCAATCTTACCCCGGAGGCGTTGAAGTTAAGCGAAAACTTTGCTGGCAATAAAGGGTCGCTTCCCTGGCCTGTAGAGCAGGGTATGATTACCGGCACCTTTGGGGTACACCCGCATGCGGTTTGGAAAGATATTATGGTTAAAAACAATGGCATTGATATCAATTCTGCCAGAGGAGCCTTTGCTCGTTCCATTTTTGGTGGTGTGGTAACTGGGGTTGTCGTCATCCCCGGAGCTTTTAAAGCCGTCATTATCAGGCATGGTGAATACCTCACCGTGTATTCCAATTTGGAAGAAGTGTATGTGAAAATGGGTGATAATGTAAGTATTAAACAAAAAATTGGGCTTGTACATACCAATGAAGAAGAATCCAAAACAGAAGTCCATCTAGAGATTTGGAAAGGGACAAATAAACTTGACCCCGCTCCTTGGCTCTTTTCTAAAAAATAATTCGTATCTTTGCAAAAAAAATAAACAAAAATGACAATTTCAAATGTAATCCTTGCGATATTCGGATTGGGTGGGCCAGAAATCTTCCTGGTATTGGCTGTGCTGCTCGTAATATTTGGAGGAAAAAAAATCCCTGAATTGGCTAGAGGCCTTGGAAAAGGAATTAAAGAATTTAAAGATGCTTCTAAAACAGGAACAGGCGAAGAAGAAAATAAAGATAAAAAGTAAATTACCAAAGGAATACCCTGCTTTTTTTGATCTCAAATAATAGTGGCGGTAAAGATTAGGTTATTATTTAAGTTATTGATAATTAATTGTTTAAAGCAAATTTGCCGTTATAGCCATCAGGATGTTTGGCCATATTTTTTTAATATATTCACAAGCCTTTAAAACGAAGGCAAAAGATTAGTAAAGACATTGAAAATAAGAAACAAAATTAAAATGGGTTGCAGTAGAATACTGTGGATATCGGTATTTTTTATGCCACTTTCAGTTTTTTCTCAAAATACAACAATCCCTTCCACTGTTAGGCAGAAGGATGAAATTACCGAAAATGACCCAATCGTGGCGATGTTGGATAGTTTGGTTTCCCAACATTTTCTCGATAAAACAAGCACACAATACGCTTCTTTAAATGCCAATAAACGATTTGCTTCTACCGAAATACCCGTTTATTCTGAGGAGGTATACCGAAAACGACTATCTTCCCTGAATACGCCTATTCCATTTGAATATAATGAATCGGTGAGGAATTACATCAATTTGTACGCAAATAGAAAAAAAGAACTTACCGCTAGGGTTTTGGGTTTATCCCAGATGTATTTTCCCATGTTTGAGCAAATTTTGGATCAACAAGGTCTACCATTGGAATTTAAATATTTAGCCATTGTAGAATCTGCATTGAATCCCAATGCTGTTTCAAGTGCCGGCGCAACCGGTATATGGCAATTTATGTTCAATACCGCCAAGATGTATTCCCTCAACATCAATTCATTAATTGATGAAAGAAAAGATCCCTATAAAGCAACTTATGCGGCTTGTGAGTATTTTAAAAATATGTATGCCATTTACAAAGATTGGTTGCTTGTCATTGCCGCATACAATTGTGGACCGGGTAATGTAAATAAAGCCATCGCTAGGTCTGGCGGGAAAAAAAATTTCTGGGAAATTTCTAAATATCTTCCTGCTGAAACCAGAGGGTATGTGCCTGCCTTTATTGCCGTAAACTATGTGATGTCCTATGCCGCTGAGCATAATATCAATACCATTCCACCTGCAATTTCCTATTTTGAAACCGATACGGTGAAAATCAATAAGCCATTGAGCTTTGAATTCCTTTCGGCCCAATTGGATATTCCGCTTTCTGTGCTGGAATATCTCAATCCATCTTTTCGTCGCAATATTATTCCTTCCAC
>Ga0114970_10001583_pt1 | contig 17024 bp, 14 predicted proteins | sample M_140205_XF_Meta_FD_87030 | JGI IMG/M metagenome (GOLD analysis project Ga0114970, IMG submission 87030) | Freshwater microbial communities from Lake Montjoie, Canada to study carbon cycling - M_140205_XF_MetaG | ecosystem: Environmental > Aquatic > Freshwater > Lake | place: Lake Montjoie... | reverse complement strand
CTGAGGATCATTCTATTTTTGTAAAATCAGAGTCTAAATTAATTAAAATCAATACAGAAAACATATTGATGATTGAGGCTTTGGCTGACTATGTAAGTATTTACACGGATACCAAAACCTTTACCATTCATGGCACCATGAAAGGCTTTGAATCCAAGCTTCCCCCAGATGAATTTATTCGCATACATCGATCCTATATCGTGAGATTCAATGCCATTACAGAAATTGAAAACAACCATATCCGCTTGGGGAAAAAACTCCTACCCATAGGAAAGAACTACAAAGAAAATTTGCTGAAAAGAATCAACCTGATTTGATTCCTTAAAAGTAAATGGGGTGCATCACCCATTTCCCATTGCTTTTCAATTCAAGGGTAGGTAAGGGTATTTTGATCATGCTAACACTATTCAATACCGATTTCAACCATCTTTTTTTGGTTTTGATTCTCGACAGTTCAATTTCCGGTGAAAAAAAGAATTGCCTGTTTCTTTGAAATTGGGGATACGGATTCCCTGCAGCATCTCTGATGGGATTTGCATTGCCCCCAATCATTCCCTCTGCACCATAGCCAAAAGCCAAACTGAGCCAGGAAGGAATCTTTGTATTTGAGGAGGCAAAAGAAGAAAGATTGATCGATAGCCAATAGGTTTGTGCATTATAATCTTTCAGCATCTGTTCTGCAAGGCTATGCCCAAGCAAATTGGAACGATATACAGCATAAGTACTTGGTAGAAAAGAATATTTCATGCGAATTCGCTGTTCATGCCACGCCAGCTCCTGCCCCAAAAAAAGGCCTGCCCCACTGATATTGGCTAGCATATCTACCGATGAAAAGCCCCAACCATGTGAAAACCCATCAAAAACTTCTATCGAAGTCATGCATAATAATGAGGCAGCGGTGGACGTCCAAGCATTGACATTCCTATCTAGACCGGTCCATGATGCCAGATCTGAAGCATATCGACTGATGTGATAAGCGCTAAATACATGCCCAGCTTTATCCATTTGCAACCATTCATGGGTATCATTAAAAGCATGAAATTTTTCAGTAGCAAATCCTTTATACCAAGCAGAATATAAAACCGCCATGCTACCGACATACAAGCTAGCCGATGCCATGCCAACTATTTTGACACGCTTTGCTACATCCATTTTCGGTGGATTGACAATAGAAAGACTGTCTTGAGCTCTAATACCCTGAAAGGAAAAAGCAAAAAACAAGAATCCTGCTAAAAATGACTTCAAGCGATAGATTAATGGCGTTTTTTGCGGATCCAAAGAAATGCATTTTATGCCCAAAGCAAGCAGATAAAATATGATGTGTCAAAATAACACATATCCAGAAATAGGGATAAAATCTATTTGCTTGGAAGGGTGCTAAGGAGGCAGTAATTCAGATTAATCCAACAATACTTTTCGGGCTGTTTCAAGAATATGAAGAGCACTTTTTCGATCAGAAGACTCTGCATAGGTTCGCAATACAGGCTCTGTGCCTGAAGGCCTGATCATCAACCAATCTCCATTTTCGAAATAATATTTATACCCGTCTAAGGTATCTAGTTTGGCAACCTTAAACTCACCAAAAGACTGGTACACATTTTTTTCGCAATTTTCAATGATTTGCTGTTTCAAACTTTCCTCGATTTGCAAATCAGAGCGTTCAAAAGCAAAAGGACCTGTCAATGCATAAACTTCCTGAATCAGTTCCTGCAAACTTTTACCGGATTTAGCCATAAACTCCCAAATAACCATACCCATCCAAATTCCATCTCTTTCGGGAATATGACCTCTAATGGCGATACCGCCGGATTCTTCTCCACCAACCAACACATCTTCAGTAATCATAATACCGCAGATGTATTTAAACCCAATCTTAACAATATCCAATGGCAAGCCATATATTTCACATAGTGTATTTATTTTTTGTGAAGAAGAAAAAGCCGTACATACTTTCCCTTTTTGTCCTTTGTACTTGTATAAATAGTGAATCAACAACAAGATGATGTGATGTGAATCGATAAAATTTCCTTTGTTGTCAAACATCCCCAATCGGTCTGCATCTCCATCGGTAACCAAGCCGCAATCAATATCGCCGCTGAGTTTTATCATCTCAGAAAATTCCCCTAAATTTTTAAGAATGGGTTCTGGTGGAACACCTTCAAAACCCGGATTATAATCGCAATGCAAGGTGGTGATATCGGGCAATAGCCTTCTCATCACATTTTGACCTGCACCATACATGGCATCATATGCGAAGTTCATTCCTGAATTTCGGATGGCATCGAGATCAAAATTTTCTTCAACTTGTTTGCAGTACATGCTTTCCAAGTCAATATATTCTAGCAAACCACTTTTCAGAAAATCGTGCAAGCCAAGCGATGAAGTATCAATAGCAGCTAAATCAGGTATCAATTTTTCGATTTCATCGACATTTTCAGGCAAAAGAGGACCGCCATAATGACCTTTCAGCTTAAAACCATTGTATACAGGCGGATTGTGACTTGCCGTTATAATAATTCCTAAATTTGACTTCATTTTTACCGTTCCCAATGAAATCATGGGTGTAGAAACAAAGCCTTTGGCTAAATATACTTTAACGCCATAAGAACAAAGTATTTTGGTAACCGTTTCCGCAAAAAGTTCACCGGCAAAACGACAATCATGACCCACCACAACGGAAGGTTTATTTTGTTGTTGAAGCCATTTGGCAGTTGCCTCAGCAACTCTTTCCACATTGGCCACAGTGAATTCTTTGGCAATAATGGCTCTCCAGCCGTCGGTGCCAAATTTGATTGATTGAACAGCTCTGATGGGCTCTCCTATTGAATTTTCCATATCTATGCCTTTTAATTAAGGGCGCAAAGATAGTGATTTTTGATTTAAATTATAACAGATAGGAAACGCACTGTGATCTAAATCATCGAAAAAATCAGTCTTTACGGAATTTCTTATAGGTATAAATTCCTGCCATTAAGAGTCCTGAAAACAAAAGCAGTCCGCCAACCCCCCAAAGCATGCCCAGGGTATTTTGCAATTCTACTAAAAATACAATAGCCACCAAAAATACGGTAGCCACTTCATTGAAAATGCGCAATTGCATTGATGAATAGGCTATAATTCCGGATTTAAGTTGTTTGAATATTTTACCGCAGAGAAGATGATACGCTATCAACAAGACCACCAGCACCAACTTTAGCACCAACCAAGCATACAAACTCCAGCTCCAAGAAGCAAAATAATTGTGAAGCAGGAGATACCCAAAAAGAAGGGTTCCTATCATCGAAGGCCAGGTGATGCCATACCACAGACGTTTTTCCATCAGACGATATTGAGTCTGTAGAATGCTCTTTTTAGGCTCTTCAAATGTCTCTGCCTCGGTATGATAGATAAAAAGGCGGACGATATAAAACAAACCCGCAAACCAGGTAACTACAAAAATAATATGCAGAGCTTTGATATAGAACATGATTTCGATTTACAAGAGGGTAAAAATAAAGAAAAGCAAGCAAGCTTTTAAATTTTTAGAAATAATTTGTGCTTTTACGCTTTTTGAATCGAAACAACCTACAGATAAAAAAATACCAAATACAAAGTGCCTTATAAACAGGTCTCTATCAATATTTACAATTGCAAGAAGGAGAAAAAAAGATTTGAGCAGCAGGGAAAATATCAATAATTTTTTGCTGATCCTCACTGTTCAGCATGATGCCACGCATTTCAATATATTTGAGCTTTTCGATTTTACCCATTGCTTGCGGGAAATTGGCAACACTGGTATCCCACAATTCAAGCCTTTCAAGATTCACCAGAGAGGCCATTTGGGAAGGAATACTGTCAATATCGTTGCGACTGATGATGAGCGTCTTTAAATGAGACAATTTTCCAATTTCCGGTGGCAAACCCAATAGTTTATTTGATGAAACATCTAATTTCTGCAATTGTGTCAATTCCCCAATATTTGCAGGCAGGGAATCGATTTTGTTTTTAGAGAGATCCAAGCTTCTCAGGTTCTTACATTGAAAAATTTCAGCAGGGAAAACTTTCAGCTTTTTCCTGGAAAGCCTCAGATGATAGACATTTTCAGGGCTTTTCATGGCTTCCAACAAACTCGTAAACAATCGGCTGCTGTCAGGCTGTTGTACTTGCGCATCAGCAGTATTTACAGATAGGGTTATGAAAAACCAAAACAATAAGATCAAAACACTCCTCATCAAAACAATATTACACTATTTACGCCTTGAAAGCAAATTTATTGTATGTGTACGATCCATTTCCAATTGCTGTTTTAATTCAACCAAATTCGAAAACTTGATTTCATCACGAATTTTGGCTTTAAAAAAAACGGTGATTTCTTCTCCATAAATTTGTTTATCGAAATCGATAATATGGGCCTCTATCGTCCTTGATTTTCCGAAAACGGTAGGTCTATAGCCGATGTTCATCATTCCCTTATATATCCTCCATCCGCACTTCACATGCACGGCATATACGCCATCAGCCGGAATAAGCTTATGTTTATCTGCCATATGAATATTTGCCGTGGGAAATCCAATGGTATGTCCCAAATGCGCACCTTCCTCTACCCTCCCTTTTAAAGAATACATATATCCCAATCCGGAAGCGGCGAGTTCCACATCTCCGGCAAGCAAGGCATTACGTATTTTTGTGGAGCTAACAGACTTTTCATTAAAACTTTTTTCTTCAATCTCTACCAAATCAAAACCCTTCAGCGGAGCAAGTTTTTGCAAGCTGGCAAAGCTACCTTCTCTATTTTTACCAAATTGATGATTAAAACCTATAACCAAGGTTCGGGTTCCCAAAGCCTTTACCAAAACCTGATCTACAAATTCTTCTGAGCTCAGAGCCGCAAATTCCTTGGTAAAGGGGCAAATGATTAAATAATCAATCCCCGCTTTCAACAAAGAATCTATTTTTTCGTCCTCCGTCTGCAACAAATGCAATTCTTCATCACCATGCAGAACGATACGTGGATGGGGATGAAAGGTAAGCAATACCGTTTCACCATGGTGTGCACGGGCGATAGAGCCCATTTTGGTAATTAGCGACTTGTGACCGATATGAACCCCATCAAATGTCCCTAATGTTACAACCGGATGATTTAATTTGGGGAATTCATCCAATGACCGATAAATTTTCAATGATTTTTGTTTTTTTTGATAAAAACTGAAGAATATGCAGCAAAAATAAAAAAATTACCACCATCAATTGTTATATAATATTTAAAAAGATAACTTTGCACCCTGAAAATTCATTAATATTCTCTAAGATATTGAAAATCATGTTAAATAAAGGAAAAGTAGTTCAGGTAATCGGTCCGGTACTCGACGTATGTTTCGAGCAGGAAGGCGATAATCAGTTGCCAAATATTCTAGACGCGCTAGAAATCGTCAAAGAAAACGGGCAAAAAATTATTTTAGAATGCCAACAGCACATTGGCGAAAATACGGTAAGAGCCATTGCGATGGATTCTACGGACGGACTTGTAAGAGGAATGGAAGTTATTGCGACTGGATTTCCTATTATGATGCCTGCCGGAGAAGAAATCAAAGGCCGTCTCTTTAATGTAGTAGGCGAAAGCATTGATGGTATAGGCCCTTTAAAAGCAAAAGGAAGCTTATCCATTCATCGTGATGCACCAACCTATGATAATCTTTCTACAGAAACCGAAGTTTTGTTTACCGGTATCAAGGTAATTGATTTGCTAGAGCCGTATTCAAAAGGGGGTAAAATTGGTTTGTTTGGAGGCGCAGGAGTTGGTAAAACCGTGTTAATCATGGAGTTAATCAACAATATCGCCAAAGGATATGCCGGACTATCTGTTTTTGCTGGTGTAGGAGAGAGAACGCGTGAAGGAAATGACCTTTTGCGCGAGATGATCGAGTCAGGCGTTATTAAATATGGAAAAGAATTCCAAGAGTCTATGGAAAATGGCGGATGGGATCTTTCCAAAGTAGATATGAAAGAATTGGCTCAATCTCAAGCAACCTTGGTATTCGGACAGATGAATGAACCACCCGGAGCGAGAGCAAGAGTAGCCCTTTCAGGACTTACCCTGGCAGAGTATTTCAGGGATGGTGATGAAAAATCAGGAGGAAGAGATATTTTATTCTTCATCGACAACATTTTCCGCTTTACACAAGCAGGTTCTGAGGTATCGGCACTTTTAGGACGTATGCCATCGGCTGTAGGGTATCAACCTACTTTGGCTACTGAAATGGGATTGATGCAAGAAAGAATTACGTCAACCAAAAGAGGTTCAATTACCTCTGTTCAAGCGGTATACGTACCTGCGGATGACCTTACCGATCCGGCTCCGGCAACAACTTTTGCCCACTTGGATGCCACAACGGTATTGAATAGAAAGATTGCCGAGTTGGGTATTTATCCAGCGGTGGATCCATTGGATTCTACATCTCGTATTCTGACTGCCAAAATTGTAGGCCATGAACATTATAATATGGCTCAGCGCGTAAAAGAAATTCTTCAACGCTACAAAGAATTACAAGATATCATTGCCATTTTAGGTATGGATGAGTTATCCGATGAGGATAAATTGGTTGTAAGCCGCGCAAGAAGGGTACAAAGATTCCTTTCACAGCCTTTCCATGTGGCCGAACAATTTACAGGACTCAAAGGAGTACTTGTACCTATCGAAGAAACCATCAAAGGTTTTGGCATGATTTTGAATGGCGAAGTGGATGAATATCCAGAAGCAGCATTCAACTTGGTGGGAACAATCGATGAAGCCATTGAAAAAGGAAAGAAAATCTTAAGCGAATCCAAATAATTTATTACATGTTACTTGAAATCATTGCCCCCAATAGAAAAATTTTTTCCGGAGAAGTTCAGTCGGTTACCCTTCCGGGAATGATGGGATATTTTCAGATCTTGGAAAATCATGCCCCTCTCATTTCCACACTTGGTGAAGGCACCATCAAAGTAAAAGATGCTGAAGGTCTCACCATTTTCAATCTAAAAAGTGGTGTGGTAGAAGTCATGAAAAACAAAGTAATTGTTTTAGCAGATTCGATTTAAAATTTACAAAATGAGATTAAATCCCCGGAAATTCCGGGGATTTTTTTTTAGGAGAGTTTTTTATTTTCTTTATGTCGGCTGGAATCTCTGTTGGTTTTTTTATGTAAATTTCTTTCCATCGCTGCCGTGAGATCAATGCCTGTTTGATTTGCAAGGCATATCAAAACGAACATCACATCTGCCATTTCATCTGCAAGGTCTTTATCTTTATCAGATTCTTTAAAGGATTGTTCCCCGTATTTTCTAGCAATAATACGAGCCACCTCTCCCACTTCTTCTGTAAGCATGGCCATATTGGTAAGTTCGTTGAAATAGCGTACGCCATGGATTTTGATCCATTCATCTACTTGTTTTTGTGCCTCTAAAATTGTCATGACCAAGATGTATAAAGTATTTATGATTGAAAATTAAAAACAAATTTAAGGATTCGCTGCTGATGAAGGAACAAAAAATCAACATACGAAATATTACTCACAACAAATTCAATTTTTGATTTAGCCCATTCACATGCGATTCGAAGATGAAAAAATTATTCTTTTAATTTGCTATCGATGATGATGGTAACAGGTCCATCATTGATGAGGTGAACCTTCATATCTGCACCAAATTCTCCACAGAAAATGGGCTTTTGAAACATCTTTTCTAGACACTGAATAAAGGACTGATATAATTCAATGGCTGTTTCTGGGCGCGCAGCTTTTATATAAGAAGGGCGATTGCCTTTTCGTGTACTTGCAGTAAGTGTAAATTGACTGATTAGCAGTATATCTCCTCCTGAGGTCATTATGGAATGGTTCATTACCCCTGATTCATCATTAAAAATGCGCAGGTTGATAATTTTATGACATAGCCATTCGGAATCTTGAAAGGTATCACCTTCTTCAATACCGAGCAATATGAGCATTCCATAGCCAATCTTTGACTTTAAAACACCTGCAATATGCACATCGGCTTCAGAAACTCTTTGTATGACAATTCTCATCCTTTATTCCCTTATTTTTTATTGTAGTCATCAGCAAACAAAATACTCAAATAATTGGTGTAACGGGAAGCATGGATATCGCCCTCTTCTGCTGCTTTTTTAACCGCACAAATCGGTTCACTGGTATGCAAACAATTGTGAAACTGACATTGCAAACGCAAATCTTTCATCTCAGGAAAAAAGCCTGAAATCTCGGGTTTTTCAATACCCACAATTCCAAATTCTTTGATGCCTGGGGTATCGATGATAAAACCACCATTATTCATTTCAAACATCTCTGCAAAAGTAGTGGTATGAACCCCTTTTAAATGATAATCAGAAACAGCAGCGGTTTTCCGATTCACCAAAGGTAGCAGCGCATTGATGAGTGTTGACTTCCCTACTCCAGAATGGCCACTGAGTAAGCATACCTTGTTTTTCATCTTGTCGGCCAACAAATCTACATTCTCTCCATTGATGGCAGAAATTTCCATGCAAGGATAGCCCAATGGCTCATAAATACCTTTCAATTCATTTAAAAATAGGCGCATTTCATCATTCAATTGGTCTGTTTTATTAAAAACAATCATTGCAGGAATCCCATATGCTTCTGCAGTTACTAAAAAACGATCCATAAATCCGGTGGACGTTTTTGGAGAATGCAAGCTTGCCACAAGAATAGCCAAATCTAAGTTTGCCGCAATGATGTGTACCTGACGGGATAAATTGGTTGATTTACGGATCATATAATTTTTCCGGTCGTGAATAAAGGTAATGACCCCCGAATGGTCTTCAAAAGCATCGAAATCGACCAAATCACCCACTGCAATGGGGTTTGTGGAATCGAATCCCTTTAATTTATACACCCCTTTTATCGTACAAGAAAACTTTTCTCCCTTGCCATCCCTCACTAAATATAACTTTCCCGTTGATTTGATTACCATTCCATTCATATTTCAAAGGTATAAAATCATTGCAAAAGCAGAAACAATATTATCTTTACCATGCAAATCAAACCACAATTGTCGCATTATAGGCTCAAATCACTGAAAAAAACCAAAGTATGTCTGTTGTTGTTCGTCACATCACCAAATTTTACAAAGATCAAAAGGCACTCGATGATGTATCTTTTGAAGTACACAAGGGAGAAGTAACCGGATTTTTAGGCCCCAATGGAGCCGGAAAATCGACAATGATGAAAATCATTTGCGGATATATTCCACCGAGCACAGGCAGCGTTTTGGTTTGCGGAATGGATGGCAAAGAACAAGGCCTTGAAATTAGAAAACGCATTGGCTACTTGCCTGAACACAATCCCCTTTATGCCGAAATGTATGTAAAAGAATATCTCGAATTTATTGCAGGTATTCATCATTTGGCATCGCCTATGAAGCGCATAGCACAAATGATAAACATGACAGGCCTTGGAGACGAACAGCACAAAAAAATTGGTACACTGTCAAAGGGCTATAAGCAAAGGGTTGGCCTTGCGCAGGCACTTATTCACGATCCCGAAGTGCTCATCTTAGATGAACCCTCTTCAGGACTAGACCCTAATCAGCTGGCTGAAATACGAACACTAATAAAACAAATCGGCAAAGAAAAAACGGTAATCCTTTCTACCCATATTATGCAGGAAGTGAAGGCCATATGCGAAAGGGTAATCATCATTAACAAAGGGCAGATTGTTGCCGATGAAAGCACCGATATCCTTCAGAACCATACCGAGGGAGAGGTGGTTATCTTTGTGGAGTTTGACAAAGAAATAGAAAGTTCCATTTTCAAAGAACTTCCCGGCATTCAAAAGCTCGAGTCACTAGACCATCGCAAATGGAAAATTATCACGGAAGCAGGCATTGACATCAGAGCAGACATCTTCAATTTATCGGTAAAAAAAGGAATTACCATCCTTTCTCTTCAAAAAGAGGAAAAAAGCTTGGAGGATATTTTCAGGAAATTGACATCAATTATTTAGTTTTTCATTTTGTTTCTTTGTTTATACAATTTATTATTTCTAATTTTGCCGTGCGAAAAATAGGTGGAGTGATTTGATTGATTGCAACCACGTTAAAAAAGGCTAAAACACAATACTTTTTTACCTACCAATCAAAATCCCTATTTATTTTCTAGGCACAAAATCCATTTGTACATTTAAAAAAAATAAACATGGCGTATTTATTTACCTCCGAATCCGTATCTGAAGGACATCCAGATAAAGTAGCGGATCAAATTTCAGATGCAATTTTAGATGAATTTCTCAAACAAGATCCCGAATCAAAAGTTGCTTGCGAAACCCTTGTAACAACAGGTTTGGCAGTGATTGGTGGGGAAGTAAGATCTAAAGCGTATGTTGATATTCAAAAAACGGTTAGAGCAGTAATCAGCAAAATTGGATATACCAAATCTGAATATATGTTTGATGCAGGTTCTTGTGGAGTGATTTCCGCCTTGCACGAACAATCAGATGATATTCACCGTGGTGTTGAACGTGAAGCCGAATCAGAACAAGGTGCAGGCGATCAAGGAATGATGTTTGGTTATGCTTCGAGAGAAACAGACAATTTCATGCCTTTGCCACTTGAATTATCGCATATCTTATTGCAAGAGCTTGCTGTCATCCGCAGAGAAGGCAAAAAGATGAAATACCTCAGACCTGATGCCAAATCACAGGTTACCATAGAATATGATGACAAAAACAAACCGGTAAGAATTGATACCATTGTTTTGTCAACACAGCATGATGACTTTGTAAGCCCTGTTGGAAACTCAGACAAAGCGATTATCAAAGCTGACAAAGAAATGCTTGCGCAAATCAGAGAGGATGTTATTGAAATTTTAATTCCTAGGGTAAAGAAAAATCTGCCCGCAAGAATTAAAAAGTTATTCGGTGGAGATATTAAATACTTTATAAATCCAACGGGGAAATTCGTTATCGGTGGTCCGCATGGAGATACAGGTCTTACAGGCAGAAAAATCATTGTAGACACTTATGGCGGTAAAGGCGCACATGGTGGAGGTGCTTTTTCAGGAAAAGATTCTTCAAAGGTAGATAGGTCTGCAGCCTATGCAACTAGACACATTGCAAAAAACTTAGTTGCTGCTGGTGTAGCAGATGAAGTACTTGTTCAGGTTGCCTATGCCATTGGCGTTGCAAAACCCGTTGGTTTATATGTAAACACCTATGGAACTTCACAGGTAAAAGACAATAGTGGAAAACTTCTTAGTGATGGAGAAATCGCAGAAAAAGTGTCCGTTTTATTTGACATGAAACCCGCTGCCATTGTAAAAAGATTTGGACTTAAAAATCCAATATTTTCTGAAACAGCCGCTTATGGTCATATGGGCAGAACACCAGGCTTTAAATTGGTAAACGGTAAGAAATATGAAACATTTACCTGGGAAAAGCTTGATTATGTTGATAAATTAAAGAAAGCCTTCCGTACAGCATAAAAAAAGCTGATTGGCTTCATAACCAAATTTCAATAAAAAAGGTCACAATCAATTGTGGCCTTTTTTATTAGTGTTAAAAATACACAGAGCCCCTAATTTGTATATATATTTAAAAAATCGCTATTTATTTCCAAAAAAAGCATAATTTTATACATCATTTAAAATTAAAACTGATGAAAAAACGATATTACCTACTCCTATTCACCACTTATCTTTCATTTTTAATAGGAACGCAAAACGTTTCCGCCGGTGTAAGTGACACCATTCATGTTTCGCATTATAATATCACTATTGATACCATAAACTTTTCTGCCCATAACCTAAGGGGCAGTACTTTGCTTTCAATACAAAGTAAATTAAACCAAGTACATAACATCACTCTGAACCTTCTTCAGTTGCAAATTGATTCCATCAAAAGTAGAAATCAAAAACTGAATTTTACCTATGTGGCCTCTACAGACATCCATATTTCTGCTCCTGCGGCATTAAATACGGGTGATACCTTAAGTCTTCGGGTTTTTTATCATGGTAGTCCAAAACAGGATGCTTCCTGGGGAGGCTTTATCTTTTCAGGCAGTTATGCCTTTAATATGGGGGTGGGCTTTGCTGCAGATCCACACAGCTTTGGGAAAGTTTGGTTTCCTTGTGTTGATGAATTTACAGATCGCTCCACCTATGAATTCTTTGTAAATACATCGGCATCGAATAAAGCATTTTGCAATGGCACTTTGCAATCTGTCGTTAGCAATCCAAACGGAACGAAAACATGGCACTGGGAGTTAAACCAGCCCATTCCTGCCTACCTAGCGTCTATTGCTGTAGCACCTTTTTATACCCTAAAAAAAACGTATAATGGCATTCCCGTTGAATGGGCAATTATGCCCACCGACAGCATAAAAACGAAAAATACTTTTGCCAATATCGGAAGCGCATTGTCATGCTTTACAAATTCGTATGGACCTTATCGTTTTGATAAGGCAGGATATGTAGCCATTCCTTTCAATTTTGGCGCGATGGAACATGCAACGAGTATTCATATTGGCAAAGCATTTATTGACGGAACCTTAAATTACGAAACCCTTTGGGCCCATGAACTTTCGCACCACTGGTGGGGCGACTTGGTAACATGCGAAACGGAAGGCGATATGTGGCTCAATGAAGGATTTGCTTCTTTTAATGAGTCCTTATTCCTGGAAAATCTATATGGAAAAACCTCTTACAAGAACAATATTCGCTCTGTAAACAGGTATGTTTTACAATTTGCCCATATTGATGACGGAGGATATTTAGCCCTTGAAAATGTACCCCATTTATATACTTACGGAACCACCGTATATCAAAAAGGGGCTATGGTTGCGCACACCTTAAGAAACTACATGGGGGATGCTAAATTTTTTCAAGGCTGCAAAGATTATATGAATAACAAAGCCTTTGCAAATGCCAATAGCAATGATTTAAGAAACGAACTCGCTACCTCCTCGGGAAACAATCTGAACAACTTCTTTACAGATTGGATATCAACACCAGGATTCCCTCATTTTTCAATTGATTCAACACGCATAACCCCTAATGGAAATCTATATGATGTAAAGGTTTTTACCAAACAAAAACAAAAAGGAAATTCGCATATGTATAACATGCTTGTAGAATGCAATTTCACAAATGGTATCAAAGATACAAATGTGGTATTCACTATTGATTCAGCAGTAAATTCGTATCATGTGCAATTGCCTTTTTTACCAAATTGGATTTCCATCGATAGAGATGAAAAAATGAGTGATGCCATTAGTGATTATGAAAAAACCATCAGTACACTGGGTAGCCAGGCATTCCCTGAAACAAATGCCAGTTTAAATGTACTAAACAAAGGGAATTCAAACAGCACCTTACGCATTGAACATCATTGGGTGGCTCCTGATGATTTTATTGGGCAAAATCCGGGCATTAAACTTTCTGACTATCATTATTATTCAGTAGATGGCATTTTTACGCCCTCCTTTTTGGCTAAGGCAACATTTATTTATGATGGAAGTTTTTCTACCACCGGGTATATTGACAACACACTCATCCCTTCTAATGGCAGGGAAGACAGCTTGGTAATTTTATACAGAAAAGGAGCAGGTTATAACTGGCAAATGGTGAAAGGCTATACTTTAAACAAAGGCGCTTCTTCATTAGACAAAAAGGGCACTTTCACAATTGATACACTGAAAAAAGGTGAGTATGTTTTTGGGTATCATGATATCAGTTTATCAAGTAAAAATCAAGCAGAAAATATCTCAGAAAAAAATTATCAGTTGAGCATTTCGCCAAATCCGGTAAAAGAAAAATGCACAATACATTTTACGATTCCGGTTCAAGAAAAAGGAATCATTCACATTACGGATATGCTAGGGAAAGAAATATTCCAAACAGCTGTTTATGCTCATCAGAACTTTATTACCTGGGATACCTGGCAGAAAAATGCTGGTATGTATATCGTAAGCTTAGAAGTCAATCAAAAGAAAGTAAAGACAGAGAAAATAATTTTAGAAAAATAACTAAATAAAAGTCTGCATTTCATAAAACTTGCGATAATTACCATTTGCAGCAAGCAGCTCTTGATGGGTTCCCCTTTCAATAATCTCGCCTTTGTACATCACCATAATTTCATCTGCCCTTAATATAGTAGAAAGTCGATGTGCAATAACAATAGAAGTGCGATTTTCCATCAACTTATACAGGGCATCTTGAACAAGCACTTCTGATTCAGTATCAAGAGCAGAGGTCGCTTCATCCAATATCAATATAGGGGGATTTTTAAACACCGCCCTTGCAATACTCAATCTTTGTCGTTGCCCTCCTGAAAGTCGATTGCCTCGATCGCCGATATTCGTATGATACCCATTTTCCAACTGAATAATAAAATCATGCGCATTGGCAACCTTAGCCGCATCAATAACTTTTTGCTCATCCGGTTCTTCCATGCCAAAAGCAATATTGTTATAAACCGTGTCATTAAACAAAATGGTTTCCTGTGTTACAATACCCAATAATTTGCGCAGAGAATTCATTTTGATATCTTTTATAGACACACCATCTATCAATAAATTTCCTGCTGTAATATCATAAAAACGCGGAATCATATCTGCCAACGTTGACTTCCCTGCACCTGACTGCCCTACCAAAGCAATGGTTCGACCTTTGCTAATTTCCAGATTTATATTTTTCAGAACATAATCATCGTTGTAATTGTTATAGGCAAAATATACATTTTTAAATTCAATACTTGAATGAAAACCATCGATTTCTACAGCATCGATTTTATCTTCTATGATGGATGGCTCATCAATAATCCTCAAAATTCTTTCTCCGGAAACCAACCCTCTCTGAATATTGGCAATGGCGCTTGATATGCTCTTGGCAGGCACCAATACTTGAGAATACAGAATAATATACGTGATAAATTCACTGGGTTGTAAAGACGATTCATTTCCAAGAACCAGTTGACCACCATATAAAAGTATAGCCGTTACCACGGTAGCGCCCATAAATTCCGATAAGGGAGATGATAGTTCCCGCTTATTGACCACCGATTTTAAAATTCTAGCATACTCCTCATTTTCTTTGCTAAATTTCTTTCTTATAAAATTTTGGGTATTAAATGCTTTGATGATGCGAACCCCTGAAATGGTTTCTTCAATGATACTTAAAATGGTTCCCAATAAATGCTGAGAATTATGCGCATCTCTTCTTAGTCTTTTGGAAATTTCGGCAATCATAAATCCCGAAACAGGTAATATCAACAGCGTAAAAAAAGTAAGTTTTGCAGACATCGAAAACAACAGAACAAAAAAACCAACCAAGGTAAGGGGCTCTCTGAAAATTACCTGAACAGAACTGATTATCGAATTCTCCACCTCTTGAATATCATTGGATAAATTAGACATCAAATCTCCTTTTCGTTGAGCCTGAAAAAATCCCAGATGCAAATCTGTAAGTTTATTAAAAACTTGTTCACGAAGGCGAAGTACCAAATGCGTGCGCATGGAGGTGAGTACTTTTTGAGCCAAATACCGGAAAAGATTTGAAAATAGAAATGAAAAAAAGATGATCGCACAAACCATTTTCAAGGCACCATATTTTCCTTCTGTAAGGACCAGGTGATTGAAAAAATAGTGAAAAAATGATTTGGCAAAATCAATTGAAAATGAAAACGGTGGAACCGTTTGAGCAGCATGCAAATCCACCGAACCAAATAAAACATTCAACAAGGGAATGACCAAAGTAAAATTAAACAAGCCAAAAATCACCGCCAATAAGGCAAATAAAAAGTATTTGGGAATAAATTTACCAAAGGGTCTGGCAAAGGAAAGCAATCGCAGATAAGTTTTCATAGGTCTTTTACAAGCCGTAAAAGTATGAAAATTAATTTTGCAATGACATTGAAACTGTGCACATCCTAGGAACAAACAAAGCGGTGGAATACGTGTATTTCAAAATGATGGGCGACAGAATGGTTTCAAAAACCCGTTACACAAGAATTATATGTTTGACTATGAATATTTTATCATAATAAATTCTATTTTCCCATCTTTTCCATTTATTAATCGAAAAAGCCTTATATAAGGATAAAAATGCCTACCTTTGCGGCAGATTTCGCGATTTGGAACATTTTTTCGTGAATTCTTTTTACATATTAGTACTTAAATTAAAACCATAGATGAATTTATTTGAAACATTAGGGATAGGCCCACATTTGGTCAAGGCCATCACTGAAATGGGCTTCGAAACCCCAACCCCTGTTCAGCAGCAAGCCATTCCCGTTTTGGTAGGCAGCGACACAGATTTAGTAGGCCTCGCTCAAACCGGAACCGGAAAAACAGCAGCCTTTGGATTGCCATTATTACAACGTATTGATTTTAATGAAACCCAAGTAAAAGCATTGATTCTTTCGCCAACGCGCGAATTATGCATGCAAATTGCCAAAGATCTTGGAAATTACTCCAAATATATGAAAGGAGTTCGCATAACGGCTGTTTATGGCGGAGCAAGCATTAGAGACCAAATTACCAGCATAAAAAAAGGTTCCCAAATTATTGTAGCAACACCGGGAAGATTGATGGATCTTATGGAACGTAGAGCCATCAATATTGGAGAAGTTGAATATGTTGTATTGGATGAGGCAGATGAAATGCTGAATATGGGATTCCGTGATGATATTGCAAAAATTTTATCTGATACCCCATCGGAACGATTGACTTGGATGTTCTCAGCTACAATGCCGAAAGAAGTCAGGGAAATTGCACAAAAATACATGCACAAACCCCATGAACTATCCGGTGGAAAAGTAAACAGAGGAGCTGAAAACCTGGAACATATCTACTATGTTACCCATGCGAAAAACAAATATGATGTATTAAAAAGAATTGTGGATTTTAATCCTGATATTTTTGGTATTGTATTTTGTCGCACCCGAATTGAAACCCAACTTATTGCAGAGCAATTGGGCAAAGATGGCTATGATGCAGACTCTTTACATGGAGATTTAAGCCAGCAACAGCGTGACAAAGTAATG
>Ga0114970_10001582_pt1 | contig 17033 bp, 13 predicted proteins | sample M_140205_XF_Meta_FD_87030 | JGI IMG/M metagenome (GOLD analysis project Ga0114970, IMG submission 87030) | Freshwater microbial communities from Lake Montjoie, Canada to study carbon cycling - M_140205_XF_MetaG | ecosystem: Environmental > Aquatic > Freshwater > Lake | place: Lake Montjoie... | reverse complement strand
TAATTGATTCGTTGCTTACCATCTTATAAATGGGAATACCATTTTATTTTAGTATTTATATATTCAATATCATATTCAGCTATTATACTTTCTATATCTGATAAGCTATATGATAATATAGCAGTTTGTTCTGTTATAATCAATCCAATACAAAATTCAATTGCACAATTTCCTAATTTAAATAATTCAGAATAACGAGTTAAATTCATATCTAAATCAAATATAGCAAAAAAATGTTGGTATTTTTTTGCACATGATGAGTGTCGTTGTGTCTTATGTAATATAAACCAAATCTCATTATTTTTTATATACCCACACGTAGAACCGCTTGCGTTATTAAAATAATCAGGGATTTTATATTTTATTTCTATTATATCTAATTTATTAGTATCATAATTGATTTTTCCAATTTGTAGTGGAAACCAATTATAAATTATACATAATTCTTTTTTATATACAACAAAACTCCAATTCTTTTCACGCTGATTCATTAAGGTTAAATCATAAAATGATGGTAAAATTATATTTCGTTTTAATTCATATGAACTATTCGATATATTATATATATAACTAGAAATCGATTTTATATTTCGTTTTTCGTTATAATATGAACCTATATAATAATAAATATCATTATAATTAAATATGCGTATATCTTCTAATCCAATACCCCTGTATTTTTGCTCCTTTTGAAAATCTTCTTCTAAAAATATTTCTTCACTTATTTTGTTAAAATTTAAATCAACCATAAATCTACTATTTAATGAAATAAATTGTGATGGAAAATTTATAATTGATCCATCTTCATTACACTTATAATTAATCCAACGAATATTTATTAAATACGAATTATCTGTTATTTTAACAATAGTTGGTGTACCTGAATAAAATATTATTTCTTTTCCTAAAATATTTTTAGTTATTTGTTGTGTATAATTTATCAGTTTGTCTGTTTCTAAGATTGGATAATTATACACAGTTCTTTCATGCCAAGAAGCTCTATAATATTTAATTTGTGTATATTTCTTCTGTTCTATTCGATATGTATCATAGAATTTTAAGATTGGTCTTTTATTTAAAAAAATTAAATTATCATAAGTTAACGTTAAATTGTTTATTTCATTTTCATTAAAAAACATAGACATCATATGTGGACCAGTTATATCTAATTCACTATGGTTGTAATTATTATTTTTAACATTATTAACAATTGTCAATATACAATTATATAATATTTTATTATTGGGTTTACAACTTAATAATCCATTATATATACCAGTAATACCTAAATATAATCTATCTTTAACATAATACTCTTTATCTGTTAATTGTATCAATTTAAAATTACTAACAGATGTATATTTAATATCCAAATAAATTCCACCATAAATATATAATACACAACAACGCCATAAATCGGATTTAAATGCTCCTGGTATTAATTTATTAAATGAATATAATACATCCTCATTGAAATTATTTTTAATAAATTCTCGACACATATTATCATCATACAAATAATGTTTAAACTCTGGATTTTGTTTTTTTAATAATTCTACTGTTTCTTTCATGTCGGGGGGCAAATCTAATGTATGCCATGTTTGAAATATATTCAATGGAATAATTGAATATATTATATCCTTTACAAAAGAGTAATAAAATGTAATATTTTTTAGAGTTAATTTCATTAAATGTGTTTCGATTATATTATTCATTATAATCTTTTTACAACATTCATATCCACTTTGCTTTTCACCTTCTACGTAAAATGCAGATATAGAATTATTAAATTCAATTTTATCTTTATATTTTGTTTTATCAAGGAATAGTTTATTCAAGAGATTTTTATTATAATCCTTAAATTTATGATAAAATATATTTACTATTATATGATTGTCAGAATTTCTTAAACATTCCATTGCGTTCACAATCCCTTCGATTCGCTCATTATCATAGTCAACACTTCGCACCCAATATAGAATTGCGTCATCGGTTTTTTTTAAATTATTATACAAATCGCCTATTTTCAAACATGCGTAATATTTTTCTTGATTCCAGTTATTCAATGTAAGCGTTTTTTTATACCATTTTATTGCTTCTTCTATATGTGTATTTCCGGCATCTTTATAACTCTGAGCACAATAAAACGCATATCGACAAGCTAACTCTTTATCACCAGTGATATCATTCGTTTCTTTGTAAAAAGCGTTTTTTAATATAATTGCGTCATCTAAATATTTATTTGGATTTTTATTACGAGAACCCGAACGTCCTGAAATAATATAATATTCACCATCTATTACATTTGGTTCAGTTGTATTAAAATCAACACAATTGATATATTCGTGTAATACGCCTTTATATGTCCATTTTATATGATTATTGATTAGTAAAATACGATTATATATAAAATCTTTTCCGAACTTTAATTTATAATAGTTTTTGTCAAGTAATTTAGGTAAAATAAAACTTCCTTCCAATTTATCATCCGCATCAAATATTAGTAAATAATCAGTTTTATTAAACGCACATTCAATAGCTTTTGTACGATTATATCCAAAATCTTTCCATTCATGTTCGACTAATTCGCCAACTATACCTTTATTTTTAAAAAAATCACAAATTAATTCTTTAGTATTATCATCAGATCCAGTATCAGAAATAACCCAATAATCAAAATTTATATAACTACATAAATTTATCAATGTTTCAATAATAATTGAAGACTCATTTTTTACAATCATATTTAAACATATTGTTTTCTTGATGAATACTTCTGTCATTAATATTATATTCAAATTTAATAAATTAGTTTTATATACTATTTTAGAACTTACAAATCCAATATATCTTTCTGAATTTTGGTGCGTCTATTTTATGTGCGTAGTATAATGAATAAATAAGTTATCAAAATGTTGGATGAGTTAATGAAAACATAGAATTTAGAAAATAAATAATTGATTTTCACCTAACTAACACACATATGGTTTATTATTCAAATGTTGTAATACATGATGTTCCCGATTGAATAATTTCATATCGTTCATTTGCCCGAACTAATACATCGGATGGTATAATAAAGTCATCTGGTGTCCATTTCAATTTATGTATATATTTATTTTCATCAATGTCGATTTTGAAATACGTTATTGTTGAACTAATCGATTGAAGACAAGGCATAAATTTGCAAAGCAATTCAACACTTCCGTCATAAATCGTCTCACCTACCATATTTTGACCCACTTCCTCAATTCCGGCAATGAAGTGGTCTAATTTTATTTGCGTTTCTTTATCTAAACCATCATAAAGACGATTGAAATTATTAACTTTATCTGCAGTATTGTTGGACATGATTGCTTATATGATTTTAAGATGACTTTTCATAATTCAAATTTTTTGAGAATGCCAGCTAATTCGGTTCCTTTTGATAATATTAGCAATATTTCATAAGAACATGTAAAAATTAAATATTTATAACTAATTATATTTGTTATAAATATAATATGAACTACATAATATTATTTATACTATTTATTGTAATTATCGCAATTATTACAACGATATGTATAATTATGAATATTAGAAATAAAGGCAAAAAAATAGCAGATTCAAATTATTCAAATTATGGAAATATAATTGATAGAATGGTTTCATTATATTTATTATGTGAAGGTGACCGGAATACATTTAAAAAACTAAAAATGAAATATTTTAATGAAAATATATATAGTGATGATATATTTTTATTTGATTTTGATTATAGATTTAAAATTACATTATCTGATAGAATAATATTAACAATACAGTTATTTTTTTATAATTCTGCTTTTTGGCAATTCGATTTAAATTGTAAAAAACATATGTATAAATTCATAGATTTCGTAATAAATAACTATATAAGCCGCGACAATATAACGCGTGATGATATATCAAATACTATTTGTATCCATATTCGGTGTTCGGACACTCCATTTAATAGATCAACATCATATAATTTAGTATCATTACATTTTTATAAAAAAGCGATACAATATGCAATATCTGTCAAAAAAATAAATAAAATCGTATTTTTATTATGTTCTGCACATAGAGGATCAAAAAACGACAAAAAATATATAACCATTGAAAAAAGTGTTAAAAATCAAGATATGTGTAATCATTATATGAACATCTATATGACCGGATTGAGAGAATATAATATACCAATTGAAATCAAATGTAATAATATTAGCAATGATTTTTATTACCTTAAAAATGCTGGATGTTCTATTGTTACATCCGGTTCATTCGGGTTATATGGTGCATACGCTTCGAATAATTTATTAATATTGTCGGATAATGTAAAGAATAATAATTATAGAAATAATATTATTGTTATACACGATAATATCATACATCACACGAATGTTAAAAATTATTATGATATATATGAAATGAAAAAACATATAGGCGTTTGATTATTTATTAGGTAGATATTTACACCAAAGAATTGATGTTTATATGAACGACATTCTTATGTACAAAATTTAGATAATTATTAAATGAAAATCAAAAGATATTAAAGAAAAGATACATATAGTATGTACCAATGAATAGCCCCCTTAGCACAGTTGGATAGAGCGCCAGACTTCTAATCTGGAGGTCGAGGGTTCGAGTCCCTCAGGGGGTGTGGTTTTATGTATTTGATAAATGGAAAGCTCGCGTAGCTCAGTGGTAGAGCACCAGACTTGTAATCTGGGGGTCGAGGGTTCAATTCCCTCCGTGTGCATATTATGTATAAATGAATGTATAAAAAACAGTTGTTTTCTATAGATTTATGTTTGGTTGTTATTTATACGAATTATAGATTATGAAATATTGGCATCAATGTTTCCAACTCGGTTGCTGAAAGAGAACCATTTCCTACAAACCATTTGATAAATTGTTTGCTTCGTTCGTCTCGAAAACTGGCGATAACTTTTTGTAAATGAGGAATAGCTTCCGGTGTTTTCGGGTAGATGACATTGAGGTGATTCTCGGCATAAAACCCCGCCGGTAATTCTACCAATACGGAATTAAAACTAAATGAATTCCCGTAGCCCCGTTCGACTAAAATAACGGGACCAGTCAATGTAGGTTTATCAAGATTTGAAACGTATTGTTTTCTCACCGTTCCACCTAAATTGTCCAATTTCAACTGACACTTATTGATATTCGATGAATAAACGAGCAATGTTCCTTCATCTGCTAAATGTTCCTTGACTTGATTCCAAACCACGTTGCCCGTTTTCACACCTAATCCCAATCCAGCAATTGTTGTTGTGTCTCGGGTTATATTCTGTAATTCTGTATAAAATGGTGAAATGTATAAGCCGGAGCTTGACCTAAAGATATATTCATTTGAGGATGGCGTCAAGACTTCCTTCTTTTGCAGAATAAGCAGAGTTGTCTCTTGACCTGTTTCATAGAAACCCGGTTTATTCAGTGTCTCCACACAACGGATATGTGTATTCTTGTAAATATAATCGCGCATCGGTTGGTAATATGAACTATTGTAGATGGATGTGGGTATAATAAATGCCAGGAATCCACCCACATCAAGATGGGTTTCTAAACATTTGTATAGAAAGATGACATATATATTTGGACGCCCGGTAAATGCGTTTGTGTATTTCTTCTTTTCATTGGTTTCTATTTTCATTATGAAATATGGTGGATTGCCAATGATGAGGTCTACCTTTTGAGGGGGTGTTTGAACACCCCATTCTAGAAAATCAGCACACGATAAATGTGTGCCACCCTGTATAGATTCACTAATAGATTGAAACAATGTCTCATTTTTTTCAACACCATACAATTGTGAATCGGGATAAATTGTCCGTGCATCATATAGGAATTCTCCTGAACCAAATGATGGTTCTAATATACGTGCCGGACGATGGACACCCAAGTCGCATAATTTTGTAAATAATAAATCGCGTGCCTTCCGGGGTGTAAAGTAAATACCTTGATCAGACCTTTCTTCTTTTGTCAACTGCCGATTAAATACAACAGATGCTTCTCTAAATTCCGGTATTGATGTTGGTGTCATGGCAGGAGGCATTGTATATTTCTATTTCTTGTATATAATGATTGAAATTTGTATCTTCAATTTTTTATGTTGTATCAACACATCGTTTCATACGAATCTGCCACGCTGGATTAAGAATCCCTTTATGATTTCGCCAACGCAATAACATATGAATTGATAAAATGCCCAAGCCAGATCGTAATATAATAGCATTTCCTTTATCGCTAATAGATGAAAATTCAATATGACGTATCGAGTTGATATGAATTTCATCCAAATGAAATTTTTGATTCGACCACAATAGATATATTTTATCTTGTTGGGTCTGTATTATTTTTTGCGTTAGTTGCGTCATATCAATTGAATGTGCGTATCGGCCAATATAGTCTCGAATTGAATCATTGACAACTTTATTTTTGTTTAATTTCGCAATAGGTTCGCGTTCCTTTAATTGTGTGAAAAATGGATGAATTGTATAGTCAGTATTGCGCACACATTTCAAATAGATGTCCAATATCGGTTTAGGTTCAGTTATACCTTCGGGGTCGCATGCAATATATAAATCAATATAATGATTATAATAGAAAATGTCATACGGTTCATTGAACATTTTCAACGTAGGTTGATTAGTTTGTAATGATAAAAATTGTGGAATAGAATAAATACTTTTAGCTCCATATTTGAATTCGATTTTTATGATTTTATCGATTCTATCCGGTGTATTAGAACTACATATTAAATTAGCATCGTGATTGTTTCCTCGTCCTGCTAATAGTTTTAATTCTAAGCTTGAATATAGCTTTCTATCTACTATTTTATCAATGATTACGTTCCATTCATTATGAACATGTTGCCATAAATGTCCATAATCAGTGTCTTGTAAATACTCTAATGGTGGTGCTATTATATTTTCCAGCACTTTTTCACGGATTTTATTGACGGCATCGTTCGCATTACGTGCAGAAGACGCAAAGAATGTCGATATTGAATGACACGGGATTCTTGTCATTATATTTAGATATTATTATTATATTTTACCTCAGTGTATCATTTTTTTATGTCGAATATATTTGTTATAATCCACTGAAAATATTGCGAACAATATTCAGTATATTTCACAATATTGTTTTTATAGCCATAGCCCGCTTCCGCATTGATTTCTAATAGTTTTACAATCCAAGTATTTGTCAAAACATCCCGAGCAATCATAAAATCGACTCCAAATACTTCAAACGCCGTTTCGGATTCATCATATTTACGTGCGTGAGGTTGAATTATTTTCGCAGCACAGCTCATAATTGTGCGCATTTGCTCTAATATATCATCGGTTTGTTCTGGCGTCAAATCCAAATCTTCTGGAAAATAAATATCACACGGTGTCGTTTTGCCGTGTGTATCGTGAATACGATTATCACGAAATGTCGATGGATTTTCATCATAGGATTCTGCCGCTGTAAATATTTTTCCCCGATTCCAAAATGACCAATGAAATCCATTGTGGAGTGAAATCAATATATACGCACGAATATGAAATTTTCTATTTTGCCACAACATTGGGTTTGTAATATACCGCGATAAAAGTACATTTGGATATTTTGCAGTAGATTTTTGCGCTGATGTGAGTTCAATATCATTTGTTATGACTTCCACACCTACACCAGAACACGCACCGTGTCCAGCAGGACGAATCACCCATACCTCACCGGGCGTTATTTTGAAATTTAAATTTTCAGGGTGTTTTAAATTGATAGATTCAGTCATATGTTTTGAAGCAATTTCAGGAAATTGTAGTTTCATATTTTCATACAATAGCGCCTTATTTGAGATAACATCTTTACCTGTCGTATGACTTTTCTCACGCCATAGTAGATTTTTAATACCACACTTTATTTTATAAAGGTCTCTATCAAATCGATTACCCAATTCATTCGATTGTCCCATCCAAAAAAAATCTATTTTTTCGTCAAGTGTAAGTGCTTCTTGTTTTGATTTGATTTGTTTCCATCCATCAGCAACTAATATATTTTCCAACGGGGTTAAAATAAGCCCTTGATTATCTATAATTAGAAATGTACGTTGGTGAGTATTCATATTATACATCCTATTCTACATTATATTATATATTTATAAATAGTTATAAATAGTTATAAGTTATGAATCATCACCCTTTTGTTTTTCAACGGGTTGTTTCTGTGTATATACACGTTTCGGTTTAATTGGTTCAATTAGACCAACTTCTTCATCACCTGTAGTAGGTTGTTTTTTTAGTTGTTTCTCCGCTTTCGGTTTATTATGTCGAGGCTGGGATGGTAATTTTATACTTATTTGTTTATATTCGCTTGGTGAGGGTAATATTGGTGTTTTAGCTATATCGATTTCTTGAGGTGAAGATTCTAATACAATATCGAATTCTTGTGCTGCCTCGGGTGATAACGCTTGTTTTTTAGCTTCCATCTTTTTAATATGAACTTTTTCTTCATCCGGAAGAACACTAGCAACTGTCGTATTTTTCTTACTACGTGGTTTTTTAACTTTAGGTGGATTGACTTCCTTAACTACGCCGACAACAGTAGGTTGTTCTAAAATATCATTAGAATCCATTATGATATCGAATTCTTGTACAGGTCCGTTATCTTTATTAGCTTTAGGTAGATCTATTAAACCAACTTCTTCAATCGTATTTTGTTTTTTACCTTTAGCTTTAGTTTTAGGTAGTACGATTTCCGCAACTGCACCAAAGGATTGCTCTGCAACGCCATTTGAATCTATAGCTATATCTAATTCTTGTGTTTGTGCTTTACTTGTCAATGGTTCCTCATCTAAAGGTTGCATCGTTTTTTGTTTTTTGCCTTTGGAGTTAGGTTGTAAAATTTCACCAACTACATTAAAAGATTGTTCCGCAATACCATTTGAATCTATTGTTATATCGAATTCGTGTGTTTGTGCTTCACTGGACAAAGGTTGGATTTTACCTTTACCTTTGGGTTGTTTCTTGCCTGGAACCTTTTCACTATGACGTTTTTGCCAGATCCAATTCGGTTTATATCGGGTTTGTCGCGCGTATGTCATACGTGAAATAACACCGCGATATTCAGCATCGGGTTGTGTTAGCATAAATTCATGGATATAATCGTATCGCATACTTTGAAATATTGCGTATCCACCTGGAGCTAAACGGTCCCATAGTATTTGAAGAGATGTGTGTAAAAATTGCGTTTTCCACGTATCAAAGTCGCGGAACAACGACGTTGATTGTTTCTCGTTATTTGCATCTTCTTCCGCTGTAGTATAAATCTCACCGTCATAAAGTGGTGGGCTAAACATAATACAATCCGCCCATCCAAGTGGCAATTCTAATATAGCTGGAGCATATGGAAGTCCATCTTCGAACATAATTTGCCTACCCACTGTTCCCAAATCAGCAACCATTTGTGTGAATCCGGGTGTGCTCAATGAATTCGGTTCAACACCCCGATACTCAGCATTCAACGTAATCGCTGTCAATAATCGTGTCCCATACCCGCCCGCACCATCTAATATTTTCAAATTCTCGCCACATTTTTGACCAAAAATGACGTGAAGCATCGACAAATAGAATAATGTACTTTCGGCACTCGCATTATAAATTTCACGAAATTCATAGAATGTATCACGCAATACGGCAGTATTCATTGCGACCTTTAATTCCTTTTCACTAAATCCTCGCTTACGTAAAGCATCTTCGTCGTATCCAGATTCTAATGCTTTATTTGTTGTATCTGTTGTCTTCATACGCGCTTCTGCTCGAGACAAAAGGTCGCGTTTATAAAAATGGTCATATAATGAAATATCTTTCGCGTCTTTGCGCACGTGAATACGTGAATTTTCCGTATAATAATCAACTAAGATATCAATTTTATGAAAATCGCTCATTGGAACATATATAGCGGTATGTTTTCCATTGAATTGATTGAAATTTTTATCGTTGCTTGCTAATTCTTGAATGAATTTCCCCAATTCATCACGTTCTCGGTCAAGTGTATATGCACCATACCGAACATATCGGGAACTAAGCGGTTCGCCTTCTGGAAATATTCGTAATATAGAATTAGAATACATCCATTCGTGAAAAGCGGCACTATATTCGCCGAACCGTTTTTCATCTCCGGTTGGATGACCGTAATCGTGTCGCGCATTTATCTCAATGAGTTTGACATCCAATTTATCTGTTAGCATAAAATCTACTCCAAATACCTCAAATCCATAAACAGATTCTGGGCGTGGTTTAACGTGTGGTTGAATAACTTCTGCCGCAACGTGTAAGATTTCGCGCATTTGTGTAAGAATATCGTCTGTGTTAGAACTTTTAGGAATTTTCAAATCCTCCGGATAATATAAATTCACTGGAGTAGATTTAAAATGACTATCGTGGATTTTAGGATTCATGTAATCCTCTTCTTTATAGTCGAGTTCAGCCGTAACAATTTTACCACGGTCCCACATATGCCACGTAAATTCATTATTATGACCTAAACATACCATGAAATACATACGTATATGAAATTTTCGACCATTGACTAAATGGGGACGAACGATATATTCTGAAATAATCGCATCTTTATACTTGGATGCTAGCAACTCTTTCTTTGCTTTTGCAAATTGATCTACAGAGGTTATTACACTTATATCGGTTCCACCTCCTGCACCGGTTCCCACAGGTTTTACAATAAATACATTTCCCTGCTCAATTGTTTCCGGTTTGAACTCTTTCAAATTCCACGTTTTGGGTAAATATCTACCACCTATTTCCGGATTATGTTTCATTATATTTTTATACATTTCTGCTTTATTTGTTACTACATTTTTATCCGTAGTTGTTCCATGAATTCCATCACCTGCAATTATATTTTGCAGAATTGTGCGTATATTATAGATATCCGGGTCATTTTTAAATGTTTTATAATCAGCAACATCTAACCACGCAACATCGCTAAACGGTAATTTTTGTACATCACGTTTGTCAGCATCCGTTAATTTTTTAAGATATTTTTTGATATCTTTCATATCATGTTCCATCCAATGACGCGCAGTAAACAGTTGTCGCAAGCGGTCATGCTGTAATCCTTGATGGTCAAATATAGTGAATGTTCCTTGGCTGCCACGACTAAATGCGCGCAATCGTTCAAATAGCACATCTTTATTAAGAAATGTAGATACCAATGGGAATTCGCGTTTGATGCTAATGGCCACAGGAACCACGGTTTTTAATTTTGATTTTGGACCAGATAGTAAGGCAACGTCATTGCCAGTATAACGTGAAACAAATACATTGTATAAGTATTGGGATGGTTTCCAGTTCGTAATAGAATCAATATTCATTAGAATCGCTTGGATTTGATTCACATTATGTGTTGATGATATTTGCAAAATACTATTTGTTGGCTGTGATGATTCAATTGCGTCGTTTATTTTAGAATAGATAGATGCCGAACATCCATAGAATAAGCGACAGACGATAAATAATTGTCCAGAAACAGATGATTGAGTAATAATACAATCACGAAACATATTTGCAATCAAAAGCACACACGATACGGAAAGATTGGTTATTGTTCCTTGAACCAATTGTGCAATAAAGCATCCACCATCTTCTAAATATTTTAAAGTTGATACAAGTCGATTGGGTTGAAATATACCACTGTATATTATATCAGATTTCTCCGTTTGAATAACATTATTTTTTTGGTCCATATGTGTCGCTACAGCAAGAAACTCCAAATTATTTCCAAAATTAAATTTAAGATTAGGGCTACCGAAAATATTGAATTGTGTAAATAATTCATAGGCAATCAACCAATCCGCGGAAGAAATAGTTGCGCATTTACGAACGCGCATATATTCGATTAGATCTGCTAACATTTTAGAGTTTTCCACAACCACCGCCGTATTTAATTTATCACGAATAGCACTTAATTCTAATAAATTATCATCTGATACTTTGATATCATCTTTAACCCATATACGACTTGGAGGTATAGTTATCATTTGTTGCTCTAATATACTATATATTATATGTATTTATTCAAATTTTTAACTATGAAATTTGAATAAATAATAAGTTAAATAAAAGACAATAGTATATAAATAAATATGACCGATAGTGAAATTTCCATTATAAATTCGGATAATGATATTATTTATAATTCATCACCATTTCGATGGTATCATCATATTCCACGAAACAAGTATCAACTTATATTAGAGTGTGTTGGTTCTTGTTTTCAAGCAAATCAATCAATAGAATATGGAAACAATACGCATATATTACCAGAAGAGCATATCGATTGTTCAATATGTTTGGATAATATAACTAATAGTGCTCATCATTTAATGTGTGGCCATATATTTCATTCAAATTGTATTCAAAAATGGGTTATATCTCATAAAACGTGTCCAATGTGCAGAGCAACGATTTAATCGGATTTTATCCATGCTGTTGCATATTTTACATATGGAAATCGTGTAAGTCCCATTCCAAAATACGATGTTGGTATGATGCGACCAACATGCACATGACTGCCTTTACGCAGATATAATGGGTTTCCTTCTGTTGGAATACACGTTGTTCCTAATAATTCCTGATTATCTATTCCACTCGTTAAATAGATATTTTCACCACGACCAAACCCATTACTGTAAAAACGAACCGTTGATAATCCATTTTTAATAAGCCCTGTTTTTTCACCTACAGCAGCATCATTTTGAGCAATTCCAACAAATAAAGGATTTCCATTATCAAAATCGGTTGTTTGTGAAACATATAAGTGTTGATGATTGGTGGCGGTGACACACATAAATACGGGACTATATGCCGAAATTGGTTCGCGTGCTATATAATTTTCAACAAGTTGCGAATTGAATTCAAATGATCCTATCGTAGTAGATGACATTTTATATAACTATATTGGTATTTTATCTCATTCGTATAAATAAATATGTAAATAATAATATATATTTATACATTGATGTCTAAGTTCACACAAAATGGTGGTATGAAAATTGTTATTAATGACATAGTTTCTCGTGAAAATATAACAGAAGAACAATTTGTTTCTATATTTCAACATACAACAAACGTTGAAATCGTGTCAACCGGTTCACTGACAGGTTTTATTATTCGCGTTACTATCCCAGAAGAATTTTCACCATTTGAAAGTGATATTATCGATAGTAGTGGTAATTTATTAGAAGCAGAACAATATATGCATCCTGCTACAGGAGTTAAATTGGTCGATATTATTTTTAAACTATGTATTGTACAACCAAAAAATGGTTCTAATATTGACGACTATAATTCAGCACACAAAGGGACGTGCACTTTACACGAACTAAAAGATGAGTACCATACACAGAGAAAAGTATATGACACATCCATGTCATATGGTGGAATACCAATATGCCCAGATGTTATTACTTTATTGACTTTTACAGCAACAAATTTTACAGATGTATTTATAAATCCAAGTTCACGATTGTCGGCTATATTTGGTGCGAATCCCGTATTTCAGTATTTAAATACACAAGTGAATAAACGGAATATATTTGTTACACGTTCGATAGGGCTCATTATAATGGAATCTTTACCATCGTCATATAATCCACTTCGAACGTTAGAATTGCCAAGTATCGACCCTTTGACAACTGCTGCAAATAAAGCACTGTTCCCTGAAATGGCCGAAAGAGTATTAGCGAATTATTTAATTTTATTTTTTCGTGGTGGAATTATACCATTAGACGCACATATGCGGAATTGGATGTATGATACGTCACAACAAGTAGACCTATTTAAAATAAAAGCAATTGATTTTGGACGTGTTTTAGAAAGACGAACCCAATTAGATAAAATAACCGATATTACACGCAAATACTTTTTAAGACATACATCTTCTAGTATTCGAGGGTTTGTAGAAATAATGGGGTGTGAGCCACTTTCCGGCAATCAAGATGTAAGTGCGTCCAATGTTATGCGACATGAAATGATCGTACTTAATCGTTTAATAAAATATAATCAAAATGGACGAATACTATGGGAACCAGATAGTTATAGTTATATTCCAATTAAAATAACAGATGAAAAAATGATGCAAATTGATTCGTCTATGATGTTGATACATCGTATTTTTGTTCTATGTGCACTAATTGATTCCTTTTATAATTTTGTCAACTATGAAAAAGAATATTGCCAAATGGTGGGTATATTTAATGTATTATTTCGAAATCGGTGTACAAATCTGGATGATATGAGAAAATGGCATTTGGGGATAAATTTAGCTGATTATCTCAACGCTATGGCTAAACCTGATTCAAAGGAGCAAACTATCTTATCCTATATGCGCATAAAAGAATATATACAACATTATCTTGAACCTACTTCTTGTCGGGGAGAATTTCCTGACCCGTTATTTGAACCCCTGACTCCACCACCTACTGTTCCATTGTGGCCACCACATAGTTCACCACGTGTTCAACGAACTTCCGGTTCAAAGTCGCCATCAAGAAAATCAGGGGGTGGGAAGAAACGTAAAACATATAATAAATCTATACGTAAAATTAGCATATAGTCTATTTTATTAAAAAACATACCTTTTTGTCTTTTTGTCTTTTTGTCTTTCTGTCTTTCTGTCTTTCTGTATTTCTGTATTTCTGTTGTCACAGCAATTACATCATTGCACGCCTATGTTCCCAAAGACGCAACATCATTTCATTCTCCCATTCAGTGATCAACCTGCGCAAGGAAGCAGAGGTTTCTTCGTTTTTGCGAATGCCCATCGCTTTACGAGCGGATGCGATTTTTTCTTGAAGAGCTTGATGCTCCTTGTCGGCCTTGGTCCTGTATTTTTTTTCTTCAAGCTCGCGTCTTTCGGCAGCGGCAATCTTCCCGTCAATTCGCGCCTTTATCGCGGCGGCTTTCTTCTCACGTTTCAACTGTGCAGCAGAAGTAGTCATCGTTGTCCTTGTGTTTGTGTTGTAACTCTATTAATTAGACTATTCAAAAAAACAGTTATCAAATTTTTATGATAACTAATAGCTTTATCGCGTAATTTTATTTCGTTCAATATCGCATAATTACAAATCTGCCAGTTGCTGAACCATTTCGTCGTGTCTTACACGAGCTTCACGTTTTCCGCAGGGTGTGCGAATGAACTCACCAGCAAGCCGAAGTAGTTTTTCTTCTGCGTGTTTCTTGACGTCTTCGATGATTTGTTCTTCGGTGCTGCCCGGGTTGGCGTGTGTCGTGTATTGGATGGCTCGCACAACACCAACCGCACCAATTGCTTCAAGTTTGTCGGCATCGCTGACGATATGCCGAACATTTGCGTAATGTTCGCCGAGAAGGCTGGTGTAGTCCAAGGGTTTTCCCGCCAAAATGGCTTTGTTTTCTGAGCTGAATGAAACGAGTTTGATGACTTTTTGGATGTCGCTGAAATTGGGGATATGTTTCAGACCGAATTCTTCCAAGGTAGTTGTTAGTTTGCCGTCGTGGTCGTATTTGTGATCCGCTATATCGTGAAGCCAGGCAACCGTTATCGCGTCAAGCAATAGAGCATGCTCGTTTGGTCCAAAGTCTTCGCTAACAATTTGCCGCGATTTTTCAGCAACCGTCTTCATATGTTCGTATCCGTGTGATTCATCTCTGCCGGAACACACCGTTTTGACAAAGGTGGCAAGTGTAGTCCAGCGGTCTTGTAATTGTTTGTCGGTCATCTATATCGGGTATATAGTGTGTTTAGCGAGCTAATTATATCTATTATCAAAAATAAATGTATCAAATTTTTTTGATAATAGATCAAAAGACTGATGATATTGGTTGGTCGAAATTATATTATTATATTATATTATTATATTATATTATGAGGTCTCCCAAACCAGGCGATATGCGAATATTAACTCCAGAATCAAACCAATTATCCGTAATAACAAATAAAAGTCGACTATGCCGTTTATTTTCTCGTAGAAGTGGTATCTCGAATATGCTTTTAAAAAAATTATCTAAAACATTTCGGGGGAATTATATCTCTATATATAAACCCGCACCAACATTAACAATGGCAAGAATATCAAAAACGGTTCCAAATATTGTAGAACTAACAAATGTAAATATTTCTTTTAATATGGATGTTTCAACTCTTTTTTCTAAAATAATCATTAGTATGGATGAAATGGTATTTGACATACTAACTACTGTTGAAAATATGAGACGAGACCATAATTTTGAAAGAATATTATTTATACAAAAAGACACACAATGTTTAATATGTTCTTTAGCTAATATAGCGCGTAATAATTTAAGCAATGGAGGAAATTGTAGAATAGGACTCGATCAAAACACAATGATTGGTGAAGAATATCGAAATCAAAATACGAAAACCGAGTGTGATAATATGCGCAACGCATTGAAAATAGCAAGTGAATCGAAAAATTTAGCAATACTGATTGATGACGTATCCATTTTATTCGAATTATTCAAAAATCTAGCTACAATAAATTATGCTGAAATCTTCAAGAGAACGTCCGAAACTATGGGAGAATCCTTAACGGATATCAGTGTTGTCAAACAAAAGAGGCGAGAACTTATTAAAAAATCAAACGATATTCTTGATACATTACGCCGACATAATGTCACACGTGGTGATTCAAAAAAAAGAAAATCTACACGCCAATAAATGATTTTATCAGTGATTGAAACAAATATATCGATTATTTACTTGTTCTAATTACATATTTAGAACAAGAGATAATAATTTTACTGGATATGAACGAAACAAATACCAGTAGATTTAAAAATTTCTTATGCTTGTAATCCAGTATGAACCAAATGTTGAATAAAATAATAAATACTGCATAACGGAGTTCCCGTTGCACGTTTTTTAAACGCGACACCAGCAATATCCAAATGGATCCATGTGACATCGGCATCCACGAATTCCGCCAAAAACATACCCGC
>Ga0114970_10001580_pt1 | contig 17050 bp, 15 predicted proteins | sample M_140205_XF_Meta_FD_87030 | JGI IMG/M metagenome (GOLD analysis project Ga0114970, IMG submission 87030) | Freshwater microbial communities from Lake Montjoie, Canada to study carbon cycling - M_140205_XF_MetaG | ecosystem: Environmental > Aquatic > Freshwater > Lake | place: Lake Montjoie... | reverse complement strand
TTCCCGTTTCGGTGTTCGAGGCGCTTTACAAGCACCCCCTGACGGAAAAGGGACTGGAGCAATTCTTGAAAGATTGGGCCGGGACCGGACAGTCCATACTCTAGGGCAATCCTCCGCACGCTTGGGGCGAAAACGTCGCCCCACAAGAATCTCGCTGCACCGCACAAATCTGCGTTCGCAATTGCAGCGAACAGAGATTATCGGTGTGGCTCAGAGCTTCTGAGGAGCGGCTTGTTATGAGCAGCATCGATGCCACTGATATCCGCCTGGTCGGGCCTGAAGACGACGACCGGCTGTCGCGCTTCATCCACAGATTACTGACCCGCAACGGCTTTCCGTTCTTGCTGGTAAGCTAGGAGATCGACTTGGCCGGCGGCTTTAAACGCGTGAAGTTCGAAGATGCCGACGTCAGCCTGAAGTTCGCCCGCGAATGGACCGAAACTGCAGCGACGGCCTAGGCCCTCATGCGGACAACCCAGCCCTCTGATCCTGGCGGTTGGAAACACTCCGTTACCAGGTTTGTCTCGCCCTATGCTGCGATGCAGCTTAAGCGGCCCGCATGATCAACCTGCCTTTTATCGATCTTGCTGCCCAGCAGCGTCGGCTGCGCCCCGCCATCGACGCTGCCATTGCTCGCGTGTTGGACCACGGCGGCTATGTGATGGGGCCCGAGGTCCGCGACTTCGAAGCCAAGCTGGCGGCCTTTGGCCAATCCCCCATGGCCCTTTCATGCGCCAACGGCACCGACGCGATCGCCCTGCCGCTGATGGCGTGGAGCGTGGGCGCAGGAGATGCGGTATTTTGTCCGTCGTTCACCTTTACGGCAACGGCCGAGGTGGTTCCGTGGACCGGAGCAGAGCCGGTGTTCGTGGATGTGCTGGCCGATACCTACTGCGTGGACCCCGCAAAGCTGGAAGCCGCCATCGTCGCGGTGAAGGCCGCCGGCCGGCTTAAGCCCGCCGTGGTCATTGCCGTCGATCTGTTTGGGCAGCCTGCGGATTACCCAGCCCTGCGCACCATCTGTGATCGCCACGGCCTCAAGCTGATTGCTGATAGCGCCCAGGGCTTCGGCTGTACCCTGAACGGCGAGCATCCGATTCATTGGGCGGACGTCGCCACCACCAGCTTCTTCCCGGCCAAACCGCTCGGTTGCTACGGCGACGGTGGTGCCGTCCTGGTCAAGGACACGGCATTCTGGAATCGGCTCGACAGCCTGCGCGTGCACGGCAAGGCCGTTGCCGGCGACGGTGTTGATACCGGGCACCATGACCCGAAATACCTCAACACCCGGATCGGCATGAACTCACGGCTGGACACGATCCAGGCGGCGATCCTGATCGAGAAGCTGTCGATCTTTGCCGAGGAGATCATGCTTCGCGAGGCCGTTGCCAGACGCTACATGTCCGGACTGGCGGGCAGCAGGGCCACGGCACCCAAGGTCATCGACGGCGGCCAGTCGGTCTGGGCGCAGTACGTTATTGATCATCCGAACCGCGACGGACTCGCCGCGCATCTCAAAGCCGAGGGCATACCAACAGCGGTCTATTATCCGGTGCCGATGCATCTTCAGCCGCCATACGAGCATTTCGAACGCGGTGCCGGGGGGCTACCGGTAACCGAGGCCGCGGCCGGACGGGTGCTGGCCCTACCGATGCACCCCTACCTGATGGCCGAGGATCAGGACCGCATCATCGCCGCAATCCGAGCGCTCTGAACGCCCTGACGGTCGCAGAGGGTTGCGGCATTTTGGATTTAGGCCGCCTGATCGAACACGCGGAAAACCTGTTCCTCGCGCTCGTCCCAAACCACACTGACTTCTGCAGCGCGTTTCACCCCGTCCTTGCCCAGGGCGGATCGCACCTCGCGCTGGCGTAGGCGGCGTTCGGAGAGGCGGTTGAGGGTGCGGCCACCGCCGAGGTCCTCTTCGATGTCGGCATAGCGTAGCACGGCGTTGATAATATCGCCCGTCGGTGGGCGGGGGATGAAGGCGGTAAAATCGGTGGTCGCCATATCGGTTTAGCCTTTCGGGCTGGAACGGATTTCGATGCCATCACTCTGCTGGTGCGATACGTCAAAATCGGACATATTGAAGACGGGCGCCGAGGTGAGCCTCGGTTCGGCTTTAGATCGCGCGACCACGGAAAACAGACATGCGACACGAAAAGGCAGCAGATCTGCTCAAGCTGGCCCTGCTTTTGGCCGGGTCCGCCGAAGGGTTGACGCTTGACGAGATGAGCCGATCCATCGGGGTCGGTCGGCGCACGGTCGAGCGGATGCGCGACGCCCTGCGCGACCTCTTCCCGCAGTTGGAGGAGGTGGACGATCCGCCCACCAAGCGTTTCCGCATCCCCGGAGGCCTCGACCGGCTGTTTCAGGCACCGCTACCGGAGGAACTGGCCGCCCTTCGCCGCGTTGCAGATCAGGCGCAGGCTACCGGCGCGGCCGCAACGGCCCAGTCGCTGCATAGCCTGGAGTCTAAGCTACTCGCCTCCCTGCGCGGCAGCGACCGTCGCCGCCTGGCCCCCGACCTTGAGGCTATGATGCAGGGTGAGGCCATTGCCATCCAGCCCGGCCCGCGCCCCACCGAAGACCCGGACGTGCTGGCCAAGGTGCGTGAGGCGATTAAGGGCGGCTCGGCCATCGCCTTTAGCTACGACGGCGGCTCCAACCCGGGGTCCCGGCGCGAGGCGACGCCGCTGGGCCTGATCCTGTCGCGCCGCAACTACCTGGTCGCCGCCACCCCGCGCGTGCAGACGTTCCGCCTCGATCGGCTATCGGATCTCGAGGTGTTGAGCCGCATGGGCGCGCCGCCAGAGGGCTTCTCCCTACCGGCGTTCGCCGATGAGAGCGTGGGTATCTACCAGGACGAGATGGAGCAGGTTTCCCTGGTCTTCAACGCCACAGCCGCGCCCGAGGCCCGCCGTTGGCGGTTCCACTCCAGCCAGACCGTTGAGGATATGCCCGGGGGGGCCGTCCGCGTTCGCTTCCAGGCCCGCGGCATGCGTGAATTGGCCTGGCACCTGATGACCTGGGGTGAGACGGTTCGTATCGCGGCACCGGAACGGCTGCGCACCCTGATGCGCGAAGAACTAGACCGGGCTGCCCTGGGGTTGGCGGGCCATCCTGAGAGCACTTCGTCTTGAGATGTTTGGGCCTCACGCCCGCCCCCACCGTCATCCCGGCCGGAGCGACAGCGTAGAGCCGGGATCCAGAATGGCCGTGTGCTGCAACCCCTGGGTCCCGGGTCGGCGCGGCTTTGCCGCCTGCCCGGGATGACGGGAGGAGTTGGCGAACTTTGAGCTCAATGCGAAGGTGCCGCCATTGTCGCCGCCAAAAAGGCTGGCTCCGGTGCGGGGCCCCTGGACAACCTGATCGGCAAGGGCAAAACCCTGGACTCATGACCCGCACTCCCGCCGACGATCCTCACTGGCTGCAGAACCTTGCCAAGACCATGAATCAGGGCAGCCCCCAGGCCGTAGCCCTGGGGATGCGCACACTCGAAATCGGCGGCGGGCGGGTGATCATGACTGTGCCCTACCGTGAGGATCTGGTAGGTGATACCGTCACCGGGGTGATCGCTGGCGGGGTGGTGACCACCTTGCTCGACCATAGCTGCGGCCAGTCGGTCTATGCTGCCCTGCCCAACCCGACCACAATCGCCACCCTCGACCTGCGCATTGATTACATGCGCCGCAGCCAGCCGGGCCGAGACATCTTCGTTGCGGCGCATTGCTACAGACTGACCCAGTCGATCGCTTTCGTGCGGGCTGTGGCCTATGACGTCAGTGCTGACGATCCTGTGGCCACGGCGCAAGCGGCCTTCATGCTCAACGCCAGCGCCGGCCGGCCGCCGGGCGCGAACCTCAAGCCGCCCGCCTCCCAGAGCCAGAAGGCGGGGCTATGAGCGAGGATCAGCGCTCCGTAACCGAGACCGTCGTCGCCGCCGTGCGCGCCGTGCCCTACGCCGCATTCCTCGGCGTGGAGGTCGCCTTCAATGGTGATGAGATGACCGCCATCCTACCCTATGCGCCGCACTTGATCGGCAACCCGCTGTTGCCAGCCATTCATGGTGGGGTGCTCGGGGCATTCATGGAACTCACGGCCATCGCCCAGCTTTCGGTGCTGCATCCGCATTCGCGCCAGCCGCGCAGCATCGACGTGTCGGTTGAATACCTGCGGACCGGTCGGCCCGTGACCACCTACGCGCGTGCGACGGTGAAAAAGATCGGCCGGCGAGTGGCCAATGTGCACGTCGAGGCCTGGCAGGATCAGCGCGACGCCCCGATCGCTTTCCTGCGCGCTCACTTCCTCCTCGGTGCCGTGGCCGCGCAAACCTGAACCTGCGGTCAGGCTGGAGCCCTCAAATCCTCAAACCGGCGGTGCTGACAGTCTAACGCTAACATTTCTCCGGTTGCGGCCATAATCAGGCCGGCGATGGGGAAAGGTCCTGCGTCCGATATCGTTTAAGTGTCATCGCTTTCCGTCGGATGTGATCCGGTATGCCGTGTGGTTCTATTTCTGGTTCACCGCTGGAGACGTTGAGGTACTGCTGGCCCAGCGCGGGATTGAGGCGAGCCGCGAGGCGGCTCGGTGCTGGGTGATCAAGTTCGGCCCGCTGATTGCCGCAAACCTGCGCCCCCGTAGATTGCCCCCGACCGGCCGTTGGCATCTGGACGAGATGGTCGTGAAAATCGGCGGCAAGCGGATGTACCTCTGGCGTGCGGTGGACGACGAAGGCGAGGTGCTCAATGTCCTGGTCCAGAAGCGCCGCAACAAGGCCGCCGCGCTGAAGCTTTTAAGGAAGCTGCTTAAGCGTCAGGGCATCCACCCGGAGGCGATCGTCATGGACGGCTTCGGCTCATACAGAGCAGCGGCCAAGATCCTCGGTCTTTCTGATCGCCAACGACCCGGTGGAATGCGGGAAAATAACCGGGCGGAAAACTCCCATCTGGCGATCCGACGACGAGAGCGGAAGCAGCAGAAGTTCAAGTCCCATGGCTCAGCCCAAAGATTCCTCTCCAGCCACGCCGCGACCTACAACACCTTCAACACCCAGCCTCACATGCTCTCCCGTCCCGGCCTTCGCACTTTGAGGGCTGGCACTCATGCTGATTGGGCGGTGGCTACCGTGGCAGCTTGAACTGCAGGGTGGGGCAGGGGCGTTTTCGCGCTTGCTGACTTAACCTGTCAGTTCCGAGGTCACGAGCGGGTCGAGCTCCTTGCTCTCGGGCTGCGCCACTTCAGCCGACAAGTTCTACAATGTACAAAGCTCTAGCAATCTGACCGGCGCGTTCTCGGCCATCGCCGGATCGATCCAGAACTTGAGAATCCCAGGCTGATCTTGAGAAAGCGGCTGGGATAAATCAGAGCAGCTTTATTTCCCTTAAGCGCTCCATCAGGAACCCGTCGGCGGTGATCGATACCGGGTAGCGGTCAGGGTTGTCTGGCGTGATGCAGCTGGGCAGGGTCTTAATCAGGTAGTCCGGCGCGAAGTGCATGAAGAACGGCGTCGAATAGCGCGCCACCCCGCGCCGCTCCGGCGGTGGATTGACCACGCGGTGCGTTGTCGACGGCAATACATTGTTGGTCAGACGCTGCAGCATGTCGCCGATGTTGCAGACCACCGCGCCTGGCGGGGCGTTGATCGGCAACCACTGGCCATCACGGTCCAGCACCTCTAGGCCAGCTTCTTCCGCACCAAGGAGCAGGGTGATGGTGTTGATGTCTTCATGCGCCCCGGCCCGCACATTGGGGCCGTCGAACCGCGCTGGCGGATAGTGCAGCAGTCGTAGGATGGAATTGCCGTCCTTCACGGTCGGATCAAAGATATGCCTATCCAGCTCCAGGTATCGAGCGATGGCCTCCAGGACGCAGCCACCCAGGCTATCTAGCGCCGCATAGAGCCAGGACTCCGTGGACTTGAAAGCAGGCACTTCGGCCGGCCAGACATTGTCAGGCATGGTGGCGCGAAAGGCGTGACCTGGGGGCAGGTCGCGGCCAACGTGCCAGAATTCCTTGAGGTCAGAATGTTCGGCACCCTTGGCGGTCTCGACCCCAAAGGCAACGTAGCCCCGCTGCCCGCCGTTGCCCGCGATGTAGTCCAGCTTGGTCTGTTTTGGCAGGGCGAAGAAGTCTTTGGCGCTGCGAATCGCTGCGTCGATACGGCCCTGGTCCAGGCCATGGTCGGTGACGACGGCGAAGCCGTAGCGGGCGAAAGAGGCGCCCAGTTCGGCGGCGAAGCGCTCAAAGTCAGCCTCGTAGAGCCTGTAGGAGACCGGCAGAATTGCGGCAGAGAGGTTGGCTGTCTGGTTCATGGGCGCAAGTTTCCTCCTGAATGCAGGTTCCGGCAACCTCGGGAACACCCCTTAGCGCTGGGGTTGTTCCGGCAGACAGACTTCAAGCGAATAGACGATCCTGGTGTCTTTGCCATCTTGACCCGCGCGCGCTGATAGGGTCACCAGTGCCGCTAGTAAGACGCGCCGTGTGGCGTCGTGATGGGGAAGCGAACGTGGTCGATAAGGCGAGGGCGCGGGCCGAGGAGGCGCTGGACGGATTGTTGTTCGACGGCATGTCGATCATGGCCGGGGGATTTGGCATCTGCGGGGTGCCCGAACACCTGATCGCGGTCATAAGAGACTCTGGCGTGCGCAACCTGACTGTGATTTCCAACAATTGCGGTGTGGACGGTGCTGCGCTCGGGTTGCTGCTCGAGACGGGCCAGGTCGCCAAGGCCATCAGCTCCTATGTGGGAGAGAACAAGCTGTTCGCCGAGCAATATCTCACCGGCAAGATCGAGATCGAGTTCAACCCACAAGGGACACTGGCGGAACGTATCCGTGCCGGCGGGGCGGGCATCCCGGCCTTCTACACGCGTACCGGCGTGGGCACGCCCCTGGCCCAGGGCAAGGAAGAACGCACCTTCAACGGCGAACGTTTCATCATGGAAACGGGGTTGGTGGCCGACCTTTCCCTCGTCAAGGCCTGGAAGGGCGACCACGAGGGCAACCTCGTCTATCGAAAGACGGCCCGGAACTTCAATCCGATGATGGCCACGGCGGGCAAGGCCACGGTGGCCGAGCTTGAGCACCTGGTCGAGACCGGAACCTTGGGGCCCGACAACGTCCACACCCCCGGCATCTTCGTGGACCGGGTGGTAGAAAGCCACGCCTACCCCAAGCGGATCGAGAAACTTTACACACGGCCACGGCCGGAGACGGCAGGAGCAGCCTAATGGCCTGGACCCGCGAAGACATGGCGATGCGCGCCGCCAAGGAGCTGAAAGACGGCTTCTATGTGAACCTAGGCATCGGCATCCCGACCATGGTGGCCAACTATATCCCCGAGGGCGTCAACCTCATCCTGCAGAGCGAAAACGGCATGCTGGGGACCGGTCCCTTCCCCTATGAAGGCGAGGCCGATCCGGACGTGATCAACGCCGGCAAACAGACCGTCACCGAACTGCCGGAGACCTCCTACTGCAGTAGCGCCGAGAGCTTCGGCATGATCCGGGGCGGCCATATTAACATGGCGATTCTGGGTGCCATGCAGGTGGCGGCCAACGGCGATTTGGCCAACTGGATGGTGCCCGGAAAGATGGTCAAGGGGCCCGGCGGGGCTATGGACCTGGTGGCCGGTGTGCGTCGCGTGGTGGTCGTCATGGAGCACTGCGAAAAGACCGGTGCGTCTAAGCTGGTCACCGAGTGCTCCCTGCCGCTCACCGGTGCCAATGTGGTCGACATGGTGATCACGGAGCTGGGGGTGTTCGACCTCGCGCGCGGTACCCATGCCCCCGTCCTCCTCGAATTGGCCCCAGGCGTTACGGTCGAAGAGATCACGGCAAAGACGCAATTCGCGTTCACCGTGGCCCTCACCTAGGAGCGAACATGCACCGTCTTTTCCTGACCCTGTGTCTGGCCTTGGGTCTGGGTCTGCCAGGATTAGCGCTGGCGCAGGCCCCCAAGCCGCCATCGAATAGCGAACAGGCGATCTTCGCCGGCGGCTGCTTCTGGTGCATGGAACACGACATGAAAGCCATTGTCGGCGTGACCGCTGTGATGAGCGGTTATACCGGCGGCACTCTGCTCAACCCCCGCTACGAAGACGTGGTGAGGGAAACCACCGGCCACTATGAGTCGGTTCGGGTCACCTTTGATCCCAGCCAGATCAGCTATGCTCAGTTGCTTGATCGCTACTGGTCCCTGGTCGACCCGACCGATGATGGCGGGCAGTTCTGCGACCGCGGTCCATCCTATCGGCCTGCCGTTTTTGTCACCCCGGCCCAACGCCCCATCGCCGAAGCGTCTCGCGCGAAATGGGCCGCCAAGCTGAAGTCTGGCATGATGAAAACACAAATCGTCAACGCCAGCCGCTTCTATGACGCGGAGGCGTACCACCGCAATTTCTCCGAGACGAACAGCCTGCGTTACAACGGCTATCGCCAGGGTTGTGGCCGGGATGCGCGTCTAGTGCGGGTTTGGGGCCGCAACCCCTAGGGCCTCTGCCTAGGGTTTTCCGTTCGGGGCGATGCGCCGGCCGCCGCGGGTAAATCCGTACTGAATGCCGGTGGCCGGGTTGCGTGGCGCGCGGGCGTAGGTCTCGCCGATAAAGAGGCCCATGCGGCGATTGTGCTGATGATCCAGCCGCACCCTGGATAATTGCCGACCCGTCACGACCATGAAATCCAAGGCCATCTCCTCAGCGAACTGACCCTCATAGCTGGCTGCCAACACGCGCTGGCCCTCGCCGAGGGTCAGCGGGTTTTCGGTCTCGGCCTGGCTGTTGGACTGTACGCCGCGCACCCACATGGTCAGGGGTGGGGCACCCAGATGGCCGAAATAGCTGCGCCCGTAATAGGCCGCGGCGTTGAACAGAAAGCGGTCATCGACCGTCACGGCCGACAGGCGCTGACCGACCTGCTCTTCACGGGATCGCTCGACGAGACTCTGTACGGTCTCGGCCCAGCCTCGGCTGCGCTTGAGGCTGTTGGAGGCACCCAGCCGATCGGCGATATCGGGCCTCACCACACAGACCAGGAACAATAGGGCAATCGCGCCTTGGGTACTCAGCACGGCCATAACCCAGATTGTCTTGCGCCAGTGTATCAGCCAGGCCGCTAGCAGCAGGGCCAGGGGCGGATAGGCTGCGCCGGCCCAGTTGGCATTGGCGCGCGACAGCAAGGCCTGCAGCGAGACGATTAGCAGCGGCGGCGCTGCCCAGCACAGCAGCAATCGGTCTGCGGCCTGCAGTCGACCACGGAACAGGACGAGCCCAGCGACCAGCAACAGGGCGGGTAGGGGACCGAACACGCCGGGCTGACTCAGCAGGAATTCGCCTAGTTCGTCCGGGTTGAACATCCGTCCCCGGGTCCAGTTGGCGTTAGAGGCCAGGTGGGTGACGGTGGCGAAATGGTGGTCGGCATTCCAGGCCAGATTGGGGGCTAGTAACAGCGCGAAGGTGCCGAGGAAGGCTGCTGCCACAGCGGGGCTCCAGGCGCGTCGCGCCGCCTTGTCGATCAGCAGATGAGCGGCGATGCCGATAAAGCCATAGACGGCGGCATATTTGGCCAGGGCCGCCGCGCCGACGGCCGCGCCCATCAGGGCGGCGATGCCGACGGAACGCGGTTCTGCCTGTTTCGGCAGGGATACATAGGCCAGGAGGGCCGCCGACAGCAGGGCCAGCAGCGGCGCGTCGGTGCTGATGACCAGGCTGGACAGCTGTACGCCGGGGATCAGGGTGTACAGAGCGCAGGCCAGCAGGCCGACGGCGGGCGAATAGAGCCGGCGGCCAGTGAAGAACAGGAATAGACCAGTGGCGGCATGCATGAACGGCCCGCTCAGCCGCACCCAAGGTTCGGTATCGCCGCCAACGGCGGTGGTGGCGGCAATGAGCCAGGCGATCAGCGGCGGCTTGGAAAAATAGCCAAGGTCCAGATGCCGCGACCAAAGCCAGTACTGCGCCTCGTCAGGGTGCAGTTCGAGCGGGGTCACGAACAGGATGATCAGTCGCAGCACGCAGGCCGCCACCGTCATCGAAAGCGCCAGCTTCAGGTGCGAATCCGGTGCCGATTGCTGCAACGCCGCATATCGGTGCGCCTGTTTTGCGGTTTTCGTCGAATTTAGCGCCGTGCTGCCCCTATTTGCCGATTTTTCCATCGAATCCAATGCGCAACGATATCATCAGGCTAGCGCCCTAGCGCCCTAGCGCCAGAAATGGTCAAAATTAGCGCAGTTCAATAACTAAGCGTTCATTTTAGACGAAGGCGTTGCGGAATCGTCACCAAACTATGAAACTCTAGCCTTAGATGGACATCTTTATCGCGATCGGTGTTCCGCCGCGATGTCCGCGTTTGAGAGGGGATACTCAATGCACTCAATGAAACGGCTCGCCTTCGGCGCAGGCCTCATGACGCTCGCCGTCGCCATGTCCACCGCGGTCTATGCGCAGGATACAACGGGCAGCATTCACGGCACGGTAAGCGTGGGCACGGCTGCGGCCGCCAATGCGACCGTGGTCATTCTACACGAACCGTCTGGCACCCGCCTGACCACAGTGACCAACGCGACCGGTACATTCGACGCCTCTGGCCTGCGCGTCGGCGGCCCCTACACCATCACCATCACCTCCCCGGCCGGCAAGCGCGCCTACAGCGGCGTGTTTGTGGACCTTGGTAAGACTGTCGCCTTTGACGCCGACGTCAGCGCGCCCGTCGAGGCCGTCGAAGCGGTCACGGTCGTTGCCGGTCGCCGCGACAGCACTGAAGGCCCTAAGACGGTCCTGAATGCTGCGGCTATCCGGACCGTGGTCACCATCACCCGTGATATCCGCGACGTCGCGCGCCGGGACATCCTGGTAACCCAAGACGCCTCGGGCGCCCGGGCCGGTGCCAACAGCGGCGGCATCTCGATCGCCGGTTCAAACCCGCGCTTCAACCGCATCGCGGTCGATGGCGTTTCGGCCCAAGACAACTTCGGCCTGGCCCAAGGCGGCCTGACCACCGCGCGCGGTCCGGTCACGCTTGACGCTGTTGAACAGTTCGTGGTCGCCGTGGCCCCGACCGACGTCGAAAACGGCGACTTCACCGGCGGTGCGATCAACTTGGTGCTGAAGTCCGGTGGCAACGGCTTCCACGGCGTGGTGTTCGACAACTATCTGAACGAAGGCATGATCGGTAAGCACATCGGGCCGATCCGCGTCGCGCCGATTGTCAGCCAGCAAAACTTTGGTGGCTTCCTCAGCGGTCCCATCATTAAGGACAAGCTGTTCTTCGCCCTATCCTATGAAAAGTACGTCACCCAAGACACCACCCAGTTCGGCCTCGCCGGCGCGGGTTATCCCAACGCCTTCACCGGACTGACGGCGGCGTTAGAGAACCAGGTCATCAATACCTACAATAACGGCTACAAGAGCCCGTTCTCTCTCGGCACCGACGCCCTGACCCAGCCCGTGCTGGACAAGAAATATTCGGCCAAGTTCGACTGGAACATCAACGATAATCACCGGGCCAGCCTGACCTACCGCTACGCCCTGTCATCGGCGGTGTTGCGGACCGACCAAGGCCAGTTCACCGACTCCCTGAGCTCGCACTGGTACACCCAGGGCAACAAGGACGTCGCGACGACACTGGAAATCGACTCCCGTTGGACCGACAAACTGTCCACCACCCTGAAGGCGACCTATCGCGATTACCGCAACAGCCAGACCCCGCCGAGCGGTCAGAACTATGCCGATGTCTCGGTCTGCACCGCGGCCGTTTCGGATGCATCGCAACAGACCTGCCAGTCCGGCTTCAGTTCCGTGCGCTTTGGGCCTGACCAGTTCCGTCACGCCAACTCGCTCGATGAACAGGAAGCCCGCTTCTCAGCCGTAGCGACGTACAACTTGGGCAACCAGACCTTAAAGCTGGGTGCACAGGCGCGTCACGCCGATATCTTCAACGTCTTCGTCCCGCAGTCGCATGGCCTGTACTACTTCGACTCCCTAGCCGATTTCGCCGCCGGCAAGGCCGGATCGCTGACCTACCAGAACGCGGTCACCGGCAATGCCAACGACGGGGCCTTCAGTGCGGCCACCTGGACAGACAGCGTCTACTTCCAGGACGCCATCAAGATCACCGATACCCTGAGGGCCACAGCCGGCTTCCGCTACGACTGGTACTACGAACAGAAGGCTCCAACCGCGAACCCGTACTTCTTGCAGCGCAACGGCTTTAGCAATAGCGGCAACATTGATGGCCAACACCTGCTGGCCCCGCGCTTCTCGGCCGAATGGAAGCCGACTGCCGACTTCACCCTGAACGGTGGCGTCGGCCTCTTCGGCGGCGGCACGCCCGACGTGCTCACGGGCATCGGCTTCTCAAACACGGGCTATAAGACCACGTCTGTGACCTTCCAACGTCAGGCCGACGGCACGACGATCAACGAAACTACCAATACGGCGGGCTATACCCAAGCCATTGGTCAAGCCGCATTGAACGGCCTGAATCTCGATCCAAACTTCGGCTACATCATCCCGACGTCGGTCAAGGCACTCCAACAGGGCACCCTGCCCGCATCGACCGGCATTCCGTCGACGGGCGAAGTCATCGCCCTGTCGCCGAGCTTCCGCCTTCCCTCAACCTGGAAGGCCTTCTTAGGTGCGAACTACCGCGTGCTGGGCTTCAATCTGCACGCCGACTACATCGCCACCCAGCAGAATGACGAAATCACCTACTATGATGCCAAGGCTCAGCCGCTAGTTATCAGTGGGGTGCAACAGGTTCTGCCCGACGGCCGCATTCGTTACGACGGTCTGGCCGCCACCACCCCGGGCAAGACTTCGGTCAACGCCGGCTCTAACCGCGACATCATCGTTACCAACGTCGACAAGGGCGAAAGCCGCTCGATCGGCGTGCAGGTCTCGCGCAACTGGGATTGGGGTGGCAATTTCGGGATCGGCTACGGCAAGACCAGCGGGCAAGACATGAACCCGGGCCTGCTGTTCGGCACCACCAGCTCGCTCTACGCCAGCGCACCGGCCTACATGGACCCCAACCGCGCCTATCTGGGCCGGTCGGAAACCGAGCTAACCCGCTACAAGCTCGAAGCCGGCTATCACAAGAAGTTCTTCGGCGATTATGAGAGCCGCTTCACCCTTTTTGCAGAACGCAACACTGGCCGTCCGTTCGGCTTCCAGATGTCGGACCGCCAGTCGGGCCGCAGCCAGGTATTCGGCGTGAACCAAACTGCGCAGGCCCTATACGTGCCCGATTTCGCGGCCGACACCAATACATCCGACCTCAACGTCGGCCTGGTTACCTTCGCGACGCAAGCCGATCTGACGCTGTTCCAAGGCTATGTGAACAAGTTCGGCCTGCAGCCGGGCCTGGTGAAGAAGCTCAGCAACACCAACAAGGACATCAACCGCGTTGACTTCCAGTACAGCCAGGAACTTCCCGCGCTGTACCAAGGCCACAAGATCAAGGTCGACTTCGATGTGCGCAACGTTCTCAACATGATCAACCGCGGCTGGGGTAAGGCTTCTGAATATAACGACCAGAACACCCTGACACGGGTCGACTGCGCCGACGCCAATGGCGTAGCCGTGCCGACCAACAGCGCGGTCTGCACCCGCTACAAGTACTCGTCGGTCTCGACCGCGGTGAACCGCAGCACCAATAACGCCTTCTCGCTCTGGTATCTCCAGATAGGCCTGCGTTACGAGTTCTAGGCTAGAGACCTAGTCCCTCAGACAAGAAGCGGGGCGGCTCAGCGATGAGCCGCCCTTTTTCTTTGCCTTCTGTCATCCCGGGCAATTCGCGATAGCCACGTCGACCTGGGACCTAGTTCTTTTTGTTGATGCCGCGCCTGGGTCCCGGCCTCCGCTAAGCTGCGGCCGGGATGACTGAGGATTAGGGCGCTGCGTCGAGCCAGGTTGCTAACGCCGTCCAGGCTTCGGGCTCGGTCAGCATAGGGGCGTGGCCGACGTTGGGGACCTCCGCATAGGCCATCTGGGGCGCATAGTGTCGCATTACGCCGACCAGGCGCGCGTCAATCAGGTCTGAGATCGCCCCGCGCACCAGCAAAACGGGCCGGTCGCGGTTCAGGTTTACAAAAAGCGGGGTGAGATCTGGAGACGCATTGCTGCTGCCGGCCTGGTTGAACGGAACAGAAATGTCGGGGTCGTAGTCGAGGCGCAACGTTCCCGCCTCGTCCTGGACGAACAGGCGCCGGGCGAAGGCGTCCCAGTCGGCGTCGGTATAATCGGGAAAGGCCACGCCGTTCAGCGCCTTGGCAAAGGCGGCCGCGCCAGCCCAGTCGTCCACCTTCGACGAAACGCCCAGATAGCCGGCGATCCGTGCTAGCCCGACCGGCGATAGTTGCGGCCCCACGTCGTTGAGCACTGCGCCGGCGACGTGCTCTGGCCGAAGCGAGGCGAAGATCATAGTGACCAGCCCGCCCAGGCTGGTGCCGACGAACAGGGCCCGGTCGATTCCCGCCGCGTCCATCAGGGCGGCAATGTCCTGGGCATAGACCGTCGGCCAGTAGGACATCGGGTCCGGTGCATAGGCGCTCAGACCCCGGCCGCGGAATTCTGCGACCAGCACCCGGCGGCCCTTGGCAGCGATCCTGGGTGCCACGTCCTCGAAATCGCGCGCATTGCGCGTCAATCCATGTAGGCAGATCACCGGCAGCTGGCGGCTCGGCGTGGTGGGCGCATAGTCGCGGGCATGCAGCCGTAGGCCATCTTGGGATTGCCAGTAGAGATCGGTGAAGCGGTTCATGCCAACTCCATAGCGGTCAACCCGGCCGCAGCGAAGCCGCCGGAAAATCTTCGTCAGCGTCGCGGATGTGGCAGGCCACTGCACTCAAATCATATCAGCCCTGGATGGGGTGGTCACACCCTGTGCAAGGATGTTGGCGCAAGGGGTGGCCAGCGGTGTTTTCGAGCCGTAAGAAAGCGTTATGCCCTCCGCCGCACCCCCTGCCGTCAGCGTCGTGATTGTCGCCTACAACAGTGGGCCGACCCTGGCGCGTTGCCTGGCGGCGCTTAAAGCCCAAACCTTCACCGATTTCGAGACCCTGCTGGTCGATAACGGCGAGTCCGGCGCAAACGACGGTGCCCCAGCCAGGGCGGCGCAAGCCGATCCCGCCATTAAGCTGATTTCCGCCCATGGCAACCTCGGCTTCGCTGCCGGCAACAATCGGGCCGCGAGCGAAGCAAAAGGCCACTGGCTGGTGTTGCTCAATCCCGATGCCTATGCCGCCCCGGACTGGCTGGAGCGGCTGGTGGATGCCGCCGCCCGCTATCCCGCCTGCTGCGCCTTTACCTCGCGCCAGTTGATGGACCAGACCCCGGAATTGCTCGATGGTCTGGGCGATATAATGTTCGTCGCTGGCATTCCTTACCGTGGCGGCTATGGCCAGACCGACCCTGGAGATACGCCCGAGGGTGAGGTTTTCTCGCCCTGCGGCGCAGCTATGATGATCGACCGAGCCTTGTTCCTGAGCATGGGCGGGTTCGACGAGAGTTTCTTTTGCTACTGTGAAGACGTTGACCTGGGCTTTCGCTTGCAACTGGCCGGTGAGCCGGTGCTGATTATTCCTTCGGCTGTGGTGCGCCACCACGGCTCGGCCTCCTCGGGCGGTCCAGCATCAGAGTTTGCCGTCTCGCACGGCACCCGCAACCGGCTGTGGATGCTGATAAAGGACCTGCCGACCCCACTGCTGGTCCCCGTGTTGCTGGCGCATGTGGCAGCGGTCAGCCTGCAATGCGTCCTGGCCCAGCGCGACCCTGCGGCGGCCATGACCATGCGGGCGCTGATCAAGGGTTTCCAGACGGCCTCGACGCCCTGGCGGTCGAGGCGATCCGTGCAGGCGACGCGTAAGGCCTCTGTACTGGACATTCTCCGCGCCATGACCTGCAATCCCCGCGATGTTCAGGGCATGAAACCGGTGATCCGGCCGATCAGATCGCGCGTTAAAGCGCGCTTAGGCACTCCACCAGTCGCGCCATAAAGGCCGCACCGCGCTGAATCTGGCTGACCTCAACAAATTCGTCTGGCTGATGCGCCTGATCAATCGAGCCTGGACCACAGATCACGGTCGAAAATCCTGCCCCCTGAAACTGCCCGGCTTCTGCGGCATAGGACACGACCCGGGGCGGGCCGTTGTCGCCGGCCAGCCGCCGCGCCAGCAGCTCGGCCGCCCCGCCTGGTTCCGGTGCCAGTGGCGGAGTATGCGAGCGGCGCTGGATCACCAGTCCGGTCTCGGGGAAGCGCGCCTTGAGTTGGCTGTCGATTTGGCGCGCCAGAATGAAAATCTCGCTCAGCAGGGCCTGCGCATCAACGCCCGCGGGGCAGCGCAGGTCGAACACGAACACGCATTCGCGCGCCAGGATATTTACAGCGGTCCCACCATTGACCTGGCCAAGGGTCAGAGAGCACCCGGCCGGGACGTAGGGCGAGGCCGGATCGGCGTCGTGCGCCAGCTTTGCGGACAACTGGTGCAGCGCACTGAGCAGCGGAATCGCCGCCATAATGGCCGATGCACCCAGGTGCGTTAGGCTGGAATGCGCCTCACGCCCGGTCACCGTCACCCTGTAGGACGTGATGCCCTTGTGCCCATGCACGGCCACCATGTCGGTTGGTTCGCCCACAATCACCACCGCCGGTGGCGGAATTTGCGCGACGATCACGGCGATCAAATCGGGCGCGCCCAGGCACCCGACCTCTTCGTCATAGGAAAACGCCAAATGCACGGGCTTTTGCAGCCGCGCCTGAGTCAGGGCGGGCACCGCCGCCAGGCTGAGGGCTAAAAAGCCCTTCATGTCGCATGTGCCGCGGCCGTAAAGCCGCCCGTCCCGTTCCGTCAGGCTCCAGGGGTCGCTGCTCCAGGCCTGGCCGTCCACCGGCACCACGTCAGTATGGCCAGACAGCACCACACCTCCGGCGATATCTGGTCCAATACTGGCCAGCAGATTGGCCTTGCTTCCATCGGCATTGGGCACCCGCCCCGAGGCGACGCCATGGCCGGCCAGATAGGCCTCAACCCATTCGATCAGTGCCAGGTTCGAG
>Ga0114970_10001579_pt1 | contig 17068 bp, 14 predicted proteins | sample M_140205_XF_Meta_FD_87030 | JGI IMG/M metagenome (GOLD analysis project Ga0114970, IMG submission 87030) | Freshwater microbial communities from Lake Montjoie, Canada to study carbon cycling - M_140205_XF_MetaG | ecosystem: Environmental > Aquatic > Freshwater > Lake | place: Lake Montjoie... | reverse complement strand
GCCGTTGATATCCGGGCCCGGATTTCCCGTCGTCCAGTACAACGTATCGAGCGTCGCGTCATAGCTACCGGTCAGCCAGGTCGCTCCGGCGCCGTACTTCCAGCTGTCACCCGCCCAGGTCTCGTTGCCCTTTTCGCCAGGCCCCGGAATCGTATTCCAGCGCCACAGTTTCTTGCCAGTCGCCGGTTCATAGGCCTCAATAAAGCCCGGAATCCCGAACTCGCCACCGCTGATACCCGTGATGATCTTGTCCTTCACCACCAAGGGCGGGGAAGTCAGGCTATAACCCTGCATCGTGTCGGCCAGTTGTACTTCCCAAAGGGGAGTGCCGGTCCTTGCATCCAGCGCAACCAAAGCAGCGTCCAGCGTTCCCAGGAAAAGCCGGTTCCCCAGAATCGAAACACCCCGGTTCGACCGGTTGATCTCGTACGCATTCGTCTTCTTCTGCTTCCGGTCATAGCGCCAGATCGTGCGCCCCGTCTTCGCATCCAAAGCCCGCACTTCCAGCGAACCGCCCGCCGGGCCGGTCGTATACATAACGCCGTCCACCACCAGCGGAATCGCCTGCACCACACCGTCACCCGGCATCTGCACAGCCCACTTCGCCTGCAAACCCTTCACGTTCTGGGTATTGATCTGGTTCAGTGCCGAGTAATGCTGGCCCGCCAGATCGCCCCAGTAATGCATGTAATTCTGCGGCTCTTTCGCCGAGTCCCGCAGCCGTTCCCAGGTCACCCCGGTCCCCGCCGCCAGCTTCGTCAGATCCGTGCCATCCAGCGACTTCAGATACGCCACCACATCGCCGATCTCCGTGCCCGTCAGCTTCTTCGCGTAATCATCCGGCATCAGAGACTTCGCTTCAATCTTCAGATCAGCCAGCGCCGCTTTCTCAAACGAACGGAACTTGCCGTTCGTGTCCAGCAGCTGCACCGAAACCGCGTCATTGCCCTTCTGTGCGCCACGATACGTCGCGCCGTCCTTCGTTTTCGCCGTCACTGTCGCGGGACGAGCCGGGCCACCACGTCCGCCGCGTCCGCGGCCCCCGCCAGGTGCTGCCACCTGGTTCGGATTATTGATCTTGCCCAGCAACTGCGCCGCAGCAACTTTGCCCGCAGCCGAAAGATCCGGCCCCGCCAAACCGCCCTTGCCGGCAACCATATGGCACCCGAGACAACCGCCCTTGCCCTCAAAAACGGCTTTGCCTGCAGTCGCATTTCCGGCCACGTTCTCAGCCCCAACCGTCGCCGGCGCAGCCACACCCACACTGCGAATGAACGACACCAGTTGCCAGGTCTGGTCGGTTGTCAACTGCGAAAATCCGGGCATCTGTGTGCCCCGCAGACCATTGCGAATATTGAGGAAAACCTCGCCATCCACATTCCCGCGCGTCAGGTTGCCCGTCAGCGAGGGACCACGATCCCCGCGCGCATCCGCACCATGGCACGCCGCACAGGCCTGCCCAAACAGCGTCTTACCCGCAGCAATCGCCGCAGGGTTCCCTGCCATCGGGTTGCGAGCCGCTTCCGCACGGTCGCTCTGCGCGAATGCCGCAGCCGCCGTCATTACGAAAAGGAGAAAGGTCCGCATTTACTTCTTACCGCCCGTCTGAAACAACATCGGCGCAAACTCGGAAATACTGTAGCGCCAAATTGGCCACGTGTGTGCCCCGGAATACGTCTTGAAGCCCGCTTTGATGCCGGCCTTATTCAGCAACTCCGCAAAAGCCTTCGAGCGCGGATACACCGGGTCAATATCGCCCGCCGCGATCCAAACCGTGCCCACCTTCGCATTAAACGCCTGCGGATCAGCGAGGACGCCTTTGAAAGTCGTCTCAAATGTCTGCTGCGGCCCGGAGCTGAACACGCCCAGCGCCGAGAACAGCTCCGGGTGCTTAAATCCCGTATGGATCGTATGCCCGCCGCCCATCGACAAGCCCGCCAGCGCACGATTCTTCTGGCCTGCAGCAACCCGGTACTTACCTTCCATGATCGGAATCACTTCCTTCACCAGGTACTGCTCAAACAAATCATTGTTATTCACCGGCCCGCCGCGCCCGGCCGAGAACGGCAGCGCATGTCCCGCAGGCATCACCACGATCATCGGCTTCGCCTTGCCTTCCGCAATCAGGTTGTCGAGAATCAGATTCGCATGGCCCGCATTCGTCCAACTCTCCGGCACATCGCCCGAACCATGCACCAGATAAAGTACCGGATACCGCGCCGTGCCCTTTTCGTACCCGGGAGGAAGGTAGATCATGGTTCGCTCCATCCGGCCCAGCACGGCAGACTTCTGCCAGTCCGTCACAACCAGGCCGTGTGGCACCTCGCGCATGTCCCAGGGGGCCGGACTGGCCGACGGAATCTCCACCAGGCTGGCCGAGGTCCGCTGGCGCATCTTAATCACCGGATTAATCGGATCGGCAATGGCCTGCCCGTCCAGATTGAACCAATACAGGTGTCCTGTCGCCTCCAGAGGCTGAGTCGTAATCGACCAAACACCGTCAGCCGCTTTCGTCATGTTCTGCGGCTTGCCCACCGGCATCCAGTCGCCATAAAGGGAAACTTCGGTGGCTTTCGGGGCCCGGAGACGGAACGTAGCAGTCCGGTCGGCCTTCACCTCAGGAGAGACGAGGCCGTCGGCCACAGGCGTCTGGGCCATGGCAAAACCTGCAAGGGCGCAGCCAATCACAGCTCGATGCAGAAATACTTGATGGAGAAATTTCATAGGTGTCATGTGACTCTCGGAGTATATCGAAACTGCAGATGCAGTCTTCTTTTGGCGCGTGCAAAAGTGACGCGTGCCAAAGAAGACGATGCGGAAGAGGGTGTCTGCGTGGGCGCTGATACGGCGGCTCAGGTTCGGCCCCGCGAGCTATCGCTTGGCGGGAGCCGCACTCGCTGCGGCAGCGGCGGCCTTCGGGATTCTGCGCGTACGGAATTCGTACTTATCGATGGTCATTGCCGTTTGCCCGCTCGAAGTGCGGACAATGCGCCCTTCCGCCACAAGTTTCAGCGGAATCTGGTTTTCCAACAGCGCAGGCCAATCCAGAGACACCTGAACCAGTTGCCCGGCTTCGAACTTTTCGTTGCTGGTAAACAGCAGACCCTTGCTCGAAACATTCAGCGTTTCGCTCGTTCCCTGACCCGAGAAAATCGGGTGCTCCAGGGTCTGGTAGCTGACTGCAAGGCGACACGGGAACCGGGCATTCGTCCGCCGGTCCGCAGCCCTCTTTTCCGCATCTTCGCTGCCCTTCCGGATAGCCGTGTCAATCGACTTACGCAGTGTCGGCCCGTCCAGCTCGTCGTAACAGAAGAAGTTGTATGCACCCTTGCGGACGGCCTCAATGGCTAACTCACGGTCAGCCACGGCACAGACCACAATCGCAGGTGTCGCGGGCGCTTGCTGCTGCAGATTTCGCAGCGTCGCCAAACCCTCGCCGTCGGGCAGATTCAGATCGATAATAATGATGTCGAAGGCCCGGTTCTGCAGAGAGCGCAGGCCATCGAGCAGGAATTCCACCCGGGCCAGGTCAAGTCCGGCAGCGTCACCGCTGCGAAGAATACCCTCCAGGCGGTCACCGGTAGAGCGATCCGCGCTGATTAACAGTATTGAAGTTTCAGCCATTTGCACCGTGCTCCCACTCAGGATAGCGTATCGGGGCTGCGCAGGGGTACCACTTGCCCTAAAGGGGTTACTGAAATGTTTGATCCGAAAGCGCCACGATAGGATTTATACTCTCATGAACTCTCCGGACTGGTCACAGATCGAAGAAGTCTTCCTCGCGGCGGCGGAAATTTCAGACCACGCCCGGATGAACTACCTCGCTGCGGCCTGCGCAAATCACCCCGAACTGCGCGCCGAAGTGGACTCCCTGCTCGCGGCCGAAGAGAAAGGTCACGGGGCGCTGACCGGTGCCGTCAACATTGCAGCTGAAGCCCTCGGGAATGACGATCTGCGCGGCCAGCGAGTGTGTGCCTGGCAACTGGGCGAACTCATCGGCCGAACGGGCGGTGATGATGCTGCCGCTCTGCAGTATTACCTGAAAGCGGTCGAAGTGGCTGCGTGGCTAGCCAAAGCCGATGCCGGCAATCAACTCGCCGGTGCCGACCTGGCTGTCGCACTGATGCGGGCCGGGTCTGTGCTGCCCGGCCCGGAGCCCATTCCGCAGTCGATTGAATACCTGAAGCAGGCCGAGGCGATTCTGGCAGACACCTTCCGAAAGAACCCGCAGGTTAGCTTTGTCCGGGCCAACCTGGGCCTGTCCAGCGAGTATCTGGCCAAGACGGTACATCGTCCTCGGGAACTTCATCACGGCAGCCGAGTGGGCCCGTAAGGCCATCTCCATTGCAGAAGCCATGGTGCACGATGACCCGGAGCACGCTTCCGCCAGAATTAACGTCATGAGTGGTCGCGATGTGCTGACCTATACTCTTGCAAGGCACGGAGATCGTCAGGCCGTAGCGGAGGCCAAAAAGACCCTGGAAATGGCGCTGGATTACGCGGCACACGGTCCCAAACCCGAGAGGATGCGCCTGTTTCCCTCGCAGGTAAGGGGCTGGCTGGGCGATGCGTATGCCGCAATACCCCTTCAGGCCGGAACTGCTGCCTGACAAGACGCACAAGACGCCTGCCGGACCAGCTTAGACGGCTGGAGGGGCCTGCTGCCGATTCCCAATGAAGCCCCGGCTCGCCTGGCAGAACTCGAACGAAAGATTGCGGATTGCGACCGCGCTATTTTGGCGCTGAAGTAGTGCCGTTTTCCAGCGCGGTCGCCAGTTCCAGGACTTTGGTCACCGTATTCCAGTTGCGCGAGGTCCCCATGGTGCCCAGCGCCTTGTTCAGAACCCGCTCCTTCAGCATGGTCTTGCCGACACCGTTGGTGTAGTAGACATACAATTCACGGCCCTGGGCGAATAATTCCTCCCCCAGGGTGTCGACGATACGGACCGCTTCGCGGGCTTCTTCACCGGGATCTTTGTAGAGGAACGTCACCAGCAACCGCGACGGGTTCAGGTCTGGTCGGCCTTCAAAAGGGTTGGCAGCCACAATGGCTTCCAGGTCGCTTACCGTCCGCAGCACTACCGACGAGTGGAAACCACATTCGGCTTCAATTGTGGTTTCCAGTTCGTCGGTGATCTCTTCCAGATTCGTTTCTTTGGTCAGGAAGATCGCATTCCCGCTCTGGACGTGTGTGATGGTGTCTTCGAGACCAAGCGAACCACAGATGGCGCGCAGCTTCTCCATCCGGATGGGATTGCCCGACCCGACATTGACGCCGCGCAGGAACGCCGCGACTGCTTTCTTTTCTAATCCCGGCTTCGTCGCCGGGGTAGCCGTACCATTCGCAGTCTTCATATCTTGAATAGTAACTGTGCGCCAGCAGCCCGTGGCAAAAGTGCCGCGAGCCGCGCGACGCCACGCAGGCCGCCCTGGAAGCGCCCCCAACTCGTTGCCCCCCAACTCGTTGCCCCATGGGTTGCGGCGGCACATCCTGCATTCAGGCGTCGCAACGTGCTTCGTTGCAGCGCCTTTGAGATGGCCCGCATGTTTTGCATCAATCGGGAATGCTGCGCTGCGCCTCACATTTGGCCCCGTGGCGCTCGCAACGCGGCCCACGCCACTTTTACCACCGGCTGCTAGTTCTTCGTGAAGATGTTGGTCCCCGAACCCTGTTGGAAGGGCACGATGAAGGTGCCGGCCGTGTCTGTCCGAAGGAATACTCCCAGGATGTGGGGGCCATTCGGGAACCGTGCGGTATTGAAACTCGCCGTGAACCCGATATTCGGGCATGCGGCGACGTTAGGCAGCGTTGCACAGATCTCCGGCGACGGGGTTCCGTAAACAATGTTGTCGGTGCCCTGGCCGTCCACCACAAGGAAGCCACTGGTGACTCTTCCGCCCGGTACGTAAGCGTAGCCGGTCACCGTCACCACCCCGGTCAGAACCTCATTGGTTTTTGGGCTGGTCATGGCACCCACGGGCTGCGAAATCGCGTCATTCTTCACGTTGAAGTTGATGGGCACGGCAGGCACCAGCGTCAGACGTCCGGTTTCATCGCGCACCCGTAACTGCAACTTGTGGGCACCGCCGGGCAAGGGGATGGCACCCGCACTTGTATTCAGCGCGAAGCGGAAGCCGATTGCCGGGCAGTTGGGCGGGACCGGCGCCAGCGTGGCACAGATGTCCGTCCGGCCGAAGCCGTATTGGGTGGCCCCGTAGGAGATGCCGTCAATGAGGATGTCGGCACCCAGCACTCGGAAATCATCGGCAGCCAGATAGCCCGCCAGGTTTACGATCCCCTGAACGGTATCGCCTTCAGCGAGGTTTTCCACCTTGCCGTAGGGTACTTTACCCGGCCCCGGATCGACGATGAAATTGACCGGCGTCGCGGGGAAGTTCAGTGAGGCCCCCCGCGTATTGGTAACCCGCACGCGCAGGGTATGTGCGCCCGGTGCAATGCCCCGGCCCGCGAGGTCGAGCAGGGCTGTGTAACCCACGCGCGGGCAACCTGTGACATTCTGCGTGGCGCAGAAATCGGCGCGGTTGACACCCAGTGTGCCCCGCGCCTGGGCCTTGCCGTCGATCAGGATGTCTACGCGCGAAATCGTTGCACCCGGGTCCCACGCCACCCCGGTGACTGGCATCAGGCCCTGAACATGAGCACCTTCCAGCGGGTTATCGACGGTGCCATTCGGATAGCTGGGCGTCTGGAAGGGCGGGTCCAGGCGAATTGCGGCGTTGGCATAAGACGCCAGCAGGTAAGCCTGGCTGTAAACGTCGTGCCCGTTCGAGATGCCGACCGTCGCCGCTGCGTTGCAGCCCAAACCCTGGGTAATAGCCTGGCCGATCTCTGTGTTACCTGCGCCGTAGTTGAACAGAATAGTGCCGTCCGAAGACAGCGTGGCCGAAAAATTGACCGGATTTCCGCTGCCGCCGTTGGCCGCCAGGAGATTATAAGTCTCCCCGGCCCAACGGATGGTAAACGTGGCGGGTATGAACGGGGCTTCCGCCGTCTGGCTGACATAGATCCCTTCATTCGCCTGCGCCGAACCAAGGGTGGTCACCTGGGTCCAGAGTGGCGCGATGGTTTTCGAAATCGGCAGCGACGTGGAGTCGGTACAGGGTGAAAGTGTTGTGGACGCGCGGTCAAAGAACAGTGCGCCATTCTCGTCAATTGTCATGGAACTGAACTTGCCGTCATAGAACGGAAAGCGGAAGGGGAGATCGACGCGGGCACTTCCCGTGAAAGCAAGGCGGCGCTCGCTCGGGAATGCCAAAGGTGAACGCGGGGCCACGCCGAACGCCGCGTACGATGGCATGGTTCCGGCTGAGGCTGACACCAGTTTGAAGGAACTTCCGGCGTCCCGGTCCGCATAGAAGACGTCGATGTAGTCGCCTGGGGTGATGTTGAGTGTGCCGTTCTTCTGCAAGATGATGTTGCCACTGCTGGCGATCGTGCCGAGGTAAACCGAACCGTTCCGCGTCAGCACCAGATCTTCCAGATCCCCCGAACTACTGGTGAGCTGAACCAGTACCGTGGGCTGGCTGAAGTTCGAATCCTGCAGGATGACTCGCACCGATTCGCCGATAACGAATGGGTCGTCATAAAATTTGAGCCGACCTGTCGCGGACGGCAGGTCAAACGACGGCACCACATGGACCGTCATGCCGCTGGAACTGTAAGCGGTGGCACCGAGGCCGCGTTTGGCGAAGGCAGCCCATAACTGGTCCTGACTGGCACCTTTGAAATCCACCCGATCAGCAAGCAGCACAGCGTCCCGCATATCGACCATGGTCGCGGCCGGAGGTGAGAGCTTCATACCGTCCAGCGCCAGCATGCGAATGCGGCGGCGGCCTTCGGCGTCACCGAACTGCTGAATCAGCGCGGAGCGGGCTTCCCACAGCGCCAGGAACCAGATCTCTCCATCGGCATGGACCTCCGGGTAGTAGTTCACATTGCCGAGGTGGGCAAAGGTGAGAGGGTTGGTGGCGATGTCGGTGGTGTACGGCCGGGTTCGGAAATCGCCCACTCCAAAGGTCTGGTCGAAGTACTCTGCTGTTGGGTAGTAGCCATCGGGCGGGGCTCCGGCCGGCAGCAGGAATTCCAGACCAAAGAAATCACTCCATGCCTCGCCCATGGCGGCACCCTGAAAGGTGGTGTAAGACTGCCTTGCCAGCCGTCCGCTCACGCCGTGAGTGTACTCGTGGATAATGATGCCGGAATCGAGCGAACCATCTGTAAAGAAGTTCGCGGGAGGCAGCGTATCGGCAGGCCCGGGGCGGCCAATGAACATGGCGATCATCGATTGCGCCCCGTCATTCACACTGCGGCGAGTGAAGAAAGCATTCAGGAACTGGGCGGTGGTGCCGGGATTGGCTGCCCCGAAATGCGAGTATGCGTAGATGGGGTCGCCGGCTGCGCCACCCTTGCCGAAGTTATCCTGCTGGAAGTTTCCAGCCGGCTCGTCGAAGCCGCTCAGGTAGAGCAGATCGTGGGTGCGGTTGATCCAGTAGAAGAGGTTGACGTTCGCGGCATCCTTGTAGGCCAGACTGTTCATGGAGCCGGGGCCCAGCAGCAGCGGGAAACTGAAATCGCCGTTCGGGGCGGACGTCATGTCGGGCGTCGTCAGGAAGCGCGTTCCGAGCAGGTTTTCTCCCACCACGGCGTTGTTCCCCTCGGTCCGGTTCGTGGAGATCCACCCCAGCGGTGAGGCCTTGATATCGCCGGTGAGAGGCTGCAGAGTGCGCGGCACAATGGGGGGCGCTGCGGTCAGAATCGTTCCTGGATTGGGGTTCGGTTGCGGGCTTTCCCGTTCAAATACCAAGCCTTTCTGCGGGGCCTGAAAAAGGGTCAGAGGTTGGATCGCCAGCGTCTTGCGGCTGTCACTGTCTACCACAGTGGCGTAGCGGCTGTAGCCGTCCTCGTCCGTCAGGTAGATGAGCCATGCCGGGCGAACCAGGCCCCGGACCGCGTACCAGACCAACTCGCCTTCCATATCCTCGGGGAGGCCCGGGGCGGAGAGTCGGATGGCACCCTGCATCTCGGTGCGCCGGACGCTGGTTCGTGGTGCGAAAGTCTCCGCGAGTTTCGGATTGACGGTCCGCAGGGCCGAGCGCGCCGCCTCCAGAATGGTGGTGGGACCGGGCAGGGGCACGTCGTCCGCAGGCGCGTTAAAGAGCATGCCCCCGGAGTTGAGGATCTGCCCATCCCGGTCAATGTTGATGGTCCACTCGGCATTCAGGACATTCATGCCACGGAACTGTTGCTTGAAAATCAGGTGCGTGACCCCGTTGTGGTCAGTCTTGTACTGGGTGGCGAGGTAAGCGCCGGAGATACCGGGCGCGTCCAGCTTCAGCTCCCCGGCGGAAGCCCGCAGGTAGTCCAGGCCAATTTCGGCCGCCGGAGACCCGCTCGGTCGTGTGAGGGCCCCAACAGAACTGAAGCGGTGGGTGGGGGCAGTTTGTCCCACAGCAGCCGACGTACACGCAAGCAACAACAACGCGAACTTTTTCATGCCTGCCTCCCCGGATTTCGCAATTACTTTCGATAAGCGTAGCAGAAGCCCTGTATTAACTGAAAAATGCTTCGCAAAACCACAAATCGAACGGTTAGCCGCCGAACCACAGAACAGAGTGCGGCCTGACTAAAAAGACCGCCTCACGCGCGGCCAAATTCTCCGGGCACGCAGGCTGCTGGTCTGCATCAGGGCCTGCGGCACGGAGTGACAGGCCAGAGATAGAATCGGGTTCATGCTGACGCCGGGCCAACCGGGCACCTTTCCCTACACGCGCGGTATCCACGAGACGATGTACCAGAAGCGCTTGTGGACCATGCGGCAATTCTCCGGTTTCTCGACTCCGGAAGAGACCAACGCGCGTTACCGCTACCTGCTGGCGCAGGGACAGACCGGTTTGTCCGTTGCTTTTGACCTGCCCACGCTGATGGGCTACGACTCCGACGACCCCATCTCAGAAGGCGAAGTGGGCAAGTGCGGGGCTCCGGTTTCCTCCCTCGAAGACATGGAGACCCTGTTCGAGGGGATTCCCCTTGCCGAGGTGTCGGTCTCAATGACCATCAATTCGCCCGCCGCCGTCATCTGGGCCATGTATTTGGCGGCGGCGGAAAAGCAGGGGGCCGACCCGGCGCGGCTTTCGGGCACTCTGCAGAACGACATCCTGAAGGAATACATTGCGCAGAAGGAGTTTCTGTACCCTCCCCGACCGTCGATGCGGCTGGTGACTGACACCATCGAATACGCTACCCGCTACACGCCACGCTTCAATCCGATATCCATCAGCGGGTATCACATTCGGGAGGCGGGCTCGACGGCGGCGCAGGAACTTGCCTTTACGCTGCGGGACGGCATTGAGTACGCCGATTGGGCCATCGAACGAGGCCTGCATATCGACGACTTTGCGCCCCGCCTCAGCTTCTTCTTTAATGCGCACAACGATTTCTTCGAAGAAATTGCCAAGTATCGTGCCGCACGGCGGCTGTGGGCTTTGCTGGTCAGCGAACGTTACGGGGCGAAAGACGAGCGGAGCCTCAAACTCCGCTTCCACGCGCAGACAGCCGGCTGTTCCCTCACGTGGCAACAGCCCTATAATAATGTTGTGCGGACGGCCGTACAAGCGATGGCTGCGGTGCTGGGTGGTACGCAGTCACTGCATACAAATTCGCTGGATGAAGCGCTGGCCCTGCCGAGCGAGGCGGCGGCCACCCTGGCGCTGCGCACCCAGCAGGTGATTGCATACGAGAGTGGCGTTGTTGCAGTCCCGGACCCCTTCGGCGGGAGTCATTATGTAGAGCAACTCACCGACGAACTGGAGGCGAAGGCCCGCGAGTACATCGCGAAGATTGATGGCATGGGCGGCATGATTCCTGCCATTGAGCAGAGCTATCCCCAGCTGGAAATTGCCAACGCCAGCTATGCGTTCCAGAAGAAGGTCGAAGCCGGGGATGCCGTGGTGGTGGGGGTGAACCGCTTTCGCAACGAGACGGAGGTCCCGGTGGCGACGCTGCGGATCGGGGAAGAGGCGGGGCGAGCGCAGGTGGCGAAGCTGAAGAGTTTGCGCTCCCGCCGGAATGCTGCGGCGGTTGCCCACTGCCTCGACGAACTGCGCGAGGCAGCCCGTGGCGCAGACAACCTGATGGTCCCTCTGACAAACGCCGTGAGGGCATACGCTACTCTCGGAGAAGTATGCTCCGCGCTGCGAGACGTCTTTGGGGCGTGGACAGAGAGACCAGTCATATAAACAGAGCTGTCTGACAATTCAAGGATGAAGCCACCCATACGAGTACTCGTTGCGAAGCCCGGTCTCGATGGTCATGACCGGGGCGCGAGGGTAATCGCGCGGGCACTCCGCGATGCGGGCATGGAAGTCATCTATACTGGTTTACGACAGACTCCGGAAATGATTGTCAACGCGGCCCTGCAGGAAGATGTGCGGGTAATCGGGCTTTCGATTCTCTCCGGAGCGCACAACGTCATCGTACCGAAGGTACTTGAGTTGCTGCGTGAAAAAGAGATGTCAGACGTCAAAGTGGTGGTCGGCGGGATTATCCCGGATGAAGATGCCAGGGAACTGGAACGGCAGGGTGTCGTTAAAGTTTTTCAGCCTGGAGCTCCGCTCGAATCCATCGTAAATATAATCGCCGCCTGCGCATAGCAGAGCGGTTCGGGAGTGAAAATGCGTCAGCGCCACTACGACAGGCAAGGCGGAGGCGATCGGCCTCAGGAATCCAGAGGCTATGCCAAAGCCGAAACGGAAAAGCATCTGAAAATAGCAGTATTTATCGATTTCGACAACATCGAGATCGGGGTGAAGAGTACCCTGCAACGTGAGTTCGACGTTTCAGTTGTTCTGGAAGCCATGAAAGAGCGGGGCGAGATCATCACCAAGATCGCCTACGCCAACTGGGGGCGGCTGGAGAATTCCACGCGTCAGCTCTCTGAGTATGCAGTCCAGATGGTCCAGCGCGACCCGTCGCCCCGTGGTGACAAGAATGGCGCGGACATTAATCTGGCGCTCGATGCGCTGGAAATGGCGTTTACGCACGACCACATCAATGCGTTCGCGATCGTCAGTGGCGACAGCGACTTCATTGCGCTGGTGAACAAACTGAAGCAGTACGACAAGACAGTGTTTGTGGTTGGCGGCAAAGCCTTCACCAGCACCATCCTGCAAAAGAACTGCCACGAGTTCATCAGCTACGAGTCGATGCTCGATTACTCGCGGCCTACGCGGCAGCAGCACCAGCGGACGTTCCCGGCCGGCCCCTTCTCCACTCCGGTGGCGCAGGCTCAGCCCGTCGCGGCAGTCGCCGTGGCTGCGGATGGCGCGGCAGATGCTGTGGAAGGTGAAGAAACCCCGCAGCCCATCATCGTGATGGAAGGCGAAGTGATCGCTTCGGCGATGACCCAGGCTGCTCCGGCAGTTGCAGTTTCCGCGCCACCTCCCATGCAGGAGGGGCGTGATCGGGACTATAACCGTTCCCATCAGGGTCAGGGTAGCCACCAGGGCGAGCGCCACCAGGGCGAGCGCCATCAGGGCGACCGGTATCAGGGTGACAGGCAGCAGGGTGACCGGCAGCAGGGTGATCGCCATCAGGGCGACCGGCAGCAGGGTGGTAGTCAGCAGGGGCAGCACAGTGGTGGTGGTTCCCGTCGTCCGCCGGCTCTTGATCTGCACCAGGCCATGCCGCTGGTGGAGCGTGCGTTGCAGGTTCTCGACCGTCGCGAAGTACGGCCGCAGCTGGGCTTGTTGAAATCCACCATGCTGCAGCTGGATTCGAGCTTCAACGAGCGCGCCTACGGTGCGGGGTCCTTTACTGATTTCATTGAACGTCTGCGCAAAGCCGACCTGATCCATGTCACCGGCGGTGAAGGCCGCTACATGATTCAGCGGAAACGCGGTCTGGCTCCCGAGAAGTCGGTGCGACCTGAAGAGGGTTTGCCGGCACTTCGGGATGTGCTGGAAATCCATCGTCTGGAGATGGAAGATGGTGCCTCGGTGGACGATCTGCTGAGCTGGGTTCGCGAGGAAGTGCCGGAGTTCGACTGGAAAGCTTATGGCTTCCAGGAGTTCACGGAATTCCTGAACTACGCGCAGGATAAGACCGTGGTCCGCATGGATCCGGACGAAGATCGCGGGTTGATCGTGTTCCTGGGAGCTGAGTTCCATCCGCCGGCCCTGCCGGAACCGGAACCGCAGCCGATCATTGATGAAGACGAAGAGATCGACGAGCCTCAGCCGTTTGTTGCCGGCCAGCCGACTGCCCACTCGCCCCGCGTGAAAAAGGGTGCGAAGAAGGTGGCCGGACCGGAAGTGAATGGCAATACGGTGGCGGCTGCGAGGAAACCTCGCAAGGCAGCTGCTCCGCGCAAGCGGAAGGTAGCTCCGCCTCCGGGCCCGATGGTGTAAAGTGCCCTTCGACACTGTCCCGTTTGACACCGTCGAAGCCATTTGTGATCCGAAACGCTGCCCCACGCCTCAGGCGCTGGAGGCAGCGTTTCGCATTGCGGCAGACAAACCGGAGTTCGCTGCGGATTTGGCTGCCGCGCTGGGGGTGGAGTGCGGGGCAGGGAAGCTGAAGCTGCCGGTTGTGGAGCGGTTGCTGGAACTGCTGGCTGCCATTGCGCCTGCGGAGGTTTTGTATCCGACATTGCGCGCGGCGATGGCGCATGACGACGCGCACGTTCGGTCGAAGGCTGCTCTTCTGCTGAGCCGTAAGGTGGACAAGCCTGAGGTTCTGGGGCAGTTAGCCGGGGATGGCGATGCGCGGGTTCGGGCCAACACGATTCAGTCGCTGTGGGGCCACGCGGATGCACATTCGGCCGCGATTTTCGGTAAAGCGCTGGAAGACCTGCATCATCGTGTAGCGGCCAACGCCGCCTATGCTCTGTTTCTGCTGGATCCGGAGGGGCACCAGCCAGCGTTGCAATCAGAGCGCCTGAATAGATTTGTGAAGCATCCGCATCCCCGGTTTCGGCGGGCGGGCGCGTGGCTGCTGCGGAAAATTGGGGATCCGGCAAATTTGCCAGTTTTACAACCCCTCGTGGAGGACAAGAACGCGGAAGTACGGGCGTCGGCCTATGCGGCGCTGGTGGCTTTGCAGCAGGTTGCGGCAAAGTCGGGGATGGCCGGACGCTAAACTGGTAGTTTGAACTTTCCCCGACAATTTCAGATTGGCTCGGTCAACATTGCGCCGGCGACCGTTTTGGCACCTATGGCGGGTGTCACCGATACGGTATTCCGACGATTTATCCGCAACCTGAGCGGCTGCGGCCTCATCATGACGGAGTTCACCAGTTCTCACGGAGTGAGCGCGCAAATGCGGCATGCCGAGTCGAAGAAGCCCAACCGCACGATTGCCCGGTATCTGGGGTTTGATGAATCCGAGCACCCGATTTCTGCACAGTTGTTTGGGGCCGATCCGAAGATCATGGCAGATGCCGCGAAAGTATGTCAGGACCTCGGCTTCGACATTCTGGATATCAACTTCGGCTGTCCCGTCAACAAGGTGGTGAAGTGCAATGGCGGGTCCGGTCTGCTGCGGGATCTGCCCCTTGTGGAAGACATTCTCACCACGGTCCGGAAGGCTATCTCGATTCCGTTTACCTGCAAATTCCGCGCCGGCTGGAATGATCAGGAACTGGTGATGGTGCAGATGGCGAAGCTTGCTGAGGATTGTGGGTTGCAGGCTGTGGCGCTCCACCCGCGGACCCGCGAACAGGGCTATAGCGGAAAAGCCGACTGGAGCCGGATCGCAGCAGCCAAAGCAGCCGTCAAGATTCCGGTGATCGGCAACGGCGATATCATCACGCCTGAGGACGCCGTTCGCATGGTGCAGGAAACGGGCTGCGATGCCGTCATGGTGGGCCGTACAGCGGCCTCGAACCCGTGGATCTTCCGACAACTTGCGCAGTACCTCGAAACGGGCAGTTATGACGAGCCGTCGCATCAGGACCGGTACGACATGATGCGGCTGTACTACAACATGCTGATCGACCGTCTTGAGGACGACGCACTGGGCAAGATGAAGCAGTTCGCCACGTATTTTACCCACGGCATTCGGGGTGGCGCTGCGCTGCGCGTTTCGATTTATCACGCGAAAGATCCACGGGAGATTCTGGATCTGGTGGATGGCTTCTTCGCAGAAGACGCTGCCGCAGCGTAAGCAGGGAAATGACACCTCCTTTCCTCAGTGAATCTTTGGCGCTCCTGAGTCGAACACCAGCGGTGTTGGACGCCCTGCTTCGGGATCTTCCGGAAGCCTGGACAACCGCGACGGAGGGCCCGGATACGTGGAGCCCGTACGATGTGATGGGGCACCTGATCCATGGCGACAAGGCGGACTGGATGGAGCGGCTGGTGATCATCCTGGAACACGGTCCGGCTAAGCCTTTTGCGCCCTTTGACCGCGAAGCTCAATTTCACAGGGGCGAACAGCCCTCGCTTGAAAGTCTCCTCGGCGAGTTCAGTGTCTTGCGCTCCGAGAACCTGACCCGACTCCGCGCCCTTCAACTAACCGAAGCGCATCTGGAACGGCAGGGCACACACCCGGCCTTTGGTCTGGTAACGGCTCGCCAGCTTCTCGCCACCTGGACGGCGCATGATATGGCTCATTTGCTCCAGTTCAGCCGCGTGATGGCGAAGAGGTACAAGAGTGAAGTTGGCCCGTGGGCACAGTATTTATCGGTTATGAAGTAGTTCGGTCTCGACCACGTCGCGGAGCTTGTGCCTCAATTACCGGGTGCCGTGCCTGGCATATTTGAGGTCGTCCACGTTGACTTCCATCTCGACAAGATCAATTTAGTGATGTCATATATGTTATCTTCGAAGCGTGCTGGAAGTTCGCGAATATGTGGATGCGGCGGGGCGAAGTCCCTTTACCCGCTGGATGCGAGCGCTGAATGTTCAGGCTGCGGCGAAAGTAGCAACGGCCCTCGAACGGATTTCGGATGGCAATCTGTCCAACGTCAAGTCCGTAGGTGCCGGGGTTGCTGAATTCAGGATTGTTTTTGGGCCCGGTTACCGGATCTATTTTGGCAGGGACGGTTCCAGAATCGTCATTTTGTTGGCGGGTGGAACCAAGAAACGGCAGGACGATGACATCCGCCTCGCGCAAGCGTATTGGGCGGACTATCGTTTGAGACGGAAGAGGATGGAAGATGGCACTGACTAAAGATTTCCGTGAGACGATTCGTGAGCGCGCGCAGAGAGAACCGAAGTTCCGCAAGGAGTTGCTTCAGGAAGCAATTGAACTTATGCTGTCGGGCGATGAAAAGACCGGGCGGGCAATTCTGCGCAATTATATTAATGCAACGGTGGGTTTTCAGAACCTGGAAACAGCGACATCTATTCCTGCGACCAGCCTGATGCGAATGTTTGGCCCAAGTGGTAATCCGTCAGCCCGGAACCTGTTCGGAGTACTGGCACACCTGCAAATGCACGAGGGCGTTAACTTCGAAATTCGCCCGCGACGCAATTGAAGGCGGCGAGATTCTAATGGCTGCCGCTACAAATGCTTCAGGATGTTATCCAGCACCAGTTGCACCTGCACGTACGGATCTCCGCTGAAGCCGGCCTCGATCGTGTATAAACCCTTGTAGCCCACATCCTTCGTGATCTGCATCAATTTCGCCAGATCGAAGCGCGTGGGGTTGTAGCGGGTGTGACAGGTTCCAGCGGCGAAGGGTAGCATGTCGCGGAGGCCCTTTTCGCGGACATCGTCGGCGAAGTTCCCCATGTCCGGCGTCGCCTTCATGCCCGACTCCTTCATCACTTGAATGAGCCGGTCTGGCTGACGTCCTGAGGTGCCCCTCGGTTCGGCCGTAATGGTCACCTTTTTCGTGTTGCCGTATTCCACAAGTTTCTTCGCGGACTCGGTCAGAGGACCGAGGTTCTCGTGGAGGTTACCCTGATTGATCATCAGGATGGGGCAGCCGATGTTAGCGCAGAAATCGATCCAGGTCTTGTTGACCGCTACCGCGTTGGCACGCGCTCTTTCATCGTCTCCTCCAAGCGCTTCATTAACCGCAGTGGGCGGTTCGGCGGCAATGCT
>Ga0114970_10001575_pt1 | contig 17093 bp, 12 predicted proteins | sample M_140205_XF_Meta_FD_87030 | JGI IMG/M metagenome (GOLD analysis project Ga0114970, IMG submission 87030) | Freshwater microbial communities from Lake Montjoie, Canada to study carbon cycling - M_140205_XF_MetaG | ecosystem: Environmental > Aquatic > Freshwater > Lake | place: Lake Montjoie... | reverse complement strand
GGCGTCGACCGCCCCGGTTTCGTACGCATGCTGGCGTCCGCTCAGCACCGCGACCGCATGGCCGGCGAACCGCGCCAGCAGCAGTTCACCGCGATGGCCGGCGACGCCGGCCATCGGAAAACCGGCAAGGTCAGCGTAGGGGATGCGCACCGTGTCGTGCAGTTGCCCCGCAAAAGCACCCCAGCCTGAGCCCAGCACGACGGCGATGCGCGGTCGCATGCCAGGCGCCTTGGCGCGCAGTTGCGCCAGCGTCGGCTCAAGGTTCATGGCGTCACCAGGTGGTCGGGGCCGAAGCTGTGCGGCAGCAACTGCTCCAGCGTGAAGCGCGCGCGCAGGCCCTGCTGCGCATCGGCCAGCAGGATCGGCGTGGCAGGCGCCGCGAACTCGCGGATCTTCTGGCGGCAGCCGCCACAGGGGGTGGGCAGGTGGGTGCCGGCGCCGAGCACCAGAACGGCACGGATCTGGCTGCCGCCAGCGAGCACCATGGCGCTGATGGCGCCGGCCTCGGCGCAGACCCCCTGCGGATAGGCCGCGTTTTCGACATTGCAGCCGGCGTGGACGCGGCCCTGCTCGTCGAGCAAGGCCGCGCCGACCAGGAAACGCGAATAGGGCGCATGCGCGCGCAGCCGGGCCGCAGCGGCAGCCTGCAGCAGCACCTGGACTTGGGCACCGTCGGGCCATGGCGTCGTGGCACCGGGGCCGGTACCGGGCTCGATGGCGTGGCGGGCGGTGTCGTCGCTCATGCTGTCAACGCTCCTTGAGATAGGGCTTGCCGAGCGCCTGCGGTGCGACGCTGCGGCCGAAAAAACCGGCCAGCAGGATCACGGTCAGCAGGTAGGGCAAGGCCTGCACCGCCTGCACCGGAACCTCGCCGATGCCGGGAAGCGACACGCCCTGGAGCCGGATCGCTAGCGCGTCAAGAAAGCCGAACAGCAAACAGGCCCAGCAGGCGCCGAGCGGATGCCACTTGCCAAAGATCATCGCCGCCAGCGCCATGAAGCCACGCCCGGCGCTCATGTTCGGCACGAAGGCGGCATTTTGCGCCAGCACCAGATAGCTTCCCGCAAGCCCGCACAAAAGGCCGTTGAGCGTCAGGGCTGCATAGCGCAGCCGGATTACCGAGACGCCGGCGGCGTCGACCATCTGCGGGTTTTCGCCGACCGCGCGCAGGCGCAGGCCGAATCGGGTGCGGTACATCAGCCACCAGACCGCAGGCACCAGCGCCAGCGCCAGATAGACCAGCGCGTTGTGGCCCAGCAGGCCCTCGACCAGTGCGCCTGCCGCCGCCGGCATGTCGGTGAACCATTCGGCGACGCCGGGAAACACCGGATGCAAGCGAACCCCGGCTCCCACCGGGGGCGTCTGCCCGCCCTGCGCAAACCATGCGATGGCGAGAACCGCGGTCATTCCCGACGCGATGATGTTCACCGCGACGCCCGACACCACCTGATCGCCGTGATAGCTGACGCAGGCCAGCCCGTGCAGCCAGCAAAGCGCCACCGTGACGCACAACGCCAGCGCCAGCGCGATCAGGGTGGAGTCGAAATACACGCCCGCAGCGCCGGCCGCAAACGCCGACAGCAGCATCTTGCCCTCAAGCCCGATGTCGATGACGCCGGCGCGCTCGGACAGCAGGCCGGCCAGCGCGCACAGGATCAGCGGCGTGGAGACGCGCAGCGTTGAGGCCAGCAGCGCGCCGAGCAGGGCCTCATCCACGCGCCACCCCCTGCGCCGCACTGGCCCGCTCGATGGCGGCCAGCGCGCGCTGCACCGCGGGCGCCAGCACATAGGCCATGGCGCCTGAGAAAAGAACGATGAAACCCTGCAGCATCACGACCATGTCGCGGGTGAAGCCGGGTACGTCGAAGCTGAGTTCGGCGCCGCCCTGGAACAGCGCACCGAACAGCACGCTCGCCGCCACGATGCCCCCCGGGTGATTCCTGCCCATCAACGCCACCGCGATGCCAGTAAAGCCCGCGCCACCGGCGTACTCGAGGATCAGCCGTCCGCTGACGCCGGCGAGTTCGTTCATCGCGACCATTCCGGCGAGCGCGCCCGAAACGCCCATCGCCAGCACCACCTGGCGGCGCGGGCGGATTCCGGCGTAAGCGGCGGCGCCCGGGCTCGCGCCGGTGGCGCGCAGCGCATAGCCGACGCGCGTGTGCCACAGCAGCAGGTAGACGCCCAGCGCTGCGAACAGCGCCAGCAACACGCTGGCGTTGAGCGGGGACGCCGGCCACTGCAGCCCCATGCCGGCGAGCAGCGCGTGCATGGCCGGCACTTTGGCGGAGGCTCCGAACGCAGCGCTTTCCACCGCCATCTTTCCCGGCACCTTCAGGTGGTTGACGAGCAGGTAGACCAGCAGGCTGCTGGCGAGAAAATTGAACATGATGGTCGTGATCACCACATGGCTGCCGCGGTAGGCCTGCAGGACTGCGGGAACGGCGGCCCACAGCATGCCAAACAGGGCGCCGGCGAGCAGCATCAGCGGCAGCATGGCCCAGGCCGGCAGGCTGGCCGACCACCACAGTGCCGCCATCCCGGTGCCCAGGCCGCCGACGATGGCCTGGCCCTCGCCGCCGATGTTGAACAGGCCGCCGTGGAAGGCGACCGCGACCGCGAGTCCGGTGAAAACGAAAGTGGTTGCGTAATACAGCGTGTAGCTAAGCCCACGCTCGGTGCCGAAGGCGCCGCGCACCAGAACCACCAGCACGTCGAGCGGGCTTTGTCCGACCAGCGCCACCATCACGCCGGCGGCCAGCAGCGCGACCGCCAGATTGATCGCCGGCAGCAGCAGCAGGTCGGCCCAGCGTGGCAGCGGCTGGTTCATGCGGCTGCCCCGGCCATCAGCAGGCCCAGCCGGGCCTCGCTGCAGGCGGCGATGTCGAGTTCGCCGGCGATACGCCCCTGGTGCATGACGATCACCCGGTCCGACAGCGCCAGGATTTCGTCGAGCTCGCCCGATACGACCAGCAGCGCGCAGCCGGCGTCGCGCAGCGCACGCAGTTGCGCGTAGATGAACTCGATCGCGCCGATGTCGACGCCGCGCGTGGGCTGGCCTACCAGCAGCACCCTGGGCGACTGGCCGAGCTCGCGCGCGAGCACCAGCTTTTGCTGGTTACCGCCGGAAAAGCGCGCGCTCAGCAGCCGACCGTTGCGCGGGCGCACGTCAAAGCGCTCCATCATGGCATCGGTCGCCCGGCGCATGGCACGGTGGTCCATCCAGCCGCGGCGGCAATAGTCGGCCAGCCACTCGTATCCCAGCACGGCCGACTCCCAGGCCTCGAAACCGAGTACCAGTGCGCGGCCGTGGCGGTCCTCTGGCACATGGGCGATGCCAAGCAGGCGCGCTGTGCGCGGGTCGATCCAGGCGCCAGCGCCAAAGTGTTTTTCACCCAACTCGAGCGTGCCGCGATGCGGCGCCAGCAGGCCCGCCAGCAACTCAAGCAACTCGCTTTGCCCGTTGCCCGAAACGCCCGCGACGCCGACGATTTCACCCGCCCGCAGCGACAGGTCGACGCCGCGCAGTCGCGCAACGCCCTGTGCGTCGCGCCACTCCAGCGCGCGCGCGCGCAACAGCGGTGCTGCTGTCGGCGCCCGCGCAGGCGGCACCGTCGCATCGGAGCGCTCGAGCTGCAGCTTGCGCCCGACCATCGCCTCGGCCAGCAGCGCTATCGAGGTGTCGGCAACGGCGCAGTCGTGCACCACCCGGCCGGCGCGCATCACCGTCACCCGGCTGCACCAGCGCATCACCTCCTTGAGCTTGTGCGTGATCAGCAGGATCGTCGTACCCTGCGCGCGCAGCTGCTCGAGAACGCCAAACAGCTGTCCGACTTCCTGCGGCGTCAGCACCGCGGTGGGCTCGTCCAGTATCAGGATGCGCGCGCCCCGGTACAGCGCCTTGAGAATCTCGAGCCGCTGGCGTTCGCCCACCGGCATGTCGGAGACCATCGCGCCGAGGTGGACCCGCAGTCCGGTCGCCGCCATCAGCGCGTCCAGCCGGCCGCGGGCGAGCGCTTCGGCCCGGTGCAGCAGCGGGTGCGGCTCGGCACCGAGCATCACATTGTCGAGCCCGCTCAGGGTCTCGACCAGCATGAAGTGCTGGTGCACCATGCCGATGCCCAGCGCAATCGCCTGCTGGGAGTTGGAAATGTTGGCCGGGCGGCCCATCACCCGGATGGTGCCAGCGTCGCAGGCGTAGAAGCCATACAGCACCGACATCAGCGTGCTCTTGCCGGCGCCGTTTTCGCCAACGATCGCGTGCAGCGTGGCCTGCTCCACGCGCAGTTGCACGTCGTCGTTGGCCAGCACCGGGCCAAAGCGCTTGTCCACGCCGAGCATCTCGATCGCCAGCGGCCCCGTGCGGGGCATTGCGGTCGTCATCGGGCCTGTTCCCGAGTGCGGCGCTGCTAGTACTTGCAGGCGTTGTCGGCCATGTAGTCGGCCACCTTGATCTTGCCAGCGACGATGTCGGCCTTGGCGGCATCGACCTTCTTCTTCATGTCGGCCGACACCAGCTTCTCGTTGTTCTTGTCGATCGCATAGTCGACGCCGCCCTCCTTCAGGCCAAGCACCGACACGCCGGGCTTGTGCGCTTTGGACACGTTGTAGACCGCGATGTCGACGCGCTTGAGCATCGACGTCAGCATCGTTCCGGGCTGCAGATGGTTCTGATTGCTGTCGACCCCGATGGCGAGTTTGCCGCCGTCCTTGGCCGCCTGGTAGACGCCCATTCCGGTCCCGCCGGCGGCGGCAAAGATTACGTCGGCGCCCTTGGAAAACTGCGCCTTGGCCAGTTCGCCGCCGCGCGCCGGGTCGTTCCAGGCCGCACCGGTGCTGCCGGTCATGTTGGCGAAGACCTCGGCCTTGGGGTTGGCGAATTTCGCGCCCTGCTCGTAGCCGCACTGGAACTTGCGGATCAGCGGTATGTCCATGCCGCCGACGAAGCCGACCTTGCCGGTCTTGCTCGACAAGGCCGCCATCATGCCGACCAGGAAGCTGCCCTCCTGCTCCTTAAATACCACCGACTGCACATTGGGCAACTCGACGACCATGTCGACGATGGCGAAATTGAGCTTCGGAAACTCTTTTGCCACCTTCTCGATCGCCGACGCCTGGCTAAAGCTCATGGCGATGATCGGGCTCGCTCCGCGCTCGGCCATGCGCCGTATTGCCTGTTCGCGCTGCGATTCGTTGGCGACCTCGAACTCCAGGTAGCTCTTGCCGGTCTCCTTTTTCCAGCGTTCCATCCCGTTATAGGCGGCTTCATTGAAGGACTTGTCGAACTTGCCGCCCATGTCGTAGACGATGGCGGGGTCGGCCTGGGCGGCCAGGCTGGCGGCTAGCACGATGGCGAGTACGGCGATCTGGTTCTTGCGGTTCATGGCATGGGGTTCCCGGATTGGATGGACGGTTCTGGCTGCGCGCCCAAGCCGGGCCGCAGGACTCCGCCGTTGCGGACCTTCCGGCAGCGGCGCTGGCAAGATCATAACGAGGAGGCCTTTGTGGCCCGCCCAGCCGGGCCATGTCGGCGCAGTGCCGCCATTCAGTACACTGGTCGTCCATTACCGAGGACACCATGCCATGAAGTTGCTCATCACCGGCGCCGGCGGATTTGTGGGCGCGCGCCTGGCCCGGTCTATTTTGGCGCGCGGCAGCCTGAACGGCTGGCCGGTTGAAAAGATGGTGCTGGTCGACCAGGTCGCGGCGCCGGCGGACTTGCTGGCAGACCCGCGCGTCGAAGGGCGTACCGGAGCGCTGCTCGGGCAGTGCGCGGCCATGCAGACGGAGGCTTTCGACGGCGTTTTCCATCTGGCGTCGGCCGTTTCGGGCGAATGCGAACTCGACTTCGAACTCGGCATGCGCTCGAACCTGGACAGCACGCGTGCACTGCTCGACGCGCTGCGCGTATCCGGGCAGGCCGCTGGCCAGCCGGCGCGGCTGGTTTTTTCGAGTTCGGTTGCGGTCTTTGGTCCGGATGCCTCGGTATTGATGCCCGAACGCGTCGCCGACGACACGCTGCCCGCGCCGCAGACATCCTACGGCGTGCAAAAACTGATTTGCGAACACCTGATAGCCGACTACACGCGCAAGGGTTTCCTGGACGGGCGTGCGGCGCGGCTGATGACGGTGACGGTGCGCCCGGGCAAGCCCAACGGGGCTGCCTCGTCGTTTTTCTCGGGGATCATTCGCGAGCCACTGGCCGGCATGGAGAGCACCTGCCCGGTCGACGCTGCGGTGTCGCATCCGATGTCGTCTCCGGCGCGCGCGGTGGAGGGGCTGATAGCGGTCTATGAGGCGAGCCGAGAGTCCTTCGGCGGCCGGCTGGCCATCAACCTACCGGCGATCAACGTGCGGGTGAGCGACATGCTCGACGCGCTCGAGCATGTCGCCGGCGCCAAGGTCCGCGCGCTGGTGCGCTTCGAGCGCGACGAGCGCATCGCCGGCATCGTCGCCAACTGGCCCGCCGGCGCCACGGCGGCGCGTGCATCGCGGATGGGGCTGAAGCCCGACGAGAGCTTCGCCGACGTCATCCGTCAATACATCGCCGACTGCGAGACCCTGCCCAACGCCGGGCAGGCGCTCAAGGGCCTGATGCAATAGGCGGGCTGCGCTGCGGCCTCAGGGGCTGCGTCGCGAAGGCAGCGCAGCCTGCACCTCGGGCAGGTCGATCATCACCGGCTGGCCCGGTACGCTGCAACCGGCGTCGCAGCATTTTCCGTTTTGGCGCTTACGGGTGATGGCGCGTCGGGGGTCGTGCGGCGCGGCGGCCGGCGTGCCGTCGCTTCCGATGCCGCGATCGAGCAGGCGCTCGACCAGTTCCACCTTGCTGCCCAGCGGGTAGTTGCGGTATATCTCCTGTTTCATCGCTGCTGGCGAGCCGCCGCCGTGCAGGCTGATCACGCTGTACCAGCCGCCCTGATAGCCAGCGGTCAGATCCTCCAGAAAGCGCGCGGTTTCGATGCGCTGCTCGTACGGTATGTCGGGGTTGGCGCGCAACACCTCGCTCAGCCTCGCCGCGGTTTCGGGGTTATGGTCCTCGTCGGGACCCGGCAGCGTGACGATCAAACCCCCGCTGACATAGTGCGCGATACGGTGCATGTCGTAGATCTTGGTCGCCAGCAGCAACTTGCCGATATTGGCAAAGACCGGGTCGGGCATGAAGATGCCGCTGTGGCCATCGGCCTTTGCGTACACGCTGGCGGCGACGCCGCAGGCGAAAAAGCCCTCGGTGATGGTGATCAGCTCGACCATCTGCTCGCGCAGGTGGCCCTCTTGTCCCGGGTCGAAACCATTGGCCTCGCACATCAGCGCGCCCGCGCCGATTAGCAGGTCGCCAAAGCCGGCGCGCGCGCCGATACAGGTGTGGCGGTGGTGCGTGGCATAGCTGTAGGTGAGATGGCCCGAGTGCTCCCATTCGCCCGGCAGGCCCGAATAGAACACCCGGTCCCATTCGACGAACACCCGGTCAAACAGCACCACGCCGGTGCTCTGGCCGTACTTGCGGCTGAACAGCGCCGCGCCGTGCTCGAGTTTTTCGCCCGGACGCCCGGCCGGCCGCGCGACGATGGTCACGCCGGGCGCGTCCACGGCGACGGCGCAGCAGACGGCAAAGTCGGCGTCTTCGCGGCCCATGTTGCGGCAAGGCATCACCAGCAACTCGTGCATGTACGGCGCTCCGGTGACGATCGCCTTGGTGCCCGAGATCACGATACCGCGCGCATTGCGCTCCACCACGTGCAGGTAGCTGTCAACCTGGGCCTGCTGGTGCGGACGCCGGCTGCGGTCACCTTTGGCGTCGGTCATCGCCACGCCCAGCACCAGATCCTGGTCCTGCACCCGATGCAGGAAATTCAGAAAGCGCGCGCTGTACTCGGTGCTGCCCATCGCGTCGTCGAGCCGAGCCGACACCTGCGCGACGGCATTCATGCCGTCGTGCGTCAGGTAGCGCTGGGCGCAACCGGTCTCCTGACAAACCAGCCGAACCGCCTCGAGTTTGTTGAGCAGGTCGCCCGAACTTGTGTTGGTGTGCACCAGACGGTTGACGCGTTTGCCGCTGCTGCCCTGCACCGCCGTCATGATCGGCGCATAGCGCTCGACATGCGCATAGTCGTAGGTCAGCGCGATCGCGTTGACGCCGGGAGCGAATGCGCGCTCGTCGACGACGCTGTCGACCTGCCGGCCGTCAAGAAACACCCTCGGCTTGTAGCGCCGCAGTGATTCCCTGTAGTCGTCACCGGTCATCATGGTGCTGGGGGCGGATGCGTTCATGCGGCGGGCTCCTGTTGATGGCGCTGCCGACGATTCTATTGAACCCGGCCGCCGCCGCCGGGCACGGGTCGTTGCGCTTGGCATATATTCGCCGCATGCCCGTGCGCGCGCTGGCGTCAACCGATTGGAAGGAAACCGATGCTGCTTGAAGCCGAGGAATGCCAGCTGCTGCTGGTCGACTACCAGACCCGTTTGATGCCGGCGATATTCGAAGCGCCGCAGGTGCTGGCCAACGCGCTGCGACTGGCACGCGTGGCGCAGGCGCTGGAGGTGCCGATGTGGGCCACCGAAGAAAACCCGGCGGGGCTCGGCCACAGCGAACCCGAACTCGCTGCGCTGATCAACGCGCAGGGTGCCAGAACGCTCGACAAGATGTCTTTCAGCGCGTGCGCCGACGGGCTGGTCGACCGGCTGCGACCCCCCGAGCGCAAAGCTCCGGTGACCGGCAGCGCGCGCAGCCTGCCCAGGCACCTGCAAAAGCCCGCAACCCCGGCGCAACAGCGCAACAGCATCGTGATCGCCGGCTGCGAGGCCCATGTCTGCCTGCTGCAGACGGCGCTCGAGCTGCTCGAGCAGGAATTCGAGGTCTGGGTTGTGACCGACGCCTGCAGCTCGCGGACCGAGCGCAACCGCGACGCAGCCTTCGACCGTCTGGCGGGCAATGGCGCTGAACTTGTCAGTACCGAGATGGTCGCCTTTGAGTGGCTGCGCAGTGCCGATCACCCGCGATTCAAACAGGTGCTGGCGCTGCTGAAGTAGGGCGCGCGGTCGGCGGGCGATGTGCGCCCCGCTCGCATACACTCCCCATGCCACGCGGCCCGGCCGCCGCACCGGCCGGCCTGGTGCCGCGCGAGTCCGAATGCCAAGGTGCCTCCCCGTGAATGTGTTCCGTCTGATTCTTTTTTGTTGCTCCCTGAGCTGGCTCGCAGCTTGCGCGCCGATCACGCCCCCCACGGCTTTCGTTGCGCCGGCGCTGCCGCCAAGCTGGCAGGCGCCGCTGCCGCACGGGGGCAGTCTGGCCGACATGGCGCTTTGGTGGCAGGGGCTGGACGACCCGGTGCTGGTGGGATTGGTACAGGCGGCGCAAAACCTCAGCCCGTCGGCGGCGTCTGCGCTGGCGCGCGTGGCGCAGGCGCGCGCTGCGCGTACGGCGGCTGCGGCCAGCCTGCAGCCGTCCCTGGACGGCTCGGCCGGCGCCGCACGCGCATCGGCGCAGACCGGGCTTGCGGCCGCCAGCAGCCTGCAAGCCGGCGTGCAGGCATCCTGGGAGCTGGATCTGTTTGGCGCCCACCGGAGCGCTGACGAGGCGGCGCAGGCGCGGCTGCAAAGCGCGCAGGCGCAGTGGCACGACGCGCGCATTTCGGTCGCCGCCGAACTCGCGCGGCACTATTTCAACCAGCGGGCCTGCGAGTTGCAGGTGGCCATCGTTGCGCGCGACGCCGCCTCGCGCGCCCGCACGTCGGGCGCCACTGCGCTCAGCGCACAGGCCGGGTTGACGGCGCCGTCGCTGGCCGCCCTGGCTGGTGCGGCTGCAGCGCAAGCCAGCGCGCAACTGACCCAGCAACGCGCCCAGTGCGCGCTGGAAATCAAGGCGCTGGTTGCGCTCAGCGGGGTGGCCGAACCCGCGCTGCGCCAGCAGCTGGCTGCGGCGCCGACCGACCTGTCGCCGCAGGCGGCGTTGGCGGTTCCCAGCGTTCCGGCGCAGGCGCTGGAGCAGCGACCGGATCTGGTGAGCGCGCAGCGCGACATCGCTGCTGCGAGCGCCGAGTTCGGCGTCGCGCAGGCGCAGCGCTATCCCAGCCTGGCGCTCCGTGGCGCCATCGGGGCGATGGCGCTGCGCATGGGAGGCGCCAGCGACGAGCGCCCGACCTGGTCCATCGGGCCGCTGTCACTGGCTGTGCCGCTATTTGACGGCGGCCGGCGTGCCGCCGGCGAGCAGGCGGCGCAGGCGCGCCAGGAAGAGGCGGTTGCGCTGTACCAGGCGCGCGCACGCCAGGCGGTCCGCGAAGTCGAGGAAGCGCTGCTTAACCTGAACAGCGCTGCTGCGCAGAGCGCCGACGCGCGCGCTGCCGACGCTGGTTACCGTGTCGCGCTGGCGGCCGCCGAGGCGCGCTACGCGGGCGGCTTTGCCAGCTTACTAGAACTCGAGGACACCCGACGCAGCGCGCTGGCGGCCGAAAGCGCCTTGGTGGGGCTGCGCCGTGACCGGATCCAGGCATGGATTGCGCTGTACCGCGCTGTCGGCGGTGCCTGGTAACAGCCCCAACCCTGATGAACCAGCAAGGCCAACGCCAACAAGCCATGAACCGTATGTATCTGAACTGCCGGGCGCTGTGTATCGCTGCTCTGCTCGGCGCCGACCTGGGCGCCGCGCACGCCGCCGATGACAAGAAACCGGCCGAAGCAAAAGCTTCTCTGACCGTCACGACGGCTTTGCCGCAGTCGGCCAAGCTGCCGATCCGGCTGGCCGCCAACGGCAGCATCGCGGCCTGGCAGGAGGCCAGCATAGGCACCGAGACAGCCGGACTGCGTTTGAGCGAGGTGCGCGCGCAGGTCGGCGACCAGGTCCGCGCGGGCCAGGTGCTGGCGGTGTTCGCCAGCGATGCGGTGCAGGCCGACGTCGCGCTGGCGCAAGCCGGCCTGCTCGAGGCCGAAGCCACCGCTGCAGACGCCGCCGGCAACGCCGAGCGCGCCCGCGCCGTAGCGGGCAGCGGCGCGCTCAGCGCGCAACAGGTCAACCAGTACCTGACCGCCGAGCAGACCTCGCAGGCGCGCGTGCAAGCGGCGCGCGCGGCATTGGGCGTGCAGCAGCTGCGACTTCGCAACACCCAGCTGCTGGCGCCCGACAGCGGCATCATTGCAGCGCGCAGCGCGACCGTCGGCGCGGTGCCGGGCAGCGGAACCGAACTGTTTCGCATGATTCGCCAGGGACGGCTGGAGTGGCGCGCCGAGCTGACTTCCGCTGAGCTCGGACGGGTCAAGCGGGGAACCCCCGCGCTGGTGACTGTGGCCGACGGAACCCAGCTCCGGGGTCAGGTGCGCGTGGTCGCGCCCACCGTCGACCCGCAGACCCGATTCGGTCTGGTCTATGTGGATCTGCGGTTTTCGGGGGCCGGCAGCTCACCGGCACGCGCCGGAATGTTCGCCAAGGGCGAGTTCGCGCTCGGCGACAGCGCCGCACTGACGCTGCCGCAATCGGCGATCGTCATGCGCGACGGCTTCAGCTACCTGTACCGGCTTGGCGCCGACAGCCGGGTCGCCCGGATCAAGGTGCAGACCGGCAGAATGGCCGGCGACCGCATCGAGATCACCAGCGAACTGGCGCCCGACACCCGCGTCGTCACCAGCGGGGCCGGCTTTCTGAACGACGGTGATCTGGTACGCGTTGTCGACAGCGCCGGCCTGGCGAAAGCGCCTGCGCCGCCCGCAAAGACCGCCTCGACGGTGCGCTGAAGGGGTGCCGACATGAACCTGTCGTCCTGGTCGATCAAGAACCCGATTCCGGCGGTGATGCTGTTTGTTCTGCTGTGCTTCGCCGGATTGCTGTCGTTTAGCGCGATGAAGGTGCAGAACTTCCCCGACATCGAGCTGCCGACCATTGCGCTCACCGCATCGCTGCCGGGTGCGGCGCCGGCCCAGCTGGAAACCGAGGTGGCGCGCAAGCTGGAAAATTCCATCGCCACCGTGGCGGGCCTCAAGCACCTGTACACCAAGGTGCAGGACGGCGGCGTCACGATAACGGCCGAGTTCAGGCTTGAAAAGCCGGTACAGGAGGCGCTGGACGAGGTGCGTACGGCGGTGGCCCGGGTTCGCAGCGAGCTGCCAGGCGACCTGCGCGACCCGGTCGTGAACAAGCTCGAGTTGGCAGGACAGCCGGTGCTGGTGTTCGCGATCCGGTCGCTCGCGCGCGGCGACGCCCCCGGCCTGGACGACGAGGCGCTGTCCTGGTTTGTCGACAACGAGGTGACGCGCCGGTTGTTGGCGGTGCGCGGTGTCGGCGCGGTCACCCGGGTCGGCGGTGTGGCGCGCGAGATCCGGGTCGCGCTCGACCCGATGCGGCTGCAGGCGCTGGGAGCGACGGCGGCCGATATTTCGCGTCAGCTTCGACTGGTGCAAATCGACAGCGCCGGCGGACGCGCCGACCTTGGCGGCTCCGAGCAACCGGTGCGTACGCTGGCAACGGTGCGATCGGCGCAGGAACTCGGTCTGCTGCAGCTTGCGCTGTCGGACGGACGGCACATCCGGCTCGACCAGGTCGCCACGGTTAGCGACACCAGCGCCGAGGCCCGATCGTCGGCGCTGCTCAACGGCCAGCGGGTCGTCGGCTTCGAGATCGCGCGCAGCAAGGGGGAAAGCGAAATCGCGGTCGGCGCAGCGGTGCAAAAAGCGCTGGCCGAGCTTCGGCTGCAGCACCCGGACATCGAGCTCACAGAGGCCTTCAATTTCGTCGCCCCGGTGCAGGACGAGTACACCGGCTCAATGCACCTGCTGTTTGAAGGTGCGGTGCTGGCGGTGCTGGTGGTGTGGCTCTTCCTGCGCGACTGGCGTGCAACCCTGGTGTCGGCGGTGGCGCTGCCGCTGTCGGTGATTCCGGCTTTCATCGGGATGCACTTTCTGGGTTTCAGCGTCAACGTGATCACTTTGCTGGCGCTGTCGCTGGTGGTCGGCATTCTGGTCGACGACGCGATCGTCGAGGTCGAGAACATCGTGCGCCACCTGCGCATGGGAAAGACACCGTACCAGGCGGCGATGGAGGCCGCCGATGAGATCGGGCTGGCGGTGATCGCCACCACCTTCACCCTGGTGGCGGTGTTCCTGCCCACCGCGTTTATGAGCGGCATTCCGGGGAAGTTTTTTAAGCAGTTTGGCTGGACTGCATCCCTGGCAGTTGTCGCGTCGCTGTTGGTGGCGCGTGTTCTCACGCCGATGATGGCGGCCTATATGCTCAAGCCCATCGTTGGCACGCCGAGGGACGCCCTCTGGCTGCGGATGTACATGGTCTGCGCGCGCTGGTGTCTGTCGCACCGCTTGAGCACCATGGTTGCAGCGACCTTGTTCTTCTTCGGCTCGGTGTCGCTGATCCCGCTGCTGCCGACCGGCTTCATACCACCCGACGACAACTCGCAGACCCAGGTCTATCTGGAGCTGCCGCCTGGCGCAACGCTGCTCCAGACCGAAGCCGCAGCCGAGCAGGCGCGGCGGCTGGTAGCCGGCGTGGCGCATGTGAAGAGTATCTACACCACGGTGGGTGGCGGCAGCGCGGGCGGCGACCCGTTCGCGATGCAGGGCGCCGCCGAGGCGCGCAAGGCGACGCTCACGGTTCTGCTCGACGAGCGCAAGCAGCGGCCACGCAAGCAGGGAATCGAAAATGCGATCCGTGCGGCGCTCGAGGCCTTGCCGGGCGTTCGCAGCCGGGTCGGGCTCGGCGGCTCGGGAGAAAAATACGTTCTGGTGCTCACTGCCGAGGACCCACTGGCGCTGCAGGCCGCCGCGCTGGCCGTTGAGAAAGACCTGCGGACGATTCCCGGCCTGGGCAGCGTGGCTTCCAGCGCGAGCCTGATAAGACCCGAGATCGTGGTGCGTCCTGACTTTGCGAAGGCGGCCGACCTCGGCGTGACTAGCGCTGCGATAGGCGAGACACTGCGTATTGCCACCGCCGGCGATTACGATATGGCGCTGGCCAAGCTCAACTTGTCCCAGCGACAGGTTCCGATCGTCGTGAAGCTCGACGCGATGGCGCGCCAGGACTTGGCGCTGCTCGGACGCCTTGCCGTTCCCGGCGCCCGCGGCCCGGTGATGCTGTCGCAGGTCGCCACGCTGGAACTCGCTGGCGGTCCCGCGCTGATCGACCGTTACGACCGCGCGCGCAACGTCAACTTCGAGATCGAGTTGTCGGGGCTGCCGCTGGGCGATGTCACGGCAGCGGTGCAGCAGTTGCCGGCGATCCGGCAATTGCCGCCCGGCGTCAAGGTGGTCGAGATCGGCGACGCCGAGGTGATGGGCGAGTTGTTTGCGAGCTTTGGCCTGGCGATGCTGACCGGGGTGCTGTGCATCTATATCGTGCTGGTGCTGCTGTTCAAGGACTTCCTGCATCCGGTGACGATCCTGTGCGCCTTGCCGCTGGCGCTCGGCGGCGCCTTCGTCGGGCTGCTGATCGCGCAAAAGAGCTTCTCGATGCCCTCGCTGATTGGCCTGATCATGCTGATGGGCGTCGCGACCAAAAACTCGATCCTGCTGGTCGAATACGCCATCGTCGCGCGGCGCGAGCAGCACCTCGGGCGGATGGAGGCGCTGCTCGATGCCTGCCACAAGCGCGCCCGCCCGATCGTGATGACGACGCTGGCGATGGGCGCCGGCATGGCGCCCATCGCGCTGGGTCTGGGTGTGGCAGACGCCAGCTTTCGCTCGCCAATGTCGATCGCGGTGATCGGCGGACTGATCACCTCGACCGTGCTCAGCCTGCTGGTCGTACCCGCGGTGTTCACCTACATCGATGACATCGGCAACTGGCTCAAGCGTGCGCTGCGGCTGCGCGGCACGGGCGCGGTCGCTGAGCCGGAGGGCCACGATGCCAAACCAGCCAGCGCGACGCCGGCCAGACCCTGAGGCGCTGGCCTGGCCGGCGCTGTGCGCGCTGCTTGGAATAGGCGCCATCGCCGCCGGCTTGACGGCCGACCCGCAGCGGCTGGGCTGGAACGCCGCCGACTGGACTACAAACCCTTGGACGCTTTGGAGCGCGAGCTTGGTGCACCTGAGCGCCGGGCACCTGGGGATCAATCTGGCCGCGCTTGCCTTGATTGCCATGCTGGGCATGCTGCTGCACGCCCGCTTGGACGCGGCGCTGGCACTGCTGCTGGTATGGCCGTTGGTGACGCTGGCGCTGCTGGCGTGGCCGCAACTGGGCGCTTACTGCGGCATGTCGGGGCTGCTCAACGCGATGCTCGCGCTGCTGTGCGTGCAGGCCGCCGCGGTGCCGGTGCGTCGGCGCTGGGCGCTGTGGCTGCTGGCCGGTCAGGCGCTCAAGCTGGCCGGCGAGCAGGGCTGGTCGCAGCCGCTGGCATTCGACGCCAGTTGGGGCTTTGACGTTGCCTACGCCGCGCATCTGGCAGGTGCCCTGGCGGGCGCGGTGGCGGGGCTGTTGTGCGCGGCGGTCCGTTGCAGCCGGTGTCATCGGCCCTGATCGGCGCTGGACGGCGACTTCAGTTGGCGTAGTAGACGTAGGCGTCGTCGGGCGCCTGGCGCTGGCGCAGCGTCTTGTCCAGCGGCACCGGGGCCTCGGCCAGCGCCGGCCACATCGGCTTGATCTGCGACTTCTCCCACTCGGCGATTCTGGCCTTGAGCGCCACCACCCGCGCTGGCTGGTTGGCCGCCAGGTTGTTCTTCTCGCCCGGGTCGTTTGCCATGTCGTACAGCCAGTCCTTTTTCGGCCGCTCGGTCACTTGCAGCTTCCAGTCGCCCTCACGCACCACGCGGTAGCTATCGGTACGCCAAAAAAGCAATTCGTGCGGCCGACCGACCGTTTCGCCGCGGGCGAAGGGCAGCAGGTTCACGCCGTCCATCGGTCGGTCGGTCGGCATCTGCTGACCAGCGACTGCGGCGGCGGTGGCGAATATGTCGAAATGGCTGACCGGAGCCGTGACGTTGGCACCCTTGGGCAATCCGGCGGGCCAGCGCATGAAGAACGGGACCCGTATACCGCCTTCGAAGAAAGTCGCCTTCCAGCCACGATAGGGGCTGTTGATTCCGTCGATGCCGATGTAGTGCGCGCCGCCGTTGTCGCTGGTGAAGATGACCAGCGTGTCGTCTTCCAGGCCCTGGTCCTTGAGCGACTGTAAGACCCGGCCGATATTGCGGTCGAGCGAGCGGATCATCGCTGCATAGACGCGCATCGTGTGGTCGGGTATGAACGATAGCGCGTCGTAGTCTTCGCGCGTCGCCTGCAGCGGCGTATGCGGGGCGTTGTACGCGAGGTACATGAAGAAGGGCCGGTTCTTGTTGGCGGCTACTACCTTCACTGCCTCGTCGGTCAGGTAGTCGGTCATGTACTTCGGTGGCTGGAAAGGGACGCCGTCGTTGTGGCGAATAGCCCAGGGCTCGGCGGCCCACAGGAATTTGTCGATCGGGTCGAAGTTCTGCATCGCGTTGACGACACCGGGGTCCCGGGTCGGAAGGTACATCGACGCGGCATGCAGGTGCGACAGTGACTCGTCAAAGCCGTGCGAATAAGGGCGAAATTGCGGGCTGTCGCCCAGATGCCATTTGCCAATGTGCACGGTGTGGTAGTCGGCCCTCTTGAGTAATTGCGCCAGCGTGATCTCACGGGTCGGCAGCCCCATGTCCTCGTAGCGGATCAGGTCCGCCTCGCGCTCGGCGTGGTAGACCGGTGCGCGGAATTCGTTGTTGGCGCGGTAGTTGCCGATCACCTTCATGAACATCGGCGGCGTGGGCGTGAACTCGAAGCCAAAGCGGGTCGGGTAACGGCCGGTCATCAGCGCCGCTCGCGATGGCGCGCAGGTCGCGTTGCCCGAATAGCCGGTGCGAAAGTCGACTCCGGCGCGCGCGATGCTGTCGATATGGGGGGTGGGAACCATGCCGCCGGCGATGCCGCCACCGTACAGCGTGATGTCGTTAAAGCCCAGGTCGTCGGCCACAATCAGAACAATATTGGGCCGTTTGCGTCCAACTGGGTCCACCGCGCCCGGGCCTGCCTGCCACCCCACCGGCTGCGTGGAGCTGTAGTCCTGATGAATGAAATACTTGACCGCCAGCAGCATCAGGCCGACCCGGCCGCCGACGGCGTAGTAGCCGGCAGCGGCGATCAG
>Ga0114970_10001573_pt1 | contig 17107 bp, 14 predicted proteins | sample M_140205_XF_Meta_FD_87030 | JGI IMG/M metagenome (GOLD analysis project Ga0114970, IMG submission 87030) | Freshwater microbial communities from Lake Montjoie, Canada to study carbon cycling - M_140205_XF_MetaG | ecosystem: Environmental > Aquatic > Freshwater > Lake | place: Lake Montjoie... | reverse complement strand
ACCTGAACAAATTCCATCGTCTGGCTTTGGTAAATGCGCTACAAAACCAATAAAAAGGGTAGATTTAATTGCATTAATAAATGACCATATTAGCAACACTTGTTTTAACCCTATAATAAAAACAAATGCATCTACTATTGATTTAATTACGATTGGAAGAAATATTAAAATAAAACTAGATGAAATATTGAATGAAGATATGTCATCCCTTACCTATGTAATCATTGAGAACCAAATTAGTCCTATTGCAAATAGAATGAAGACCATACAGGGTATGATTGCACAATATTTTATTATGAGAAATAACGATATTCGTATCGAATTTGTTTCTTCTGTTAACAAATTAAAAGATGTAGGTGTTGGTGTTGGTGTTGGTGTTGGTGGTGGTGTTGTTGGGGTTACTGATGTAGTTGCTGATGTAGTTACTGATGTTGTATCTGGTGTTGTTTCTGATGCTAAAAAAAAATATAAAGATAGAAAACTCTTAGGAATTCAACGATGTTTACATTTGGTGAATAATAACGATAATTATAAAGAATGGAGTAGTTTTTTTACGACGCATGCCAAAAAAGACGATTTAGCCGACGCATTATTACAGGGTATTTGGTTTGTCAATAAAAATAAAAATTGATAGTTAAATATGCATTTATGCAAATTACACCTATAAACCAAACACCAAACACAAATAATGGAATTATCACCAGAACAACTAATAGCTTTCGATAAATATGTTCAAGGAGAAAATATATTTATCACTGGACCAGGTGGTTCGGGAAAATCCGCTCTTATTCGAAAAATAAAAGAACATAATGATCAACGTGTACATTATCAAAAGCAGCTTCAAGTATGCGCTCTTACTGGGTGTGCTGCTATTTTATTAAATTGTAAAGCAAAAACACTACATTCTTGGGCAGGTATCGGATTAGGAAACGGCACTATCGAACAAAATGTAAGTAAAATAATCAATAGTAGTTTCAAAAAAAAAGTGTGGAAAGGTACAAATATTTTAATAGTTGATGAGGTCAGCATGTTGTCTCTCAAATTATTTGACATGTTGAATCAAATTGGTAAATTAGTCAGAAAAAACTCCCGACCTTTCGGAGGAATCCAATTAATATTTTCAGGAGATTTTTATCAACTTCCTCCCGTGGGTAGTGCGGATGAACCCGATTCCAGACGCTTTTGCTTTGAAAGTGACGATTGGGACTCTGTTTTCCATAAAGATTGTCAAATCCAGTTAATAAAAATATTTAGACAAACAGATGATACATACAGCAGTATTTTAAATCAAATTCGTGTAGGTCGTCTTAAAAAGAAATCGAATGAATTGTTACTACAATATGTAGATAGACCAGCTGCGACTGGGTTAATAGTTGAACCCACTAAAATGTTTCCTACAAAACATCAGGTTGAATTTATAAATAATAGTAAAATGGCTTCTTTAGATGGGGTTGGAAAAGATTTTGCTATTAAAAATTTGGTAAATTTAGAAATGACGCAAAAGGGAAAAATAATTCGGTCACAATGCACCGACAAGGACATTCAATGTGAGTTTGACTATTTAACTAGAAATTTAATTTGTGATGCAAATATTAAGTTGAAAATCGGATGTCAAGTTATGTGCATAGTAAATATTCCGCTAGAAGATGGTGAAATGTTAGTATGTAATGGAAGTCAGGGAATAGTCACTCGATTTTGTTTAGCAACCGGGTTACCCTTTGTTAGATATAATAAGGGAATAGAAATGCTTATGTCTAGACATATTTGGGAAAGTGAGACTATTCCTGGTATTGGTGTGGCGCAAGTGCCTTTGATATTGGCGTGGGCTTTGACTATTCATAAGTCACAGGGCGCTACTTTAGACGTCGCCGAAATAGACGTTGGTAGTGGAATATTTGAATGTGGTCAAACCTATGTAGCACTTTCGCGGGTGCGATCACTTGAAGGATTATACTTGACTTCTTTTGATGCTCAAAAAATAAAAATAAATAAAAAGGTAAAATACTATTATGAAGCTTTGACGCTATATCATGAATCAAAAAAAACGCAAGAAGAAGTGTATATTCCTATTGTAGTGTCTGAATCTTGTACTAGTACATCATCTACGGATGTAAACAATGTATTTACCAAATTTCATAATCCGTCGACAATGCTGCACATGTCTACGGATTATAGTCAAGAAACTTCGGTTTGCAAGCAATCCAAAGTTTCTTTCCAACATGTAGAACCCACGAATGTCATTCCTTTAGACGATTCTAGTAAATTATAAATGGATCGTATTGTAAAAAATATATATTGTAATTCGTAATACTTAAAATTATATGTTCTAATTACTTCATAATAGCAATGGATCCGGAAATTATTGATATTTCAACTTTACATCTTAATGAAAATTTAGGTTCATGGGGCTCTTCTAGTTCTGGTTCTGGTAGAGGTCCTCAAAAATCAACCAATTTTGGTTCTGGAATAGAACTACTTATGAATGAAAAAAAAAAAGAAGGGTCTGGAAAGCAATCTAGTGATATTGATATTGAAGATTTAAATAATTTAGAAGATGAACTGAACGATCTTGTTGATGACAATGGACCAGGTCTCAGTTATGAAAATAAATCTAATTTTTTTACAAAGGGTAATTCTTTTAATGATGGTCCGTCTATCAATGTCCGATTTGATGATGGTCCTAGTCTAGGACAATCTACTGCTGAAAGTAGTGGGGATGCTAAAACCTGGGACGGATATGGTAAATTTAATAACGTACCTTTAAATCCGGATAAATCATTGCCATCTCAACCTCAATTGAACAAGGAAGAACTATTAAGAGAGAAGTTTAAGTTTTTAAGACGATTGGAAGCTCTTGAAGCCAAAGGTGTTAATTTGACTAAAAAATACAATATGGAATCGCCTTTGGCTGAAATGCAAGGTGAGTATGAAATGATTATGGAAGAGAAATCAAAGCAAAACTCTGTTAAGTTTCAAGGGAATATGCTTATGGCTACTATCAATGCCTTGGAATTTTTAAATAATCGTTTTGACCCGTTTGATATTAAAATTGATGGATGGTCTGAACAAGTAAATGAAAATATGACTGATTATGACGATGTTTTCGGAGAGTTGTACGATAAATATAAAAGTAAGGCTACTATGGCGCCCGAACTTAAATTGTTATTTCAATTGGGTGGTAGTGCTATGATGGTTCATATGACAAATACTATGTTCAAATCCGCTATGCCTGGCATGGATGATATTTTGAGACAAAATCCTGACTTAATGAAGCAATTCCAAAGTGCTGCAGTTAATACTATGGGTCAAACCAATCCTGGTTTTTCTGGATTTATGAATGGAATCATGAATCCTGAGCCACAAGCGAATATGAGTCGCGGACCTCCACCTCCTCCTATGGCCACACAAGGTCCTGGAGCTCCGCAAATGACTTCAAGTAGACCCGGTAATAATAATTATGGTAGTGGCCCTAGCACCAGTCAATCAACACGACCTGATTTGGTAAGAGGTCGCGGATTCAATGAAAATGATGGTATTAATATCAGAGAATCATTTGGAAATACAAATGATACGGATCGCAGCAAACGTGCTCCATCCCGTGCAGAAATGAAGGGTCCTAGTGATATTACTGACATTCTATCTGGACTAAAAACAAAGACTATTAACATTCAAGAACAACCGAAATCGAGTAGCGCTAACGTGGATGAAGGAAATAGCAGCACTATCAGCATTTCTGATTTGAAAGATTTGCAGGGCGATGGTAACATGCCAAAGCGCAGCAAGCGCAGACCAAAGTCTGATAAGAACACTGTTAGTTTAGATATTTAAGGCGTCTGAGGCGTTTATTGTCTATGTTCAAATATATAAAAGATGCATTATATATTTGAAGCCATATTTGTGGGTATATATAGTGGTGTAATAGCCATTATATTGTCTTTTGTTCTACATAACTATTATTACCTCCTTTTTTTGACTGGATTCATAAAACATGTGGGTGGATATTACTTGAATATTCATACCTATTATTGTAATCACGGAGATGCTTGCACAAAAACTCATTCGATTGCCTCTAGCAACAACATACGTATATCTAAAAATAACCCAATGCAACTAATATTTGAAAGTATTACTGAAGGCATAGCATATGTAGTCGGTGGATTTATATGCAGTTTTTTCATTCCTAATATATATGTTTCCGTTTTTATAGTAGGAATAGCAATGCATGTTTTGGCAGAATTGTTGGGCGTTCATCGTTTTTTTTGTAAAAATAGATGTATAAGACAAATATAGTTTTGAAAAAATATAGTTAAACACATGGTATTATAATATTATATCATTTCATGACTATATCTGTGGGATTAATCACAGGAATAACTGGACAAGATGGGTCCTATTTAGCAGAATTATTATTAGAAAAAAATTATGAAGTATGGGGAATTATTCGTCGCACGTCCAGTATAAACACCCACAGAATAGAACATATATTTGATAAATTAAATTTAAGATATGGTGATTTATCTGACTCGGTGAATTTATTAAACATATTCAACGAAATTAAATGCAAATATGGTGACACACTAAAGCGATTAGAAGTGTATAATTTGGGTGCATTGAGTCATGTTAAAATATCATTTGATATACCTGAATACACAGGTGATGTCGGTGGATTAGGTGTGTTGCGCGTACTAGAGGCTATTAGGAATAGTGGTATTCCTCAACAATTAATACGCTTCTACCAAGCATCTACTTCTGAATTGTATGGAAAAGTAGTAGAAGTGCCTCAAACAGAATTAACTCCTTTTTATCCTAGGTCTCCATATGGTGTCGCCAAATTATATGGATACTGGATTACTAAAAACTACAGAGAGTCATATAACATGTTTGCTTGTTCAGGAATTTTATTTAATCATGAAAGTCCTAGACGCGGACATAATTTTGTTACCCGGAAGATAACACTTGGGTTAAGTAAAATTTTAAAAGGAGAAGCGACACAACTGGTATTAGGTAATATTAATTCATTGCGCGACTGGGGGCACGCAAAGGATTATTGTAAAGGTATGTGGTTAATTTTACAACAGGATAAACCCGAAGATTTTGTTCTATCTACAAATGAATATCATAGTGTGAGAGAATTTATCGAAAAAGCGTTTGCATTAAAAGGATTTAAAATTATGTGGAAAGGAGAAGGCGTAAATGAAATTGGTTATGATGAGTTTACCAAGAGAGAACTTATTGTTATTTCTGAAAAATATTATAGACCCGCTGAGGTGGAGGAATTACTTGGTAATAGTACGAAAGCGCGAGAGCAAATGGGATGGACAACTGAATATACATTTGATCAGTTGTTACAGGAAATGGTTGAGAATGATTGCAGAATACTCCACTAACGTTCCGTATTCTGGGTCTGCAACTACACCTTCGGTTCCGTTGCATCCCCTAAATGATTTATTAGGAGCTTGGTAATATAATTGTATTATTGTATTGTATATGGTGTGTAATAACACTAGAAAAAACCGACATTTTTCGAAAACTATTCGAAAATATTCCACGCCGAAAATTGCACAACGCATGGCTTATAAATATTTAGGGAAAACTGCAAAATTATACCCTGCGAATAACCCACATAAAAAATACAAAATATGTGATCTAAAAAATGATAAATGGGTAAATTTTGGTCAAATTGGTTATGAAGACTTTACCAAACACCATGATAAAAAAAGAAGACTATCGTATCTAACACGTTCGAAATCTATACGCGGTAATTGGAAAAAAAACCGATATTCTGCTAACAATTTGAGTAGAAATATTTTATGGTAAATCCGATTATACAATATTACATCAAATATAAAATATTTGATCTAATAAATGGAACCTGTCCCCGTTAACCAATCTGAACAAAAAATAATTCATCAAAAAAATGGAATAGTTATAAAATTATTATATAAAAATAAATATGAATTGTCATTTGAAATTGAAAATAATAACATTATTTTAAAAAAACTATTAAATTTCCAATTAATGAGAATTATTTATGAAGTAAATAAGGATATTTTTGATGATTTTTCATTAGACATTTATTCTGATAATGAAGCTGATATATATTTATCATTTAAACATTTTTTTGAGGATTTAGGGTTTCCGAAAAGATATTCTTTACTGCATGTAAATATGCATAACGACACAAATAGTGTAATTTTTACAGCTAATACCATATACAATACCCCTCTTAAAAATACTAATTATAATGTTAATGTTAATTCCACTATTTTACCTATTGATAACCTGCAAATAACTTGTAACATTGTGACTGCGCATAAAATTAAAATAGTAAACGTGATCACGTTTAATACCTCTTTTGAAATTCCTGGATTTGTTGAAAAAATGTCTGTCCAGATATTTAATAAAATATTTCTACGAATAAAACAATTTATAGAAAATTACACTAATAATGTATAAAATATGTTATTGTTTATGTCTTCTATTCTATCCACCATATCGAATATATGTTTTTTATTAGATATGATGTATATATTTTCAGCTGAATATATTACCTATTTGGTCACAAAAAATTATAATGCTTTTATAAAAAATATAGCATATAAGTTATCTAATAAAAATATATTATATATTAAGATTTTTCAAGCCATTTCATTAAACAATTATATTATTGACGATGTAATGAATAATGAATTATTATCTTATACTGATTCAGCCCCGTATGATGAATCGGATATAGATTGTAATGCTTTGAATGATGTAAAACAGAAATTTCATTTGCATACTCCTTCGACTTCGTCTACGGAGTATAATCCGAAAACTTCGACTCGCTTCGTTTCATCTACGTTTTCCTCCAATATGGTAGATGATAAGCCTATCAATTCCGGTATGATATCAATAGTTTATAAAATGAAGAATGATGCAGATGAAGATATTATTATTAAAATAAAACGATGTAATATTGAACAAAAATTAGATTACGCTATACAGAAATTGATGTTTCTGATTTATGTATTGTCCTTTATACCCAGAATTAATACATTAAATATCCCATCAATAGTTAATAAAAATCTAACCCTCTTGAAACAACAATTAAATTTTGATGAAGAAGTACAAAATACGATAGATATGAAAGAAAATTGTAAGAATTTAAAATATGTAAAAATTCCAAAAGTTTATCCAGAAGCTACAAAATTATTTCCAAATATCATTATGATGGAATATATTCAAGGAGCACATATATCGAAAATAGATGCGATAGATTACGAAACGTATGCAAAATTGATCATAAAATATGGATTCGTGTCTCTTTTAATTACTGGTATAACTCATGGTGATTTGCATGGTGGAAATATTATATTTATAAAAAATGAGGCATCTAGGGGATGTGACGGAGCGGAGAAGGAACGGAGCGTATCGCTGCGCAAAACAGACCCAGAATACGGAACGCTAGTGGAGTATTCTGTTACAGATTTACCCACATATCAAATAGGAATTATTGATTTTGGTATCGTTTTAAAAATAAATCCAATTATTAAAAATGTGTTTTTAGAAATATTTTCTGAATTGTTTACAAAATCCTCTATTGAAATCGCAACAGAATTATTAAATATTATCATCGAACCTAAAGATGTATGGTCGTCTATTCCCAAAACACATTCGGAAAATATTATCCGTGTTACTGCTAATATAATTGAACATACTATTCATAATGGAAAAGGTGCTACTCAAATTAAAATATACGAATTTCTTGAAAAATTTAATAATTATGTGAATGATCATAATTTGACGGCATATGGGTTATGTATCGGTGATGATTTTGTTAAAATGCAATTGGTGTTGGCTATGTCGCATGGGCTCTGTTTATGTCTATGCAAACATAATTATTTAGAGGTGGCTAATGATGTATTGAACACCATGTTTCATACAGATTTATTAGCTAATTAGTAGCGTTCATTTACTTTTCAGATGTTGTTGTTTTGGAATCTTCAAATGTTGAATCATATTCCTCACTATCTTTGCCTTTTGATCTTTATCGGGTGGATGATAAAATATTGTTTTGGTTTTTAATTCACCTCCAAATACACATCCATTCATTATATTTAAAAATTCACCCTTCTTTTCGTCTTCTCTCCAATCTGGATTTAACTCTCTCCATATTGTGAGTGCTTTTATGCATTTGAATTCTATTGCTACTGATATTTTATTCATTTTTATATGATCATCGTCTTTCTTCCATTCTCCATCCTCTTTATACATGATTGTTTCTCTCTTCTCATCCGTTACCCAAATTGGTTTTTCAAATTTTCCTAGTCTCGCTAGATTCTTGGTAAAAATTCTGGAGATTCCTGCCACATACCCATGATGCCCTATGTATTCTATGTCTTCCAAATCTACATTGATAAAATTCAGAAAATCCTTTACATTCATTGCACCCTTGCACGTGTCATTCAAAAAGAAATTCAAATTAAATTGTGTATTGTTTTGAGTGTTGTTTATTGTGGTGTTACCTACTTTTCCTACTAAATCTGTTATTATTTTATTTTGTTCTGACATCATTTGCTTATTATATTCCATCATAGTATTGCTTTGTTCCACCATTATTTGTTTGAACTCTTGTGTGTCTTTCATGAATGCAAATATTAAATTCATGTCCATATTCGGGATTGCATTTTGTATATCTGTCATTTTTAGTGCAACCCCGTCCTTCTCTTTTTCTTTTAGCTCTTTTATTGCCGCTTCTTCTATACATGTTTTTTTATGACTCCATAGTCCGACTCTTGATTTGTAAATCTTATTGCAATTTGTACATATATATGCTGTGGGCTGAGGATTTATTGTTATATTTGTATTCGTATTTGTTAGATGTTCATTTTTTATATGTTTTGCTGTGAGCAAATGATTTGCATAATCTTTTTTGTTATTGGTTTTGATGTCACAAATTGTGCAATTAAATTTATAAATTTTTGGGGAAATTTGGGGAAAAAATGTTAACATTTTTTATATAATATACTAACATAATATTTCCCTAAATCATTTTTATTTTTATTTATTTTTCCGTTTTTTTTTCTTATGCTCACAAAATGAAAAAGCATGCAAAATTTATGCTTTGGCTTATTTTTTTCACGTTTTTCCAAGACTTTTTTGAAAAGTCAAAAAATGGACAAATATATTTGTCCATTTTTCAATCTCTGAAATACTTTTGGACTTTTTATTTGCAAATTATATAATAAATGGATAAAGTAACTTAAAGCCGTAGTACCCTTTTTTAGGTGATTCTAAGTTTTCTTGCATGTATTCTTAAAAAATTGAAGTTGATTAAATGTACAAAAGATGGAGATACCTTATATTGAGATTATGGAAAATCCATTAAACTTTGTATTTATTGATGGTAGTTATTTCTGCTTTTATCGGTATTATTCTATCGTACGTTGGTGGAAGAATGCGCACCCAGACGAGCCTTTGAGCGACCCATTTGCGAATCCTATATTCGCTGAAAAATTTAGAAAAACATTTGTGGAACATGTTAGTGGGATTCCGAAAAATTTGAATATTCAAAAGGAAAAAACTATCATGATAGTTGGAAAGGATTGTAAGAGAGAAAACATATGGCGGAATGAATTTTATGATAAATATAAGGCCACCCGGCCACCATTTGCTGGCGGTAATGCATTTAAGATGGCATATGAAGACAATCTATTTATAGAAGGTGGTGTAAAATCTATAATTAGTCATCCAAAATTGGAGGGAGATGATAGCATTGCTCTTTCAGTAAAATATATATTGAATAAATATCATAATCCTTCGGCAATGCTTTGCATGACTACGGATTATAGTCAGGAAACATCGGCTTGCAAGCAAGCCTACGTTTCCCTTCAACATCAAAAAGTCAATATATATATCATTACTAGTGATAAAGACTATCTACAATTGGTAGAGCCGAGAGTGCAAATATTTAATCTTATGTTCAAAAATATTGCTGAACAAAAGAGTAGTGTGGGTGATGCAAAGATGGATCTATTTTGCAAAATAGTTATGGGGGATACGAGCGATAATATTCCTTCTGTATTAACAAAATGTGGACCGAAGACAGCCCTAAAATGTTATCATGACAAAGCCTATTTTGATGAACGAATGAAAAAAGAAAACGCGTATGATAAATGGACCAAAAATCAACTACTTGTTGATTTTAATTATATTCCGCAACATTTAATCGATGAGTTTATGTTGAACATAGATCAATACTTTTAGTTACGTTTTATCGTCTATATTTTCGAGTCCCTATACTCACCTTCGCCTTCGGCTACGGCGAGCAGCATCATTATCTCTATAATTTCTATTCATATATTTTCTAGTGTTTTGTCTAGCATTGTTTTGACCATAATTATTTTGTTTAGTTATTGGTGCACGATAATTTTCTTCTTTTAATTCTATTGGTTGATATACAAATCCAAACATATCCGCATATGCTTGTCTTATTTTTTCATAACGTATTTGACACCCTAGAACTGCTCGTTGGGATAGTGGTATATCTTCTCCTGGATATAATTCCAAATCTATAACGACATAGTAACTCAGATTTGTATCATTTTTAGTTGGAGCATTTGGTCTATTTATGTCTACAAATTGTTGGCTATTTAAAGCGCCTCCTCGCATAAGTCCTTGTCTTTTTGTTTGCATTCCACTTGCTTCGTTTTGTTTCCCTCTTCTACGTCTTCTTATAGGGCCAGTATTTGCAGCAATGGGAACTGGAATTTCTGCAGCATTGAGCTCTATTCTTTTGTTATTTTTTAATTCATTGTATGCGCGCAAAGAATCATCAAGATATGTTTTAAAAATATCGTTACCATTGAACCATGATATTTCTCTATCATTTGCATCGCTATATTTCCAACAACTTTTAAAAATCAAATAGGTTAATACCGAGGGTATATTAACAAATGAAAATAGAAATTTAGATGTTGTTTTATCATATAATATTTCATAATGATCATTACCATCAATAGTATACGTTTTTAATAAGAATAAGTATGTTTGATATTCATTTGTTTTTTCACCACGATTAATTTCATTACATATAACATCGTAAGAAAATTCCTCTGTTTCGACAATTTGTGAATGCAATATGTCATACTCTATAAAAGTAGTATCATCTATAATAATATATTTTGTATTATCTTGACCTGGAATTGGTGTGTTTCGTATTTGTCTCCTAACTATAGTACCTGATTTATAATCACTCACAGCATCTTCTGTATTCACTTTAAATATAACATGCGTCCCTATATCTAACATAAGGTCCGCAGTTAATACCGGGTTTTGACCTACATCTATTACTATAAATTTAATCTTAAACACTCTCTCGAGTATTTTTATAGCCGTTTCATCGCCTCTATATCTCCCGCCATCTTTTGCAGTCTGTCTTATAATTCCTTTAATGATGTTTGGTTCATTTATATATGTCCCTGTATCATCATATAAAAAGTTAAGTTCTTTAAGAGTTTGTGCATTTTCAGGATCATTTATATTTATATTTCCGTTATCTAAAGCGGTTGTCCAGGCAGCCAATTCAGCATCACTTATTCTATCACTAATAGCTCGTCTCAATGAAGAAATAGTGTATTTACCTTCATCTGCAAAAGGATTTGTTGAAACATTTCCCGTTGAAATCAACTCACCATTAAATGCCAGTGCAACCGCATAAAATAAACTATCTCCTCTGGCTCCTTTTTCTTCATAAATTTCTATATTACTGACTATATTAGCTATACTATTTTTGTCTACTTCTGGTATCACCTCCTCGTATATACCTTTATCATATAAAAAAAGCAATTCATTTTGAAAATCTTCTGTAGTAAACCAATCGAAATCTTTATCTAATTCTACATTAAAATCTTTTATTATTTTCTCTCCCGTTGTTAACAACGGAATATCATTTGCATTTTCTGATTTATTCACTATAGTAATACATTTTTGTTTAATTCCAAAATCTGAAATATATGGAATAAGTGAATCAATAATATCATTATATTTTGTTACCAAATTATCCATGGTTATTTCCAATTTATTTAAATCTCGTGATGTGGTATTGTATTTCGTATCCATAAATATAATTTCGGTTTTTACATTTACTGGACTTAGTTGAATATTTCTATAAATGGATGCTGGAATATATGGTATTATGCTATCATTTTTAGATATGCTATTATAGTATTTTTTATATTCATCATAAATAGATAGGGTGGTAGTATATATATTTCTTGTAGAGGTATATGACTCTATCTCTCGTGCATATGTGATAGCAGATAACCTACCATACATAGTTATTAAATTATAGCATGTTTTGAGAGCTTCTTGTAATTTCATATAGTCGTTCGTTTGTTTTTTAAAATCATAAGTATTAGATGATTCATAAAATAGCACGCTTTGTTTTTGCAGCGGTTTTTGCGCTTGAACTATACGCGTAGTAAAATTTCTGCGTTGATTTTCCGAATATGTGTCTATGTAATGTGAGTATAGTGTTCTAGCTACAGAAATGAGATTAAAAATGTTATCTCGAGTAGAAATGAAAAACTTGTTTGTTTTTGAATATTCTAATTTCCAAACGCGTTCTTCGTCACGATAATATAAATCTAAAAGTTTTTTAATATAAATATTTAATTGATTTTTATTCATATCCAATAATTGTGGAAATCTATAATATTTTTCAAATTCCTCTTTATAATTAAAAATCTGTGTGTTATATTTTGGTTTATTCATTTCATTAATAATATTTCTAATATCAGTGTTCAGTTGAATAACGAAATTATCATATTCATTATTTTTTGTTACAAATTGTGAGTAACACTCTATATCGAATTCCATAATTTGTATTATTAGTTTGTTTATATCATTGGTTTCCGCGCCATTTTTTTTGAATTGTTTTTTTTTTGCAATAACTAACTCTTTATAAAAATTTATCAATGCTTCAAAATAATTTCGTTGCGCTTTTACCTTTTCTAATAAATTATCCAATGTATTCTTGTAGGCCTCCATAAATGCCGTTTTATAATTTATTAAATTTGACATAAGATTAGTTATATTTTTTTTATCATCTGGGTTATTCCAAATATGTGTTGCGTCAAAATTATTTTCCATTGATGTTTTTATTATTTTTTTTAATGCATGCGTGGTGGTATCAAATAAATTTACATTGTCAAATGCACTAGGTAATGCACTGGGTATTGCAGTAGTCGATGGAGATGTATTAGCAGCATTAGCATTAGCCACAACAGGCACTGCTACAGGAATATTATTTGTAATTGATGTATTTGGATTATAAATACCCAACGATGTTTCATATATATTTTCTGCTTCTCTGAATTCAATCCCAGCCTCGTAAAGTGTTTGATATAATGGATCTAGTTTTTTTGGATTTAATTTAATATCTTCTGAATAATTTCGATCTAGCGGATATAATAATGTTTGAGTAATAGGATCTACTGATATGCTTATATTATCAGACACATTTATAATGCTGTTATCTATATTTCTACCTATCAATGTTTGTATCCCAGGAGGTAACGTTTTTATCCAAGTGACATATTTTAAAACCTGTTTTTCATCTTCCACCTTTATTTCTTTATCACTTAGTTTTTTACCACTTGCAATGTCCTTGATTAGATCACCATTTGTTAAAAATCTAGATATACCTTTGGAAGCAGCATACCCTTTTACTAATTCTGGATATGCTTTTGCAAAAGAACCTAATTCTTTTTGTGCAAATGCATCGTGTGATGCTAATAGACGTTGTTGATATAAAGAACTAGCCAGTCCAGTTCCATAAGAAAATGACATTAAATTCCTTTCAAAACTCTTGGTATCAATTTGCCAGTCTCCATTTATCCAATTATAATCATAAATAGTGTATGGTTTCCCCTTTATATAAAATTTATTATTGGGTCTAAATAATTCATTTAATATAATTCTAATATTATTTTCAATAATTTTTTCATTTACCGCTGTTTCTAAACTGCGTTTGGGTTGCATAAATGTAGTAGATAGCGTTCTATTAAGTAAACTATTAAATGTATTTTTATAGAAGAATTGTGACATGCGTTCAGATGGAGGGTATCCTCTCGGAATAGTGCTAGTCGTGCTACTATTTAGCTTTATTACTGGATTAAAATAGACGTTATTGCTTTTCATGTTTGGAACAGACATGGAGGGAGTGTATAAAATAGTAGGGTATCCTCTTACCCTTGTTCTTATCAATATGGTCAACGTATCAGCATATTTAAATTTAGCATTCGGATTTTTGTCTGATATATTAATAACATCTGGTATATTTATTGGATTTATTGAATTTGTCATGTTTGTTGGATTTATATTATTAGTATACATATACTTATACTTATAATACGTCAAGAATATTTTATTTGCCATTTATCGTTCTTTCCATTCACTGAATTTTGTAAAAGCTTCTTTTTGTTGTTTTTTCTCTTTATCTTTTTTTGCCTTTTCTAAAATGGCCATAGCAGAATTTATCTCTTCATCACTTATTTTTCCATCGTTATTCGCGTCTATTAGGGTTGGTAATACTTTGTATGCATCAGGGACGATACAATATGTGCTTTCTTCGTTGAATAAATGATCAGATAAAACAACAAATACAGCAGTTAATCCTAGCGCGGTATATATGTCGCGAGTACCCATCCATGCCATGGAAAAAACCAAAAGTTGTTTACTCAATGAAAACTTTAAATATTCTTCTGTAGATTTGCTAAACTGAATAGATATAAATTTAGATCCAACGTTCAATAATATCATGATAATGCCTGCAAAAAACTTGCTGTTATTTAAATACAAAACATGTTCATGTATATAATTTAAAATACTCATAACAAAATTGGGTGAATGAATTATAGGGGTGATAGTCTTTGGCATTTCTTTACTTAAAATAATACGAGATTATAAATAATTCGATAGTTATAATTTTACATATTAGAAAACGTAGTTTCCTACATGAATCCTATCTTTTTGAAAAAAGTAGTAGCTCGACCTGTAATATAATTTACACTATTGGTGGTGTAAATACGGGTATTTCTGATATATGGTCTATACATTCTACGCAAAACAGGAATAAATGGTTCTGTCACTTTTTGACTATTTTTGTAAATCATAAATGCAGCAGCTACTATGACTACTGCTGCTAAAAATATAGCAATGAATATAATATAATTATATTGTTTCAAATTCATATACTTATATTATGAGAATAAAATATTTTTTCCGATTATACTGGTGCATATAGTGTAGTAAACACTGCATTATCTGGCCAATTAGGTGAAGGCTCATCTGTGGATGAGCCCAAAAATGGTGTATTCAGACTTTTGGAAGATTTAGGACGCATTCCTTCTTCTATTCTAAGTTTTTTATGATGAGAAAATCCTTCTTTTCCTGCAGCAGGAGGAGGAGCAGAAGGCTTTGTTTTATCTTTATTAGTAGCGACATCATTAGTAGTGGGAACTGAACTAGGTGCTGAACTGGCACTTGAAACGGGACTAGGGACGGGACTAGGAATAACCGCTTTTTCGGACATACCTACAGGCTGCTGTTCAAACCCCTCTAAATCGCTATCAACATGCAGGCCAATTAAAATGATAATAGCCGTAAGTCCGTGCGCAACATTATAATATGTCAAATATATTATGCAAATAAGCATGATAGCTCTTCCTAAAAAGGCATTCATAATAGAAGCTCGAAAAGATTTATAATATATCATAACATAAATAAGTACGATAAATATCAAAGATATAAAAATATGTTCCTTCTTTGATGGTATTAAATTATTACTTATACTAGACATCCTATATATTTACTATGATATTTTTATTTCGTCTGTATTATATTTCAGTTCGATTTTCAAATTATTATCTTAATTTTTATTAAGAGAATGTCTTTAGCAATGTATGCAGCTCCATTTGATAATGATATAAATCAAGTAAATAATAAAGATAATGATAACCATATAGGTAGAAAAAGGGTAGCATTAAATAAAACACAGAAGAGATATCCTAAAGAAAATAATTTTTCTGAAAAGGTAAATTCTGTTTTACAAACTATCCATAATTCTCTTGATCAAGAAGAAGGATTAGCAGATTTTAATCCTCCTCCTCCTCCAGATTCTGCGGGTGTTGAAAATACGCGATTAAGGGAAACCCAAACATCCGCCTCTGGCTTATCGACAATTGATTCTGGTGTAGGTGTAGGGGAAGGTGCTTATATGTCAAGCGATCACTCTTCCGATATGGCGAGTCAATTGCAACAAATGCAACAACATCAAATGCAACAGCAACAACAAAAGCAGGATAATAGGTTCATGCCAAATTACGCAGCTATGTATAAAAATTCCCCACATAACATGCCTTATCATAATTATAATGGGTATTCGCAGATGAATAGTTCACCATCCTCGGGTAGCAGTTATGATGTTATGATTGAAAAGTTGAATTATATGATTAACCTTTTAGAAGAACAAAAGGATGAACGAACAAACAATGTAACAGAAGAAGTTGTTTTATATTCCTTTTTAGGAATATTTATCATTTTTGTGGTGGACTCATTTGCACGAGTCGGAAAATATACCAGATAAATTATATTATTGCAAGTAAGTTATAATATAATGTGACGTTAATGCTTTCTATATTTTCTAGATTTCTTCGATTTTCTAGATTTCTTTGATTTTTTAGACTTCTTTGATTTTCTAGACTTCTTTGATTTTCTATTTCGTTTTGTACGCCTTATTTTTCCACCTTTTTCAACTATCATCTCACTTGGAGATACATTTCCAACTGGTCTAGGAGATCCTTCGCGTGATGCCATATTTGTTCTAGGTGATATAGGTCTAAAATGATATTCATCTATTTCATTTGGTAAGACTAATGATGATGGCATTTTCGGAATAGGCATCCTATTTTCTGGACGATTATTAAATCTTTCCATTTTCTCTAATCTATATTTTTCATTTGCTGCTTCTTCTGCTGCTCGTTTAGCGACCTGTTTTGACGAGTACATATATTGTTTTTTCAATTCAGTAAAACCTATATTATTTCGCATATCTCTATCTATT
>Ga0114970_10001567_pt1 | contig 17130 bp, 9 predicted proteins | sample M_140205_XF_Meta_FD_87030 | JGI IMG/M metagenome (GOLD analysis project Ga0114970, IMG submission 87030) | Freshwater microbial communities from Lake Montjoie, Canada to study carbon cycling - M_140205_XF_MetaG | ecosystem: Environmental > Aquatic > Freshwater > Lake | place: Lake Montjoie... | reverse complement strand
GGACATGTCCGTGCCCGGATGAAACTGGAGCTTCATGATCGAGGCTCCTTGAATTGATTTCGACTCCACATGCTCGATGCCGGTGATGTAGAGGAAGTGGTACTCGTAGTAGTAGGTCAGGTAGCCTTCCATCTGCAGCGGGTCCATGCCGCCAAACGGCTGCGCGACGTAGATCGTCGGAATGCCCAGCGGCGGGAAGACATCCCGCGCCATCTTTTGCACCGCGACCCATGCACCGAGCAGCACCGCGATGACAACAACGATGATGGACCACGGATGGCGGAGGGCGAGGCGGGGGAGGGACATTGCGGAATGACGAAATCAGAATGGCGAATGACGAAGGCGTTGGAAGCGGGGCGTGGTAACTGGTGGAGCGGGCGGATTATTTCAGGCGATGCTAGCCAAGGGCGAGTTGTTTCACCAGCCCCAAGACGGCACAGGCTCCGATCACGGGCATGAGGCCGATTTTGAAGCGCTGCATGGCGACGAAGGCAATGAAGGCAAGCGCGGCAACAAAGACATCGAAGCCACCGCTTGCAGGCCAGAGCGCGTGGGTGGTGAATTTAACACCGAGATTGAGGATGACACCGACGACGGCGGCGGTGATGGCGGTGAGCGCGGCGCTGAGGCGTGGTTGCTCGCCGAGTTTTTCGATGTGCGGTGCGCCGAGGAAAATGAAGAGGAAGCAGGGCAAGAATGTCGTCCAAGTGGTGATGAGGGCACCGAGCGTGGCTCCGGCGAGCGGCGTAAGCGTGCCGGGATGCTGCCAGCCACCGACGAAGCCGACGAATTGCAGCACCATGATGAGCGGACCGGGCGTGGTCTCGGCGAGGGCGAGTCCGCTCATCATCTGCGGATGTGAAAGCCAGCCGTGAGTTTCGACGGCCTGCTGCGCGACATACGGCAGCACGGCATACGCGCCGCCGAAGGTGACGAGTGAGGCTTTGCTAAAGAAAAGGCCCTGCTGCGCCTGCGTGCTGCTCCAACCGAGCCACCACGCGATGGCGAAGACCGGCAACCACCAAAGTGTGAGGCACAACGCCGTGATGCTGAAGGTGCGTGCCCACGAGGCTTGCGGTGCGGGTGGCAATTCGATGGCTGGAGCGGTATCTTTGGCTGCGCCGTGGCCTTTGCCAGCGGGGAACTGCTTTGGATACAAGCGATTGCCAACAAAGCCAAGCAAAGCAGCGGCGAGCACGATGAGAACGAACGAGATGTGAAAGAAGTAGATCGCGATGAAGCTCAGCGCCGCCACGCACCAAAGTGCCGGGCTTTTGAGCGCCTTCTTGCCGATGCGCAGTACGGCTTCGGCGACGACGGCGATCACTGCACCCAGCAGGCCATGAAAAATGGCCGCGAGCCAAGGCAAGTGTCCGCCAGCCATGTAGAGCCAGCTCAGACCGAACAGGATAAAGACAGACGGCAGCACAAACAACGCGCCTGCGGCGATGCCGCCCTTCGCACCGTGTAAGCGCCAGCCGAGATAGGTCGCGAGTTGTTGTGCCTCGGGGCCGGGCAGCAGCATGCAGAAGTTCAGCGCATGCAGGAAATGTGCGTCACTGATCCAACGACGCTTGTCAACCAGCTCCTTGTGCATGATGGCGATCTGCCCAGCAGGTCCGCCGAAGCTGATGCAGCCGAGTTTGAGCCAGTAGCGCAAGGCTTCGGCAAAGGTGGGCATGGACGGGCGCGATTTCTCGTGACTCATGCCGATGTCTTGCCAGAGATCGCCGCTGTTTCAATCTCTGAACGCTCAGCGCAGATAAATGAACTCGTTGCTCATCATGAGCGCCTGACAGAACTGCGCCCAGGTTTGCAGTTCGCGTTTGTCGGAGTCCTGCTGGCTGGAATTGAGCGCGGCGTTGGTGGCGGTGAGATAGTTTTCAGCGCGGCGCAGGTCGTCGTCGGTGGCTTCGCGGGCAAAGGCGATGCGATAGGCGGCGCGGAGGCGTGCTTCTTTGTCCGGGGACGTTGCGAACAGACGTTTCACGAAAGTTTGCGCGGCATCGGTGGCGAGATCGCTGTTCATGAGCAGCAGCGCCTGCGGGGAGACGACGGTGCTGTTGCGCAGGCCGGTGGAGGTGGAGGGATCGGGGTAATCGAACTGCTGGAAGAGGTCGTAGAGATTGTTGCGGATGACGGGCATGTAGAGCGCGCGGCGGGTGCTGCCGTAGGTGGTGAAATCCTTCGAGGTATGGTTGAAGACGAACTCGCGATTGCGGCGCGGGATGGTTTTGCCGCCGATGGTGGTGTCGAGACTGCCGGCGACATCGAGCAGCGCATCGCGGATTTCTTCGGCCTCAAGACGGCGCACGGGAAAATGATTGAGGAGGCGATTTTCGGGATCGGCGAGCGCTGCTTGTGCCGGGACGGTCGAGCTTTGCTGATAGGTCCGCGAACTCATGATGAGGCGATGCATATCCTTGAAGCTCCAGCCGTTGGTGGTGAACCAGCGTGCCAGCCAGTCAAGCAGCTCGGGTTGCGTGGGCTGCTGGCCGAGGAGACCGAAGTTGTCCGTGGTGGAGACGATGCCTTGATTGAAATGCCAGGTCCAGATGCGGTTGGCGATGACGCGTGAGGTGAGCGGATGCTCGGGACTGGCGAGCCAGCGGGCGAGTTCGAGCCGGCCACTGTGATCGCCGGGGAACACAGGTTTCGATTTCTGCGAGGCCTGAACAACCTGGATGAAGCCGCGTGGGATCGGCTTGCCGAGCGCGAGGTGATTGCCACGAATGTGGATGGGCAGTTCCTTGAGAATCTTGGGCGATTCAGACACGGCCAGCGTCGTGGGCAGATCGGGGAGATTGCTCTCCGTGGTCATCATCGTGTCCTTCAGGGCACGGACCTTGTCGGCGATCTCTTTGGGATAGAGGATGATCGGCTCGGGCGGCAGCGCGAGGAAGCCGGCCGTTTTGTCCAGTTCGGCACGTGCCTGATGCAGCAGGGAATCTTCCGCCTTATCCTTCGGATTGACTTGGATCTTCGCGGCAGCGGCGAAGATGGCGGCGAAGTAAGGACGGAGACTTTGGGCATTGCCTTTGGCCTCAACCGCGTCCTGCCACGGCTTGAAGAAGGCATTCGATTCATTGGCGGCGAGATAGACGCGGCAGTTCAACAGCACATGCGCACGCAGGCCGTGTTTGTCCGCCACAGGTTTCACCTGGCTCAACGTGGGAGCCACGGGCAGCTCGGCTGCGGCCATGAGGTAATCGACTGCATGTTTGCTCACTTCATCACGCAGCGCTTTGGTTGCCTCCGCTTCAGCCTTGGCGACGGCGTCTTTTTGCTCCTTGAGGATGCGCTCGGAGGATTTGACCGCCGCGAAGTCATCGAGTGACCCCATGGGCGACTCATACGCGGTGCTCAGTGCGCCGATGCGGTCCACGCTGAAGCTTTGCGTGCTCTTGAAGATGGCCGCGAGCGCGTAGTAGTCGTCTTGCGGGATGGGATCGAACTTATGATCATGACAGCGCACGCAGCCGAGCGTGAGGCCCATGAAGGCGCGGCCCATGACGTCGATCTGCTCATCGACGACATCCATGGTGAGCTTGTCCTTGTCCGGTTCGGCGAGCACTTTCGCTCCGAGATTGAGGAAGGCGGTGGCGGTGATGCGCTCGTGGCGGGTGGGGATGTCTTTGGATTCCAGCAAATCACCCGCGAGCTGCTCCGTGAGGAACTGGTCGAACGGTTTGTTCGCGTTGATCGACTTCACAACATAGTCGCGGTAACGCCAGGCTGTGCCGAGCGCGATGTTTTCATCAAGGCCATTCGAATCGGAGTAACGCGCGACATCCAGCCAGTGGCGGCCCCATTTTTCGCCGTAATGCGGTGAGCGCAGCAGGCGATCGACGACTTTGGCGAAAGCATCGGTTGAGTCATCTACCAGGAAAGCATCGACTTCCTGCGGTGTCGGTGGCAGGCCAGTGAGATCGAAGGTCGCACGACGGATCAGCGTGCGTTTGTCCGCAGGAGCGGCGAGCGCGAGGCCTTTCTCCTGGAGCTTCTGCGTGATGAAGGCGTCGATGGGGTTCTCGACTTTCAACGCAGGCACTGCTGGCTTGGAAATCGGGCTGAAGGCCCAGTGCTTGCTGCCTTCCTTGAGGTCGATCACGCGCGGGTTTTTTTGAGCGGGCGATGCCACCGCGACACGTGGATCAGGTGCCCCCATTTTGACCCACTCCTCGAACGCGCGCACTTCGGCGGCGGGCAAGGCCCCCTTCGGCGGCATTTGCAGGTCTTCATTGTGGTAACGGACGGATTCAATGAGGCGGCTCTTCTCAGGATTGCCGGCAATGAGCGCGGGGCCGTTGTCGCCGCCTTTGAGCACGGCGTCGCGTGAGTCGAGCCGCAGACCGCCCTTGTGCTTGCCGGACTCGACGGAATGGCACTCGTAGCAGCGGTTGATGAGGAGCGGACGAATCGTCTTCTCAAAGTAGGCAATCTTGCCGGCATCGTCAGCCGTCGCAATGCCTGTGCGCAGAGCGATGATGAGGATGATGGGTGCCGTGGCCTTCATGTGTGAAAAAATACGGTCAGTCAGAGGGCTTCTTGCCGTTTGGGGTGTTGTGGCTAGGCTTTGGCATGTCTCCCGTTCTTCAGACCCTCGCCGATCTCGTGCGCATCAACAGCATCAACAGTTCGTATGAAAGCGGACCTGGAGAAAAAGAGGTGGCAGCCTATGTGCGGCGATTCTTTGAACAGCGTGGCATCAAGGTCTGGGAGCAGGAGGTGTTCCCAGGGCGCAACAATGTCATCGCTTGTGTTTCTGGACGTGATTCAGCACGACGAATCGTCTTTGAGGCTCACATGGACACGGTCTCGATCAAAGGCATAACGATTGCCCCCTTTGATCCGGTGATTCGCGATGGAAAACTCCACGGACGTGGTTCCGTCGATGACAAGGCCGGGCTGGCCGCGATGATGCACGCGGTGGCAGACATTCATGCAAGCGGCGAACCGCCGCCGTGCGAGCTCTGGCTCGCCGCCGTGGTGGACGAGGAGTTTTCTTTCCGTGGCGTGGTCAAACTCTGCGAAGGTCTCAAAGCAGATGCCGCGGTGGTCGCGGAACCGACCGAATTCAAATGCGTCATCGCCAGCAAGGGTGTTCTGCGATGGCGCATTCGCACCAGAGGCAAGGCGGCGCACAGTTCGAAGCCGCATCTTGGCATCAATGCCATCACCGCCATGTCACGCATCGTTTTGGCGCTGCAGGAGGATCACGAACGCATGCAGCAGGTGCAACATCCATTGCTGGGGCCTGGCACCTGCAACGTCGGTGTCATCCATGGTGGCGTGCAGGTGAATTTCGTGCCGGATGAGGCCGTGATCGAAATAGATCGCCGCATGCTGCCGGGAGAAGAAGTCGAAACGGTGCTCGCCCATTATCAGTCGATGCTCGACGCACTGATGAAACAGCATTCCGACGTGATTGCGGAGATGGAAAAGCCGATGCTGCAGGACTGGTCGTTCCAAACCGATGCCAATGCCCCGTTGGTTCAACTCTCCCGTGACGTGTTGCGCGTGATGAATCGCGAAGACGGCGTCAGCGGCGTGCCGTTTGGCAGCGATGCGAGCAAGTTCGCGCGGCTGGGCATTCCGACGATCTTATTTGGCCCCGGCAGTATTGATCAGGCGCATGCGGCGGTTGAATACGTCGAGTGTGCCGAGGTGGAGGCGGCGCTGGCGTTCTACACGCAGATCGCACGGCGTTTCGTGTGAGTGAGGCTTACTTCTTCTTTTTCTTGGCCGCTTTACCTTTCGCATTGCCCTTTGGTTGATCGACGAGGGTTTTCTTCGCCAGTGCGGTGAAGTCATCGGCTTGCTTTTGCCATGCGTCGGCGAGTTCTTTGGCTTTCTCGGGCATCTTGGCGGCGAGATCGTTTTGCTCAGCACGGTCAGTTTTGAGGTCGTAGAGCGCCCAGGGATCGCCTTTGGCGGCGACGAGCTTCCAATCGCCGATGCGGATGGCTTTGTTGTCTTCATGCAACCACCAGAGGCTGTCGCGGGCGATGGTTTCGTCTTTGGCAAAGGCAGCGACAAGGCTCTTGCCAGGCGCAGCGGGGATGGGTTCGCCTTTCCAGTCCTTGGGCTTCTCGATGCCGACGAGTTCCAGCACGGTGGGCACGATGTCGATGACATGTGCGGGTGTGGTGCGCAGTTCGTTCTTGGCAGTGATTCCCGCAGGCCAATGCGCGATGAGTGGCGTGCTGATGCCGCCTTCGTGCACCCATGTTTTGTGACGACGATGCGGTGTGTTTGCCGCGCTGGAGAAGCCGGGGCCGAGGCAAAGATACGTTTCGGCACTGCCGGGGGCTGCTTTCTGATCGTGACCACCATTGCGGACCATAATCTCGGCACTGGCACCGTTGTCGGAGGCGAAAAAGATGAGCGTGTTTTCAAAAGCACCCATCTCTTTGAGCTGCGCGAGGATGCGGCCGATTTCCTGATCCATGCGGTCCACCATGGCGGCGTGGATGGCCATCTTGGTGGCTTGGAAGCGACGCTGCTCTTCGTTGAGCTCCGTCCATGGCAATGGGCGATTCACTTCGCCAGAGCCGAGTGCTTTCATGGCATCAGGAAAAGCATACGGCGGGCCGACTTCACGTTCGAGGGCCGACAAGGTCGTGTTGGTGAGCCCCATGGCTTTTTGGCGATCAAATCGAGTTGCGCGCAATGCATCCCAGCCTGCGAGGTATTTGTCGCGATACTTGGCGATGTCCTCCGGCAGTGCGTGCAGCGGGAAATGCGGCGCAATGAAGGGGATATAATGAAAAAACGGCTTCGTAGCATGATTGGCGGCGTGATCCTTCAAACAGTCGATAGCGTGGTCGGCGGTGGCGATGGTGGCGTAGTAGCCTTTTTCATCCGCAGGAGGTGTGACGGGCACATCGTCGATGGAGTTGCCTTTGGCGGTGAAGAAGTTGCCTTGGTTCTTCATGTCGAGTGAGCGGTCAAAGCCGCCGTCGAGCAACTTGCCGTCGATGTGCCACTTACCGCTGTGATAGCTGCGATAGCCTGCCGGTTTGAGAAAATCCGGCAGCAGTCGCGCCCATGACTGACGCACGCCTTGGCCGCCGCCACTGAGTTCCGGCAAAGCATCACGGTGAATCTGCTGTGCATAAAATCCGGTCATCAAAGCACCGCGTGTGGGCCAGCAGCGGGCAGTGTTGTAGAACTGCGTGAAGCGCAGGCCGTTCTTCGCGAGTGAATCGAGATTTGGCGTCTGAATCTCGCTGCCATAGCAACCGAGGTCGGAGTAACCGAGATCATCCGCGAGGATGAAGACGATGTTGGGTTTCGCGGCGAACAGTGAAGGGCTGAGCGCAGAGAGAAAGGTTAGTATGAGAAGAAGCTTCATGGTGTGGGTGACAACGCTAAGGCAGCGAGGTGAATTGCGTTGAGCTTTAACAACGTTACTCCCCAACAACACCCAATTCCGCCATGCTGGCTAAATCTCCGCCGCTCTGTTCAGACAAGGCACGCATCTGCACATAGCGTCCAGTGGTCTCCGGACATTTGATCAGCTGCGGTTCTTTGGTTTTTGCGAGACTTGTTTTGGCAACAGGTGGACCAAAGGAGTCGGCGGTGGCGCTGACACTGAACTCGACATCCTTCACCGCTCCGTTCCAGCCAGCGTCTTGGCGACCAAGATAAACGAAACTACGGATACGGTGCGCGGCCCCGAGATCGATGACCATTTCATGCGGTGGCTTGGCGGCGGTGCCAGTGAATTGGCTATGCCAGAGGGTATCGGGGTCGCCGTCGATGGCATTGGCGGCATGCTTTTTGTTGGCGGTGTTCTCATTGCTGAAGCGAACGAGTTTCCAGTCTTGGTTGGAAAGCTGACCTGGCAATGGCGTCACGGCGGCCGATTTTTTAGCCTTCTCTTTCTTCTTCACGCCTGTTGGCGTGCCTTCGAGACTGGTGTCGTCTTGTTTGCCGAATTTGGCTCGGCGATCACGCTCATGACGGTCGGTTTTGCTGAAGCTGCCTTCGCGTGCAGGCTCGTGTGCTTTGCTCGCGAGTGCTGTCAGTTTGGCAAGGATGTCCGGATGCGCAGCGGCGAGATCTTTGGCTTCGCTGGGATCGATCGTGAGGTCGTAGAGTTCCCATGCTTTGCCTGTCTTGGGCTGAACGGCACGCCATGTTCCCTGACGGATGGCGGTCCAAGTGCCGATTTCCCAATACAAATACTCGTGCTGCTTCTGCGCGGCTTTTTGACCGGTCAACTCGGGCAAAAGCGAAAGACCGTCGATGTCAGTGGGCGCTGTGGCACCCGCGGCCTCGGCGATGGTCGGCAGGATGTCTGGGAAGTAGCCGAGGTGATCGCTGACGCCGCCGGGAGCGATCTTGCCGGGCCAGCGTGCGCAGAATGGAATGCGCAAGCCGCCTTCATAGAGCGTGCCTTTGGTGCCGCGAAACTCGACACCGGTCTTGGGGTCCTTGTTGGCAAGATGAACGCCACGCGGATACTCGGCGGACTTGAAGTAGTCGTTGCCGCCGTTGTCACCGCTGAAAAAGATGAGCGTGTTGTCATCAAGGCCCAGCTCTTTGAGTAGCGCGAGCATTTCACCGACCTGAGTGTCGATCATGGTGACCATAGCGGCATAGCGCCGTGCATCTTCGGTCCATGGCTTGTCTTTGTAGATGGCCCAAGCGGGATCGCTGTCGGGGATGTTGAAATTGCCGTGCGGTGGCGTGTAGGGCAGGTAGGCGAAGAAGGGCCGCTTGGCGTTGTCGCGGATGAATTTCATCGCCGCCTGATGAATCACGTAATGCGAGTAGGTCTTGCCACTGGTGCCACCGTTGTTGCCCTCCAGCTTCACTTCCTCACTGTTTTGGATCAGATATGGCGGGTAGTAGGTGTGAGCGTGGACTTGATCGTAATAACCGAGAAAGAGATCGAAGCCGTGCTTCTCCGGCACACCGGTCGAGTCGCGGCCGCCATTGCCCCACTTGCCAAATCCACCCGTGGCGTAGCCCAACGGCTTCAACATCGATGCGATGGTCGTTTCATCGGCACGCATCGGTGTGCCGCCACCATTCGAGCGCACGCTGGTGTGACCGCTGTGTTTGCCGGTGAGGAAGCAGCAGCGCGTGGGAGCGCACACCGCTGATCCGGCGAAGAGGTTTTTGAAGCGCATGCCCTCCGCTGCCATCTTGTCGAGGTTGGGCGTCTGGATGTTCACGCCGCCCATGAAGCCAGGCTCATAATAGCCGAGTTCATCCGCCATGAGGTAGATGACATTCGGCTGCGCTGAAAAGGACACCTGCGGAATGATGAATGATGAAAAGAGAGCGAGAGCGGCGGTAAAGAGCTTCATGGTGGAGTCGTGGGTGATTTTACTTTTGGTAATCCGCGCCAGTGAGGCTGGTCAGCACGGATTGCTGCCAATCACGAAGCTGTGACTTGAGCTTTTCGGCGGTGGCGGGTTGCTGCTCGATGAGATTGGTTTTCTCGGCGGGATCGGACTTCAAATCAAAGAGTTCGAACTTGGCCGTGCCCTTCTTGGTTTCTTGGATAACGAGCTTGAAGGAGCCGTCGATAATGGCTCGTGCGCCGAGGTAATCCGTCTCGGTGATGGTGGGATGGCGGAAGTTGCGGAAGTCGCGTGTGGCTTTGCCTTTGGCATTTTTCGCGAGCGGTGTGGTGCCTTCTTGCAGCTCGGGATCGATGTATGGTTCGGAATCGGATTTGTCGGAGATGCCCGTGTTGTATTCCCAGAAGTAGAGCGGCTTGGCGCGGTCGGTCATTTTGCCATCGAGCAATGGACTGAGGTCGATGCCGTCGATGATACGTGAAGGCAGCGGTTGACCGGTGATGGCGCAGAGTGTGGGCAGGAGATCGCTGGTGGTGGCACGGACGTTGGTGCTGCGCGGATGCGGGATGCGTGCTGGCCATTCGATGAGGCCAGGGACGAGGATGCCACCCTCATACATCTGGCCCTTCACACCGCGATGCGGAAAGCCGAGCGCGGCATCGGGCGAGGTGCCGTTGTCGCCGCAGTAAAAGACGAGTGTGTTGTCGCGCAGGCCTTCAGCGGCCAAATGCTTGCGCAGCGTGCCAATGGCACGGTCCATGGCGGTGATCTCGGCGTAGCGCTCGCGTAGCACCTCGCCTTGCGGGCGGACGGTGGGTTCACCTGTTTCGTTGGAGGTCAGTTTGACCTTCTTCGTGTATTTAGCAGGCAGATCGTCATACAGCGCAAGATCAGCCGGCAGGCCGCTGTAGGGCTCATGTGGCGAGCCGAACCACACGATGGTGAAGAACGGCTTGTCGGCTTTTTTGGCACTGTCGATGAAGCGCATGGCCTCGCGGATAAGGATCTCCGAGCTTTCGCCTTGGAAGACCTCAGGCGGGCCGCCGTTGCGCGAAAGGGATGGATTCAGTTCGAAGAAGTTGTCGTGCGAAAGCCACTCATGAAAACCCATCGCACCTGGACTCACGGGCGACTCCTTCTTCACCGCGCCGACATGCCATTTGCCAAAGTGACCGCATTGATAGCCTGCTTTGGCGAGTATCTGCGCACTGGTGATCTCCTCTGGTCGAAATGATCGCCCAGGGGTGAAGGTGCCCATGCGATTCGGATGCCGACCCGTGAGAAAACTCGCCCGCGTCGGCGAGCAACTCGGATGCGCCGCATAAAAGCAGTCCATGCGCAGCCCCGTGGCCGCCATTTCATCCAGCACTGGCGTCTTCACATGCGGATGTCCGTGATAGCCCGTCTCCTCCCAACCGTGATCGTCGCCCATCATGAGGATGATGTTCGGCTGCGCCGCGAATGACGAATACGGAGTGACCAGTGACGAACTGGTGAGGAGGAGAGCGATGAGGATGCGTTTCATGGAGTGGGGATCAAATTCTCACCCGTCTCAGGCATCGTCTTCGTCGGTTCACCGGTGAGGAGGCCTTGTTTCACGAGGAACTTGTCAGCGGCGATGAGGGTGACGGTTTGCCACGGTCCACTGTTGAAGAAACTGTGCGCTTGGCCGGGGGCGATGTTGAGTTCGATGATTTTTGTGCCGAGTGACTTCCATTTCGCGTGGGCGATATCCCAACCTTTTTTCCAGGTATCCTTGTCGCCGAAGAAGGCGATGGCAGGTGGGAGATCGGCCTTCAAATGATGCAGGATGTCGATCTCGGGGTCTTTGTCGTCATCAATGGCAAAAGCGGGATTGAACCACAGATAAGCGACAACGCTGGTGTCGATATCTTTCGGATCAGCGGGGTCATTGAGGCCGGGATTCATGGTGGCGAGAGCGCTGATGTGTCCACCAGCCGATCCACCGCCAGTGATCATGCGCTGCGGATCAATGCCGAGTTCAGCCGCGTGCTGCTTGAACCAACGAATGGCGCTTTTGGCATCGGTGACGCAGACACGCTTCCGTGTTTCGCCTGCTGGCAGCTTGGCAGCATCGGCCTTGCTGAGCATTTGATATTCAGACGTGGCGCAAACGAGCCCACGACTGGCAAAGTAAGCGCAGGCGATACGGAACTGGCCAAGCGAGCCGCCTGCCCAACTACCGCCATGAAAAAGGATTATGCCGGGCACTTTGCTTTTCGCTGCATCGTGATTTGGCGGAAAGTAGAGCTCCATCTGGCGCTCTTTGCCGGCGGAGGTCTTGTAGATGTAGGACTTTCCAGCAGGTGCATCGGCCCCGAGGCCGCCTTTGGCTTTCGCTGGCTTCTCAGCGGCTAGGGATGCGCCACAGAGGGCGAAGAGTAAGATGACATGTTTCATGACTAACTGGTAACGATGCAGGATTCTTCGTTCTCCCAGCAAAACGTGTGTCTTAATCCGCATACAAGTCGGAGATCGAGAGTTGAGCTTTGGCGTCCGGCTGTTAGCATCCTAGGAATGAAGTCTCCCACATTGCGAAACACTAGTTCCAGAACACCTCTGGGGCTGCCTGCTTCGTGGTTTTGGGATGTGGATCCGGCTAAGCTTAGTCTTGAGAAGCACGCCAAGCAGATCATTGAACGAGTACTGGTCGTCGGAACCTTGGAAGGATGGCGTGCCATCCGCCGACACTACGGCGATGAACGTCTGCGCACAGTGGTGACACAGATTCGTAGTATCAGTCCGCAAAACATCGCGCTGCTCTGTTTAGCTCTTGGACTCAGAAAGGAGGATTTTCGATGCTGCACTGCGAAGCCGTTCCCCCAAGCACCTTGGCACTATTGAAGAAGCTTTGTGCCCATCAGGCCACCGCGCGCTTCGCACTTGTAGGCGGAACCTCGTTGGCGCTTCGTTTTGGGCATCGCATGTCGGTGGACCTCGATTTCTTCCGCCCGGAAAAGTTCGACAACAAAATCGTGTCGGCGACCCTGGCGGCGGATTTCCCATCTTTTCAAATCACGAACGACAACAGCAACGGCATGATGGTCTTCGTTGAGGACGTGAAGGTGGATTTTGTGACCTACCCGTATCCGCTGCTGCACCCGTATGAAACGGTCGAAGGGGTGCGAATGATGAGCCTGCCCGATGTAGTCGCGATGAAACTGGGAGCCATCAGCAATCGCGGTGCGAAAAAGGATTTCTACGACCTGCACACGCTGCTCAAGGAGCTGGGACTGGAAAAGGTGCTGGACTGCTACGCCCGCAAATTTCCCAACCATGACCCCATGATCCCGCTGCGCAGCATGATATACTTCGAGGATGCGGAGGACACGGAAACGCCGAAAACACTCATCAAGACGACTTGGGCGAAGGTGAAGGCGGACATTCAGAAGGCGGTGCGGCCGGCTTTGTGAAGGCACTTCGATTGTAAATCGAAGCTACTTCACAAACATCGCGTGCTCTCTGTTCCCACCGCTGAGGACGTAGGCTAGGAGGTCGAGGATTTCGTCCTTCTTGAGCATGGCGAGAAGCATCGGAGGCATGGGGGAGACTTTGCTGAGTTCGATGCTCTTGACGGTCTTGCGGTCCACGTTGACGCGCTGATCGGGATTGGTGAGATCGGTGTTCAGCGTGACTCCATCGCCGCTGAGATTCACGACGACGCCGGTCATGGTGCTGCCGTCGTTTTTGGTGACGACGATGGGGGCGAACTGCTCGTTGATGACGTTGCTGGGGTTGATGATTTGATCTAGAAGATCATGTGGGCTGTAACGTCCGCCAGCGCCGGTTAAATCGGGGCCGGTCATGCCACCAGCGTTGCCGAAGCGGTGGCAGGTGAAGCAGGCTGCGGCTCCGAACATTTTGCGACCGTTGTCGAAGCTGCGACCTTTGAGGCCGGTCTTGGCGGCGGCGCTGAGTTCATCGAGCGTCCACATGGTGGGCGTGCGGCCTGCAAACATCTCACCGACGTTTTCCATGGCGGATTTGATCACAGGCTTCTTGGCGATGAGCTCGGCGAGTTGGGTGTTTTCTTCGGGAGTGAAGGTGGCGAGCGAGTCTTTGCGAATGAACTCGATGAAGATGGCAAAACTGCTGCCGCCTTTGTAGTTGGCGGCTTTGAGGAAGAACTCGAGCTGCTGCTTGCGCAGTTCGGGTGTCCAGCCGGTCTTGAGGAAGCGCAGGCTGCGGGCGTATTCGACCTGTGGCTCCTGGCTCTCAGCAGCGGCGATGAGGGTCATGCCTTTGCGTGCGGTGTTGGGAGCTTGCAGGTAGGCGAGGGTTTCGGTGAGCAGCCAGTTGAGCTCAAAGTTGTCGGCGGGATACGCGGGATCGAGTTTCGCGATGATCGCGGCGACAGTGGCGTCGTCGGGATTGCCAAAGCGGTGCAACACGATCTCGATGAGGCGCACGTAGCCGAGGCGCTGCTCGGGCGTGAGCTTGGTGAAGTCGTGCTTGAGCAGTGCAGTCCAGAGTTTGTCACGCATGGCGGTGTTCACGACATGATCTGCTGCGCGATGCGTTGGGCACACGCCAGTGGCACGCGTGAGAGCGAGCAGGGCTTCGAGTTGCGCTGTGACGTTGGATTCGGAGAGCGCTTTGTCCTGCCATTCAGCGACAGGCTGGTGCTCCAGTGCCGTGCGAGCGGCAGCGCGGACGTAGCGGTCGGAGCTGCTGAGATGCGGCCAGGCAGTGGAGACGGCTTTTGGGTCTTGTTTGCCGTGGAAGGCTTCGAGCGAATGACGGAGGTTTCTTTCTTTTCGCTGGGAGGGATTCTCGCCGTTTGCCGTCTTATAAACTATAGCGGCAGTGTCTTCTTTGCCAGTGTAACTCACCCGATACAGCCCGCTCTGCACTCGACGACCACCGATGGTGAAATACATCGCGCCATCCTTACCAATGATGGCATCACTGACGGGCAGTGGGCCGCCGGTGACGAATTCTTCCTTCGTGGCGGTGTAGGTGCTGCCGTTCGGCTTCATGTGCACGGCGTAGATTTTGCCCCAGCTCCAGTCGAGCGCGTAGAAGGCCTCCTGGTATTTCGCGGGGAACTTCGCGCCGTAGCCAAAGGTGCAGCCGGTGGGTGAACCGGGGCCGATGTTCAGCGTGGCGGGCAGGTTGTCGATGTAGAACTCGGGATACTTGCCCGCGCCGTTGCGCCAGCCGTATTCACCGCCGCTGACGACGTGATTCACGCGGGTGGGGCGATACCACGAGGTGTTGAAGTCATACTCCATGTCCGCGTCATAAACGAACAGCTCGCCATCGCGATTCACGCCGCCGTCGAAGATGTTGCGAAAGCCACTGGCGAAAATCTCGAAGTTTTTTCCATCGGGGTCGAAGCGATACGCGATGCCGCCAGGAGCCATGACGTGGCGGTTGTGGCCGCGACCGTCCGGCATGCGCGGCAGTAGGTGGTCATCGCCCCAAAGTTTGGCGACGGGCGAACTGTCCGGCGTGCCGGCCTTTGGGCCATCTTTGAGCACGGCGTTGTTGCCGCTGATGAGGTAGAGGCCTTTGCCATCCGGTGTCTTCAAAATGGCATGCACGCCGTGATCGCTGCCGCTGTCGAACTCGCGCAGCATCTCTACTTTGTCCGGCATGTCGTCGTTGTTGCTGTCTGTGATGCGATACACACCGCTGGGCACTTTTTTCTCGTAATCATTCACGCCAACATAGAGCGCCCCGAAGGCGAAGAGCATGCCGTTCACCGCGCGGATCTCGGCAGGCACTTTCTGGATGTCAGCAGGCTTCAGCGGCTGACCTGCGGCGGGCGCGGAGAAGCGGTAGAGGCCACCGTATTGATCGCTGGCGTAGATGCGGCCTTTGTCGTCGGTGCAGAGGTTCACCCATGAGCCCTGATCACCTCCAGGCACGGAATATAGCAACTCCACTTTGAAATCTGGCAGCGTTTTGATGTTAGAGACCGGCGTGGCGACATTCGCACCAATGGCCGGGCCGACTGCGTCGGGGCGCTTCGCCTTCGCATCACCTTTACCCTTGGCTTTACCTTTGCCTTTGTCTTTTGAATCAGCTTTGGCGGGAGCAGGAGCTGGTGCAGCAGGTGGCGGTGCTTTACCTTTTGCCTTTGCCTTACCAGCAGGACTTTTGGCTTCAATGATTTGTGCGTCGCTCGGGATCGCGGACTTCTCAAACGGCACCACACCGCCCTCTGGCAGCTCTTTGAGCATCACGTCTTTGATCTGCACCTTCATCGCCGGGCCGCGATGAATCTGGAAGGCGAGCAATCCTTCGAACGAGCGCTTCGCCAGTTCGAAGTCGAGCAGGTCGATGGTGACTTGGCCGTCGATCTTGTGAATGAGGTGATTTCCCTGCGCGATGACGGTGTACTCATGCCACTCGGCGATATCGACTTTCACCGGCTCGTGCTCAGAGGCGAGCCAACGCTTCGCTTCGGGATCGATCACCACGCCCTGACCATTTTGGCAGATGATGCCGCGTCCTTTTTCCTCATAGACCATCGCATTGTTCGGCGCAGCCGGATGAATGTCGCACTGGTAACCACCGATGGACCACTTGCCGTTCTCCGGCAGTTCTTTGCTGCGATACTGAATGCCCGTGTTGTTGCCCGCTTGCTTGATCTTTGCCTTCAACTCAAAATTCTTCAACACACCGCCACGCCAGATGAGAAACTGATTGTAGGCGAGTTGCTCCGGCCCCGTCGTGGTGCCGATGATCTCGCTATTCTCCACCTTCCACAGCTCTGGATTGCCATCCCAACCAGTGAGGTCTTTCCCATTGAACAAGGGTTTGAATCCGTCCTGAGCGTGGACGGCGGATAAGGCGAGCAGAGAGAGTAGGATGAGCTTTTTCATGGTTGGGCGGGTGGTTAAACGCCGCTCTCACTCAAAACATGCCAGCAAAATATGTATCGGATCTGGCAATCATTGAAGGAGAAGCATGCGCCTGATTAGAATCGTGCCTTTGACACGTTATGTTGCCTTCTTTGAATTCCATCATGCGCTCCATTGCCCTTCTCGTTCTTGCCCTTGCGGTTTCACTTCATGCTCAAAACGTACCCTACGATGTCTTTCCGCCTGCCGAGGCACCTTACTATCGTGTTCGATATGAAGCTTCGAACCAGCCTGGTGAGCTGATTTTTCCTGTTAACTACACAGTCTGGGTTCCGCCAGGGGTGAAAAGCTTGCGTGGCGTCATCGTGCATCAGCACGGCTGTGGCGAAGGATCATGCAAATCAGGCCTCACGGGTGCCTATGATCTGCACTGGCAGGCTCTAGCGAAGAAACACGACTGCGCTTTGCTGGCACCCTCTTACGAGCAGCCAGAGAAAGCAGACTGCCAGATGTGGTGTGATCCGCGCAATGGCTCGAGCGCCGCGTTTCAGAAGTGCCTCATCGATCTCGGAGCGAAAAGCGGTCATCCTGAACTTTCCAAAGTGCCATGGGCACTTTGGGGCCACAGTGGCGGTGGTCACTGGGCGGGTGGCATGACGTTACTGCATCCTGAGCGTGTCGCTGCCGCATGGTTGCGTTCTGGTGTGCCTTTACTCACGGCGAATGCTTCGCGCGCGACGATTAAGACGCACTCCATTTCCAATGCCGCGCTGAAAGTGCCTGTGATGTGCAATCCGGGCACGAAAGAGGGCGTCACGGTCAAAGAAGGCCGATTCGCCGGTGTCTGGCCTGCAAACGAGGAATTTTTCACCACGATGCGCGGCAAAGGCGGTCTCATTGGCGTGGCGGTTGACCCGTTCACGGCGCATGAGTGCGGCAATCAACGCTACATGGCCATTGCGTGGTTGGATGCATGC
>Ga0114970_10001566_pt1 | contig 17132 bp, 15 predicted proteins | sample M_140205_XF_Meta_FD_87030 | JGI IMG/M metagenome (GOLD analysis project Ga0114970, IMG submission 87030) | Freshwater microbial communities from Lake Montjoie, Canada to study carbon cycling - M_140205_XF_MetaG | ecosystem: Environmental > Aquatic > Freshwater > Lake | place: Lake Montjoie... | reverse complement strand
ATCGGAGACTCGCACGATGTCTTTCACGCCCTGGCGCGCGAGCTTGAGCGGGATCGGGATGTAGCCGGCTTCGGGCATGCCCGGGGCGCCCTTGGGGCCGATGTTCTTGAGCACGATGATGTCCTCGGCGGTGACGTCTAGATCCGCTGAGTCGATGCGCTCGGCCATGTCCTGGACGTTCTCGAACACCACTGCCCGGCCTTCATGTTCCATCAATCGTGGGTCGGCCGCCGACTGCTTGATGATCGCGCCACCTGGCGCGAGGTTGCCCTGCAGCACCGCGATGCCGCCTTGCGGGTAGATCGGGTTGGACGCCGGGCGAACCACAGTCTGCGCAAACGCTGCCGGGTGGCGCTCCATCTCCTGGCCCAAGGTGCGGCCGGTGACCGTCATCGCATCCAGATGCAGCAAGGGCTTGAGCTCGCGCAGCAGCGTGGCCATGCCGCCCGCAGCGTGGAAGTCCTCCATATAGTGTTGGCCCGAGGGCTTCAGGTCGAGCAGCACCGGCGTTTGCGCGCCCATGCGGTCGAGCGCCTTCAAGTCGACCTCAAAACCCATGCGACCGGCAATCGCCGTCAGATGGATGATGCAGTTGGTCGAGCCGCCGATGGCCAGCAGCACGCGCATCGCGTTCTCGAAAGCCTCGGCCGTGAGCACCTTGTCGATCGTCAGCCGGTCGCGCGCCATCTGCACCGCCTGTGTGCCGGTCATCTCGGCGACCCGGATGCGGTCGGCGGTGACGGCCGGCGGCGACGCGCCCCCCGGCACCGTCATACCCAGCGCCTCGGCGATGCAGGCCATGGTGCTGGCCGTGCCCATCACCGAGCAGGTGCCCACGCTCGCCACCAGCTGGTTGTTGACGCCCGCCACTTCCTCAGCATCGATCTCGCCGGCGCGGAAACGCCCCCAGTAGCGCCGACAGTCGGTGCAGGCACCAACACGCTCGCCGCGGTGCGAGCCGGTCAGCATCGATCCGGTGACGAGCTGGATCGCCGGGATACCGGCCGATGCCGCGCCCATCAGTTGTGCCGGCACGGTCTTGTCGCAGCCACCGATCAGCACCACCGCGTCCATCGGCTGGCCCAGGATCATCTCCTCGGTGTCCATCGACATCAGGTTGCGCGTCATCATGCTGGTGGGCTGCGCGAAGCTCTCGTGGATCGAGATCGTCGGAAAGTCCATCGGCAGTCCGCCGGCCAGCATCACGCCGCGCTTGACGGCTTCCATCAGCTGCGGCATGTTGCCGTGGCAAGGGTTGTAAGCGCTGCCGGTGTTGGTGATGCCGATCACCGGCTTGTCAAGCGCCTGATCGGTGTAGCCCGCACCCTTGATAAAGGCCTTGCGCAGGAACAGCGAGAAGCCACGGTCACCGTAATTGGTCAAGCCCTTGGCCATGCCGCCGCTGGCCTGGTCGGGATGGATGGCGTCGGGCCGGGAGTCAGTGGACATCGTGGATCTCCGAGTTGGGTCGGTCGTTGGACATGACACGCCTTCGGCGCGAGCCTGCCGCCAGGCCGGTCATCGCCCGCATTGTGGCGCGGCAGCGGCCGACGAGTACGCCGACGATCGGCAAGGGCACCCGGCGTCAAACAGCCAGGGCTCGCCCCCAGGCCAGCAAGCACGAATCGATCAGATGCGCCATGTTCGCGCCGCATGGCTGCGCACCCATGCGGCGACCCACAATGAGCCCAGGCCACGCGCCAGGAACCCGCCGATCGACAGCAGCACAGCCGTCTGCTGGATCAGCTTTAAATGGGGCCCAGTCCATGCGCTCAGCGCCTCATGCCAAAAAACTTGTGACCGAGAATTCGCTTCCTGGTGACAAACCCGGGGCCTGGGAAGGGCTGTGCTTCACCGACGCCTTCCTGCCGTCGGCGCCCGGCCGCCAGCCACAGCTCAAACCGGCTTGAGCCTCATCTGCGCGGCCAAGGCATGCGCGTGCAGCCCCTCACCATAGGCCAGTTCGGCGGCGATCGGCCCCAACACCTGGGCACCGGCTTGGCTGACTTCGATCAGGCTGCTGCGCTTCTGGAAGTCATAGACGCCCAGCGGTGACGAGAAACGCGCGGTGCCCGAGGTCGGCAACACGTGGTTGGGTCCGGCGCAGTAGTCGCCCAGGCTCTCGCTGGTCCAGGCGCCCAGGAAGATAGCCCCCGCATGGCGCAGCTTGGGCTCCCAGCGCTGCGGGTCGGCCGAGCTGACCTCCAGATGCTCGGGCGCGATGCGGTTGCTGATCTCGCAGGCCTCGTCCATAGACCGGGTGTGGATCAGCGCGCCGCGGCCCGACAGTGAGGCCTGGATCACCTCACGGCGCGGCATGCCGGGCAGCAGCCGGTCGATCGAAGCCTTGACCTGCGCGATGTAGACCGCGTCGGGACTGAGCAGGATGGACTGCGCGAGTTCGTCGTGCTCAGCCTGGCTGAACATGTCCATCGCGACCCAATCGGGTGGCGTCGTGCCGTCGGCCAGCACCAGGATCTCGCTAGGGCCGGCGATCATGTCGATACCGACCCGGCCGAAGACACGCCGCTTGGCTGCCGCAACATAGGCGTTGCCTGGACCCGTGATCTTGTCGACCCTGGGCACCGTGGCCGTGCCGTAGGCCAGCGAGGCCACCGCCTGTGCACCGCCAACGGTGAAGACGCGGGTCACACCCGCCACGTAGGCCGCAGCCAGCACCAGCGGGTTCTTCTCGCCTCTGGGCGTGGGCACCACCATGATGATCTCGCCGACCCCGGCGACATGGGCGGGGATCGCGTTCATCAGCACCGACGAGGGATATGCCGCCTTGCCGCCAGGCACGTAGATACCCACCCGATCCAACGGCGTGACCTTTTGTCCCAGCAGCGTGCCATCTTCGTCGCGATACTGCCAGCTCAGGCCACAGGCCTGGAGCTGGTGTTGGTGGTAGCTGCGCACGCGCTCGGCAGCGGCTTGCAGCGCGCTGCGTTGGGCCGGCGTGATCGCGTCGAAGGCGCGCTGCAGTTCGTCGCGTGTGAGTTCCAGTTCGGCCATGCTGGCCGCGTTCAGACCGTCGAAGCGGGCGGTGAAGTCGAGCAGGGCGGCATCGCCTCGGATTCGAACATCGGCCAGTATCTCGGCCACACGCTGCTCGATCGCATCGTCGGTCTCGGCCGACCAGTGCAGCACGCGCTGGAATTCGGCTTCGAAATCGGCGCTGGCGGTGCTGAGTTGGCGGATGTCGGGCATGGCGGGGCGGGGTCGAAGTATGGCGGCGGATCAGCCTGCGGCGCGGGCGAAGGCATCGATCAGCCTGCGCATCGGCTCGCGCTTGAGCTTCAAGGCCGCCTGGTTGACCACCAGGCGCGCGCTGATGTCCATGATGCGTTCGACCTCGACCAAGTGGTTGGCCTTGAGCGTGCTGCCGGTCGAGACCAGGTCGACGATCGCGTCGGCCAAGCCGGTCAACGGCGCCAACTCCATCGAGCCGTAGAGCTTGATCAGGTCGACGTGGACGCCTTTGTCGGCAAAGTGCTGGCGCGCGATGTGGGTGTATTTGCTGGCCACGCGGATGCGCGAGCCCTGTTTGACGGCGGCTGCGTAATCGAAGTCGGCGCGGGTGGCCACGCTCATCCGGCAACGCGCGATCTTCAGATCCACCGGCATGTACAGCCCGCTCAAGGCCGCAGCGCCCTGCCCGCCCGCCCACTCGGCACCGTGCTCGAGCAGCACGTCCAGGCCCGCGACCCCCAGGTCAGCACCACCGTGCTCGACATAGGTCGGCACATCGCTGGCCCGAACCAGCACCACCCGCACATCGGGTCGGCTGGTGCGCAGGATCAGCTTGCGGCTCTTCTCAGGATCGTCCAGCACCTCGATGCCGGCCGCAGCCAGCAGCGGCAGCGAGTCGTCGAAGATGCGCCCCTTGGACAGCGCCAGCGTGATCGCCGCGGTCGCGTTCGTCATTTGAGTCTTTCGATGTCGGCGCCAATGGCGCGCAGCTTGGCTTCCATCCGGTCGTAGCCGCGATCGAGGTGGTAGATCCGGTCGACCAAGGTCTCACCCTTGGCCACCAGACCGGCGATCACCAAGCTGGCCGATGCGCGCAAATCGGTGGCCATCACAGTGGCGCCAGACAAGGCGGGCACGCCAGTGACCAGCGCGGTGTGGCCATCGACCTCGATCCGCGCACCCAAGCGGACCAGCTCGTTGACATGCATGAACCGGTTTTCGAAAATCGTCTCGCTGATCCGTGCCACACCCTCGGCAATGCAGTCGACGGCCATGAACTGGGCCTGCATGTCGGTGGGAAAAGCCGGGTACTCGCTGGTGCGAAAACCCACCGCACGCGGCCTGCCACCAGCCTGCACGCGGATCCAGCCCTGACCCGCCTCGGCACCGTGGGCGATCGTCGCGCCAGTGTCGCGCAGCTTGTCGATCACCGCTTCAAGGTGTTGTGCATCGGCACCGAGCAAGGTCACGTCGCCACCGGCAGCAGCCACCGCGCACAGGTAGGTGCCGGCCTCGATCCGGTCGGGCAGGATGCGGTGCGGCGCGATCGGCGAATGCAGCCGATCCACGCCCTGAATCCGAATTCGGCTGCTGCCATGGCCTTCGATGCGCGCACCCATCGCAATCAACAGTTCGGCCAGATCGCCGATTTCGGGCTCCTGGGCCGCGTTATCGAGCAAGGTCTCACCATCGGCCAGCGTGGCGGCCATCATCAGGTTCTCAGTACCGGTCACCGTGACCATGTCGGTGGTGATGCGGGCCCCGTGCAAGCGAGCGGTCTTGGCCAGGATGTAACCGTGCTCGACGCTGATCTCGGCACCCATCGCCTGCAAGCCCTTGATGTGCTGGTCGACCGGCCGAGAGCCGATCGCGCAGCCTCCGGGCAGCGACACCCTCGCATGTCCACAGCGCGCGAGCAGCGGGCCCAGCACCAGGATCGCAGCGCGCATGGTCTTGACCAGATCGTAGGGCGCTTCGGGCGCCGTGATCTGGCTGGCGTCCAATGAGACCGCGTCGCTGGCCGATCGCTCGGCGACCACACCCATGCTCCGCAACAGCCTGAGCATCGTCGAGACGTCCTGCAGCTGCGGCACGTTGTGCAGCAGCACCGGCTGGTCTACCAGCAGCGCGGCGCAGAGTTCTGGCAAGGCCGCGTTCTTGGCGCCGGCAATCGGCACTTGGCCGTTCAGACGGCGGCCACCACGTATCAGGAGTTTGTCCAAGAATCAGGCTCAGGTTCAGCGCTGCTCGCGGGACCGGGCGCTCGCGCCAAGGGCTACCCGCGCTGCGGCTTGTCAGTGTTGGGTCGGACGCGCCTCGGGCGACGCCGCCCATTCGGCAGGGGTCAGGGTCTTCATCGACAGCGCGTGGATCTGTGCCCGCATCCTGTCACCCAGCGCGGTGTAGACCCTCTGATGCCGCGCCACACGGCTCTTGCCTGCGAACTCAGCCGAGACGATGGTGGCAAAGAAGTGATGGCCGTCGCCTTCGACCTCCAGATGTTCGCAGGGCAATCCCGCGGCGATGAAGCCACGCACGTCGTCAGCAGTAGGGTCAGCCATGGTCTCGATTATCTCAGAGGGGCCAGCACAGCCCTCAGCGCGCAGCGTTCAGGGCCGCAGCTTGTAGCCGATCTTGAGCAGGTGCAGTGCCAGCGCCGAGACCAACAAGAAGCTGCTGCCCACCACCGTCAGGCTGAGCCAGGGCGACACATCACTGGTGCCGAAGAAGCCGCATCTGAAGCCGTCGATCATGTAGAAGAAAGGGTTCAGATGGCTGGCCTGGAGCCAGAAGGCGGGCAGCGAATGCACCGAGTAGAAGACGCCTGACAAGAAAGTCATCGGCATGATGATGAAATTCTGGAACGCCGACATCTGATCGAACTTGTCGGCCCACAGTCCGGCGATCAAGCCCAGCGCACCCAACATGCCTGCACCGAGCAAAGCGAACACCAGAATCCACAAGGGCTGGGCAAAAGCCGGCGGTGCGAACCACACCGTGACCAGAAACACTCCTGTGCCCACGGCCAGTCCGCGCACCACGCTCGCGCCCACATAGGCCGTGAACCAGGCCCAGTGCGACAGCGGCGACAGCAGCAAAAACACCAGGTTGCCGGTGATCTTGCTCTGCACCAGGCTGGACGAGCTGTTGGCGAAAGCGTTCTGCAGCACGCTCATCATCACCAGCCCCGGGACCAGGAAGCTGGTGTAGCCCACGCCGGGGAAGACCTCGACCCGGCCTTGCAACACATGGCCGAAGATCAGCAGGTACATCATCGCTGTGAGCACCGGTGCGGCGACGGTCTGGAAACCCACCTTCCAGAAACGCAGCAACTCCTTGAAAAACAGCGTTCGCGCGCCCGCCAGGCTGATCATCATGCTGCAGCCTCAGCCAGCAGGCCCGCTGTGGGCTGGAACTGCGCCGCCTGGGGCGATGCAGCCTGCATGATCTCGAGGAACACATCCTCCAGGTCAGCGCGGCCGATTTCCAGATCTTCGATTCGCACATTGGCCAAGCGCAGTGCCGACAGCAGGCGCTCGACATCTGCAGCGTCGCGCGCCTTGAGTTGCACGATGCGCCCGGTGACGCGTGCCTGAGATGCGAGCGCCTCAGGCAGTGTTTGGTCGGTCTTGAAGCGCAGCATCGTGCTGGAAGTGGCCGCCAGCAAGTTGGTAGTGCGGTCCAACGCCACCAGCTTGCCCTGTTTCAGAACGCCGATTCGCTGGCACAGCGCCTCGGCCTCCTCCAGGTAATGCGTCGTCAGCAGCACGGTGTGGCCTTCGCGGTTCAGACGCGCGATGAAAGCCCACAGTGTCTGCCGCAACTCCACATCCACCCCGGCGGTGGGCTCGTCGAGCACGATCACCGGCGGCCGATGCACCAAGGCCTGCGCCAGCAGCACACGGCGCTTCATGCCGCCCGAGAGCTGTCGCATGTTGGTGTCGGCCTTGTCCGCCAGACCCAGGTGATCCAGCAACTCGGTGATCCAGGCCTCGTTGTGACGAACGCCGAAATAGCCGCTCTGGATTCGCAGCGCCTCACGCACCGTAAAGAAAGGATCGAAGACCAGTTCCTGCGGCACCACACCAAGCACCTTGCGGGCGGCGGCAGCGTCGCGCTGAACGTCGAAGTCCATCACCTTGACCCGACCTCCGCTGGGCCGGGTCAGACCCGCCAAGATGCTGATCAAGGTGGTCTTGCCGGCGCCGTTGGGGCCGAGCAAGCCGAAGAATTCACCTTGAGGGATGTCGAAGGTGACTTGGTCGAGCGCGCGAAACGAACCGCGTGCACCGGCGTAGGTCTTGGCGACCTGTTGAAAGCTGACAGCGGGCATAGATCTCGATTGTAGGGAGCGAGATCAACCCCGCGCCGGTGTCTTGGTGCTAGATTGCTGCCACCCCATGCGCGAAACGAACCCATCCGGCGACCAAGCGTCGCAACAACCCGTCGAGTTGCAATCGGTGGCACTCAATAGCGAGCCGCCCAATTCGGCGCCAGCATCAACGCCTAAGTCGCAAGTCAAGAAGCCACGCCGCACGGCCGAACGCATCCTCGAAGTCACGCTCGATCTGTTCAACCGCTTTGGTGAGCCCAATGTCAGCACCACGCTGATTTCGGCCGAGATGGGCATCAGCCCGGGCAACCTGTATTACCACTACCCGGCCAAGGACGAACTGATCAACACCTTGTTCGCGGCGTTCGAGCATGGCCTGAACGACTTGCTGCAGGCTGCCGACAATGTGCGCAACGTAGAGGACGCGTGGCTGTTCTTTCACATGCTGTTCGAGTTGATCTGGCAGTACCGATTCCTGTACCGCGACCTCAACGACCTGCTCAGCAAGAACCGCAGGCTAGAGACCCATTTCCAGTTCGTGCTGAAGAACAAGTCGCGGGCTGTGCAGCAGGTGTTCGAAGGTCTGACGCGCGGCAACTCGATGCGCATAGACCGCCGCGAGGCCGAGCCTGTGGCCAGCAGCATGGTGGTCGTGCTCACCTACTGGCTGAGCTTCGAATATGTTCGCGATCCGCGCCGCGCGCTCGAACCCGAGAGCGCGGCAGCAGCGCTATCGCGCGGCGCCTACCATGTGCTGGCCCTGCTGATGCCCTACCTGGAGCCGCAGGCTCGCGAGCACCTGTTCGAGATCGCTGGCGCCTACCGCAGCGCTGACTGAAATCCTCTGCCAGGAGATCGGCAATGACCAAGTGGACCGCTTTTCCATACGACAGCTCTCGATACAGTCGCAGCAGCGCAGCGCTGAAGAAATCCTGGCCAAGACTGCAGCTCGGTGACGCCGAGGACTGCCCCCAGGACCTCGAACTGCTGCGAAGCTGGGCACATCTCATGCCGGCGAGTTTTAGCAAGCGCATGAGACCGGGACCAGGATCGGCGGCGCAGGATCACACTGGCCAACGAGGCGCAGGCTATCCAGGGCGGCCGCCTGCGAAACAGCCGATGCGGCGGAGCGCATCGATATCGAGCTGGCCAAGGCCGAACTGGCCGCCTGACCTCAGCCTGGTTCAGGCCAGGACCATGTTGTCCCGGTGGATCAGCTCTTGCTCGTTGGCGTAGCCCAGCAGCCCGACAATCTGAGACGATGGCTTGCGCGCGATCAGCCTGGCCTCGCCGGATGAGTAGTTGGCCAGGCCTCGCGCGATCTCGGTGCCCGCGTCAGACAGCACAGCGATCACGTCGCCGCGGTGGAATTCACCCTCGACCTCGATGACACCGATGGGCAACAAGCTCTTGCCCTCGTCACGCAGTTTGAGCACCGCGCCCGCATCGACCCGGACCGACCCGCGCAGTTGCAGGTGATCTGCCATCCACTGTTTGCGCGCCGCCAGCTTGGGCGTGCCCGCCAGCAGCGCGGTGCCTATGGCCTCGCCAGCAGCGAGTCGCAACAGCACATCGGGTTCGCGGCCCCAGGCGATCACGGTGCTGGCGCCGCTGCCCGCAGCGCGCTTGGCGGCCAGGATTTTGGTCAACATGCCACCGCGGCCGATCGACGATCCGGCACCGCCGGCCATTTGCTCGAGCGCTGGGTCGCCGGCCCGGCCCTGGGCGATGAAACGGGCGTCGGGATGCTGACGCGGATCGGCCGAATACAGGCCGCGCTGGTCGGTCAGGATCACCAGCGCGTCGGCCTCGACCAGATTGGCCACCAGCGCGCCCAGCGTGTCGTTGTCACCGAACTTGATCTCGTCGTTGACGACCGTGTCGTTCTCGTTGATCACCGGAATCACCTGCAGACGCAGCAGCGTCAGCAATGTGGAACGGGCATTCAGGTAGCGCTCGCGGTCGGCCAGGTCGGCATGGGTGAGCAGCACTTGCGCGCTGCCCATGCCAAAGCGCGAGAGCTGGGTTTCGTACATCTGCGCCAATCCCATTTGGCCGACAGCGGCAGCAGCTTGCAGCTCGTGCAACTCGCTAGGCCGGGTGCGCCAGCCCAGTCGCTTCATGCCCTCGGCGATCGCGCCGCTGCTGACCATCACCAGTTCGCGACCCTGCGCTGCCAGCGTGGCGAGTTGCCGGCACCAATTGCCCACCGCGTCAGCATCAATACCCCGGCCCTCGTTGGTGACCAGGCTAGAGCCGACCTTGACGACGATGCGCCTGGCGCTCTTGAGCGCCCCAAGGCCGGCCGAAGCCGGCCGCCCCCCGTGGGGATCAAGCAAAGTGGCAAAGCCACATTTGCTTGAGAGCGGGTCGTCGGGCGCTGACAAGGGTTCAGTCATCATCGAATATCGCCGCTGCGCCGACCAGCGGCACGCTGTCGAAGCGCGGGTCGACCTCGACCGGTGCCTGCGCCTTGTGCGCCGCCACATGCTCGTAGATCGCCTGGACAATCGGCCCCAGCCCTTCGCGTGCCAAGGCCGAGACCTGGAACACCGGGCCCTTCCAGCGCATGCGTTTGACAAAGTCCTTGACCAGCGCGTCGCGCGCCTCGACCGGCACCATGTCGAGCTTGTTGAGCACGATCCAGCGCGGCTTCTGGTAGAGCGATTCGTCGTACTTGCGCAATTCCTTGACGATGGCCTTGGCCTGAGCGACAGGGTCGACACCGTCGAAAAGCGCCATGTCGACGATGTGCAGCAGCAAACGCGTGCGCTGCAAATGGCGCAGGAACAAATGCCCCAGACCGGCACCGTCGGCTGCGCCTTCAATCAGCCCCGGCAGGTCGGCCACGACAAAGCTGCGTTCAGGGCCGGCTCGCACCACGCCCAGGTTGGGGTGCAGCGTGGTGAACGGGTAGTCTGCAATCTTGGGTCGGGCATTTGAGATCGCGGTGATCAGCGTCGACTTGCCGGCGTTGGGCATGCCCAGCAGCCCGACGTCGGCCAAAACGCGCAGTTCGAGCCTGATCTTCCTGGCTTCGCCGGGCCAGCCGGGGGTCTTCTGGCGCGGTGCGCGGTTCGTGCTGCTCTTGAAATGCAGGTTGCCAAAACCACCGTCGCCGCCCTTGGCCAGCAGCACCCGGACATCCGGGTCCAGCAACTCGGCGAGCACTTCGTCAGTCTCGAAATCACGAACGATGGTGCCTACCGGCATGCGCAGCACGATGTCATCGGATGCAGCACCGAACTGGTCCGAGCCACGCCCGGCCTCACCGTTGCGCGCCTCGTGACGGCGCGCATAACGGTAATCGATCAGCGTGTTGATGTTGCGGTCGGCCACCGCGAAAACGCTGCCGCCACGACCGCCATCACCGCCATTGGGTCCGCCGAAAGGGATGAACTTCTCGCGCCGAAAGCTCATGCAGCCCGCACCGCCGGCACCGGCGGCGATGTCGATAGTGGCTTCGTCAACGAATTTCATGCTGCTCAACCCCTCGGGCCCATGGCCTCAATAACACAAAAGCCCCGGCAGGCCGGGGCTTGATGACCGCAGCCCGGCAACCGGGCTCAAGCCATGGCCCCGGCTAAGCGGGGCAACAGCCGCGTCGGAGACGCTCAGGCCGGGGTGACGAACACCGTCTGGCGGTTCAGCGCGCCCTTGATCGCATACGACACCGTGCCGTCGACCAAAGCAAACAAGGTGTGGTCCTTGCCCATGCCGACATTGGTGCCGGCGTGAAAGCGGGTGCCACGTTGTCGAACGATGATCGAACCAGCCGGGATGACCTGACCGCCGTAGACCTTGACGCCCAGCATCTTGGGTTGGGAATCGCGGCCGTTGCGGGTTGAGCCGCCGCCTTTTTTCTGTGCCATGGTTTAAAAAAACTCCTGATTGACGAGGGCCGGAACAGTTCAAAGCCGGATTCGACCGGTTGACTCGATCCCACCCATGGTGGACGACTACCGCCAGGCGGCAGCCCGCGGGCCTCAGACGCCGATGGCGCCGATTTGCAGCTCGGTGTAAGTCTGGCGATGGCCGCCGTGCCGTTGATAGTGCTTGCGGCGGCGCATCTTGAAGATGCGCACCTTGTCGTGCTTGCCGTGCGACAAAACAGTGGCTGTCACTGTCGCGCCGGCCACCAAGGGAGTCCCGATCGTCAATTCTGCGCCGCTGCCGACTGCCAGAACTTGGTCGATCACGATCTCTTGGCCCACGTCCGCTGCTATCTGTTCTACCTTGATTTTTTCGCCGGCAGCAACTTTGAACTGCTTGCCACCGGTTTTTATGAGCGCGTACATATGTGCCTTCGATGCCTTCGATTGTTTCAATGATTCATCCATCGACCAGCACGGCCGAAAGAACCTTTGATTGTAGCAGGAGTCCCTGTCGATCCCGCTCAATGCGCCAGCTACGGGCGGTCCGGCCCGAGGTCGATGACAGGCTCCCTATAATTCTCCCTGCACTGAAGCTGATCCACGTTGATTGAAACCCAAAAACCTGTGGCTGTTGACCCGATGGCCGCCGACATGCTGCAAGTCGATCGCGTGATCGGCCAGCGCCTGAACTCCGATGTGGCGCTGATCAACCAGATCTCGCATTACATCGTCAACGCTGGCGGCAAGAGAATCCGACCGCGATTGGTGTTGATGTTCTCCGAAGCGCTAGGCTTCGCCGGCGCTGAGCGTTTCGAGCTCGCCGCCGCAGTCGAATTCATCCACACGGCCACCCTGCTGCACGACGATGTGGTCGACGAGTCCGCGCTGCGGCGCGGCCGCCAAACCGCCAACGCGATGTTCGGCAATGCAGCCAGCGTGCTGGTTGGCGATTTTTTGTACTCACGCGCCTTTCAGATGATGGTGGATGTGAACCGCATGCGCGTGCTCGAGGTTCTGGCCGAAGCGACCAATGTGATCGCCGAAGGCGAGGTGCTGCAGTTGATGAATATGCGAGACCCGGACTTGAGCGTGGAGGACTACTTGCGGGTGATCAGATACAAGACCGCCAAGCTGTTTGAAGCCAGCGCCCGCTTGGGTGCCGTGTTGGCAGACGCCGGAGATGCCGTGGAAGAGGCCTGCGCAGACTATGGCCGCTCGCTCGGCACAGCTTTCCAGTTGGTTGACGACCTGCTCGACTACGAGGGAGACGCCTTGTCCATGGGCAAGACGGTCGGGGATGATCTGCGCGAAGGCAAACCCACCTTGCCGCTGCTGTTGGCCATGGCCAGATGCAGCGACGATGAGCGACAACTGATGCGACACGCCATCGAACATGGGCACACATCAAGACTAGACGACATCCTGACCATCGTGCGGCGCACTGGCGCACTGCAAGCCACCCGCGAGGCCGCCAGGGCCGAAGCCGACAAGGCCAGCGCAGCGCTTTCTGCGCTGCCCGACACGAGCGCGCGAAAGGCTCTGCTAGAATTATTGGCTAGCTCGGTAGAGAGAAATTTCTAAACAGATAGATATTCGGGCCACACCGGCAACGGCGTGAAAAGCCCAATCGGGGTGTAGCTTAGCCTGGTAGAGCGCTACGTTCGGGACGTAGAGGCCGGAGGTTCGAATCCTCTCACCCCGACCAAGATCTTGCGTCAAGCAGTCATCCGCTCGCTGACAGAAACACCGGTTGCAGACCTCGCGATGCGAGCGCTAGCCTAGAAACAAGCCCGGTATTGCCACCGATCTTGGGGTTACAGCGACGACTCGACAGGCGATGATGCTGAAATCGGCACGCCGCGAGAACACTGTCCCGCTTTGGAAACCTCGGTCGACACCCCGCAACCATCCCTCTCAGGCGTCGCGAGGGTCTTGGTGCACGCCGGCAAGCTCAGCAACAGGGCGGCGCAAGACTTGGCCAAGTCTGCGCGAGACCGCAAGATCAGCTTCATCGGTGCGGTGATTGCGTCGGGCGCTGTCTCGGCTTTCGATCTGGCGCATCAACTGTCGCTGTCGTTGGCCTTGCCGCTGCTAGACCTTTCAGCGATCGATCAGAGTCAACTGCCCAAAGGCTTGGTCGATGCCAAGCTGAGCCTTCAATACCAGCTTGTAATGCTGGGTCGGCGAGGCAATCGGCTGTTCATCGGCGGTGCCGACCCGACCGACCAAGAGGCGGTAGAGCGCATCAAGTTCGCCACCCAGCTTTCGCCCGAGTGGGTGATCGTCGAGTACGACAAGCTCGCACGCATCATCGAAGCGAGAGGTCACTCCGCCACCGAGACGCTGGATGCACTGACCGCCGAAGACTTCGAATTCGACGTCACCGAGGACGCCGGTGCCGCAGAGGCCGCCGAACTGGTTTCAGAGGTCGAAGACGCGCCAGTGGTGCGCTTCTTGCAGAAGATGCTGATCGACGCGATCAACATGCGCGCTTCCGACCTGCACTTCGAGCCCTACGAGTACAGCTACCGGGTGCGGTTCCGGGTCGACGGCGAGTTGCGCGAGATCACGCAGCCGCCCATCGCGATCAAAGAGAAGCTCGCGTCGCGGATCAAGGTCATCAGCCGGCTCGACATCTCGGAAAAGCGCGTGCCGCAGGACGGCCGCATGAGGATGAAGTTCGGCGCCAAGGCGATCGACTTTCGAGTCTCCACACTGCCCACGCTGTTCGGCGAGAAGATCGTGATCCGGATTCTCGACCCGTCATCGGCCAAGGTCGGCATCGAGGCCCTGGGTTACGAGAGAGCCGAGAAAGAGCGGCTGATGGCCGCCATCACGCGGCCCTACGGCATGGTCCTGGTCACCGGCCCGACGGGTTCAGGCAAGACGGTATCGCTCTACAGCTGCCTAAACATCCTGAACCAGCCCGGCGTCAACATCTCCACCGTCGAAGACCCGGCCGAAATCAATCTGCCCGGCGTCAACCAGGTCAATGTCAACGAGCGCGCCGGCATGACCTTCTCGGTCGCGCTCAAATCATTTCTGCGCCAAGACCCCGACATCATCATGGTCGGCGAGATCCGTGATCTCGAGACCGCAGACATCGCGATCAAGGCCGCCCAGACCGGCCACATGGTGATGAGCACCTTGCACACCAACGATGCGCCAACCACGCTGACGCGCCTGCTGAACATGGGCGTGGCACCGTTCAACATCGCCTCCAGCGTGATCCTGATCACCGCCCAACGCCTGGCGCGCAGGCTGTGCGAGAACTGCAAGACCCCGGCCGACTACCCGCGCGAAGCCATGCTGCGCGCCGGCTTCGCGGCCGAAGACCTGGACGGCGCCTGGAAGCCGTTTCGTGCGGTCGGCTGTGCGGCTTGCAACAACGGGTTCAAGGGACGAGTCGGGCTGTATCAGGTGATGCCGATCACTGCCGCGTTGCAGCGAATCATCCTGACCGAAGGCACGGCGATGGACATTGCAGACCAGGCAAGAACTGACGGCGTGCGCGACTTGCGTCAATCGGGTCTGGTCAAGGTAAGGGCCGGCGTCACATCGCTCGAAGAGGTGATCGCCGTCACCAACCTGTGAAACACTTGTTGAAATCGTCGCGCAGTGCCTGATTCAGGCGCCGTGCCGCGCAAGCCCCGGAGCAAGCATGGCGACCGCCGCAAGAAACATCAAAGAACTGGTCTTCGAATGGGAAGGTCGGGACAAGAACGGCAAGATTTTGCGCGGCGAAATCCGCGCTGGTGGCGAGGCCGCCGTCAGCGCCAGCCTGAGGCGCCAAGGCATCCTGCTGACCAAGGTCAAAAAGCGCCGAACCAGTGGCGGCAGCGCCGTGAAGCCGCGCGACATCGCGCTGTTCACACGCCAACTCGCTACGATGATGAAAGCCGGTGTACCGCTGCTGCAGTCCTTTGACATCGTCGGCCGCGGCGCCACCAACCCTAGACTGACACAATTGCTGGGCAACATCCGGTCCGATGTTGAGACTGGTACCAGTCTGTCGGCAGCGTTCCGCAAGCACCCGATGCAGTTCGATGCGCTGTACTGCAACCTGATCGAGGCGGGCGAGACCGGCGGCATCCTGGAAGCGCTGCTCGAACGCCTGGCGATTTACCAGGAGAAGACACTGGCGCTGAAAAGCAAGATCAAGGCAGCGCTGATGTACCCGGTCGCGGTGCTGGTGGTGGCATTCGTGGTGGTGGTGGTCATCATGGTCAAGGTGATCCCAGCCTTCAAGGAGGTGTTCAGCTCCTTCGGCGCCGACCTGCCTGCACCCACGCTGCTGGTGATCGCGATGTCGGAGTTCTTCGTCGCCACCTGGCCCTTCATTTTTGGTGGACTGATAGGCGGCGGCTACCTGTTCATGCAGAGTTGGCGGCGGTCAGAAAAAATGCAGATGGTGATGGACCGCCTGCTGCTACGCCTGCCGATATTCGGTGTATTGATCAACAAATCGGTGGTCGCGCGCTGGACCCGCACACTGTCGACGATGTTCGCCGCCGGAGTCCCGCTGGTCGAGGCGCTCGACTCAGTGGGTGGTGCGGCGGGCAATGCGGTCTACGCGCAGGCCACCCGGATGATCCAGCGCGATGTGTCGACCGGCAGTGCCTTGACCACGGCGATGCAGGGCACCGGCGTTTTTCCAAACATGGTGATCCAGATGTCGTCGATCGGCGAGGAATCGGGCGCGCTAGACCATATGCTGGCCAAGGCGGCCGAGTTCTACGAAGAGGAGGTCGATGACATGGTCAAGGGTTTGTCAAGCCTGATGGAGCCGATCATCATCGTGATCCTGGGCACCATCATCGGCGGCATCGTCGTCGCGATGTATCTGCCGATCTTCAAGATCGGCTCGGTGGTCTGAATGGCGATGACGACAGACCCCAGTCTCATGCAATGGCTGCTGTCGCCCTGGGTGTTCGGCTTGCTGGGCCTGGTGATCGGCAGCTTTCTCAACGTGGTGATACATCGCCTGCCACCGATGCTGGAGCGCGAATGGCTGGGCGATGTCGCGGGCTATCTGCAGGACGATGCCGCGATGGACCGGGTGTTGGGTTGCGGCGCACCGCGATGCGCCGAACTCGCGGGCCAAGGCCGGTCGCTGGCCAGCGAGTTGGCGCAACTGCCAGCGTTGAGCCTGTCGCGGCCTCGCTCGCGGTGCCCGCATTGCGGCCATCAACTCGCCTGGCACGAGAACATCCCGCTGATCGGGTGGCTGCGCCTGGGCGGCAAATGCGCGGCCTGCGGCAAACGGATCTCGCTGCGCTATCCATTGGTCGAAGCCCTCACCGGGGCGCTGTTCGCCGCGGCAGCGATGCTGGCCGGCCCGACTTGCGGCACGGTGGTGTACTGCGTGGCACTGTCCTTGCTGGTAGCCGCCGCCTTCATCGACCTCGACACGACGCTGCTGCCCGATGACCTGACGCTGCCCTTGGTCGGTCTGGGACTGGCTGCAGCCTGGCTGCAGTGGACACCGGTGACACTGGTCGATTCCGCGCTGGGCGCGATGTTCGGCTATGGGTCGCTGTGGGCCGTGGCGTTCTGCTACAAACTGCTGCGTGGCATGCAAGGCATGGCCGAGGGCGACTTTAAACTGCTGGCTGGCCTGGGTGCACTGCTGGGCTGGCAGGCGCTGCCCTCGATCATCCTGCTGTCGTCGGCGGTCGGCGCTGTGGTGGGCATCTTCATGATCGTCGCCCGCGGCCATGGCCGCAATGCGCCCATCCCTTTCGGCCCGTTCCTGGCTGGCGGTGGCATGGCAGCGCTGTTTTTTGGCACCCAACTCAACAGAATGTGGCCCGGGCTATGAACAACATTCCAGCAGCGGCCCGTGCGGTCGGCCTGACCGGCGGTATCGGTAGCGGCAAGAGCACGGTCGCTGCGCTGCTGGTGGCACACGGCGCGGCGCTGGTCGACACCGATGCCATCGCCCACAGCCT